>Ga0315277_10004625_pt1 | contig 18307 bp, 16 predicted proteins | sample YL17G05_15_MG_FD_203695 | JGI IMG/M metagenome (GOLD analysis project Ga0315277, IMG submission 203695) | Sediment microbial communities from Yellowstone Lake, YNP, Wyoming, USA - YL17G05_15 | ecosystem: Environmental > Aquatic > Freshwater > Lake > Sediment | place: USA: Wyoming | collected...
GAAGGCCGGCGCCGACGTGCTGAAGTAACAACACTTATCGGGGCAAGGGGCCAGGCTGCCTCTTGCCCTTGCTGAACATGCGGACCTGCGGCGCCGCGCACTCGTGGAAAAGATGGATGGTAAGGAGTTCTCGCCGGCTGAGGGAGAACCTGCCCGTTCCATTCGGAGCGTCCGTTTTCTCCTCTTTCATGCTTTCTTCCCTCCCATCTCCTTGGCGGCCTGCTCAATGGCGCGGACGATGCGCAGGTGGGCCCCGCAGCGGCAGAGGTTATCGTTCATCCCGTTAATGATGTCCTTTTCGGTGGGCTGTGAGTTTTCCGCCAGTAAGCTCATGGCGTTCATGATCATGCCCGGGGTGCAAAAACCGCATTGCAGGGCGTTGTGTTCCATGAGGGCTTTTTGCAGGGGATGGAGGGCTCCGTTGCGGGCCAGCCCTTCGATGGTCAGAACTTTTTGTCCTTTGACCTCTTTCAGGGGAAGCTGGCAGGACCGGACCGCTTTCCGATTGACCAGGACTGTGCAGGCCCCGCAGAGCGCCTTTCCACAGCCATACTTGGTCCCCGTGAGGGCCAGATCCGTGCGGAGAACCCAGAGAAGTTTCCGCTCCCCATCCAACGCGAGTCGCACGGGCTTGCCGTTCAACTGGAAGTCGATTGTTCCGATCATCTCCTCCCCCCTTCGGCGGTCGCTCTGAGGTTTGTTCATGAACTCCTTACGCCTGGCAAGTCCCTTGTCAGGGATCGAAATAGGCTACTCATAGATCTCCATGAGGAGCTCCAGGATCTTCTGCTGGCTTGGGGTAGTGGGATCGGTGGCCATGTTCACCGCATCTCGGGTCGTATAAAAGGCGATTTTATTCAAGTCCTCTTTCGGGATGCCCTGAGCCTTTAGGCTGATGGGGATATCCAGCTTTCGATAGAGCTCCCGCAGGCTTTCCTCCAGATCATTGGAGCGATTTAGCAGTTGCGCCATATCCGTAAACTGCTCTCTGCAGGTCTCTTTATTGGCCTTCACAAAGCAGAGAAGCCCGTACATGGCTGCCCGGCCATGCGGCATATGGTAATGAGCACCCAGAACATGGGTGATGGCGTGTCCGATCCCTAAGCCCTTCAGGAAAGCGAGGCCGCCGCAGACTGCCGCCATGCACATATCGGTACGGGCCGCGATATCATTTCCGTTCCGATATGCCCGGGGGAGGCTTCGCCCAATCAGCTTTACTCCGTATAGCCCCATGCACTCGAAATAGGGATGATAGGGGATGGCTAACGAAACGTACCCCTCAATGCAGTGAGCCAGCGCATCCATCCCGGATTCGACCGTGAGGCCGGGCGGCATCGTCTTACAGTAAAGGGGATCAATGACCGCCAATTGGGGGATGAAATGATTACTCATCATGATAAATTTCAGGTCCCGCTCTTTATCGGTGATGACCGCACAGGGATTGACCTCGCTTCCGGTCCCGGAGGTTGTCGGAATGAGGATAAGCGGCGGGAGGATCGGTTTAATCTTACCCCCTCCGCCCACAATCCCTTCATATTCCCTCATCTCGCCGCCGTGGGTTACCCGGAGCCCGATGGCTTTGGCCGTATCCAAAGAGCTCCCACCACCCAGGCCCACGATTCCATCGCAACCATTCTCTTTATATATCTTCCCGGCCCGCTCGATGAGTTCAATGGGTGGATCGGGTTCCACCTCTGAAAATATGACCGTGGATATACCCCTGGCCCCCAGAATCTTGCGAACCTCACCCGCCCTTCCCATAGAGAGCATGACCGGATCGGTGATCAGGAATACTTTCTTTACTTTCAGCTGGTGGACCCGCGCGCCCATATTCTCGACAACCCCCGCGCCAAACATCATATCCGGCAGAGGCGGGATGCGGATCTCCCAGACCTTTTCCTTTTCCTGAAACGCATCCAATCCCTTCCATATGTTTTTGATCTCGGCCTCATCAATATCAAAAACCTGACCGGTTGGAGTAAGGATCTCCTCGCGGACAAAGGCCGGCATTTTCGCATCCCTTTTGCTGAACTCGGCCTTTTCATTGAAGGCGAGTTGGTCTCGCAGGGTCTGCTTGCCGGTCTCCATGATATCCTCGGGAGTCAACCGGAGGGCGTATCTGGCATTCATGAGATCGGCAAAAAATTGGTAAATGGATCCGCGACCGGGAACAGAATTCAGGCAGTAGCCGAAGGCATCGCAGGTGGCTGCCTGAATCTGGGATTTGAGCGAATTCTCCGCCTGTTTATCCTTGTTTTTGGGCAACCGGTAGGTCAGCCCTGCCGTATGATCCGCTCCCATAGGACTCGAAAAATAGGTGACGCCGGTTCCTTTTACCGATCTGGGGTCATGGGCGGGTAGGGCCTGCCCTTTAAAGGCCGGTACACGGTTGATGTGTAAAAATTGGGCGGTCGCCACTACCCCGTTCCCTAAGGCCAGGCCCAGATCCGTTTCCTTTTCAATCTCCTCCAAAAGTCTGGCCGCGGATTCCCAATCTCCCATGATCATTTTGCCGGCATCCGCTGCGAGGCCCAGGCTGCTTCCCGTTTCAACGGCATCGACCCCCAGATCGTCGCACATGAATTTGAGCCTGGCGATGGCATCGGGGTCGGTAATTCCCAGATTGGTTCCCAGCATGGCGATCGTTTCATATTCATAAGCGGCGCAGAGCCGTTGCCCATCCTTATCCGGATAGATGATGGAACACTGGACGACGCAGCCGGGCATGCAGCCGTGCATCTTGCCGCCGCGTTCAAAGAGAATTTTCTGGATGCGATTGCCGCTTACGGCGATAAAGTTGTCGGGCCTGCCCGAACGGTAATTATTCGCCGGCAGGGTTCCATGGCTGGCGGAATTGGAAATCGCAAAAGGAGTGCCGAATCGGGAAAAGAGACTGCAGCTGACATCGTGTTGCAGGGTATACACCCATGATTTTACAATCTGGCGAAATTCCTCCGGATGGGCTATCTCCACCTGCCCGGCTTTTGCCGGATCGATAATAATCGCCTTGAGTCCCTTCGATCCCATGACGGCACCGAGTCCGCCCCTGGCGGCGTTCCGCGATGGATCACCGAAGATATCCGTAAAGGAGACCGAAGCCCCTTTGTATTTTCGCTCCCCGGCAATGCCGGTCGATAGAACGGCGATTCTTTCCCCATATTTGCCCCGCAGCTTGTCCACCAATTCATAATTCTTCAAACCGCGGTATTCATCTGCCGGAACGAATGCGGTCTGATCCTTGGAGATCAATAGGCAGTATAGCCTCTGATTCTGGGGTGCGCCCTCAACGACAATCGCGCGAATCCCCAGCCGGTCGAGGATTTGGCCGGCTGGACCTCCCGAGTTGGCCTCTTTTATTCCCAGCGTGAGAGGGCTCTTGGCCCCGACGGATATACGCCCAAGCTGCGGCGCTCCAGTGCCCGCCAGAGGGCCCACCGCAACAATAAAGCGATTCTCCGGGCCGAGGGGAGCCGTAGTTGGAGGAACCTCCTGGTTCATGATCTTGGCAATTAAAGCGCTGCCTCCAATGTCCTTCCACTCCTCCGGGAGATTTTCGCGGGTAATCTTTTCATTCTTCATGTCCACTCTTACAATCTTCATATCTTTTCTCCCTATTTAATGTACATCTTCCGTTCCCTGACTCCGGGATATCCTCTGGGTCCCGGAAAGAATCTCGCGAGTATGGATCCGCTTTAGATATCGGAGGCCTTTCAAACCGGCGAATCATCCCGTAAGGAAGGGGCCTGGATCCTCTACCCTTCCCTGTGAGGCATGACCTTTCACTATCATACATCGATAGGAAAGGCAACGGGATCTATGACGATGGCACGGTCACAGTCAGCGGGGGTGGACGAACCGATGCCAGCACAACGAGAGTAGGTATTAATCCCCCGACCCTGGCGAATCGAACCAATATCCTTTCCTGGAAGGACAGGCGGTTACAATAACCGTAGGATCATTTCGAGAGAAGGCCCTTCCGGGAAGATCGAGTTTCACCAAATCGGGCTAAGCCTTCTTCAGAGGCTTAGCCCTTCTCTTACCTGTCGCCTCCCTGAGCCGATCTCCTGGGCGAGGTCGCTGATCAACCTTCCGGCCTGAGCCATGACGAAAGTGATTCACGTCAGTGGGGAAAAAACTTGACAAAGGGGGCTCTTAAACGTAAACTGAACCCAAAGTAAACCCTTACGGTTCAAGGGTTTGGCTGGGGAGCGGGGGTTGGCCCGCTCAAATCATTTCAACCCTGGGAAACCTTGATATCCAAAATTTTCATGATCAAAAATAAATTTGGCCTTCACGCCCGGCCTTCCGCCTCTTTTGTGCAAAGCGCCAGCCGGTTCCGCTCCGAGATCAAAGTGGAAAAAGATGGGCAAGTCGCCGATGGCAAAAGTATTATGGACTTGATGATGTTGGCCGCGGCCCAGGGAACTTTTATTACGGTCAACGCCAACGGCGAGGATGCCCTGGAGGCCCTAGAAGCTCTGGAGAGCCTGATCGAAGGCCAGTTCGGGGAAGAATAGTTTGAAGCGAGAGATGATGAAGACCCAGTTCATCAAAGGGATCGGGGTTAGTCCGGGAATCGTGATCGGCAAGGCCTACTTGCTGGACCGGAGAAAAATCGAAGCCCCGGCGCGAGTGCTCCCGGAATTCCAGGTACCGCAAGAGGTTTCCCGCTTCCTGGATGCGGTGGAAGAGTCCAAGAAACAACTGCGCACGGCCAAGGACAAGCTCCTGCACGAGGATGCCGCCGGTCCTTCCTATATCCTGGATACCCACCTTTTGCTCTTAGAGGACAAAAAGCTCATCGAGAACACCGTGCAGACCATCAAGCAGAGCTGGATTAACTCGGAGTGGGCGCTCAAGATCAACCTGGACCGGGTGCGCAAGGTTTTTGACAGCATCGATGACGATTACTTGAAGAGCCGCAAAACGGATGTGGACTATGTCGGGGAGAGGATTCTGCGCAACCTGATGGGCAAAGAAACGGAAAGCATCGCGCAGATCAAAGAAGAGGTCATCATCGTGGCCCATGACCTGTCCCCGGCCGACACCGCCCACATGGTCAAAGATAAGGTTACTGCCTTCGTCACCGACATGGGAGGGAAGACATCGCACACGGCCATTATGGCCCGTTCCCTGGACATCACGGCCGTGGTTGGGTCGGAGACGGCCACCCATTCCGTCAACACGGGCGACACGTTGATCGTCGACGGGATCACGGGCGTCGTGGTGGTTAACCCCAGCCCGGAGATCATGCAGGAGTACCAAGATCGGCAGCGCGTTCGCCAGAAAATGGAGCGGGAGCTCTTTCAATACCGCGACCTTCCCGCCGAGACCCTGGATGGGTATCGAGTCAAAGTGCTGGCCAATATCGAACTCGTGGATGAGATCCCTTCAGTCCTCCAGCATGGGGCGGAAGGAATCGGCCTGTACCGCACCGAATATTTATACCTGAACCGCAAAGACCTGCCTTCGGAGGAAGAGCACTTTCAGGCCTATAAGAAGGTGGTCGAGGGAATCTATCCCCACCCGGCGGTCATTCGGACCTTGGACATCGGGGGGGACAAATTCATGTCCCACATGGATCTGGCCGAGGAGATGAACCCGGCCATGGGCTTGCGGGCCATTCGCTTCAGCCTGAAGGAAGTGGACATCTTCAAAGTTCAACTCCGGGCGATCCTTAGGGCCAGTGCCTACGGAAAGGTGAAGCTCCTTCTCCCGATGATCTCCGGCGCGACCGAGATCCGGGAGGTGAAGAAAATATTGCAGGAAGTCCGCTTGAACCTTTCCGCCGAAGGGATTGCCTTCGACCCGGAGATGGAGGTCGGAATCATGATCGAGGTCCCCTCGGCCGTGACCATTGCCGACATACTGGCCAAAGAAGTCGATTATTTCAGCATCGGGACCAACGACCTGATCCAGTATTCTCTGGCCATCGACCGGGTAAACGAGGCGGTCACCCATCTCTACCAACCGTTGCACCCGGCCGTCCTGCGACTGATCCGCAATGTCGCCAAGGCGGCGCACCAAGAGGGGATCCGGGTGGCCATGTGTGGGGAGATGGCGGGGGAGCCCCTTTATGTTCCCATTCTCCTGGGGTTGGAGCTGGATGATCTATCCATGAATGTGCTCTCCATCTTTCGGGTGAAAAAGATCCTGCGGGCCTACACCTACCGGGAATGCAAAGAATTGGTAGAGGAAGCCCTGCAGCTGGCCACCCCGGAGGAAATCGAAGAATTGGTGCGCGCCAACCTGAGAAAGAAATTTGCCGAAGAGTTCAGGTAGAAATTCCGTTCCAGACTGCCGAGCGCGAGAAAAATTTAATAGGACGCAGATTTTCGCAGATAACCACAGATCGTTATTTTCTTTTTGGTTTATCATGATAAACTGTATTCATCCCTGTCCAAAAAGCAATTTCGTATACAATCAAGATAAAAGAAGGAGGAGACCACACCCATGGGGATGACGGATTTTTTGTTCACTTCCGAGTCGGTCACCGAAGGCCACCCGGATAAGATCGCCGATCAAATATCGGATGCCATTTTGGATGCCATCATTGCCGAAGACCATAAAGGCCGGGTGGCCTGCGAAACGCTGGTGACGACTGGGCTGGCGATGATCGCCGGAGAGATCACCACTTCCTGCTACGTGCACATACCCGATATCGTCCGGGAGACGATCAAAGAAATTGGCTACAACGACTCGGCCATGGGCTTTGACTGGGAGACCTGCTCCGTCGTCACCGCCATCGACCGCCAGTCTTCGGACATCGCTCAGGGTGTGGATCGGCCGGATGATGAGCAGGGCGCCGGGGATCAGGGGCTGATGTTCGGCTATGCCTGCAATGAAACCCAGGAGATGATGCCCATGCCGATCCTCTACGCCCACCGGCTCACCCGGAGATTGGCCGAAGTGCGCAAAAAGAACATCCTGAATTTTCTCCGACCGGACGGCAAGTCCCAGGTGACCATCCAATACATTAATGGCCGAGCCATCCGGGTGGACGCGGTTGTCCTGGCGGCCCAGCACACGCCGGAAGTGGAATATTCTACGCTAAGAGAGGGATTGATCGAGGAGGTCATCAAAAAAGTTATCCCCGCCGAATATTTGGATAAGAATACAAAATATCACATCAATACCACGGGGCGGTTCGTGATTGGCGGCCCGCGGGGCGATACCGGGTTGACGGGGCGGAAAATCATCGTGGATACGTATGGGGGGGTGGGAAGCCACGGTGGGGGTTGTTTTTCGGGGAAAGATCCTTCCAAAGTGGACCGCAGCGGCTCTTACATGGCCCGCTATGTGGCCAAAAACATCATCGCCGCGGGATTGGCCGATAAAGTTGAAGTGCAGATTGCCTACACCATCGGGGTGGCCGAACCGGTCTCGGTGATGATCGACACCGGGGGCACCTGGAAGATCCCGCCGGACGAAATTGCCAAGCTGGTGAGAGAACATTTCGACCTCCGGCCCGCTCCCATCATCCGGTATTTGAACCTGCTCCGCCCGATCTACAAGAAGACGGCCTGCGGCGGCCATTTCGGCAGGAATGACCCGGACTTCACCTGGGAAAGGACGGATATGGCGGAGACCTTGCGGAAAGCGGCCGGGCTCTGAAAGACCTTATGGGACGCAGATGAACGCGGAAAAGGCGGATTATACGCTTAAAGACAACCGAATGACTGTGGATCTTTCGGAGATTTCTTGGATCTTATACGGGCATAAGCTGCGTCCGCCCTGCAAAAATGGGACGCAGATTTTCGCAGATAAACGCAGAAAAAGATTTTTTGCCTCCTGAATTTCTATCCTGAAAATCGGCGTTCATCTGCGTCCAATTAAAAGATCAGAGGGAATCGTGGACTACGACATCAAGGATATTCGATTGGCGGAGAAGGGCCGGTTGCGGGCCGAGTGGGCGATGAAATCCATGCCCGTGCTGCAACGCATCCAGAGAGAATTTGCCAAGGAGAAGCCGCTTGTGGGAATTCGGCTGGCTGCTTGTCTGCATGTAACCACCGAAACGGCCGCCTTAGTGCAAACATTAAAAATGGGCGGCGCGGAGGTACGGCTGTGCGCCTCCAATCCACTGAGCACCCAGGATGATGTGGCCGCTTTCCTGGCGGCGGAACTGAAGGCCCCCGTCTTCGCCATTAAGGGGGAAGACAATAAGACCTATTACCAGCATATTCATTCGGTCCTAAACCTTCCGCCGGCGGTGACCATGGATGACGGGGCGGATCTGGTCTCCATCCTGCATACGGAGCGGAAAGATCTTTTGCCGGGAGTGATCGGGGGGACGGAAGAGACCACCACGGGGGTGATCCGCCTGCGTTCCATGGCCCAGAAGGGCGTGCTGCAATATCCGATCATCGCCGTCAACGATGCCAATACCAAGCACTTCTTCGACAATCGCTACGGTACGGGCCAGAGCACCATCGACGGCATCATCCGGGCGACCAATCGCTTGCTGGCGGGCAGCGTCTTCGTCGTCTGCGGCTATGGCTGGTGCGGCCGGGGAGTGGCGACGCGCGCCCAGGGCATGGGGGCGAACGTGATTATTACCGAGGTGGACCCGCTGAAAGCCCTGGAGGCGATAATGGACGGGTTCCGAGTAATCCCCATGTCCGCAGCAGCTCCGATCGGGGATTTTTTCTGCACCCTCACCGGGGATATCCAGGTCATCCGGGAAGAACACTTGCTGCAGATGAAAGACGGGGCCATTGTGGCCAATTCCGGCCACTTCAACGTGGAAATTGACCTGGAAGCCCTGGAGCGTATTTCCTCCGGCAAACGCCGGCTGCGGGAGTTTGTGGAAGAGTTCGCCCTGAAGAATGGCCGCAAGGTCTATCTCCTGGGTGAGGGCAGGCTGATCAATCTGGCTGCGGCCGAAGGGCATCCTTCCAGTGTCATGGATATGAGCTTTGCCAACCAGGCCTTGGCGGCGGAATTTCTGGTGAAAGCGAAGGGGAAGCTGGAGAAGAAGGTCCACAAAGTACCCCCGGACATCGACCAGGAAATCGCCCGGCTGAAGTTAGAGTCCATGGGGGTCAAGATCGATACCTTGACGGAGACCCAGGAGAAATACCTCAGTTCCTGGGAGATGGGAACGTAAAAGAAATCGCAAGTCGTAAGGCGCGAGGGGTGAGGCATCGGACGCCTCTTTTATCGTCCTCCACCCTACCCCCGACACCCCAAACGATCACCACTCGTTAATGTCTCACGGAAAGGAAGAGGTAAAATCCCACCAGGGCGAAAATGAAGTTGCCCATCCAGGCCGCTAAGAACGGCGGAAGCATCCCTGCCTTGCCGAGCTCCAGGCAGAAAGAAAAAACCCCCCAGTAGGCAAAACTGATCAGGATGCTGAATCCTACAGACAGAGTAATGCCCCCTCCGCGTTCTTTCCTCAGGGCGATGGGAATTCCTAAAAAGGCCATCAGCACGCTGATGAAAGGAAAGGAAAAGCTGGCGTGCATGGCGCAGCGGTATTTGCTGGCGTCGTACCCATCCCGCTCGATCTTGCCGACATAGTCCCGGAGCTCGCGGTAATTCATCTCGTCGGGGTTTTTTTCCGCAATGCGAAAGTCGGCGGGGGTCTCCGGAAGGGAGAGGATAAGCTCGGCGTAATGTTTGCGGACCGGAAAACCATCGGGGATAAAATGGGTGACGGACGCGCCGGAGAAGACCCATCGGCCGTCTTTCCATCGCGCGCTGCGGGCATCGATCCGCTCGCGCAGGTGGAAATCGGGGTCGAAGCGATAGAGGGTGATCCCTTCGAGGATATCCTTCTCCGGGCGGTATAGCTGGATATTGTAAATGGCCTGGTGATGGTGAATCCAGATCTGGCTCTGTTTGAAGGCGGCGACCGGCTTTTTTTTGTCGATAATCAATTCCATGAAAATGCGCACGTTCTGGTTGGCCCGGGGCACGATGAATTCGCTCATTCCCAGCAAAGTAAAGTAGATGACGGCCACCACGCCCAGAATGGGGAGGGCAATCCGGCGGAGGCTGATGCCCCCGGCTTTCATGGCCATGATTTCGTTATGCCTGGCCATCAGCCCTAGAGTCACCAAGGAAGCCAGCAAGACCGATGCGGGGGCGACCTGGAAGAGAATGGAAGGGATTTTGTTCAAGAAATAGGCGGCCATCATCGGTACCGTGGCCTTGTTATACAGGAAGGCGTTGATGCGCTCAAAAAGCTCTACGATCAGGTAGATGACACTGAAGGCGCCCAGTCCCAAGAAAAAATTTTTGGTAAATTCCCTGGCCAAATATCGGGTGAGGATATTCATTCCTTCGGCTTCCATTCTTTGGATTTCTGGGGGCGGCCCCATCCCTGACGGAGGATTTCGATGCCTCTCTCCAGCCAGACCAGGAGAAGAACGGGAGACTCGTTGGCGGCCTTAACCAGGAGGTAGATTCCGAGGCCAAGGAAAATCCCGTTGGCGGCCCACATGCCGACCTCCAGGAGCACGACGCCCCGCTCGGCCAGTGATGTTCCGACACTGGTTAAGAGGTAATAAACCAGCAGGACCCCGATGGACCAGACAAAGCCCATGGATTTCCCCGTCCGTCCGGCGCGGGATTGAATGCCCAGGGGAATGCCGATAATGCCCAGGACCAGGCAGGCCAAAGGAACGGAAAATTTTTCATGGATCTTGACCATCTGGATTTTGGCATCGGCATTTTTCGACCGGAGCGCTCGAACGGCCTGGGCCAGCTCGCCCAAAGACATATCCGCGGGATTCTTTTCCGCCGTTTGTTTGTCCTTCCATCCCGTTTTCAGGTTGAGACGCAGGTCATAGTTGTTAAAATCGATCTTCTGGTAAGCGCTGGGCTGATCGCCCAATTTATGAATGGCGCCGTCCTTCAACCTCAGGGTGACGATGAGCCGTTGCGGGTCCGAAAGGACCATCCCGTTGCGCGCGATGATCGTATGGATATCAGCGGCATTCCGGGAGTCTGAAATAAAAACATTTTCCCATTCGAAAGTCCGGGGAGTCACCCGTTCCACATAGATGACCAGACCTTCGAAATCGTCGTTGAATACCCGCTCCCGGACACCCGCATGCGCCTTGCTGCTGGCCATCTGATAGAGGAGTGAACGGGAGGCCTCATTCGCGATCGGAAGAGCGTGAATAGAGAGGACGGTGGTGATCAGGGTCGTGCCCAGAGCGAGTACCAAGACCGGAGGGACCATCTGGTATAGACTCACTCCGGAAGCCTTGAAAGCGGTGATCTCATTATCACTGCAGAGGCGATTGAACGTGAGTAGCACCGACAACAAGGTGGCCATGGGAATGGTCAGGACGAGGAAAGAGGGGAGGAGGAGATAGAGCAGTTTCAGGATGAATATTAAAGGAATCCCCTTGTTGACGAACAGTTCGGTAAGCTGTAGAATTCTTCCGGTGAGCAGGATGAAGGTAAAACCGACCACGCCGAGAAGGAAAGAAGGAAAAAGCTCTTTCAGCAGGTATCGGTAGAGGGTCCACTTCATGGGATGATCTTAACTTAACGAGAGGGATTTTGTAAATCCCAAACCCGGCCCAGCCGGAACCGAACAGGACTTGGAAGCGTAAATTCCGAAGCGTCTAAAGGATCCGTATGTCGATCCGCACCATGCTCGAAGAGCGGGAAAAGAAGTTCCTGTCCCCCTATGCTCAGCTCAGCTCCGCGAGCCGGGGCCGGGCCGTTCCCGAGGAGGAATGCAGCATTCGGCCGGCCTTCCAGCACGACCGGGACCGAATCATCCATTCCAAATCTTTCCGCCGGCTGAAGCATAAAACCCAGGTATTTTTGACCCCTTCCGGTGATCATTATCGCACCCGTCTGACCCACACCCTGGAGGTGGCGCAGATCGCTCGCACCATGGCCAAAGCACTTTGTCTGAACGAAGACCTCACCGAAGCCATCGCCCTGGGGCATGACCTTGGGCATACCCCCTTCGGCCATGCCGGAGAAGAGACCCTCAACGAGATTTGTCCGGGCGGGTTTCACCATGCGGCTCAGAGCTTGCGGGTGGTGGACCTTCTGGAAAAAGACGGGAGAGGGCTCAACCTCACCTTCGAGGTACGCGATGGGATTCTCAAGCACTCCAAAGGGAAAGGAGAGATCCTTGCGGAAGACCCCGGGGATATGCCCTGCACCTACGAAGGGAAACTGGTCCGCATCGCCGACATCATTGCCTACATCAATCACGACATCGATGATGCCATGCGGGCTGGGCTGATCTCGCCCGAAGATATTCCCCGGGATTGCCTGGAGCGCCTGGGCGATTCTCACGGCCGGCGAATCGACACGATGGTGAAGGATATCATCGAACAAGCCCAGGGGACGGAGCCGTTGAAAATTGGGCTGAGCCAGAACGTACTCGAGGCCACGGTGAACCTCCGGGATTTCCTGTACGAACGGGTTTACGACCTGCCGCAGGTTCACGCGGATTTCCATAAATCGGCGAAGATCCTCCGGGAACTCCGGGCCTATTATCTGGAAAAGAAGGAAGCATTCCGGCAGGAGGCCGGCGAGGCGTACGCCCGCGAGCCCGTAGAACGGGCGATTTCCGATTTCATCGCCGGGATGACCGACCGGTATGCTTTTAAGCGCTACGAGGAGATCTTCCTTCCCCGGCCCTGGCTGGGCGTTTAAACGCGGGGGATGAGGAAAAACGATTTACCGCAGAGATCGCAGAGAGCGCAGAGGTTTTAAAAAATTGCCAATTCCAAGCACCCATCCCGCGAAGCGCGGGACCCAAACAATCACCAACATTCAAAAAGTCAATTTTGATGAACTCGTAAAAAGTAGAATATCCCCTCCCCTGGCGGGAGGGGATGAAGGGGAGGGGGATAAATAACTTGCCGGAATTTCTCGATTCTTCACCCTCACCCCAACCCTCTCCCATCAAGGGAGAGGGGGTATTTTTGACTTTTTACGATTCCATCAATCATTGATCACCAAGAATTTTCAGCTTAATAGGCCCTCGATCCTGCTCCTTTCTCGCCCGCATGATATTGCCAAAGACTCCATCGGAAATCCCCACTTTCCCGATGGAGAACGGCCTTTCAAAGGATACAGATTATAGGCCGCCCTTCCGATAAGATTATGGTAGTTCGGAATTCCATCAACCCTAACCCTTATAAATTTGGCGGTTTTCTTTTGGAAGATTTCGAGCAGCGGGAGATCAACGATCGTCGCCAACAACCCACACCTGGCTTGAGCCGATTCTCCTTCTTCGGTCGAAGAAGGGCCTTTCGAAGAAAGGCTGACCGGCAGAAGGGTGGCTACATAGACCGGTATAGTCCAGGTTTGTTTTTTCTACTGCTCTTGATTGTGGGTTTGAACATCCTCGACGCCTTGCTCACGATTATGATTCTGGATCGTGGAGGATGGGAGATAAACCCCCTTGTTCGCTCGGCCATTGAACTCTTCGGAGAAAAATTTTGGGCTTGGAAATTTATAATCGTCTCTATCGCCTTAATTTTATTATGCATTCACAGCAAATTTAAGCCCATCAAGACCATTATTGTGACAACGGGATTTATTTATGCCAGCGTCGTGCTATACGAGATCTTCCTGCTGATGGACCAATTGAACATAAATCCTTGATAAAGACCCGCAGACCACTCCCCGAGGACAATCAAAGGACTACCTAGTGTCCATCCGGAAACCCCCTCTCCCCCTTGCGGGAGAGGGGTGGGGTGAGGGGGGATTAAAGATACCCTGCTTGATTTTCCATCGTTTTCACCCCCACCCTAACCCTCCCCCATCGAAGGGCGAGGGGAGTTTCCAGGTTTCTGGATAAAAACTACCTAAGGAACTGCGCCATCAGGCGATTGTAAACCCTCTCTGGATCGGCCAGCATGTCTTCGTAGGATTTGTAAGGGGGGTATTGCTCTTTCACCGCCCAGAAGCGGGCCAGAAAATACTTAAGCAGGGGGTGGATTTTGAGGCTGGCTGACAGAGAGTCGAAATGAGTTTTGTAGGATTGCCCGCTGCCAAAGCGCCCACCCGTGATCATCTCATAAGCCATCGCCCCCAGGGCATGGCGGTCCTGCCCGCCAGGGGAAGAATCAGGCCGTTGAAGGATATATCGAGAATCCCCCGCATATCTCAGCCAGGCCATCAGGCCAAAGTCCACTACTTTGACCGCCCCATCAGCTCCGAGGGTGGAGGTGTCTGCCTTGAGGGACTCCCGGCCGACAAAAGGAAAATCAAACTTCTCCGCAATGAAATTGACCAGGGTGGATTCTTCCATAAGGCCCAGGCGGATCAGGGTTGCGCACAGGCTGTCATCCAACCGTGAGGCTTCCTCCTGAGCACGACGGATCTGATCTCGGGTCAGCAGGCTCGATTTCACCAACTGGTCGGCCAGCCGGGACCGTGACGCAAAAAAACCAATCATAATCTACTTTTCGACAGAGGAAGACGAAACCTGGAATCCTCCCAGTCTTTCTTTGGGTTTACGATCCATATTATAGACGACCCGGCAACACGGCCCCGAGATGCATACCCAGGCGGACGTAGAGCATGCCCGCCAGGACTACCGAGAGCAGCCCGATCACCCCGTAATCGAGCGCGCGAAGGCGTGGTTCGTAGTACAGGGTCCTTTTGGATTCGGGGCTAAACCCTCTCGACTCCAGGGCCATGGCCAGCAGGTTCGTGTGGCGAATGGCAAAGAAAAAGAGGGGCACCGCCTGCGGAATAAATTTGCCGATACGGCTGAAAATGCTCCCGGACTCCAAGTCGAGTCCCCGGGATACTTGGGCCTCAATGATCGTCGCTCCGGCCCCGGCAAAGGTCGGGATCAGCCGCAGCGAAGTCGAGAAGGCAAAGGCCATGGGATAGGGGACTCCCATGCGGATCAGTCCGTTGGTTAGCTCTTCGTTCCGGGTCGTTGAAAGGAGGATCAATCCGGTAGCCACGAAGGAAGCCAGGCGCAGTCCCATGGCCAAACCATAGAGGAGGGACTCGCGGCTGACCTGGATGGGCCCCCAGGCCCACATTGGCGTCGGCCCCCCGGCGAAAAAAGGCCACATCAAGGAGCTAAAAGCGACGAGCAGGATCAGGACAAACCGGAGTCGCCAAAAATTGGGCAGCGCCCCTGCGGCAATAGCGATCCCCAGAATTCCCAGGCTGACCCCCGCCACATAAAGAGGATGATTGAAGCACAGGCAGAGGGTGAAGAGGGCCAGCATCCCGAAGATCTTCGTCCGGGGATCGAGACGGTGGACCCAGGTTCCCTTTTCAAGATAGAGGAAGATGTTCATAACGTAACTTTTGAATTGCAAAATGCAAATTGAAGAATTATTGGGCGCCTAATTTTGATGGAATCGCAAAAAGTAAAAAATACCCCCTCTCCCTTGACGGGAGAGGGCCAGGGTGAGGGTGAAGAATCAGGGAATTTCAAAAAGTTATTTATCCCCCTCCCCTTCATCCCCTCCCACCAGGGGAGGGGAAATTTAACTTTTTATCCCATTTTCGTCATTCCCGCGAAAGCGGGAATCCAGTTAATTCAAGCAGTTCTGGACTCCTGCTTTCGCAGGAGTGACGGCTTTTTTGACTTTTTACGAGATCATCAATTTTGCCTTTTTCATTTTTCATTTTGCATTGAATCCTTTTTCGCTTTCAGTTCCTGCACCATCTGGCCTACGGTGAGTGCCTCTGTCCCCAACCAGTTGCTCAATCGCAGAAGGGAAGAAGGACGCAGCGAGGCTGTCTCCAGCCGGTCTTCTTCAGCAAAAACGGCACGGGTCGGCCCGTCGAGCAGGATTGAGCCGTCTTTCATGACTACCGTCCGGGCGGCATATTTTTCGGCCACTTCCATGGAGTGGGTGATGATGATAACCGTATGTCCGCGTTCATGCAGACCTTTCAGCATCGCCATCATGGACCCCTGATGGCGAACGTCCAGGCCGGTCGTAGGCTCATCGAGGACCAGCACCTGTGGCTGGATGGCCAGGACCGAAGCCACGGCCACCCGCTGCCGTTCCCCTTTAGTCAAGGCAAAGGGAACCTTTTGTTCGGTTCCTTCTAACCCTACCACTGTCAGGGCCTCGGAGACGCGCGCCTTGATCTTTTTCGAATCCTCCCCCAGCATCCTGAGGCCGAAGGCTACTTCCTCGTATACCGTATTGGAAAAAATCTGGTGGTCGGGGTTCTGAAACACATATCCAACCAGCCGCGCCAATTCGTGCTGGCGATATTGGTTCGTTGGCCGGCCCCGCAAGAGCATCTGGCCATGAGTGGGCCTGAGTAGACCGTTGAAGTGCTTGGCCAGCGTGGTTTTACCGGAGCCGTTCTGGCCGAGAAGGGCAAGGAATTCGCCTTCCCGGATGCCCAGATCAATCCGGCGCAGTGCCGCAGAGTCATGCCGGGGATAGATATATCCAAGCCCATCGGCCTCCATGATAAAAGCCCCTCGCGGACCGACGGGAGATAATGCTGGAGGTTTGTGGTCCCGCCGCCGAGCGAGGTTGTATTTCTGAAGGAGAGCGATGGCTTCACCCACCGTTATCGGCCTCCCCGGCCAACCCATTGCCGAGAACAGTTCTGCCAGCGGCGGCACTTTGACCCCGCAGGAATTCAAGGTGGGTACGTCCGCCAGGATTTCGCCCGGTGGTCCTTCCGCTGCGATCCGGCCTCCGCTCATTAACCATATGCGGTCGGCCTTTGCGGCGATTTCCGGATCGTGATCAACGATTAGCAGGGTACGCTTCTTTTCCCGAAGGCGCTCAGCCACCGAGAGCACTTCTTCGCGTCCCCGGGGGTCGAGATCCGTTGTGGGTTCATCCATGACCAGAATCTCCGGCTCCATGGCGAGGACCGAACCGATGGCCAGCCGCTGCTTCTGCCCGCCAGAAAGGGTGGCCGGTTCACGGCGTCGCAGTTTTTCCAGGCCGACAAAGGACAGGTAGCTTTGGATGCGGCGCTCGATTTCCGGACGCGCAATACGCAGGTTCTCCGGTCCAAAGGCCACTTCCAATTCCACGTTGGTAGAAAAGAGCTGGTCCTCAAAATCCTGAAAGACCATTCCGATGAGGCTGGCCATCTCCGACACTTTGTGGTGGGACACCTCCCGCCCTTTTACCAGGATACGGCCTTGATATCGGCCGCGGAGAAACTTGGGGACGAGTCCGTTGAGGGCGGAACAAAGAGTTGACTTGCCGGCGCCTTCATGGCCCATCATCACCAGAAAGGAGCCTTCCTCCACTTGAGCGCGGATATTCTGGATCGCGGGAAGGTCTCGCCCGCGGTAGGTGAAGGTCAAGTCTTCGATCGCAATCGCCTGGCTCATCCGGGGAATCCCTGATTTTCTATAACAAGAGGCTGCCGATGAGAATGGCCAAAGTGGAGATCCAGCCGACGGTGGGTGCGGGAAAACCAGTGACCATCCCCCCCAGCAAGCCGACCACTGAGGCGACCGTCACCAGCCAAGCGCCCAGAATGCCGGCAGCGGGTTTTCCGATGTCCTCTTCGTCCATTATATCCGCCCAGAAGAGGCCGAACTGATCCCGGGTGACACCGAAAACCGCTACCAAAAGAATCACTCCGATCCAGCTGGCCAGCGTGTTATTGAGGGTGATGACCTTGGTCAAGATCGCATACGGAACGATGCCCAGGGCATCCACAAAGGTACTGATGATGACCGCGCAAGCTGCGCTCGACACAAAGGCGATGAAGAAGTAGCTCATCCGGCTGCGCCAACTTCCCGCCTTCCATTCCTGTGATTTCTCCGCAAAAGGAATGAGCCGGGTCCACATCGTATACGGAAGATAGCCGAGGAGGAAATTACCCACAAAGCCGGCGATGGACGCCGGTCCCAGCGTGCCGCCAAAGAGGTCCCCCAGTAGATTGCCGATCGCCGTACCCCAGGCGCCCGCCGGGCCAAAGACCAGTCCGAACACCATGGGGAAGATGTTGGCCACCCGCAATTCCGTAATCCCGGGGATAAAAGGGACGGCCGTTTTGAAGGCGATGAGAGCCGCACCATAGATGGCCGCGCAGACAGCCACCAGGATGATCATTCGTGTGTTCTTCCACATGGTCAACGCAGCCTTCATGTTTTTTCCCGCCTCCTCCTCTCCCCGCGTCCCCAGGTATTTGCAGGTTCTATTTTATCAGCGGCCTTGGAGGTCCGCAACCATTCCTTATGCTAAAAATATTTGACTAAATGCCTAATTTATGCCAATCTTGATGATCTCGTAAAAAGTCGTCATTCCCGCGTAGGCGGGAATCCAGGCCCCACGAAACCTATTGAAAAGACTGGATTCCCGTTTCCACGGGAATGACAGAAAAACGAATTTACGGACTTTTTACG
>Ga0315277_10004628_pt1 | contig 18306 bp, 13 predicted proteins | sample YL17G05_15_MG_FD_203695 | JGI IMG/M metagenome (GOLD analysis project Ga0315277, IMG submission 203695) | Sediment microbial communities from Yellowstone Lake, YNP, Wyoming, USA - YL17G05_15 | ecosystem: Environmental > Aquatic > Freshwater > Lake > Sediment | place: USA: Wyoming | collected...
GTGTTGCAGCCGCTTCAGTATCACGTGATGGGCGACCGGCCGACCGCAAGGCCGATAGGCGAAAACGAGCCGTAACTCAACTTCTAGCCGCGACCCGCAGGCCTGCCCTGAGCGCAGCCGAAGGGGCGCCTTTCTGCTTGGCCCACCTCAGAAATACCGCTCGACTATGGAACAAGTACGGCGGAGTCGGCAGGTCGCCCCAGGCGACCTAGCCGCTCCGCCGACCGAAGAAGGCGGGGCGGGCACGCCCCGCCGTAGTCATGCGCTTGTGGGCCCTGGGGGACCACAGGCAGACGCTCCTCTGGCACTTGCGGACGAGCATGAGTCGAAAGAGGGTGGAGGGGCCTCCTGCTGACATAATAGTAGACAAGGATAGCAGGAACTGTGCTGACTGGGGATGGAGCGACTCAAGGACCACGGCTGTCCTGGGCGGGAAAGCGCGTGCCCGCCGCGGCGATGCTGCGCGCTGCCAGGGCCGTCGCGCTGGCAGCTGTCTGCTGCCTGGCGATCGGCGTGGCGGCAGGCGTAGCCCACGCCGGCTCGGCGACCCTTACCCTCAGCACCAGCGTGCTCCACTTCCCCAACGCGGACCCCGACATCTTCCCGGTGATCGACGCCACCGAGAACCCTATGGGAGTTCTGGTGCGCGTCACCGGCAACCCGAACGGGCAGGTCCAGCTCACTGCGCTGGCGGCCGGGGATCTTCGCTCGGGCGCCGACGTGATCGCCATCAGCGCAGTCCGATGGACAGCACAGGGAAACGGTTTCTTGTCAGGCACCCTGAGCAGGAGCACCCCACAGCTGATGGGGTACTGGGTGGGCAACGTCTACCAGCAGGGCACCCAGCAGTTCCAACTCACCAACTCATGGTCGTATGCAACGGGAAACTACAGCCAAACTGTAGTCTATACATTGGTCTCCTACTGACAACAACCGCGCAGCGATAACCAATACCCAAACTGATCGGAGGTTGACGCGAGATGACTAGAACGAAGTGCATGTGGCTGGTAGTCGGAGTCGCTCTGGTGCTGCTGGCCGCGAGTCTGCCAGGCTGGGGTGCGCAGGATCAGAAGACCCTGACCATCAATGCCACCGTAGCCGCCAAGGCGACGCTGACCCTCGGGGTGGCCGCCATCAACTTCCCGGACGCGGACCCGGACTCAGTGCCCTCCATCGACGCGAACGAGAACCCGGTGGACGTGAGCGTGAAGGCGCACACCGGAAGCGCCTCCCCCGTCAGCTTGAGCGTGCAGGCGAACGGCGACCTGCAGTCCGGCGGCGACACCATCGCCATCACCAACGTGAGCTGGACCGCCACCGGCGCCGGATACGTGCCCGGCGCCATGGACACCGTCGCAGTGCCGGCCGGTTCGTGGACCGGGTCCGGCAAGTATGATGGTACGTTCTCCTACGTCCTGGCCAATAGCTGGGACTACGCCGTCGGCAACTACACGCAGACCGTGGTGTACACGCTGACCGCACCGTAGCCACGATCACAGACGAGATGGGGGCGTTTTGAGGAGGGGGCCCGCGGGGGCGGGCCCCTTCCGACGACGCGGGAGCGACCCCCTCGCAAGAGCAAGGAGACGATCTATGTCCAAGGTCATCAAGCAGGCCCATTTGGGCCTGGCGTTGGCGGCCTGGACGCTGGGGATGATGTACCTGGCGACAGGCGCAGCACAGGCCGGGGTTTCCGCGATCGAAGTCTCTCCTCTCACTATGGAGCTTCGCATCGCCCCGGGCCGCACCTACACAGACACGATCACCATTGCCAACGGCGGCAAGGAGACGGAGCACATCCGCGCCTTCTGTCAGGACTGGGCGCTGAAGCCCGATGGCGTGGTGGTATTCGTCGCCGCCGGACGGCTGCCGGGCTCCGCCAGCGGCTGGCTGGAGGTGACGCCCACCGAATTCGACGTGGCGCCGGGCAAGACCCAGACGGTCCGCTACACCGTCCGCGTGCCGGAGGACGCCAGCGGCGAAGCGCGCACAGTGATCCTGTTTGAGGGAGGCGCGCAGAAGCTGAACCTGCCAGGCGGCCCTTCGGCTCTGGTGCCGCGGGTCGGTACCATCCTCTACGTGCAGGTTGGCGAGCCGCCCGCGGTGCAGGCGAAGGTCACCAGCTTCGAGCTGAGCCCGGAGGGCGGCGCGCTCATCCTGGAGAACCAGGGCGCCGGCCATCTCCGCTTCACGGCTCGATACGAGATCAGATGCGGAAGCAAGCTGGCGCGCGCAGGTGAGCTACCGAGTTTCGTGGTGCTGCCGGCGCCGTTCAACATCCATCGGCTGGCGGTTCCCAAGGAGACGCTTGACGGGCTTGGGCTCGGCGAGTACGAGGTCACGGTGCTGCTGGACTGCGGCGGACCTTCTCTGTTCGGCGCGCGCAGAAGTGTCGCGCTGGCCCCCGAGACACCCAGCCTTATCGCCACACGCCAATGAAGCACCACCTCACTATTGCTCTGGCCGGCGCACTGGCTGCGCTGGCAGCGACAGCGGCTTTGGCCGCGCCCGGCCCCAACCCCCTGCCAGCCGGCCCTGTGGCTGGCGGTGAGGAGGGGGTGCTGCGCTGCGCGGGCGGCGCGCAGGTGTCGGCCCTCGCCCGGGACTTCGGCGACGGCGTTCGCCTGCCCCTGTCCACCATAGGCATCTCGGCCGGCATCATCGTGGTGGTGACAGGCCGGAACATCAACATTGTCCGGCGGGACTGCACCGAGATGCGACTCAAGGGGCTGCTGCCCGGAGAGGCCCCTGCCGGCAATGATGATCCAAGGCCGCTGATCCGGAACGGTGAAGTCTGGGTGCAAGCCCAGCAGCTCCCTCAGTTCCTCGGCCGGCCATGCACCTGTGGGGCCACCGCCACCAACGTCGCCCAGACCACCTCTGGCACGATCTCCCGGTTCGACACCTTCGAGGTGGCCAGCCCGACCATCCTCAAACCGGCCCCTGCTCCCAAACCGATCTGGCGACCGCGGGAACTCCCCAGCTCGCCGGCGGAGGAAGCACAGGGCACGAGTTGGCTGCAGGTGACCCCGGTAGAGACCAGCCTGGCCCTCTCTCGCATAGGAGGGCTCGCCGGACCTGGGCTGAGCGGCAGCTTCCAGGAGGTGTGGGGGCCTTCCTGGTCGGCGCGGCGGGACCGCAACCGCAACCTCGACCCCGAGTCCCCGGTAAGCCGCGTGCTCTCCTATCTCACCATGGGGGCCGAGGACAACCGGCGGCGCTACCAGGCAGGCGATAGCTATCACCCGCTGTACGGCTGGGCAACGGGGATCGGCTTCACCACCCCCGTGTCTGCAGTGGCGGAGGCGGGCGCCTCCGTGGTTGTCCCCGCCGGCCTCCCGGGCCAGGGGCAGGAGGGACAGCTCATGTTCCAGGCGCGAGTGCACCCTCGGGATGACCTCGCCCTGGAGACGGCCATGACAAGAGACGGCTCCTATCATGCGCTGGTGCGAGTGAGCAAGCCAGATCTGTCATTGGTGTCATCGGTGCTGGCCCTGCCTGACCGGGAGCGGAGGGACACCTGGTGGCGGCAGCGCCTGTGGTCCGGCCTCGCCTTTGTGGGCCGCGTTTCCTCCGCCACCGGAGAGTATGCTGGGAATGCCCAAGCGCTGGGCCTGAGATGGGACGGCGGACCGTGGCATGTGACCGCCGAGCGCGACCGCAGTGTGTTCGAGGGGGAGGGGAACACGTCTTCCTCCTTCTCGGCGTTGTGGATCCGGCCGAAGCTGTTTGCGGCGGTGCAGTACATCGCCAAGGACCGGGCCGCAGGCGGGTCGGAGTTGGAGTGGACGATCACCCGCACCGAGCCATCCGGGAAGCAGTTGTCGCTGAGCGTGCGGACTCCGCAACAGGGAGGGAACTCCTACCAGCTCGGAGCATCCCTCCCCCTGAGCTCCGCGCTCCGTGCGAAAGCGTCTCTGGACTGGGGTCCGGGTGGCAGCCGTCCTGACCTCAAGCTGGAATGGAAGCGCTCCAGGGAACACATGGTTGTGCTGCGCTATGGCCCCTCCTATGCCGATGAGGACGACGCAGAACCCGAGCCGACCCTGGCGCTCTACGCCAGCCTGGCTTTCGGGCGCACCGGGGGTGGGCCCCTGGGGGCGTGCCGGATCATCGGCTCTGTGAAGAATGATGCCGGGGAGGGGGTGCCGGACGTAGTGGTGCTGCTGGACGAGACCACTCAGGCGCTCACCGCCGGCGATGGCGGATTCGCCTTCAACGAGGTCGAGGAGGGGGTACACCAGGTGCAGTTGGACGCCAACCGCCTTCACGCCGACCTGGGGGCTGACTGCCGGCCGAGAACCTTGGTGGCGACACCGGCCGCGCCGGTGCAGGCGGACTTCCTGGTTACCCGCCTCTGCGAGATCGCCGGCCAAGCGCTGGTGATACCGATCTCGCCGGAGGGAGTCCCTGGTGCCCCGCAGCCGCTGGCCGGGGCGGAGGCGGAATGCAACGGGTCCGACGCGCTCGCGAAACAAGGTGTGCGCGTCACCACCGATGAGCAGGGCCGCTATCGCTTCACCGGGCTGAAGGCAGGCCGCTACGTCGTCTCGCTCGCCCCGGGCCAGGACTTCCGCGGGCTGACTCCCATGCCGCCCAGCGAGTGGAGCTTCGCACTCCATGCCGGGGACAAGGTGTCGGGCGCGAACTTCGTGTTCCAGCAGCGAGAGCGGCCTGTGGTCTTCATTGAACTGACGACCCCGTCTCAGTGATTTCATGTCCGCGGCCCGGCCGCCTGAGAGGGGGCGGCGCAGCGGCCGCGGAATAGTGGCTCCCATGAGCACGTCCTCGGACCGCGGGCGAGGCGGGGTCACGCCCCGGGCTCTGGTGATTGCCTTCATCCTGCTCATCGCGGTGGCGGTGGGGGCGCTCTACGTGGAGATCGCGTGGCGGCGCGTCTACATGTTCGGCACCGGCGTGCCCTCCATGGCCTCCGTCTCGCTGCTGTTCGTCCTCACCGCGCTGATGACCACGCGCTGGCTGCGGCGGGTCGGGCTGACACGGCGCGAGCTGCTGGCGATCTACGCCATCGTGCTGGTGGGCGGGCCGCTCGTCAGCCACGGCACCTTGTTCTGGATGATCCCGAAGACCATCGCCTACTACGAGGGCGCGCGGGTCAACACCCTTTGGCAGAAGGTCTTCCTGCCCCTCATCCCGAGCTGGTTCGCACCCTCCGATCCGGCCGCCGTGGAGGGCTTCTTCGAGGGGCACGCGGCGGTCCCGTGGGCGCTGTGGTGGGTGCCCTTGGGGGTGTGGGCCGGCTTCATGTTCTGCCTGTTCATCGCCACCTTCTGCCTGCTGGTGCTGCTCCAGCGCCAGTGGATCAGCAGCGAGCGCCTGAGCTTCCCCATCGCCCAGCTTCCCCTGGAGATGGTGCGAGAGGCCGAGCCGGGCGAGGAGAGGCGATCAGGCAGGCTGCCAGGCGCGTGGACCTTCTGGGTGGGGCTGGCGATCGCATTCCTGCTCACCTTCATGAGCACGCTCTCCAGCAAGGTGCCGGCGATACCCGCGATCCCGCTGTCGGCGGTGCTGATGCAGTGGCAGAGGGTGGGGCCTCTGGCAGGTCTCGGGGATCTCTACCTGACGCTGTACCCGGATCAGATCGCCATCGCCTACCTCATCCCGAAGGAGCTGGCCTTCTCCGCTTGGTTCTTCTGGCTGGTGCGGGTTGGTCTGACGGTGATCGCCATCGGCGCCGGCGCTACCCCCCAGCGGCCCGAGGACTGGTATGACAGCACCTTCCCCGCGCCCTACTTCCAGGGCGGAGGCGCGGCCTTCGCGCTCGCCATCTGGGTGCTGTGGATCGCCCGACACCACCTCGCGCGCGTGCTCCGCTTCGCCTTCCGCGGCCGGCGCGCCGACCCAGGCGGCGCGCCATCATCCCTCGATGCCAACGAACCGATGGGCTACCGCCTGGCGGTGATCGGCTTCCTCATCTCCTTCTCGCTGATGGTGTACTTCTGCTGGGCGGCGGGATGCCGGGTGATCTTCGGCATCGTGCTGATCGCCTTGATCGTCGGCTACTACCTCATGTGGGCGAGACTGCGAGCCGAGACCGGCCTCGGCTTTCTCCCCTTCAACCTGGAAATTCAGAACGCGCTCACCTCCCCCTTTGGCAGCGCCATCTTCCGGCCCAAGGAGATCGTCACCCTCATCTCCACGCGCTGGGCCTACTTCCCCGGCTTCGGCGAGTCCTCCGAGGTGATCACCGGCAATGCCCTGGAGGCGTTCAAGATCGGGGACGCAAGCCAGGTAAACCCCCGCCGGCTTGGGTGGGCGCTGATCGCCGGCTTTGCCTTCTCCCTAGTGGTTGGCTGCTATGTGGTGCTCACCGGCATCTACCACTACGGCTACTCCTCTCTGGGCATGGGCTCCGCCTACGGGTGGCCCTCCTGGCAGACGCGAAACGACGGCGGCCGCATCTTCGAATACCTCACCACCCCCGGCCCCGCCGACCCGAGCGGGGCGATCGCCTTCGGCGCCGGCGCGGTGGTGGCGGTCGTGCTCGGCATCATGCGCCTTCGCTTCTGGTGGTGGCCCTTCCACCCCATCGGCTACGTCGCCGCCAACTGCTGGGGGATGCAGGAATACTACATGCCCTTCTTCATCGGCTGGCTGTGCAAGTCCCTGGTCGTCCGCTACGGCGGCCTGCGCCTCTATCGCTACACCGTCCCCCTCGCCATCGGCTTCATGATCGGCCCCGCCCTGAACGGCGGACTGTGGTCAATCATAGAGCTGTTCGTGAAGGGCCGTTTGTAGGGCGGGCGGGCCGACGCCCGCCATCAATCGCGGGGACTAGCAACCCCTATCAAGGATCAACGCAAACTGCCCGTTTTCCCGCGAAATTGCCACCATGAAAAGCAAATAACTTCCTTGCCTTTCCCCGAAAACGCTTGACAAGCCATGGTATAATGGAGCGGGCAGCGTGGTGGACGACCGCGCTGCCCCTTGAGTTGGCCGCAAAGGGGGCGCGACACTGGCTGTAGGGCTGGCATTCCTATGCCAGCCGTGGCAGATCAGCCCCTCGCCGCATCGTCCACACCGCGCCAGCCAGCGCCAGGTACAGCAGCACGCTCGCGAAGCACACGCTCCCCAGCGCGCGCAGGTAGTGCAGCCGTAGCAGCACCGTCACCAGCCCGAAGGCCACGACAGAGAACCAGAGCGCCCGCCTGTGGGAAACGGTAGGTTCATGGGTGAGAGCGAGCAGCCGCACCGCCACCGCCAGCGGCAGCAGCAGCATCACGAAGAAGTACGTCCAGGCGATGGCGGAGATGAGTAGCAGGCCGATGGTGACCAGCGCGTACTCCGTGACCTCCTGCTCTCTCGTCCGTGGCGCCCGCCAGCCGCAGGCGGCGACGAAGACCGCGGCCAGCACAGCAAAGGTCGCGAGCACGATCGCGTTCACCTGCGATTCGCTGAGGCCGGCGAAGTTGACGTAGATCGGCTCGCTCTGCCGGGCGGCGACGTTGGCGTCCACGCGCCTGAGGTAGCGGTGCGCCACCGCCTGCACCGACTGGTTGCCCAGGTCCAGCGCGTGCTGGCCCCAGTCACCGGCCTTGCCCTTTGATAGGTATGGGGCGACCACTCGCTTGCCCCAGTCGCCGACTTCTGCCAGGTTGCGGTCGAGGCCGCGGAACGGAGCGGGGAAGAGCAGCAGGAAGAACAGGCTCGAGAGGACGGTTGACAGAGCCGCCCGCCATCGCCGACGATACAACAGGTAGGCAATCATCGGTGCGGTGAAGACTTTGACGGCGATGGACAGCCCGAGCGGCACGCCCGCCGCCCACTCCCGGCGGCGGAGCAGGTAGAGGAAGCTGCCGTACAGCAGCACCATCACCAGCAGGTTGGTCTGGCCGAGGAAGAGGTTGTCTATGGCGTAGACCGCGCAGATCGCCGCCACCGGCCACGGCACGCATCTCTCCAGGGCCTCCGCCTCTGGTCGAAAGGAGGCCCACCCCGCGGTCTGCTCGGGCCGGAATGTGCCGCGGCTGCTGCACGTCAAGTGCGCGGTCTGCCTGATCGCCACAAAGAACAGCCCCACGTTGATGGCATACCAGACGAAGAAGAACGCGGCGAAGGGAAGCGCACACAGAGGAGAGATGAGCACCGCGAAGGTGGGCGGATAGCGGTAGCTGGTTAGACCAACTAGCGTCTGTTTGTTGAGCACTCGTCCGCCCACATCGTACCACACCGGCACATCCTTAGTGTCGTGGTGCAGGTACTTGCCCACCATCACCGCGGTGACGAGCGCGATCAGCACGCCCACGGCGACGCGTGCGGCGAGGTGCGATGGACGCCCGCTGGAGCTTTGAGCGGTCTCGGCCTGAGGTGACATGTTCTCCCGAATCTTCGACCCGGCAACGGCCGTGCCTGCCGCTCTTTGAGCTCTTGGAGGGCAGGACGGGCGCAGACAGAAGCAGAACCTGTCCCCTGAGGGGAGGCCGTCAGATGGGCTGGCGCGCCGCGAGGAGGTAGTGGAATGGCGATCAGGGTCGCCTTTGTCGGTCTGAAGGGCCACTGGTACGCGGTGGCGGAGGAGCTGCCGAAGCTGCCCGAGGCCACCTGGGTGGCGGTGGCCGATGACAACGCGGACCAGCTCAAGCGCGTCCCTGACTTCCCCGGCGCCACCTCGGACACGCGCACCTACCTCGACTGGCGTGAGCTGCTGGAGAAGGAGAAGCCCGACGTGGTGGTCGAGTGCGACATTGACCGCGACCGGGCCGAGATCCTGCTCGCCTGCGCCGAGCGCGGCATCAACATCATCGCCGAGAAGCCGCTTGCCAAGACGCTTGCTGAGCTGGATAAAGTCAGAAAGGCGGTCGAGGAATCGGGCATTCTCGCCACCATGTTGATCACCATGCGCTGCTCGCCGAACTACCAGGCGATGAGAGACGCGATACAGGCCGGCATGATCGGCGAAGTCTGCCAGGGCGGCGGGCAGAAATCGTACAAGCTGGGCGAACGACCAGCCTGGCAGAAGAGCAAGGAGACGTTCAGCGGCGTCATCCCGTTTATCGGCATCCACATCATGGATCTGTTCCGATGGACCAGCGGGCGCGAGTTCGTGGAGGTGATGGCTTATGCCTCCAACGCAGGCCACCCCGGTATCGGCGACCTGGAGGACAATGCCTGCGTCGTCGCCAAGCTGGACAACGGCGGCTCGGCCGCCTTCCGCCTCGACTACTGCCGCCCGGCCGCCGCGCCCACCCATGGCGATGACCGGCTCCGGGTGGCGGGAAGCAAGGGCGTGATCGAGACCATCGGCGGCAAGGTCACGCTGATCACGCACGACGAGGCGCCCCGCGAGCTGCCGCTGCCGGACCCCTTCCCCTTCTTCGCTGACTACCTGGCCGCGCTGAAAGAGAAGCGGGCGCCGTTCATCCCGTTTGCCGATTGTGTGCGCATCACCGAAGTCGTCCTCCGCGCCCAGAAGGCGGCGGAGACGGGTCGGCCGGTGAAGTTAGTGGAGTGAGGTGTGAGATGAGAGTGTTGAGCTGTGTTCTGTCGTGTGCGCTGCTGGCTGCGCTCGCAGTCGGCTGCGCGGCCGCGCAGGGGCCCAAGCGAGAGCTGAGCAAGCGCTGGCTGTTTGTGTGGCAAGACATGACCGATCCCGCGGAGGTGGACCGCACCATCGCCCTCTTCCCCCGCGCCAAAGCCGCGGGCTACAACGCCTGCCTCTTCGAGTACAACGTGGCACCCAGCAAGGTCGCCGCGCTGAACGAGGCGTCTAAGAAGTACGGCATTGACCTGATTCCCATCGTGATGGGCGGCGCGCATGACGGGAACTTCACCGAGGGAGTGCCTGCCAAGGACGTTCTCTTCGTCGCCCAGGGCGGCGTGGCCCGGCATGTGCCGGACCCGGCGATCGCAGTGCCCGGCGGTGACTTCGAGAACGTCAGCGGGAATCGGTTCAATGACTGGAGCTTCCAGGACAACGAGGGCAAGAGCATCTTCGCCGACCACGAGGTGGCGCACGGCGGCAACACCTCGGCGCGCATGGAGAACGCAGGAGCCAACCACCCGGCCGGCAACTGCCGCTTCTCGCAGCCGCTCAAACTGCACCCCTTCCGGCAGTACCGGTTATCGTTCTGGGTGAAGACGGAGAACCTGAGTCCAGCCTCCGCGGAGGTGAAGGTGCTCACGCCAGACTCAGAGCGGTTCGTCAGTTTTGGCACCTTCCGCGTGAGACCGACTCAGGACTGGAGGCACTACGACATCGTCTTCAGCACCCTGCGCAACAGCGACGTGATGCTCTACCTCGGCTTGTGGGGCGGGAGGACGGGGAAGATCTGGTGGGACGACCTGACCCTCCAGGAGGTGGGGCTGGTGAATGTGGTTCGCCGCGCCGGCTGCCCCGTCACCGTCCGCAGCGAGAATGGGGTGACCTATGAGGAGGGCCGCGACTACGAGTACATCAGCGACCCGACCCTGCACATCTGGCAGCAGTATCACGAGCCGCCCGACATCAAGCTGACCTCGCAGACCCGGATCAAGGATGGGAAGCGGCTGCGCGTCACCTACTATCACCCGGTGATCGTCTACGACGGCCGGCTCACCAGTTGCCTGAGCGAGCCGGAGATCTTCAAGTGGTGGCGTGAAGAGATCAAGCAGGCAAATGACAGATTCCATCCGCCCGCCTTCATGATGTCCCACGATGAGCTGCGCGTCATCAACTGGTGCGAGACCTGCCAGAGCCGGAACATGACTCCGGGCCAGATCCTCGCGGACAACGTGCATCGCGCCGCGCAGATCATCCGCGATCTGCGGCCGGACGCGGAGATCTGGGTTTGGAACGACATGTTCGACCCCATGCAGAACGCGGTGGACGACTACTACATGTGCAATGGCACCCTCAAGGGCTCCTGGGAAGGGCTTGATCCCGGGATAGGAATCGTCACCTGGGTCAACATCCAGGATGGGGCCAACAGCAAGTTCTTCGCCGAACGCGGAAACAAGCAGGTGCTCGCCGGCTATTACGATGGGGATGACGACGGCGCCGACATTGCCAAGTGGCTCAAGGACACCGAGGGCATCCCCGGCATCGTGGGGGCCATGTACACTACCTGGGAGAACAAGTACCAGGCAATGGAGGCGTGGGCGGAGAAGGCGTGGGGAAACCGCGGAGGAGGCTGACCGACAGTGCTGACCACAAAATCGCTGGTGGCCGCTTGCTTTAGTCTCATCCTGCTGCTCGGCTGCGCTGGAGCGGAGGAGGACCATCTCTCGTGCCGCTGGCTGTTCGTGATGCGGAACATGCGTCGCCCGGGGAACGTCGAGCGCACCATCGCGCTGCTGCCGCGGGCGAAGGCGGCCGGGTACAACGCCATCGTGCTGTCGGACGGCGGCCTCGACGACCCGGACAGCGATGACGCCTACAAGCAGGGCGTCCGCCGCCTGCAGCAGGAGGCGAAGCGAAACGGCCTCGACTTGATCCCGTGCGTGATGCCCATCGGCTACTCCGGCGGGATCATTGGGCGTGATCCCAACCTGGCGGAGGGCGTGCCGGTGAAGGACGCCCTGTTCGTCGTTCGCGATGGGATCGCCACTCTCCAACCTGATCCGCCGGTCTCTCTGCCCGGGGGCGACTTCGAGCAGGTCAAAGACCACCACTTCTCAGGTTGGGACTTACAGGACGGGGTCGGCCGGAGCAGCTTCGAGGACCACGCCGTCGTCCACGGCGGCCGCACCTCGGTGCGCATGGAGGATATCGGGAAGGTGAGTCCCGAGCACGGGCACGGCCGATTCTCGCGGGCGGTGAAGGTGAAGCCCTTCCGCCAGTACCACATCTCCGCGTGGATCAGAACCGAGGACTTCGAGGCGCCAGAAGGCGTGCAGATCCTTGTCCTCGCTCCCACCGAGGAGGAGCGGGACGTCGGCAGCTTGCGCCCCGATGTCAAAGCCACCCAGGATTGGACTCGCTACGATTTCGTCTTCAACAGCCTCAACTGGAACGAGGTCCGCATCTACTTCGGCTCCTGGGGAGGGAAGGGCGGCCGCCTGTGGTGGGACGACGTGAAGCTGGAGGAGATCGGGCTGATGAACGTGCTGCGACGGGACGGCTGTCCGCTTTCGGTGCGCGGTGAGAACGGTGCCGCTTACGAGGAGGGCCGGGACTTCGAGCCGGTCCGAGATCCCCATCTGGCGCCATGGGAGGCCTACCACGAGCCGCCGGTGATCCATCTCACGGCGGACTCGCGCATCAAAAGGGGCGAGCAGCTGCGGGTCAGCTACTACCACTCCGTCGTGATCGGCGACTCGCAGGTGATGTGCTGCCTCAGCGAGCCGAAGGTGTACGACATCTTGCGGGAGCAGGTGCAGGCGGTGGAGGACCTGCTGCACCCGAAAGCATTCTTCATGCAGCACGATGAGATTCGCTGCGCCAACTGGGATGAGGCCTGCCAGAGTCGTAAGCTCACCCCTGGTCAGATGCTCGCTGACAATGTGAAGCGGTGTACCGAGATCATCAGGGGAATCCGGCCCGATGCCGAGATCTGGGTGTGGTCGGACATGTTCGACCCCATGCACAACGCGCATGACGACTACTACCTGGTGAACGGCACCTGGGCGGGGTCATGGGAGGGGCTCGATTCCAGCGTCGGGGTGGTGAACTGGTACGGCGAGCTGAAGGGCAAGAACGCCAAGTTCTTCGCCGACCGCGGGCACAAGCAGGTGTTGGCCGGCTACTACGACCACGACGAAGACGGCTCCGCCATTGCCGAGTGGATGGCGAACACGCGGTCGCTTCCAGGTATGGCAGGCGCCATGTATACCACCTGGCAGGATAAGTACGACGCCATGGAAGCATGGGCGGAGAAGGCTTGGGGCGGCGGTTAGGGCTCGCTGCGGAAAGGACGCCGATGTTGACACTGCGACGGCTGATAGGCACGGTCGTGCTGGTGGCGCTCCTTGGCGGGTCCGCCTGTTGCGAACCGGCCAAGCTCACCCATCGGTGGTTGTTCATCTTCCGGGATCTCACCGACACGGCGAAGTTCACTGATACGATGAGTCTGCTGCCGCGCGCCCAGAAGGCCGGCTACAACGCCATCGTGGTGTCGGACAAGCACCTCTACCAGCTCGATAGGGCCTCGCCAGCGTACATCGAGAGCCTGAAGCTGCTGCAGCGAACCGCCGCCTTCTACGGGATGGACCTCATTCCCATCTGCATGCCCATGGGCTACGCCGGCGGACTGCTTGACTACGACCGAAACCTCGCCGAGGGCCTCCCTGTGAAGGACGCCCTCTTCGCGGCCCACCACGGCACGCTCAGCCTAGATGCTGACCCGCCTGTCGCAGTCACGAATGGCGACTTCGAGACGGCCTCCGGTGATGCTCTGCCCGGCTGGCACTATCAGATGGGTATAGGACTCAGTGCGTTCGCTGACCACAACGTCGCTCACACGGGGGGCAGCTCCATGCGCATTGAGCGACCTCTCCCTGGATTTTCCGGGGTGCAGCAGATAGTGAAGGTGAGTCCATTCCGGCAGTACCACCTGAGCGTATGGGTCAAGACCGAGGGCATGAACCGTCCAGGCGCGATCAGCTTCCCCATCACCGCGGCTCCGCGGGGGCGCGAGCTGAACTATGCGGCGGTTGAGATCGCCGCCACGCAAGACTGGACGCGCTATGATATCGTGTTCAACAGCCTTGAGCACGATAGAGTGGCGATCGGGGCAGGCGTGGAGGGCGGCCGGCGAGAGGAGAATGGCCGCGTCTGGTTCGACGACGTCAGCCTGGAGGAGATCGGGCTGATGAACGTGCTCCGTCGGCCCGGATGCCCGCTGACGGTCCGCGGCGAGAACGGAGTCGCCTATGAGGAAGGCAGGGACTTCGACGAGATCCGGGATCCGTTGCTCGATCCCTATGACCTCTACCATCAGCCGCCGATCGTCCGTCTCACGCCAAACTCGCGCATCAAGGAGGGCGAGAGGGTGAGGGTCAGCTACTACCATCCGGTCCGCATCTATACCGACCAGGTCGTAGGTTGCCTTAGCGAACCGGTGATCTACGATCTTCAGCGGGCGCAGGTCAAGCGCATCGATGATCTGCTGCACCCGAAGGCCTTCTTCATGCAGCACGACGAGATCCGCGTCGCCAACTGGGACGAGGTCTGCCAAAGCCGCGGCCTTACTCCTGGCCAACTACTCGCCGACAATGTCCGCAGGTGTGTGCAGATCATCCGCGATGTCAACCCGGAGGCGAAGGTGTGGGTGTGGTCGGACATGTTCGATCCCATGCACAACGCGGTGGACGGCTACCACCTGGTGCACGGAACCTGGGAGGGTTCGTGGGAGGGCCTCACCTCTGACATCGGCATCGTCAACTGGGCCGGCTTCCTGGAGGGGAGGAACTGCAAGTGGTTCGCCGACCGAGGTCACGAGCAAGTGCTTGCCGGGTACTATGACTGGGATGACGAGGGCGAAGGGATCGCCGCCTGGCTGAAGGCGACAGAAGGTGTTCCAGGGATCACCGGGGCGATGTACACTCCCTGGAGGGAGAGGTACGACGCAATCGAGGCGTGGGCGGGGAAGGCGTGGGGGAGACCGGAGTAGCTGGCGTGACCTCGCGAGAACGAGTGCTGCGGACGCTGAATCATCAGGAGCCGGACCGCGTCCCGGTGGACCTGGGCAGTTGCGGGGTCACTGGCATCATGGTCAGCGTCTACGCGGAGCTGCGGCACGCCCTCGGCGTCAACGACTCGCGGCCGAGGGTGAGCGATCTCATCCAGATGCTGGGCGAGGTGGAGACCCCGGTGCTGGAGAGACTCGGGTGTGATGTGATCGGCTTGATGCCCCTCACCCGCACCTTCGGCATCACCTACGCGGACTGGAAGCCCTGGCGGATGTTCGATGGCACCGAGGTGCTAATGCCCGGGCAGTTCAACTGCCGCACGGACGAGAGTGGCGACCTGCTGCTGTCGCCGAGGGGCGATGTCACCAAGCCGCCAAGCGGCCGCATGCCGAAAAACGGGTACTACTTCGATCTGATCCCGCGCCAGCAACCGCTTGACTGGAACAAGCTCGACCCCGACGAGTTCGCGGAGCAGTTCACGCGCCTGCCGGACGGTGAGCTGGCCTACCTGCAGGAGACCGGGGATCAGCTCTACCGCAACACGGACTTCGCCGTGCTCGCCAACTACGGCGAACGCGGGCTGGGCAACCTGCCGCTGGTGCTGGCGCCGGAAGTGGATGAACCTAAGGGCATCCGCAACTTCGACGACTGGCTGGTGGCGCACATCACCTATCCCTGGTACATCAAGGAGATCAACGCCCGCCACGCAGCGCGCATCGTCGAGAATCTGGAGCTGCTTCGGCAGGCGGTAGGTGATCGCATCACCGCGGTGTACGTGTCGGGCACTGACTTCGGAACACAGCGGGGCGAGTTCTTCTCACCCGACATCTACCGCGAGCTCTACCTGCCCTATCACAAGCAGATTAACGACTGGGTGCATGCGAACACGAAGTGGAAGACCTTCCTGCACTGCTGTGGATCGGTGTACCGTCTCATCCCGCACTTCATCGAGGCCGGGGTGGACATCCTGAACCCGGTGCAGTGCTCGGCCGCCAACATGGAGCCCGCCCGCCTGAAGCGCGAGTTCGGTGACCGGCTGGTGTTCTGGGGCGGCGGAGTGGACACGCAGAAGACGCTACCCTTCGGGTCGCCTGAGGATGTGCGCGCCGAGGTGGCAGAGCGCATTCGCGCTCTTGCCCCAGGCGGCGGATACGTGTTCAATGCTGTGCACAACATCCAGGCGAAGACCCCGGTGGAGAACGTGCTGGCGATGTTTGCAGCTGCGCAAGCAGTAGGCCGGTATCCCATCCATCTGTCATCCTGAGCGTAGCGAAGGATCACGCCTTTCGTGGTACGCCGACATCCGGAGATGACTTGAACATGCCAAACCCGCACCCCCGCCTCCCACCCGGCCAGCGGGAGATTGACCACCTCCCCACGCTGCACGTCGGCCCCGTGCCGGCCTTTGACCCCACCACCTGGGACCTCCGCGTTTACGGTGAGGTAAGGCAACCACAAGGGCTGACGTATGCGCAGGTGCGCGGGCTGCCGTCGGTGATCGCGGTCTCGGACTTCCACTGTGTGGAGGGGTGGAGCAAGCTGGACTGCGCCTGGGAGGGGGTGCGGTTCTCCGACCTGTGTGATCTGGTCTCACCCACCGAGCGGGCCCGCTTCGTGATTGTCGGATGCGACAACAACTACGCCACCAGCTTGCCTCTGGACGACATGCTCCACCCTGATGTGCTCCTCGCCTGGGGGCTGGACGGTGAGGAACTGCCGCCGGAGAAGGGCTTCCCCCTACGCCTGGTGGTACCTCACAAGTACGCCTACAAGAGCGCCAAGTGGGTGCGCTGGCTCCGCTTCACCTACGAGCAGGAACTCGGCTACTGGGAGCAGCGCGGCTACAGCGATTCGGCGGATCCGTGGAGGGAGGAACGGCGCGGTTAGCTGACCTCTGCCGGGGCACCTCGCGCCTTCTCCTGGCTGTCCCTGCACTTATGGAATAACCCCTAGGGCGATCGAGCCGCATTGTGGCGCGTGTTGCGCCACGCTTCGTTGTGTTCGCGGCCGCCCCCGGGGACCGGCTTTGGCGACTGCCGTCAGAACAGAGAGGGCGAATCGGTGGCAGGAGTACCGCGAGACGCGGGACTTCGCCATTCGCAATCGCCTGGTGCTGGAGAACCTGGGCCTGGTCTACCGGATCGCCAGGCAGTTTGCGGCGTTAGCTCCTGACGCCTACGAGGACATGGTGCAGGAGGGGTGCCTGGCGCTGATCCACGCGGTGGAGCGGTTCCGCCCGGAGTATGGGCTGCAGTTCTCGACCTACGCCTATCCGGTGATCTCCGGGGTGATCAAGAACTTCCTGCGGGATCGGCGGCGCTTGCGCGGGACGGGGCGCCCTTCGGCTGCGCTCAGGGCAAGCTCCGACTCCACCCCACAGCACGAGGATGACGGCCAGAGGGATACCGGCGAGACCCTCACCGACCCGGCGGACCTGGACGCGATCGCCGCCGACGCGGGCCTGGACTTTACCGACCGGGTGGTTGATCGGGTGCTGACAGATGCCCTGCTTGCCAGCATGCCGCAGATGGAACGGAACATGCTCCGCCAGGTGTTCTACGAGGATCTGAGCCAGCGGGAGGTGGCGGATAGGCTGGCGCGCAGCGCCAGCCGCATCTCGCGAGTCCTGCGCAGGGCACTCTCCCGGCTGCGCTTGCTGCTGGTGGAGGTGCAGAAGGAGGAGGGGCGGCTGACCGCCCCTGCACGCGCGCAGGGCGGCGACCTGCGTCTGTTCATGGATGAGGAGACGGGGCTTTTTGGGCCTGGCTACCTCCATCGGTGTCTGGCAGGCGCTATCCAGAGAGCGAACACATACCGCGCGCCGATGACCCTCGCGCTACTGCGCGTGCCAAACGGCTCAGGCGCCTCTCGCAGTTCCAGTCTATCCCGCGTCGCCAACCACGTGTACCGCCGCGTGCGAGTGATGGACCACGTCTTCCGCGCGGGGCGCAGAGAGCTGGCGCTGATCCTGCCGCTGTCCCGAGACCAGACCGCCAGCGTGTGTGGGCGCCTCGCCACCCCTCAGGCAGATATCCGGGTCACCTGCGCGCTGGCCAGCTATCCCGAGGACGCCGGTTCGGCCTCCGATCTGCTGGAGGCGGCCAGGCGCGCTTTGGCCCGCAGGTAGCCGTCCACCCCTGGCAGGTTTCCACTCGCCCGCCGTCGAAGATGCGCTGGGGCGAGGCATCCCACGCTGATCCACAGATGGGCCGCGCCCCAACAGCACACTTGCACAGCGGAACCGTGGATCATGGCGCAGCGTAGACCCGAGCGGTGGGCGACACGCATCGGCGTCATCCTGGCGGTGGCGGGCAGCGCGGTTGGGCTTGGCAACTTCCTGCGATTCCCCACCCAGGTGGCGGTGTATGGTGGGGGAGCGTTCATGATCCCCTATTTCTGCGCGCTGCTGTTTCTAGGGCTGCCGCTGATGTGGATCGAGTGGGCGCTTGGCCGATATGGTGGCAGCCTGGGGCGGCACAGCCTGCCCGGCATCTACCACGTGATCACGGGGCGGCGATGGGCGAAGTACCTGGGGGCCCTCGGGATCTACATCCCGTTCATCATCGTGGTGTACTACACCTACATCGAGTCCTGGACACTGGGGTATGGGGTGTACTCGCTGTTGGGGAAGTTCACCGGCTTTGCTACGAGGGCGGAGATGGGGAAGGCCCTGGAGAGCTATCTCGGCATTGCGGGGAAGCAGGACTGGACGCCGACCTGGGCCTTGGGTTTTCTCGT
>Ga0315277_10004630_pt1 | contig 18300 bp, 21 predicted proteins | sample YL17G05_15_MG_FD_203695 | JGI IMG/M metagenome (GOLD analysis project Ga0315277, IMG submission 203695) | Sediment microbial communities from Yellowstone Lake, YNP, Wyoming, USA - YL17G05_15 | ecosystem: Environmental > Aquatic > Freshwater > Lake > Sediment | place: USA: Wyoming | collected...
AATTAGAATCTTCGTCTGTCCCCTCAAACCCCTTTCACGACTTTTTCTTTCTTAAGGCGGAGGCGATAGGGAGTTTCTACGAAGAAGTATGCGTCGAATCGCATATACCCGAAGTTGCATATACTAGTATCAATTAATTGGAGAATATTATATGGCTGACTTATGCCCAATCAGCTCGATGCCCACAATGGAAATCTTATCGGAATACTATGACACACGCGATCAGATTAGTACTACCATGAAATTGGCTACAAATTCGGAATCCAGGCTTGCCAGTACTATATTGCAGTCGGGAAAACCAAATATGAAAGCAGGGGGATTATAGAGATGGTCCAAAACCCACCCAAAACGGACGGAATCATAGGTAAATACGAAGGCGATGGGTCCGCCCTGATTCAGGTCCTTCTCGAACTTCAACGTGAGAATCAATGGCTTTCTCGAGATGTTTTGAGGATGGTCAGTCAGAGGCTAGGAGTTCCCCTAATCCAGGTTTACCATGTAGCTACTTTTTACAAGGCTTTCAATTTGGTGCCTCGAGGGCGACATGTGGTGGTGGTGTGTCTTGGAACGGCTTGCCATGTACGTGGTGCGCCTCGTCTTTTGGATAAGGTCATCGAGAACCTAAAAATAAAACCGGGTGAGACCTCGAAAGACCTGCGGTTTAGTCTAGATACAGTGAATTGTCTGGGGTGCTGTGCCCTGGGCCCAATGATCGTCGTCGATGGCAACTATCACGGAAAGATCTCCTCGTCGCAGGTCGAGAAAATCCTATCAAGCTACACCTAGGTGACAAACGTGACCAAATTAGGATCAACTGCAGACTTAGAGAAACTGAGAAAGCAGATATTATCAAAGAGAGATCCCAAGAAGTCTTGCATCATCATATGCTCCGGAACCGGCTGCAAAGCCTCCGGTTGTGATAGAGTCAGCGTTGCATTTCGAGAGGAGCTTGAAAAACAGAACCTTGTGGAGAAAGTGGATGTTAGGACAACCGGCTGCCCTGGTTTCTGCGAGAGGGGGCCCATCGTTGTCATTCAGCCGGAAGGAATCTTCTATCAGCTAGTGGAGGCGAAAGATGTAGGAGAGATTGTCTCCGAAACGGTTCTCAACAAGAGGATCATCGACCGGCTTCTCTACAATGATCCGCAGACTGGGCACAAAATCGTCTTAGAAAAGGAAGTCCCCTTCTACAAGAGGCAGAAGCGCATCTTGATGGACAGTAACTCATTGATCGACCCAGTCAAGATTGAGGACTACCTGGCCATCGGAGGCTACTCGGCTCTCGTAAAAGTCCTTTTCGAAATGAAGCCTGAACAGGTTATCGACACGATCAAGCAGTCCGGTCTCCGCGGGAGAGGGGGCGCAGGTTTCCCGACCGGAGTAAAATGGGAGAGCTGCCGTAGGGCTGATGGGGACATGAAATATGTGATTGTTAATGCCGATGAGGGCGACCCGGGCGCCTTCGCGAACAGAGGGCTGCTGGAGGGCAATCCCCATTCGGTTCTTGAAGGCCTTATTATTGGTGCGTATGCCATCGGCTCTCACGAGGGCTTCGTTTACGTCCGCCAAGAATATCCTTTGGCGGTGGAGAACACAGAAATTGCAATCAGGCAATTAGAGGAGTACGGTCTCCTGGGCAAGAACATCCTGGGCTCCGAGTTCGACTTCAAGGTAACCATCCACAGGGGCGCGGGCGCATTTGTATCGGGCGAATCGAGCGCTCTGATGACGGCGATTGAAGGGAAAGTCGGCGAACCTCAGCCAAAATACATCCATACCGTCGTCAAGGGCATATGGGGGAGACCAAGTTGCCTGAACAATGTGGAGACATGGGCGACCGTGCCAGCTATTATCAACAATGGTGTGGACTGGTTCAATAGCATAGGCACGAAGGGGAGCAAGGGTACCAAGATCTTTTCTTTAGTGGGTAAGGTTAACAATACAGGACTAGTAGAAGTGCCGATGGGCATGACACTTCGAGAAATTATCTACGAAATCGGCGGTGGGATTCCTAACGGCAAGAAATTCAAAGCTGTCCAGACGGGCGGCCCGTCGGGCGGTTGCATACCAGAAAAATACCTGAATCTCCCGGTGGATTTCGACGAACTCGCGAAGGCAGGATCTATGATGGGGTCCGGCGGTATGATCATCATGGACGAGGACACCTGCATGGTCGACACCGCCAAGTATTTCGCCAATTTCCTCGCCGACGAGTCATGCGGGAAATGCATACCGTGCCGGGAGGGGCTATATCAGATGCTTCAGATATTGAATAGAATTTGCGAGGGGGAGGGGAAGGAAGGAGATATCGACCTACTGGAGGAGATCGCCGAGATGGTCAGGGATTTCTCGCTTTGTCAGCTTGGCGCAACGGCTTCTAACCCCGTCCTAAGCACAATAAAATACTTCCGTGAGGAGTATGAAGCGCACATTAAGACGAAGCGCTGCCCGGCCTTCACATGCAAGAAACTGGTATCATATTACATAGATCCCAAGAAATGCCAAGCTTGCTTAATTTGTCAGAAGAATTGCCCAGTAGAGGCCATCAGTGGTGGCAAACGCCTTGTCCACATCGTCGACCAGGTTAAGTGCACCAAGTGCGGAACTTGCTTTGAAGTCTGTCCGGCCCGTTTTAGTGCCGTAACCAGACTTTCAGGCGAAGGAGTGCCTAAATCCGTTCCAGCAGGGACGGAGATAGTACGCAGAGGAGGTGGATGAGAATGGTCGAGGTTACATTGATGATAAATGGCAAGGAGATAAAAGCCAGGAAAGGGGCGATGGTTCTTGAAGCGGCGCAAAGCGCTGGGATCCACATCCCCACCCTGTGCCATCACGAAGAACTCACCCCCTATGGTGCTTGCCGTCTATGCACGGTAGAAATAATCAAGGGGAAGAAATCACGCTTAGTCACCTCTTGCACTTACCCTGTTGAAGACGGGCTTGTAGTTAAGACGGAATCAGAACGAGTAATGAAAGGCCGTAAAATACTATTGGAATTGATACTGGCCCGCTGGCATATAGACAAAGCAATAGAGCTGGACCATTGGCCGTGGACAGCCAAGGCTTTGCTAGAGAATTATGGCCTTGAGCAGACTCGGTTTCAAGAGAATACGACTATGTGCATCCTCTGCGGTTTGTGCGTGAGGTATTGCGCCGAAGTAAAAAAAGCAAATGTCCTTGGCTTTGTAGGGAGGGGGATCAAGCGACAGGTCGTAATCTATCCCGAATTGGCCGTAAAAGTCTGCCCAACCTGCCAGGGTGGCAAGATGGGGTGTAGCTTTGTTTGCCCGACTGGCGTGATTCCTAACGATTTTGCCTGCATAGCATTGTATGGTAGCAAGAAAATCCCCCTCGCATATCCAGTCAGGGAATATGACCAAGACAACATTCGAGAAATCCTGCGCAGTGTGGGGGACTCGTAAACACGCTCGACCATCGAATTACTCAGGTGAGAGCCCTCACCGACCTCGATAAGCATACTGAAGGAACGGAAATTCCTCTGCAATGACGACGAATCTGCCACTCTCGCAGACATCCCTCCCGTAGCATTCCCTGCACGTGATGCATTCGTTGCCGATCTCCGGCATCAACTCAACTCTCCGGTTCACCCCTCGGCCGACGAAACCGATAGCGTTCAGCTTTTTTACTTCCGCGCAATAGCGGACACATCTGCCGCAAAGAGTGCAATTGGTGATTTCCTCCCCCTTCTCAAGCGGGAATCGGGATCGATCCGCGCCGTATTTCTTTGCCAGGTCCGGCAGAGGCCCCGAGGGTGCCAGAGGCAGGAGCAATTCTAGGATTACCTTGCGTATTTTCAATATCCTCTCTGAATTCGTCTTTACTACCAGGCCGTCCTCTGCGGGGTAACAGCAGGAGGCAACCAATTTCGTCTTTCGATTCTTTGTGACTTCAATCATGCAGAATCGACATGCGCCGAAGGGCTCCAGCTTTTCATTATAGCATAGGGACGGGATGCCGATTCCGGCATTCCTAGCTGCCTGAAAGACAGTCATTCCCTCCTCTGCTTTGACAGGCTTTCCATCAATCTTCATCGTCATAGTGCTCATCTTCATCACCTCTTCTTCTTCTTGATTTCCGTACCCTGAGGAACGGCCTTTGGCACCGGTTCTCCGGAGATTTTCGTCACAGCGTTGAACTTCTCAGGGCAAACATCAAAACAAGTGTCGCATTTGATGCACTTCTCCTGATCGATTATATGGATGATTCCTTTCTTTCCTGAGATCGCTCCGACCGAACAATTCTTAAGGCACAGCCCGCAGGCCAGGCATTTCTCAGGGTCGATATAGTATGTGACTAGTGACTTGCAGACCTTTGCAGGGCATGCTCCTCTAATGTGCGCTTCGTATTCGTCCCTGAAATGCCTGATCGTGCTCAGCACAGGGTTCGCAGCCGTCTGACCGAGAGAGCAAAGGGAAGCGTCGCGAAGCACCTCGGCGAGATCCTCCAGATCTTTGATATCGTCCTCGGTGCCCTTTCCATTGGAGATTGCGCCCAGTTTCCTGCAAATCTGCTTAAGTCCCTCCCGGCACGGTACGCATTTCCCACATGACTCGTCGGCGAGGAAATTGGCGAAATACTTTGCGGTATCGACCATGCAAGTGTCCTCGTCCATGACGATCATCCCGCCGGACCCCATCATCGATCCTGCTTTCGAAAGTTCGTCGAAATCCACCGGGAAATCGAGCAACTTCTCGGGGATGCAACCACCAGACGGGCCGCCTGTCTGGACGGCTTTGAATTTCTTGCCGTTCGGAATCCCGCCACCGATTTTTTCGATTATGTCTCGGAGTGTCATGCCCATCGACACTTCGACCAGCCCGGTGTTGCTGACCTTGCCCACCAGGGAGAAGATCTTCGTGCCCTTGCTCCCTTCCGTGCCAATGCTGGTGAACCAATCTGCGCCGTTATTGATTATGAACGGCACAGTCGCCCATGTCTCCACATTGTTGAGGTTGCTGGGTCTGTCCCACACCCCCTTGACGGAGCTGTGGACGTATTTCGGTCGGGGTTCGCCTACTTTCCCCTCTATCGCGGACATAAGAGCGCTCGATTCGCCGGAAACAAATGCGCCCGCGCCCCTGTGAATCGTTATTTTGAAGTCGAACCCGGAGCCGAGGATGTTCTTGCCCAGGAGACCGTACTCCTCTGCCTGTTTAATCGAGAGTTCTGTGTTCTCCACCGCCAAAGGATACTCCTGGCGCACGTAGATGAAACCCTCGTGAGAGCCGATGGCATACGCACCAATGATGAGCCCTTCGATAACCAAGTGGGGGTTACCCTCCATGAGGCTCCGATCCATGTACGCGCCGGGATCCCCCTCATCGCAGTTGACGATGACGTACTTTATTTCTCCAGGTGCATTTCGCGTGGTCTCCCATTTTCGGCCTGCGGGGAAACCGGCTCCCCCCCTCCCTCTGAGATTTGCCTTCTTGACCTCTTCAAGGACCTGCTCAGGCGAAATGCCTGAAAGCGCTTTAGCCAAGGCAGAGTACCCGTTGAGGGCGATGTAGTCATCGATGTTTTTGGGATCGATCTTGCGGTTGTTATCGAGGATCAGGCGCTTCTGATTCTTGTAGAACGGTATGTCGGATTCGTGAGCGATCCTCTTGCCGGTTGTCGGATCGGTGTAGAGCAATCGGTCAATGATCTTTCCTTCCTTTAGTGTCTGGGAGACGACCTCGGATGCATCTTTTGGCTTAACCTGCAGATAGCATATCTCCTCAGGGTGAAGTATGACGATGGGCCCCTTCTCGCAGAACCCGTGACAGCCCGTCCTCCTGACTTCCACCTTATCGGACAATTTCTGATTTTTCAACTCCTCTTGAAATGCCGCGCTGACTTTCTCACAGCCGGAGGCCTGGCAACCGGTACCCGAGCATACCGTGATGCAGAGTCTTTTTGGATCTCTCTTTGATACGATTTGCTTTCTCAGTTTCTCCAAATCTGATGACGATTCTAATTTGGTCATGTCTGTCACCTAGGTGTAGCTTGATAGGATTTTCTCGACCTGCGACGAGGAGATCCTTCCGTGATAGTCGCCATCGACGACAATCACCGGGCCCAGGGCGCAGCACCCCAGGCAATTGACGCTCTCCAGAGTGAATTTCATATCCTCGGTCGTCTCGCTGGCCTTTATCCCAAGGGCCCTTTCCGTGTGCTCCAGAATTCTCGGTCCGCCCCTGACATGACAGGCGGTGCCGAGACAGACCCTTACGAGATGCTTCCCTCTCGGTTTCAAATGAAACGCCTTATAGAAAGTTGTGATCTGACGGATTTGAGACATCGGTACATTCAGTCTCTCAGAAACCCACATCAGCGTGTGCTTGGGCAGCCAATAGGTCTTCGCCTGAATCTCGAGAAGTATCTGAATGAGGGCGCTCTTGTCACAGTGATATTTGTCCACAATCTCGTCGATGTTGTGCAGCTCTTGAACCATTTCGCTTATCGCTTCTTCCCGCTTCCTTACCCTTCTGAGTTCCGCAGCATAGTGGAAAGCTTCTTTTTCGAGGGCACCCAGTTCATCGCTCAGAGGCTTGCGGTCCAATCCAAGGCTGTAGAATTCATCTAGGAAGGTCAGCCCCTTGATGAGAATTTCCGTCTTGCTCAATCTAGAATCCTTTTGCAGGCGAGACAGAATTGAAGCTTGTTCGTCAGTGATTCTTACTCCCACGAATTTCGATTTGCTCTTTTCCATGCATATCGCGACCTGCTGTTTTACAGTTTAACGACATAATTCAATTGATATAACTAATTAACTCTCATAATATTTTGCCTGAAAGAGATTATCCGCAAAGAGTTCGTCAAAGCCGATTTTCGAGGGAAATACCGCCTATTGAACCGTAGTGTTTTCGTGATTCGTTTTCATCTCATGAAAAACTTTTCGTGATCGCCCGGGGCGATGGTGAACTTCTCGATCGACAGCACCTCCTGCCACCTCGACCGGCATCCGCAGTCGCATCTGTCTATCTTCTTCCTGTCCTGGGTGAGATTGAAGCCATCTATCGATGAGATGAAGTCTGAATCGCATGTTCCGCAGTTGTGAGGGCCGTGGTCGCTCCCCGCACCGACCATGCTCGATAAGAGGAGGCTGTCCCCTGCTTCCGCTCTTTTCAGCACCTCAATGACGCTCCAGAGCCATGGGGGCCTGTATGCCCAGTTCTTCCATAGCTTCTCCAGTCTGGTCCTGCGTTGGACATTGACTGGGTTGACCGTGATGACTCGGGAATAGGGAGCAGCTTTCGAAATCGATTGAAGCGTGTCGTCGATCGCTTCCTGCTCGGTGAGGAAGGGCGGTTTGAGAAGGAGGTATGTCCTGACCGTTGCACTCGCGCCAAGCACGGTCTTCGCCGCCTCCTCGTAGTCGGCGAATGTGAAGCCTTTAGAAATCGAGTTTGAGAGGATGCGATCATTGGCACTCTCAAGACCCAGGGCGACCTCGATGTCCGGACAGATTCCAACGCATTCTTTCATCGTTTCTGGCTTGACGAACTCGGGACGGCTTTCGAATAGCATCTTCGCGCCTGATCCTTTCACTCGGCTGAGGATTTCCTCGCGGATGTTCGATGGGACTTCGCTCTCGTCGATGAAGCTGCCGGAGGTATAGACTTTGACGATTGACTGATTGTCGAACGATTTCCAGGCGGCTTCGAACTGAGACAGAATGTTTTCGCCGGTTATCGAGCGGTCGGACGCTTTCTCGTTGTATCCGCACATTGAGCATCCGCCAGAGTCCCGCCACCAGGCGCACCCGGGAGTGCTGAGTATGATGGTGAGACACCTGACTCTCTTACCGTCAAGGAGCTCCTCCTCCGTCCAAACCGGCGCGGGCGCCTCGTGCCTCTTCTTCATCGAATGTGCTCCTGGTGAGTGAGAAGCGTACCAGCTTAATCATCTTTCGGGGACCGCGATACCAACCTTTTTTTAGTCTGTCATAAATGCACGAGCGATGGATGAAGAGCAGAGGCTGAGCCTCATCAAGAAGGATGTCTCCGAGATAATCACCGAGGATGAGCTCAGGCAAGTGGTCGTCGAGAAGAAGCACCCTAAAGCATACATCGGATTTGAACCGAGCGGCATGATGCACATCGGACAAGCAATCAACGCGATCAAGATCGTTGAGATGGAGAAGGCAGGATTCGATTTCATCATCTTTCTTGCGGACTGGCATGCAAAATTAAATGATAAATTCGGCGGCGACCTCGAGAGCATCAGGGCTTGCGGCGACTACCTCAAACACTGCTTCCTCGGATTCGGTGCGGACCCTGAAAGGACCAAGTTCGTCTACGCCAGCGAAATAGTTGATAGGGCGAAGTACTGGGAGACCCTCATACACATTTCAAAAGCCAGCTCTCTGTCGAGAATCAAGCGCTCGATGACGATAATGGGAAGAGAGGAGGAAGACGCCGAGGTGGATTTCTCGAAATTGATCTACCCGCCGATGCAAGTCGCGGACATCTTCGAACTGGAGGTCGACGTTGCCTACGGAGGCATGGATCAGAGGCACGCTCACATGCTTGCTAGAGATGTCGCCGACAAGCTCGGCTGGAAGAAGCCCATCGCGATGCATTCCTGGCTCCTCCCGAGCCTGACCGGATCCGGCAGAATGGACTCAGCCCCGAAGAAAATGTCCAAGAGCGACCCGAAGACAAATATCACGGTCACGGATTCGCCCGAAGCCATCAAGGAGAAGCTTTCGAAGGCGTTCTGCCCCGCGAAGGAGATACAGGACAACCCTGTTCTGGCGATATCCGAGAGGATAATTTTCCCGGCGAAGGGCGGCTTCTCGCTCAAAAGACCGGAAAAATACGGCGGCGATTTGCAATTCAAGAGCTGCGAGGATCTGGCAGAGGCATACTCGACTGGAAAGATCCACCCGCAGGACCTCAAGGATAACACTGCTTCTGAGCTAGCCGAGATACTCTCGCCGGTGAGGAGACATTTCGAGAAGAACCCTTCGCCCTTGAAGAATATGACTGAGCTAATGCTTGACCGGCGTAAGTGATCTCAGAGCCTTTCTTGATCTGTGAACGCAGAGATCGAGAATGCGTCTCACGTCTCCCTGACCGCTCAAGCCGGCAGCTCCGGGGTGACCTCCGCCGCCGCTGGATGTCTCTTTACCGATCCCTTCAAGTAGCTTGCCGAGATGCAGGCCCAGGTCGACGACCTCCGAGCTCGCCCTTGCGCTTATCCTGAAATGATCCCCTCTCTGCGAGCCGACGAACGCGACATCCGCTCCGAGCATGATCAGCGATTTGCCAACGGAAGCTTCGAAAGCCGAACCGAAGCTCGTGGCGATTATGAACTTCTCGGCCCGCACATAATTGAGCCGCTGCGCTCCCCTCAGCTGCGATATCTTCTCAGACAGCTGGGTCTCCCCTTCTATCACGCCGAGAGCCTCGTGCATGTCGATGTCATAGTGCTTCAGGATCTCAGCGAACGCTTCCAAGGTCGCCGCATTGCCGTATCTGAAATGCCCGGTGTCGGTCAGCATGCCCGAAAGAAGAGCAAGCGCCGCGTTGTGCGAGAGCTTCCTTCCGGAGGCTTTCACGATCTCGTATGCGATCTCGCAACAGGATTTCTTCTTATCGTCGCAGTGATAATGCTTTGATTTCCAAGCAGCGTTCTTCGTGTGATGATCGATGACGATCACACCCTCGTCCTCCCCCAGATATTTCAGCTTCCCGAGTTGCTCAGGCCCGGAGGTGTCCAATATGACTATCCTGTCGATGTTGACCTCATCGAAATCATCCTGGACAGCGATCGAGAATTTCTCGGCGAGGATCTTGCTCGAGCGGTCAAGCCCTCCCGGAGCGATGATCGTCCCGGAGAATGTGGTGCTCAGGGCGTATGCGCTGCCGAGAGCGTCAGGATCAGCGTTGCCGTGTATAACGAACGCGCTGGTCCCTGTCAGAAAGCTCTTTGCCAGTGCTGATTTCACGGTCTGAAAATCTCCTACCTCGTATTAGCAAACTCGCATTGAGAGAAAATGGGAGAAGGGGGTTCAGCCTGCCTTCTTCGCCTCTTCTTCCTCTTCCTCGCCGGGCGCTCCGCCCAGCTCGGACTGGATCTGCTTCTGGAGCGCGGCGTGCCGCTCCCTCAGCTGCTTCTCCTGCCTCTCGAAGCTCTTTGCGCGGACGTCTACCGTCTCTTTCTGCTCCTTAAGCTCGGCGAGGAGGGCAGTCCTGTCCTTGTTCTGAATGAGGAGCGATCCGACGCTCCTGAAGATCAACGCGTCGTCCTTGCTCTTCTCGAGCTCCTCGACTGTCCGCTCCAGCTCCTTCACCTGGACCTCCATGGTGTACCGCTGGGTAGCGAATGTCTGTATCCTCTGCGTGATTTCCTGGTATTGTGTTATCAAGTTCTGCACTTTCGGGGAGATGTTGTCCATCTTCATTCACCGGTCCGTTCCGATATTTTCGCGGCCATTTCCATCCATCTCAGGTAGGAGTTCACTGCGGCGCGCAGGCCGTTCACATCGCCGCTCTCGACATCTATCTTCACCTTGTCTTCGTGCCGGGATATCTTGACCGAGGTCCGCGGTATCTCGACAGCGCTTTCGGGTCTTATCGTCTTCTCGATCACTGTGGCCTTCGGGTGCTCCAGGACGATCGTCGCCTTGTGCATTCTTCAGGCCCCTCGTGGTTATCGCGCCTTGACCACTTTCGTGGTGTTCGGCCTTTCCTTGTAGAATATCTTGGAGCCGCATCTCTCGCACTGGAGGCCGACGCTGTTGAGGTTGACCTTCATCGGCTCCCTGCACTTCCAGCATCTGTACATTCTACCCCACCTCTGGAGCGTGTCCGGTGGAGACCTCGGCGAGCTCTTCAGGAGTGAGTTTCTTCTCCTCGAGCACCTGCGCCACCTCTTTCTTGATCGCTCGTGGAGGCGCCAGGGTGTAGGCTGAGCTGGCGATCTTCGCCCCGCACCGCCTGCACACCCAGATCCCCGTTGCAAGGCGCTTCACGGATTTCGCCTTGCACTTAGGGCACTGGTGCCAGCGCTTGAGGTCCACTTCGACCTCCCTGATCCGCCTTCTGACCGTGACGCCGTATCTCGGCCCGAACCTTCCGGTCGATCCGACTTTCACCGTCTTCTTCGTCATCTCTGATCACCCTACACGTTGAACACTTGCTTCCTGACCTTGATACCGAATTGAAGAGACAGCTCTATTGCCTTTTCTACTTCCGCCCTCGTAAGGCTGCCGCCGAGTCCCTTCTGCATCGCGCATAGCTTACCGTTCTCGATCGTCACCACGGTGAGTCTTGCGCTGGCGACATTCTCCTCGTCGAAGCTCGGGTCGGCGATGAGATGACCATTGACCTTCGCGAAGGTGGCTGAAATCGGGAGGTGCTTCATCGGGAATGGGTAATCCTCGCCCTTCTCGAACTTCGATGCGGGGATAATGGCTGTCTTCAACGCCGCGACAGCGGCGATGTTTGCTGCATCGAATAGATTGCCGTCATAATCCAGTGTGTGGATGTCCACGTAGTTGATCCAGACTGCCTCGCCTGCCTTGATGCAGAGCTTCTGGAAATCGACGGCTTGCCCCTCGCGGATGCCTCTGTCGACGACGCGTGCAAGCTCGATCGACGGCTGCTTCGGCGGACCGGACTCGAAGCTCTCGCTCGCAAGCGGGATGAGCTCAGCATTGGTCGTGAGCACGCCTTTGTCAGGCGTGTCAGGGAAAGGCTCCCCGACTATGCTCTTGACGCCGGCTAGGACCCTTGTGTCGCCGAGGTTGACGAGCGCGGACCCTCCCGCGCTTGTGATAAAGCCCGTCTCGACGGTAATCGACCTAAAATCCTCGCGCTTTCGGCCGTCGGCTCTCTGGTTCTTCTCGATCATCCTGTAAATATGATCCCTCGTGATGTCGGACATCGCAGTCTCGCTTCCGCCGCTCATTGCAATCCCTCCTTCGGGTTGCTAGGCAATTCGTTCGTTGGAACGCCGCTGCCTTCAGACTTTTCGGTCGCTGCGTCATGGATTGTGTCAGCCACGGCCGCCGGTATGACGGCAGGCGCGACGCAGTACTTCTTGCGAAGTGCTTCCTTCTGGATAGCGTATATCCTGTGGCATGCGTCCGTCGACATCGAAAGCGCCGTCTTGAACTCCTCGACGGACAGATCCCCGTCCATCTGCAGGAGGACTATCTCCCCGGTCCTCGGGACGAGCCCGAGCGGGACGTCCGCCGAACCGAAGTTGTCCTCTTCATTCCTGAGATCGAGGACGATCGTGTCCGCGACCTTCCCGGCAGCGCAGGATGCGATTAGATCCCTCATCGGTATTCCGGCGTCTGCAAGAGCTACTGATGCGGCCGTGAGTCCAGCGCATCTCGTCCCGGCATTGGCCTGGAGGACTTCGATGTATACATCGATTGAGGTCCTCGGGAACAGATGCGTTAACACGACGTGCTCCAGCGCTTCGGAGAGTATCTTCGATATCTCCTGCGACCTTCTGTCAGGTCCTGGCCTCTTCCTGTCCGAAACGGAGAAGGAAGCCATGTTGTAGTTGCATTGGACGATGGCCCTCGTGGGGTTCTGCATGTGCCTCGGGTGACATTCCCTCGGTCCGTACACCGCTGCCAGCACCTTGTTCTCCCCCCATTCGACATACGCGGAGCCGTCAGCCCTCTTGAGCACCCCCGCCTCGATTTTCAGCGGGCGAAGCTCGTCCGGCCTTCGGCCATCAATTCGCAGCCCTTTTTCATCGATTAACTTGAGATCAGTCGTTGCGCCACCCATTATTACACCTTCTTCTCCTTCTGAATGTTCTCCAAGAATTCCTTGAGCCTCTCGGTCAGCCCTATCGATTGGGCTTCCACTTCTATCAGACGTATCGCCTTAACGGCGTTCTCAACAGAGTCGATTTCGCCGTCGACCCATATCCTTCCGTTCTGCCCGACGATTATCCGGCAGTTCGTGTTGTTCTTGATCATCTCGATCATCGAACCATTCCTGCCGATCACCCTGGGCACCTTCGAGTGCGATATCTCCAGGATCTGTCCGCCCTGGAGCTTTCTCAGCCCGTGATCCTTCATGGACACCTGGACATGCTTGACCTCGTCGACCATGAATATCCTGGCGAGTATTACCTCGCCGACTTTCAGGTACCTTGCAGTATCGCCGAAGTCGACCCGCCACGGCGCCTCGTTGATGTGCATCGGCGCCGGGTAAGGCGAGTTGATGTCGACCAACCAGTTGGAAGGCCCCATATCCATCACGATGCCGATGACTTGGTCGCCCACCTTGGGGATGTACTGGCCGGCCAGCGGCACGACGTTCACGAAGTCGGACCTTATGCTCTTGATCCCGAGGGTCGAGGCATAGATCTTCCCATTATCCATATATGTTCCAGAGCCGGCTCTGAACTTCCCGTCGGTTATGAAATCCCCGGGCAGGACAAGTTCCCGTTCAGAATCCTGTCTGGCTTCTTCTTTCGATTCTTCAGTCTCGTTCATGCAACATCATCTTCTGCTCTTGAGCAGACTTCATTGGTCTGCCGAATCGCAGAGTACGAACTTCATCGGGCGCATATGCACGGACATCGGATTCGGGGTCCGATCCCACGTGCCATATATCAGCACAAAGCTTTCGCGCCGCCATTATTTTCGTGCTCAGCTTTCAAGGGTGGTTATCGAGAGGGTCTATTTTAAAATTTTGGTTTGGACATCCCCTCTGGTCTTGGCATTGAGCCTGTCGAGGTACTCCCCCTGCATGCCAGCGGGCATCTCGACGACCCCGATCCAGCTGCCGTCCTTCTGCCATTCCTCTTTCGATATCTTTCCGAAATGGAGCATGTCCTCGTAGCACTTGCCGTATTCCTCCCCGGAAAGATGCGTGGCGATCCTGACCGTGTCGAACTTGATCGGGAGCAACGGCCTGAGCGCTTCGAGCACTCCCTTGACCTGGACCTCGACCGGCTTGAACGGGTCCACGTGCACCCTCGCCTCCTCCATCGCCGCCTCTATCCTCACCGGCGGATGCGGGGCTCCCGTCTGCGGGTTCACGGCGTTCCTGGCAATGTGTTCGATGATCGCCTTCCTCTTTGACTCCTGCATCACGTGCCGCTGCTCGGTCGTGAGCTGGACCTCGCCTTTGAGAACGATCGCCTTCGCGATCTCGACCGAGTCGGTAGTGTTGAATATCTTCGTCATCGACTCGTCGGTCGCGCGCGTGCCTTTGCGCGAGTTCTTGAAAATGGTGTCGATCACAAGATGGTCGAGAAGATTGACCTTCTTCCCGTCTTTCATCAGCTGGACTGCCTTGGGGTCGATTAGTATCTCGAAGGATTCCCCGTGCGATTCGTAGCGAGCGATTATTGCGTCTTCAAGATCCACCATACTGATCAGCAGCTGCTTTTGGCAGTGTTCCTAACCGAGCTTGGCGACGTACTTCTCGACCTCGGATTCCTCGAGGCGCCTGAAGGCCTCGCCGGTTTTGACCAATCCGATCTCGATTGCTTTCACGTTGAGCGCCGATTCCTCCGTGGCCTTCTTCAAGGCTTTCAATCCGAGTAGGATTGCGGCTTCCTCGTCCATGTTCTCCTTGTACTCCTCTTCGAACATGTCCATGACGGCGTTCCTGCCGGCCCCGATGCTGCCCGCCTTGTACGAAACGAGCGCACCGCTCGGGTCCGTCTCGAACAGGTGGTTCCCCTGCTCGTCCACGCCGGCGACAAGGAGCGCTGTGCCGAAAGGCCTGACGCCCCCGTATTGAGTGTAATTCTGCTTGAAGTCGCAGATTCGCTTCACGAGCGTTTCGATGTTGATCTTCTCCGCGTAGGTGACCTTGTTCACCTGGGCGACGACCCTCGCGTGGTCCACCAGCACCCTAGCGTCCGAGACGAGCCCGGAGGTCGCGCATCCGATGTGCTCGTCGATCTGGAAGATCTTCTCGATGGATTTGGATTCGATCAGCCTGCTAGCTATCCTCTTGTCGACGATGAGGACGACCCCGTCCTTGAACTTCAACCCTACCGTCGTTGTCCCCCTCTTGACCGCTTCGCGCGCGTACTCTACCTGGAACAGTCTTCCGTCTGGCGAGAACACCGTGATCGCACGGTCATAGGCCATTTGTCCTGGTTGCATATATTCACCTCAGAAACTCACTGATACGGTATCTGATTCTCCTCGGTATATAAAGAATCTATCAACGTAATAGCTTACGGACTTCTCACCTGCCGCGGGAAGAAGCTTTCCTTTAGTGTCTTGATGGTCCCAGAGGCTCGGATGGTCTGCAACCTAAGACCGGATGATTCTGCCGAGAAAGAGTTTAGCAGCGCGACGGCATCTCTTTGATTCCTCTGATCCGTCCTGACGATTCCCCGGCCGCCCTCGATCAGGATGAGGTCAGGGCGGTTCCTGAGCCCGAGCTCGTCCGCCCTGGAACAAATCGCCTTGACCAGCTTCCCGCGGGTCAGCCCCTCGCCGCCGGCGATTATCTCGAAGGCGATGTACCGCTTCCTGCCGACCTTCGCCTTGACGACCATATCGCTACCTGACTTCGTCGACGCGGTTAGGTCCGCCGGCCGCTTCCTTTCCGAACAGCTGCTGGTTCTCGATCCCGGTCAGGACGACCATCACCCGGACTTTGCCCTTGAGGTCCGGTTCGATGGAGCAACCCCATATCAGCCTGGCGCGCGGGCTTATCGCCGCGCCGACCATCTCCGCCGCGCCCTCTGCCTCCATGATCGTCATGTCCTCTCCGCCCATTACCCGGATGATCGCTCCCTTCGCCGTCTTGAGGTCCAGATCTCCGAGCAGAGGGGACTCGAGCGCCTGTGATACCGCGTTCTTCATCCTGTCGGATCCATCCTGCTTAGTCTCCCCCTCACCCATTCCTATGAGCGCCATTCCGGCGCCTTTCATTATCGTCATTATGTCGCTGAAATCGATGTTGACAAGGCCGGGTTTGGTGACCGTCTCGGTCAGTCCCTTGATCGACGCCATCAACAGCTCGTCGGCGACCCTGAACGCAGCGTTCAGCGGGAGTTTCGGCACAAGTTCGAGCAGCCGATCGTTCATAATGACCGCGACGGTGTCGCAATTAGTGGCCATCTTGTCCAGGCCGCGCTTCGCGTTGTCCATCCTGAGCCGACCCTCGGCCTTGAAAGGTAATGTGACGACTCCGATAGTGAGCGCGCCTGCCTGATGAGCTAGCTTCGCAACCACTGGGGCGGAGCCTGTCCCCGTTCCGCCACCCAACCCCGCGGTGACGAACACGATCTTCGACTGCTCGATCAGGTGTTTGAGCTCCTCCTGAGCTTCGAGCGCCGCCTTCTCGCCGACCTCCGGGATTGCGCCCGCCCCTAGTCCTCTGGTTGTCACCTTGCCGAGCAGTACCTTGTGATTGGCATGGACTCCCACGAGATGCCTGGCATCTGTGTTCGCGGCAATGAGGTCCGCTCCGAAGACGCCCGTCTTTGACAGTCGGTTAACTGTGTTCGACCCTCCGCCGCCGCATCCGACTATCGATATGCGCACATGCAGCGCATCGACTATCTTCCTCAGTTCCTCGTCATCCGCCGCAGAGCGCGGTGGAACCTGCGCGCCGGCAGGCTGTTGTTCGGCTTGCACAATCAAAGCATCATCTATCAACGATTTCATCTTGATCCCATCCAGAAGGAGTCTTCCGGTTCAAGTGAGATATCGGAACCCAGATATTTTAAGATGACCCGCTCAAAGGGACGGGGGAGGGTCGTTTCCCTGATTTGAAGGAAATCGTTGATAGACTTGCGATGAGGATCGGATTCGAGAGGAATTTGCCCCGTTTTTGAACCGGAAGAAGAGCTTACCCCGCTTCGAAAAAAGCGACATTCTGGCATGTTGAGTAGCTGGAGTAACCTATATATTCATGTTATACGATTATGAACAATAGACGAAGGGGTGCACTCATGCCGAAGTCGTTAGTCAAAGATGCATTAGGCAAGGATGTCGAAGAAATAACTACTGGCCAAGGGAGCGGCGCTGTGATGCAGAATGCGCCACCTAGCTCGCCCGACGATGAAGAGCTGGCGAAACTCGCAGCGCTTCTGGACGTGTCCATCAAGATTGTCGGGTGTGGCGGAGGCGGTTCGAACACCATCAACAGGATCGTTGAGACCGGGATCTCCGGAGCTCAGCTGTGCGCACTGAACACTGATGCTAAGCATCTGCTGTCCATTCACGCACCGAAGAAGATCCTGATTGGTAGGAGCGTCACACGTGGACTCGGGGCAGGAGCTCTACCAGAAGTTGGAGAAGCCGCCGCGAGAGAGAACGAGAACGATATCAAGGAGTTCCTGAAGGGAGCGAATATCGTCTTCGTCACAGCCGGTATGGGCGGAGGAACCGGAACCGGATCTGCCCACTATGTTGCACAGATCGCGAAGGCGCAACAGGCGCTCGTGCTCGGCGTCGTCACGCTGCCGTTCAAGGCGGAGGGCGAGCTGAGGATGGAGAACGCCATGGAAGGGCTGGAGAGACTAAGGAGGATCTGCGACACGACCATCGTCATCCCGAACGACAAGCTCCTGGAACTCGTTCCGAAGCTGCCGATCGACGCGGCGTTCAAGGTCGCGGACGAGGTTCTAATGCAGACGATCAAAGGACTCACCGAGATAATCACCAAGCCCGGACTGGTCAATCTTGACTACAGCGACATCAGAACAGTCATGAACGAGGGAGGTGTCGCATTCGTCGGGATCGGCGAGGCAGACGACCAGGACGCGAATGACCGTGTAGAGGCCGCTGTGAACGAGGCTCTGAACTCACCGCTGCTCGGCGAAATAGACATGGCCGAGTCGAAGGGCGCTTTGATCAGGGTCGTCGGCGGACCTGACATGACCGTCAGCCAGGCGGAGAGAGCGGCTGAGGTCGTCGGGAGCAGGATCTCCAGGAGGGCCAGGCTCATCTGGGGATGTTCGGTCGACCCGGAGCTTGAGGGACAGATCAAGGTGCTCCTGATCGTGACGGGCGCAAAGTCGAAGATGATCATGACCCGCACGAGCGCGCCGGTAGGTGCCGGTTCTCCTCAGCAGCCAGCAAGGAAGGCTGGACCGTCGAGCCCAAGGGGAGACAACACCTTCATCAAGGGCCCTGAGATCGACTTCATAAACTAAACCCTGTTTGCAGGAAGGAGCGATCCAGCTCCTTCCTATGTAACAATTTTTCCGAGCGAATCATTGAATGCTCTTGTGCACGCTCGAATAGCCATCCCTTTGGAATTGTACTCCGCATGACTTGCAGAACTGATCTTCGAGTCCAACTTCAGCCGAGCATTCGGGGCATTCGACGCGCTCTAT
>Ga0315277_10004632_pt1 | contig 18296 bp, 15 predicted proteins | sample YL17G05_15_MG_FD_203695 | JGI IMG/M metagenome (GOLD analysis project Ga0315277, IMG submission 203695) | Sediment microbial communities from Yellowstone Lake, YNP, Wyoming, USA - YL17G05_15 | ecosystem: Environmental > Aquatic > Freshwater > Lake > Sediment | place: USA: Wyoming | collected...
AAATGCCTGCCGCATGCGACAAAAAAGATATTATTTATCTAGAGAAAAAAGAGATGCGACTTTTCATCTGCGGGTCTTTCACTTCGTTTCAGACCCCGCAGTATTCCCAGTCGCAATTAATAATAAAGAAAAAATAAGGGGGATAAAAACCCTTGTTTATCCCATAAGAATTCGAATGATACAGCCGCCAACAAACACAAGCGAGAGTGTCGACAAATAAAACAACGTTTGATCCCATTGTTTGTTAATTATGAGTCTCATCTTCCTCTTTCACTCCTTCTTCACCTTGCAAAGGAATATTTTTTAGAAGTTTTTATATTTTTCTGTTGTACCCCCGACGATTAGCGAACATTAACAATCTTTGTTCTCAGAACATTTTTCTTAACGCTCTGAATCCGGTTCATGCAGAATTCTTTGAGCTGTGACTCTCACTCACAGCGATGACTTCTACATTTGGAACATTGAGTCTAAACCGATATTCACCAGCTTTATCTTTATATATTTCAAATTTTCCAGTTTTTAGTTGGCTTCCTTTTAAATGGTTTACTATACAAAGTCTCTTCATATTCTTTTGACATAAATATGAATGATTATTGAATGATATTTTTTTAACAAAGAAATCGATTTACAAAAAACCAAAAAAAAATAAAGTCCTTAGAACTTACTCCATTATATTATATGTTGGCGAATTAGAATTTCTCCATATAATTCCAGTCTTTGTAAACATTGTTACGAATCGTTTTTTGTGAGGTTTTTGCTGCCTTTTCTTCGGATGAAAGAACATCGATGATGATGCCTTCAATATCCCGAAGGAGAATTTCACTTTCATCTTCATTGTAGTCAGTCGTGTAAATGTTTCCGTTCCGGTAAATTACCCCCGCTTCTGAATTATACAGTGGTTTCTGCTCTAATTGTAGTTCGGTGTCACAATCCTTGATGTCTTCGAGTTGTTTTAACTGGTATGCGTCCTGTGCCATCCCAATCATTGTTCGCAATACTTGTATCTTTCTTGGTTCCGTCTCTGCTTTAATAGCATCTTGTAAACCCGAAATAATAGCTGGGATCTCCTGCGGTTTTGTTTCACGCAGAATCTTCACCCAGAACCAGTTATACACCTTGCTACCTCTCGCATTAATATGTTCAGGTGGTTTATCCGGGTATAGAATGATTCTGCCGTTGAGTGTCCGATGGATCTTTCGCCATTCGGTTCGCTCAGAATCTAGTTCTTTCTTTCGGCTGTTCTGTTTTCTCATCTTCAATATTATTATGCGTTTTAGGATATAAACATTATGGAAAGTGACATTTTTTACACATAATAGAGTTGTGTATAAATATTATTTAATAAAAGCGCAAAAACTAGAAAATGAAGAGTGTTGGTTGATTTCGATTATGTTGCTTTCCATTATATGAGATACATTTAAATACAGAATTATATAATTAAGAACATACAGGGAATTATTAAAAAGAATCATCGTTTGTATTAGAGTAGGAAATAATAACAAAGGGGAAAAATATGAAGAAAATAATTACAGTATTAATAATAGGAACATTAGTCCTTGGTGGACTTGGAGCCGTTGCTATCCCAAATCCTATACAAACATCAATAGAAAAAACAGAAACCATTTCCTTTGCATACCCAGAAATTCAGGACTCTGCGGGATATGCACAGATCACGATAAAGAACGCGAATGCATGGCTCTATAAAACCGATGCACCGATGCTACCTGCATCAGTCACCACCTACGTCTTCCCATTTGGAACTAAAATCCAAACTGTTGACGTCACATTCTCAGAATCTGAAGAATATATTTTAGAAAATAAGATTGTATCAACACCCAAACCAGTCACTTTCGTTGCAGGAACAAAAGTGACTTATAGTCAAGAAGAACAAAAAATCGGATCGATATATCCTGAGACATTGTTCGATTATCATCTTGGCGCAGGTATTTCTGGTGAGGATCATGTTATTTTCCTAACGATTCGATGTTACCCAATTCAATACAAACCAGGGGAAAATAAAATCCTTTACCGTGACACTGCACAGCTCTCAATAACCTATGATTTACCAACCACTGAAACAACACTAAATGATGAATACAAATTAGTCATTATCGCACCAGAAGAGTTTTCCACTGCACTCCAACCATTAATGGATCATAAAATCAGCAACGAAGTCACAACAAAGCTCGTTACCACTGATGATATTAGCAATGGCGTCTATTTCACCGCTGAAGGACGAGATGCCGCAGAAGAAATGAAATACTTCATCAAAAACGCGTTCGACCAATGGGGAACCAAATACATTCTCTTAGTCGGAGGAAGATCTGGTGGGATTATGACCGAAAAATGGTTTGTCCCGGTTCGGTACACTAATCTCGATGATGATTCAAACTTCGAAGGTAGCTACCTTTCTGATCTCTACTTCGTAGATCTTTATGACGCAGGTGGGAACTTTAGTAGTTGGGATTCTAATAACAACGGCATCTTCGCAGAATGGATCGGAAATAAAAAAGACATCATCGACATGTATCCAGAACTCTCTATCGGTCGACTAGCCTGTTTAAACATAGGTCAAGTTAACACATTGGTAAACAAGATAATAACATATGAGACCACAACCGCGGGAAAAGAATGGTTCAAAAAAATGGTGGTTATCGGTGGAGACTCCGCACCGGATCAGGGAGATCCCTACTATGAAGGTGAGGAAGAAAACAAACTCGCATTAGAATATATGACAGGATTTGACGGTGTCCGTCTCTGGACATCCAATGGACAATTCACCGGTCCTCAAGATGTTATTGATGGAATCAGCGCTGGTTGCGGATTTTTATTCTTCGATGGACACGGCAACCCCATGTCCTGGTCTACGCATCCACCGAACAATGAAAGCAGTTGGATCAACGGATTAACAGTAAATGACATGCCGAATCTGAACAACGGTGAACAACTCCCAGTTACCGTCTGTGGTGGTTGTCATAACGGTCAGTTCAACACGAGTTACTTGAACATCATAAAAGGAGTTTTACAGGATGGTTTAAAATATTTCCAATACAAAACACCACCTGCAGGTAAGTTTTGGCGCAGCGAATGGACTCCCGAATGTTGGGCATGGAAACTTATCAGTGTAAAGAACGGCGGAAGTATCGCAACCATGGCATACACCGGGCTTGACTGGTTTGCAACTGGAGATTTTAACGACGATGGAATCCCGGATTGCACCCAATTCTTCTCAGGATATACAAATACTCTGTTCTTCAAAAATTATGGTGTGAATAATATGACAATCCTTGGTCAAGCGCATACCCAAGCACTGATTGATTATCTCAATATGTATCCACCGATGTTTGAGAAACTTGACTGTAAAACCGTACAAGAGTTTGTCCTCCTCGGTGACCCCAGTTTACAAATTGGAGGATATTCATAGGTAGGTGAATGAATATGAATAGAAACCTTGCTATCATAATCGCGGTAGGCTTAATACTAAGTGGAAGTGGAGCTGCCACCTCTACGTTCCCAGACCAAAAAATTGCAGAAAACACAGATACACTCTCGATTTCCTCGGTTCATTTCTTTGAGAAAAACGATTACACCAACATCGATCTATCTGAGGCAACCTCGTATCTCACAACACCAGGGAATTACATGTTGCCGGTAGTAACTCGGGTATATACGTTCCCATTTAAAACAACAATCACTGATGTGACTGTCAGTTACACGGAGACACAGGAAAAAATCATATCAAAACCTGTCCAGATCGCACCGCAACCTATTATGGACAACACCCTTGAACCAATCACCGAGATTGCTCAAATCAATTCCTGTGATATTTACCCTGAACAACCGTTTAGTTATCATATTGCTGCAGGACGAGATGGTGATAACCTTGTGACGTATCTTGCCGTTCATCTGTATCCGATTCGATATCTTCCCTCTGAAAACACCCTGCGCTGTTCAATGAACGCAAAAATCATTATTACATCGATACCACCAGAGACAAAAACAACAATCACCTCAGATCAATACGAACTAGTAATTATCGCCCCTAACGCCTTCTCGAAAACATTACAACCACTTGTTACCCATAAAATTAGTAAAGACATAACAACGAAATTAGTAACCACTGATGAGATCAGCAGCAGCGTCTACTTTACCGCAGAAGGACGAGATTCCGCAGAAGAAATGAAATACTTCATCAAAAACGCGTTTGATCAATGGGGAATCAAATACGTTCTCTTAGTTGGGGGAAGAAACAATGGAGTCATGCAAGAAAAATGGTGGATACCGGTGCGATACTCTCTTTTAAATGATGACTCAGAAGGCTCCTATCTTACTGATCTGTATTTCGCTGATTTGTATGATGGCAATGGTAGCTTCTCCAGCTGGGATACTAATAATAACGGTATTTTTGCGGAATGGACTCGCTCAAAAAGAGACATCCTTGACATGTACCCTGAAGTATATGTCGGTCGTCTGCCTTGTACGAGTGTCGCTCAAGTAAAAACTATGGTGAATAAAATTATTACATACGAAACCACAACATACGGGACTGACTGGTTCAAAAAATTTGTTGGCATCGCTGGAGATACCTATCCTGCTATAGATGACCCCTATTATGAAGGTGAACTTGCAACCAATGCATCGTTTCAACAACTACAGGACCTCGGATTTGAATCTTCCATGGTTTGGACATCGAATGATCGTTTTACTGGTCCAGAATCTGTGGTTAATGAGATTAGCAATGGCTGCGGGTTTGTGCATTTTTCTGGTCATGGGAATGCAGCAACTTGGTCTACCCATCCACCAAGAAATAGTAGCGCCTGGATTGATGGATTAACAGTCAAACATATGTCACAACTCGTAAATAATGAAAAACAACCTATCGTAATTGTCGGTGGATGTCATAACGCACAATTTAACACAAGCTTGATGAATATAATCAAAGGAGTCTTAGAAAATGGTTTAAATTATTTCCAATATAAGAAATCACCCGTTGGAGAATTTTGGTACTTAGAATGGATTCCCCAATGTTGGGCATGGGCGATGGAAACTCAAACCAAAGGTGGAGCGATTGCTGTGATTGCAAACACTGGTCTTGGATACGGAGAACCTGGAGAACATACGTTAACAAATTTGGGTCGACACATGGAATGGTTATTCTTTAAGGCATATCATGATGGAAAGGAAAACCTCGGGGAAACACATGCAACAAATCTTATTTATTACATGAATGAACATCCACCCATGAATGATCAAGTAGACTGTAAGATCGTCCAGGAATGGGCGCTCCTTGGTGATCCAAGTCTAATGATTGGAGGATATTCCTCCTAATCCTTCTTCTACTTTCATTATATTTTATAAAGAAATATTTATATATTGAGAGGAGAATCATCGTTTAAAGGAAGAAGTTCATGCAAAAAACCCTCTTTATTTTACTCGTTGTTACTATTCTAGTTTCATCAACTGTCTCTGCACCAGCACGAGATCTCACATCAAATATGACAGTATCGTCTTCGAATGAAACAACGATTATCCAGATGATCAATCAAATTAATGAGTCCCTTATGTTTGAGTACCATAATAAGCTAATGAGTTTTGGACCTCGATACACCGGATCGATAAATTGCACTCTTGCCGCGGAAGATATTTACAACTCGTTTCAGCAGATGGGACTAAACGTCAAATTTCACGAATGGCACTATGACGGTTATGATAGTAAAGATGTTGTTGCTACACTCTATGGAACTGATGTGAATAGTACAGCAGAATACATTCTCTGTGCTCATTATGACACCGTTGCTAGTTCCCCTGGTGCAGATGACGATGGCTCGGGAACAGCTGCGGTCCTTGCGATTGCCCACATCCTCAGTCAGTATCATTTTAATCACACAATTCGTTTTATCACATTTTCTGGAGAGGAAGTCGGAACCTATGGAAGTTTTACCTACGCACGGGCTGCCTACAACAATGGTGATAACATCGTCGCAGTGTTGAACATGGATATGATCGGATATGCAAGTACGACAGAAGGGGGACGAATCCTGCGGTTTTTCCCACCACCCCGGTCGCGCTGGATTGCTGACTATGCGACCACGATTGGTGAGAAATACAACGAAATCATTGACATGAAAATTGATACACTACCAAGTTATCGCGGCGCTGATAATCAAGCATTTGTCGATTATGGGTTTGACGGCGTCTGGATAGCACATCAAGATGGCTACCCGTGGGGACATTCATCCAATGATACTGCGAACCATCTTAATTGGACTTACTATGTAAAAGCAACAAAACTAATGCTTGCAATCACTGCTGAAATAGCCCAAAAACCAATCGATGTACAGGTAGTCCTCCATCAACCATATGAAGGATATACATATTTTTTTAAAAATCCTCTTCTTGAAAGTTCTTTTGGGAAACAATATTTTCAAGGGATGCGGGGCTTGACGATTATTCTCGGAGGAAAAACCATTGCCCGTGCGGAGGTTTTCTCAAATGAGCCTATCCAATATGTGATCTTCTGTATTGACGAGTATTTTATGTTCTGGGATACACAACCTCCTTATCAGTGGACGATACAGGGATGGTTTTGGCCTATCAATGGACAACATATTTTTGAGGTATATGCATATACGACATCAGGGAAAATAGCATCGGATGAAATGGATATCTTTATGCTATCACTTTCAACATCTTCTAAAGGATAATCAAAACGAAAGGTTTTATAGGATAATAACATATAAAATTTTAATGAGATATCAGCGAGTAGAACTAGTTATTGGAATTTTTATTCTGTTGTTTCCCATAGGCATGTACAGTGCTTCCGGTACACAGGTTGTTTTGGTTACAGGGTTTGAACCCTTTGGCAATTATACTGTGAACCCCTCTCAATTAATTGCTGAAGCGCTTAACGGATCCATCATTAATGATACAGAAATCGTTGGAGTAGTATTGCCGGTTGATTTTAACGAATCAGCGAAAATAACAACGGATATGATTGAACAACATCAACCTACACTCGTGATAAGTCTTGGACTCAATGCTCATGCGCGGGGTATAGAAATAGAAAAAATTGGAGTTAATCTCAAACGATATCCAAAAGATGATGGAACATGGTCGTTCCCACAGAGAATCGACGTCTCAGGTCCATTCCTTCGATTTTCATCACTTAATACAATTAATATTATAAGAAAAATAAGAGAAGCAAATATTTCTGCTCAGCAAAGCTTCTCTGCTGGAACCTATGTCTGCAATGCACTATTTTATCAGTTACTTGGCTATGTGAGTGAACAAAATAGTATAATAAAAATAGGATTTATTCATATACCACTCCTAGACTCTCAAGACCACGAGGGGATGCCGGTGCAGACAATGGTAGATGCAGTAAAAATTACAATACAGATATGTCTTGAATAAACGGCATCTCCTCTTTCCCAGAAATATCATTTCCTAACCCCATTACATCTGTATGATCTTTCCCGTTTTGACATTTGTACAACGTAATTATATATAGTAAAATCGTAAGAGATACATCTATGAAACAGCAAACATGCTATCAAAAAAATATTATGATTGTCGAAGACGACCCTGATATTGCCAATGATCTCAAAAAGGTTTTTGAAAAACATTATTTTCAGGTCACCACCACCGACGACGGAAACAACTGCCTACTTGAACTCGAAAAAGGTTTCCAAGGGATCATCATCCTCGACCTTTGGATACCAATCATGGATTGCGTAGCAACAATAAAGAAAATCATAACCAATGGATTTACCGACCAAAATACCATCGTTGTGCTCACCCCAAAACGCATTCAAGGACACGAATTCGACGAAATCTACCCCTATATTCACGAGTATATTTTCAAGCCATTCCATACTGATGGTCTCTTACAAACCATTAATAAAATCGCACAGCAATTACCTCCACAGAAGATATTATAAGTCCTATTTTTTTAATTTCTATTAGCGAAAGTATATAATATTAATAACTCCTATAACGAATAGTGATATCATGAAGAAATCATTCAATATCTTACAAATAGCTATGGTTTTTCTGATTGTTATTTGCCTGAGCACCTCGGCATCGTCCATCTCGTTTTCACAACAAAATGACCCAATCTCTTCTGCCTATGACACACAGATTCTAACTATGACCAACAGTCAGAAAATTACAGATCTACTACAAATTATTAATGAAACCCTCATTCGCGAATATCTTGAAACGATTGTTGGATTTGCACCACGTATGACTGGTAGCTACGGATGTGAAAAAACTGCTCAATACATCCATCAACAATTTATGAACATGGGATTGCTAACACGATATCAAAACTGGACCGCATGGGGAAACATTTACCATCCTCATTTCTACACAAGTCAAAATGTTGAAGGGACATTACCTGGAACAAATAATCTGGATACATCAGCAATTATATTTAATGCGCACTATGATTCAATTGCAACAGGGCCAGGGGCAAACGATGACGGATCAGGTACCGTCGGTGTGCTTGCAGCAGCCTATGCTCTGAGTCATTTTAGTTTTAAACGTACCGTTAAATTTGTAACTTTTTCAGGCGAAGAAATCGGACTTTGCGGTAGTCGCGCTTACGCAAAAGAAGCATATGAGCAGAATGATAGCATCCTTGTTGAAATCAATGCAGACATGATCGGATATGATAATGGTAGTAGAAATACGAGAGTCACTGCAACCGAGGATGCTGGCTGGATCGCTGATATCTTTCAAAGTATCAATAATAATTATTCGATTGGTTTAACAGTAAATCGAGGTAATATCAACAGAGTAAATCATAAAATGGGCGGTAGTGATTATTCACCGTTTCTCGTCTATGGCTGGGAGTCTATCTGCTGTTGGGAAGGAGCCCATGACCCTAACTTTCACACAGCACAGGATAATCTTAGCAATGTGAATATTAACTACCTCATTAACATGACCCGCATCATCGCAGCATCAATCGCATATCTTGCGGATCTTACAGAAACCCCTCCACAAGTGCGGATTACCTCACCGCGCATTGGTTTTCTCTATAATACTGGAATGAGAAAACGCGTTATCGGTGAATTTAAAACAACCGTTATCAATGATATCTGGATTTGGACAGAAATCGACTATGCAACTGTCCCTATTGAACGCGCGGAGTTTTACTATGATGGAAAATTGGTTTTTACCGATACAGAGGCACCATTTAAATGGCAATTCAACAAATTTTCATTAAGAAAACACGAAATCACCGTTCTTGTCTACGATCAACTCGGTAGAAATTCATCAGATTGGAGAGAGATACATTTTATCACTATATTCAAAAAAATCAGATAATAGAGTAAAATAAAAAATAGGTTATACAACATTTATTTTTTCTTGAAATCCAATCCTATTCTTTTTTAACAGTGAAATAGATAATGTTATGCGAATTATGGAACGAGGACTCGCGTCATTTGACATTTACGTCATTGTATTAGAACTTCAAGACCTGATTGGATGTTATGTTGAAAAAATCTATCAACTTTCTCGTGACGAGATCCTACTGAGAGTTCAACAGAAAACAGCAAATCAAAAAGCATCAATTTTCATAAGAAACGGAGAACTCCTCTGCCTTACCGAGAAACCGTTTGAAGCCCCCGAAAAACCATCGCTGTTTGCGATGACGCTGCGGAAATATCTGCTCAATGGGAAAATCAGTGAGATTACACAGCATGAATTCGATCGCATTATAAAGATTAAAATCGGAAGAAAAGAAGGGGACTACACGCTGGTGTGTGAGTTGTTTTCCAAGGGGAACGTCATTCTTCTTAATCCCGAGGGGAGAATCATCCGTCCGCTTATCAAGCAGGAATGGGCGTCCCGTCTAATTAAAAGTGGTGAGATGTATCTGCCGCCACCGTCTCAGACGGACCCGTTTCGTTTAAACGAACAGAAATTTAAAGAGTTACTTACAAAGAGTTCAAAGGACCTTGTTCGAACACTTGCAACTTCAGTGAATCTGAGCGGGATGTATGCTGAGGAAATCTGTGTTCGTGCTGGCCTTGATAAAAATATAAAAGTATCAGATGTAAATGAGATGTCTATTAAAAAAATATATGATGAATTGCAGAAGTTCTTAACAGTGTTTCAACAAAGAAAAATTCAACCCGTGCTTGTGAAGAAGGACGACGCCATCATTGATATCCTACCTGTACCTTTTCTGAGTTATACCGGAATGGACTTTGAACCAACCATGAGTTTTTCTAAAGGTCTCGAACCGTTTATTCATGTTCGAAAAGTAATAAAACCACAGGAAGCAAAACATCAGAAGAACATCGAGAAGCTACAGCGACAGCAAGCGCAACAACAAGAATTAATCGAGGAATTCAAGAAAAATATTGCAGAGAAGAAACTTGAAGCAGATCTTATTTATTTAAATTATCAAACATGCGAGAAAGTTCTACAAGAAATTAAGGCACTACTGAGACAAAAAGAAAAAGTGGATGGAATCAGCAAAATCCGTCAGAACCCTTTGGTGAAACTATTTGATCCAACCGCAAACGAACTTATTATATTGCTTACTGATGAGAAAGGAAACAGCGTTGACGTCCCACTGGATTTCCGTAAAAGCGTTTCTGAAAACGCAGAGCAGATATATGGAGAGAGTAAAAAACTTCAGGAGAAATTGAAGGGAGCAGAAGAAGCAGTCGTTCAAACAAAACATGAACTGGAGACACTAAAGGAAACCGATGTGGTGGAGGAGAAAAAAGAAGTCAAACATGAGAAACAATGGTGGTTTGAACGGTTCCGCTGGTTTGTCTCAACTGAGGGAAACCTAGTAGTTGCGGGAAGAGATGCTTCAAGTAACGATCTCGTGGTGAAGAAATATCTTTCAGATGGTGACCGGTACGCACATGCTGATATTCATGGTGCACCCAGCTGTGTTATTAAAAGTAAAGGGGTGAACGATGAGAAGCTCCCAATTTCTGAGAAAACACTTGAGGAGGCATGTTTGTTTGCTGCGTCGTATTCGCGAGCGTGGAACCAGTTTGGTGAGGCATCAGCATATTGGGTGCTGCCGGAGCAGGTGAGTAAGACGCCGGAAAGCGGGGAGTATATACCAAAAGGTGCGTTTATCATTCGGGGAAAACGCAATTACTATCGATGCAAACTCGAGGTTGCTGTCGGTCTTGTTGCTGTTGGAGATGTGGAAAAGATCATGGGTGGCCCGATCATATCAGTTGCGGCACGAGCAAAACAATACGCTATTCTTATTCCTGGTGTGACGAAGAAAAGTACGATTGCACAGAAACTCGCGAAAGTCTTTGACGTCTCAACTGATGCAGTAGAAAAGGTGCTTCCACCAGGGGAACTTGCCGTTGTGAAGACCGTGGGATTTGAACTACATTAGGTGAATGATTGTGAAGATTATCTATAAAGACCCGAAGAGTGGCGAAATCAAACTAGTCCCTGAGAATCTTGATGATATCTGGCATTTATATAATATCATTGAGGAGGGAGATCTGGTTCGTGCAGTAACTTTTCGGACCTCTGAAGATGGAAAAGCAGATATGATTCGGGCTAAAAAAGCAGAGAAGAAAAAAATGAAACTTGGAATCCGGGTTGAAAAAGTCACTTTCCATGAGTTTTCAAATAGGCTCCGTATCCAAGGCGTTATTGAGGAAGGACCGCAGGATCTTGGGTCCTATCACACATTTAATGTCGATGCGGAAGAGATGCAACCTCTGTCGATTTTAAAAGAACACTGGAGAGCTCATCAGCTCCAGCGGATTGATGAGGCAGTGCTTCAGCGGACACAACCAATGCTAGTGTTTGTATCCCTTGATGATGATTCCGCGACAGTGGCGATGCTATTTCAGAGTGGTGTACAACTGGTCGCCGAGATAGACGCACATCGATCGGGCAAAATGTATGAAAGTAAAGAGACGACACAGGAGTATTACGGTGAAATTCTTTCTGTTATAAAAACCGTAAAAAAACCTGATTCCCCGCTAGTAATAATTGGTCCAGGTTTTACACGGGATCATTTGATAAAAATAGGAAAGGAAAAAGAACCCGCACTATTTGAGAACAGCATTACCCATGCGACTGCAAACACAGGTATGAACGGTATACATGAAGCACTAAAAGTCGGGATCGTGGAACAGATTACAAAAGAAAACCGAGTGTCAAAAGAGACACAAGCAATTGAGAGGCTTTTTGAAGAGATCAAAAAAGACGGACGGGTAACCTATGGCTTGAGCGAAGTGGAAGAAGCGTTGTCACGGGGTGCTGCAGAAACGCTGCTTATTTCAGATGTCATGGTTCGTAGTAAAAACGGGGAGCATTTATTAGATTCGGCGAGAAAAACACATAGTGATTTTATCATCATTAATACCATGCATGAAGCGGGAAAAAAATTTGAGGGAATAGGAGGAGTCGCAGCATTACTCCGTTTCAAATATTAAAAATTTCAAACGTATCTACCGCAACCGGTGTTAACAATCATTGATATGTACGGTGGTATTACTTGCTCAACCCAAGGATCTTTAGGTGGTGTATTGTAGTCGTCTCCTGTGGTTTTGTTTATATTCTCGTTGAGCACTGCATCATAGTACTGATAGGTAATTTTTAACTCAAAGTCATTTCCTTTGTCACGTATTTTTTTCAAAATGCGGAGTTCACCGATTTGCACACTGATATTGATTGTAATACCTTTTTCAGTCCAGGAGTCATCGAAATATGATTTATCTTTGAGTTTGGTTTGTGCATCTAGCTCATCGTCTGCTTCAATTAGTGTATCCGGGGGGATAATATCTTTAACGATAGTATGAGAAATAGTTCCTTCTCCCGTGATTTGCGTACTAGTGCTAGTCTCTGTAAAATAATAAATACCATCGGGCATTACAACTTCTAAGGTCAAACGGTCTAATCCCATTCGTTTCATAAATGTCATATGATCATCAGTCCAGCTGAGGTTAAACGTGATAGATTTTACGTTTTCATCCGAAATCATAACCGTACCTTGATACGGGGATTTCTTTCCTGCAAACTCAGAAATTGTATTGAGGGTCCCGTTGTGTAATGTCCAGATAACCTCATAGTTTTTTTCACTTGTGATAATTGAAGAAAAATTACTTACGGGCTGTGGTGATTGGTACATCGCAACGCCAACACCTGCAAAAACAAGAATAACTACCGCGACAATGATGACAATTTTATCATTCTTTTTTAAGGATCTCATAGAGTCACCTGTATCAATATGGCTGTATTTATTGTAGTATATAGATAAGTATACGTCCTCCTTTATTAAATTTTTCCTCAATTTATATATATCAAGATGTTTTAATTCAACAGAAGAGAAAAAAAGAAAATTACGCTATTTTTATGGGCATAGCGACACCACATTTATTGCATTTTTCTTTTGTTAGGCCTTTAATCTGAGTGGAAAAACCGTACCGCTCAATTAAAAGATTTTTACAGGAGGGGCAGTAGGTGTTATTGTAATCTCCATGAACAATATTTCCAAGATAGACGAACTGAAGACCAGCATCTTTAGCTATAGAATGACAAGTGAGAAGAGTGTTAATAGGGGTTGCCTGGGTGGTTTTCATCTTATAATCGGAATGGAACCGGGAGAAATGTAATGGCGTATCTAATCCAATTTTTTCTCCAATCCATTGACAAAACTCTTTAATCTCCTGAACAGCATCATTAAAACCAGGGATTACCAGATAGGTTAATTCAATATGTATCCCTAGTTTTTTCGCATGTTCGCACGTCTGAAGAACTGGCGCTAACCTGGCCTTACAGATTTTTCTATAAAACTCGTCATGAAATGCTTTGACATCAATATTCATTGCATCTAAATATGGGGCAATTTCTTCGAGTGGTTCTTTCTCAATATACCCATTCGTCACATAAACTGTATAAAGACCAGCGTTTTTCACCAATTTCGCAACATCCAACGTATACTCATACCAGATTGTTGGCTCGTTATATGTCCAAGCAACGCCTCTACAGCCATGATTATAAGCAATCTCACTGACTTTTTGTGGGGGAATCTCCCGCAGTGACAACTCTTCAGGACGTGCCATCGAAATATCATAGTTTTGACAATGATCACATTTGAAGGTACACCCAATCGAGCCTAAAGAGAAAACACGAGACCCCGGATAGAAATGATACAGTGGCTTTTTTTCAATCGGATCATCAGCAACCGAAGAACATGCTCCGTAAATAAGGGAGAATAACTTTCCATGCTCGTTTTTTCTCACACCACAAATCCCACATTTTTCATGAGCTATAATACAATGATGCGGACAGAGTAAACACTCCACCTTTTCATTCTTAATTGCCTTCCAAAACGCTGCCTCTTTTTTCATTCTAGGTTTTCCAATGATTGAGGCTTTATTAATGTTCTTACAGTATAAGCTCCTCTCTGTTCCGAAGCAAGCCACGGTGCGGATATTCATCGTTAATCTGTGGTTGCATGGATTTAAAATCTTGGTATTCCTCATTAGTCCGAAGTTGATAACGGGCATAATAGAATGCTTCTTCGACAGACACTTTTCCATCTTGAAACATCTTCAGGTTTCGTGGTACTCCCCGATCAAATAATCCTGGTTTATAGCCATCTGCATCCCCGTTGGATAAACCTTCAAACCATAAGATAGAGAATATAGGCCCCTGAGTAGTACTTGCATACCCGGAACGGAACTTACTGGTACTTGAAATAACAATTCGACCATCTTGTGGAATTCCAGATCGAAGGAACAATGAAGTATGAAAATTGAAAATGGTTCGGTCAGCAAACCCACCAGCGTAACACGCGTCAATAAGAATCGTTGTTTTCTTAGACTCCAATGGAGCGAGGAGGTCCCCCAATTCCGTATCGGTTACGGTATCATCCCAGAGGAATATCTCACTACTCTGAAAGAATTTTCCTCCAGTTATTGATTGATCTTGATTTCCTACGCCATGGCTGAAAATCCAGAGAAATACTTCACTATCATCATATTTATTTGACTCAGTTATAAGATATTCCAAGGAAGTAAGGACATTTGCTTTTGTGGCACTCCCATAAGTAATACCGCAATCATGAGTTCGCTCCTGCAGTGTTTTTTGTTTTGTTCCATAGCCATTTTCACTTCGAATCCAACCGTCATCAAAAAGAATCATAATATTTGAAGTTGGATACTGATTGTGTCCAATAAGATATGCGGTTATGTCTTCTGCAAGATACAAACCACCGTTTCCAAGTTTCGTATCATTATCCTCAGGGAAGTTCGCAGCTGCGATAAAAATCGCCCATTTGTGCGAACTAGAGTCAATAGAGGTTGGATTATTAACAGTAAGAGTGATTGATTTTATTGCAGAGTATTCTTTGCCATCGTAAGAGCGTGCACTAATTGTATATCTCCCGTTCTGGACTGTATATGTAGTCCAGTCATAACTCCAGAGAGCCCCCCCCGTTGCAGTATCCCAGTCATTCTCACCGATTTTTACTTCCACGCTGCTGATATTATCCTCTTTATCAAGATCGCTTGCCGTACCACTGATCATCACCAGTCGTGCAATCGTTGTGCCGTCATATGGATAGGTAATGGTAACAATCGGCTTTTTGTTTATCAGACCAAGATTAAAATTCTGACCAAAAAACCCTAAGAATACTCCCACAAGTAACGCAATAACAACTATGACAGTAATGATTATGATCAATTTGTATTTCATTCTTTTCAGTATAATATGTTTCTTTTTACACCTTTAAAACCTTTGTTGAACAGTTCTTATCTGATTTCTTCTCTTAAAAACGATGCTTTTTGAAGTGCTCGTACCCTTTATTTTCTAAAATCCGCTTGTTCGCGCCGTCTAACAGAACAATATTCTTTTTCTTTGTAACCGTCCCAATCACCCTCAGGTCTACACCATGCTTCCTTAACGTTTTTTGAGTTTTTTCTATTGCTTCTGCAGACACTGTTACCAGGAGTTCATAATCTCCACCAAAATGCAATGCCAGTGAATATGGATCAATATCATGGTTTTTAGCAACAAGTAAGCACAATTCTGAGGCAAGTGGAAGAGCACTCTGCTGGATTTCAAATCCTACGTTATTGATCTCATGAAGCTCGTATAACGAAGCAGATAATCCATCAGATATATCTATCGACGACCTCACAGAATGCTGCTTCGCCAGTAGTCGCCCTTCTTTCAGTTTTGGAACAGGTTCTAAAAACGCCTTAAAAAGTTTTTTTTCAGAATAATGACGTTTCAATGCATAATACCCAGCACCAGCTTTCCCCAATGTTCCAGTCACAGCAACAACATCACCAGGTTGCGCACCAGTTCGTGACATAAACTCATCTTTTTTAACCGTACCAAACGCAGTTCCACATAACGTGATCTCCTGTGTCTCTTTCGTATCCCCTCCGACAATTGTTGTATCAAAAGAAACCGCACATGCATCCGCACCTTTGATAAGCTCTTTGAAAAACTGCACAGAGATTTTTTTTGGAAAACCAAACGAAAGGACAAGACCAAGCGGGGTTCCCCCTTTCGCTGCAATATCAGAAAGGTTACTAGCTACAAGGAACCACCCCATCTGATAAGGCGTCATCTGCACAGGAATATGGGTCCGTTGATACATCATATCAGTCGTAACCAGCAAATATTCTTTTCCAAGATCAATAGTAGCACAGTCATCACCAATCCCCTTGCTGTTTGTTCCTTTAGTAAGAATCTCTCTGATACATCGAATCGCTGCTCGTTCCCCAAGATCCGCAAGGTTCTTCACAACAATGACAACCTAACCAATATAAAAAAGTTTATGCAGGAGTATCAGTCAATATAACAAAAATCGTCGTTGAATCATTTAATAAATACGAAGCTAATACACCAATGATTGTGATCCAAAAAGGGGGATGAATTGATGGTTACAATCGATGAATTTTTAGGACTATTTCCCAAAGCAACCACACGGAGAACCTATCGGACTGCATTGAATCAATTCCATGATATCGCAGGTGTTCCATCAACTGATTATTTCAACAATGATCGAACATACGAATATGATGTGATTGCATACTATAATAACTTGAAAGCTAGAAACCTAGCACCGAAATCAATAATGACAAAGGTAAAAGGAGCAGTTCGTTCATATCTTATTGAGAATGAAGTGGAACTGCCAAAACGGTTCTGGAAAAGATTGAAAATCAGTAGCTATCCAATTACAAAGGACAGGTTGTTCACCAAAGAAGAATTGCGAATGATAGTCTCACATCTTGATATAGCAGCACGTTCTGTAGTATATTCTGAACTGAGCAATGGTCTGCGAATTGATGACACATTGCAAAACATTCTGCTTGACAATTTACACCTTGAGATGAACCCTGCTAGGTTTTACTACTATAATAGTAAAATCGAAAGGGATTGTGTTGCATTTTTGACAACTGAAGCAAAGACAATCATCGAAGAATGGTTAAAAATCCGTAAAGATTGGTGTATGGAACACCTTTGGATACGAAACGTGTATTTTGGATGGACTGACCTTGGATTTGAAGAATGGTGCGAGGAAAAAAGACGAAACGAACGCTTGTTCCCATTCGAAAAGGACGTTTTTTACAATCGATGGTGGTATGCACTTGATTGTTCAGGATTGAACCAGCGAGACAAACGAACAAAGAGAAGGGTATTGCACAGTCAGACCTTTAGAAAATACTTCAAATCGTGGGTAGGGACTTCTTTACCACAAGACGTTGTCGAATGTTTGATTGGTCATACCGAAGGTTTGAACAATATCAACACCATCTACAATCTCTATGGACAAGATTGTGAAGATGCACTTGCAAAGGATTTTCTAAAGATTGAACCGTTACTGTCATTGAATGTGTTTGTAACCAATCAAGAGAAGATTGATAACCTTGAAAAAGTGGTAGAAAAATTAATGACGATGGTCGAAGGAAAACAGAAAGCAGACCTCAACCAATGGTTAGCAGATCAAGAAACGTATGAAGAAGCAAAACAAAAAGAGTATGAGTGGCACCAATCAATACTTATAGAAAATCCCCAAAAACTAAGAACAAAAAAATAGATCATTGAAGCATATACACAGTTCTAAGATTCATGTTTTTGTGCAAATGAGTAACGATCTTATTAAGGAGATTTAGGGGGTCCAAAGCCCCTTTTTCTATTTTTTCAGAATAAAATGAAATAGGGGTTCCACCCCTATAACCCCGTTCCGCCTTCGTTCCTCGGCAAGCCCAAGGTCTTGCCGTATCTCACTCGGCGGCGAACCCAGGCAGTTTTTGTTGACGATCATC
>Ga0315277_10004633_pt1 | contig 18296 bp, 10 predicted proteins | sample YL17G05_15_MG_FD_203695 | JGI IMG/M metagenome (GOLD analysis project Ga0315277, IMG submission 203695) | Sediment microbial communities from Yellowstone Lake, YNP, Wyoming, USA - YL17G05_15 | ecosystem: Environmental > Aquatic > Freshwater > Lake > Sediment | place: USA: Wyoming | collected...
CGAAGTGAAAGACCTCGTCGGTCGGCGTCATCCCGACGTTCGCGAACGTCGTCGCGCCCGAGAGGACCGACGCCAGTATCGCCGCCATCTTCTCCGCGCCCGTCTGTGCGTCGTAGGTCTTGCCCGTGCATGCAAAATCGCCCCCCATCGTCTGTCCGAATATCCGCTCGAATATCCGCCTCACCGCCACCCAGTACAAGAGTTGCTCCGGCGCCGCCATCGAAAACCCCGAGTAGTGCATGTCGAACGTCCCCGGGAATATGCTGCAGTAGCCGCTTATTTCTTCGTTAATGAGCCTCGCCGTCCCGTACGCGGCGACCGCCTCGGCAAGCCCCTGGGCGAGAAGCCCCGGCAGTAAGAGCGGCGCCGCTGCCCCCGCAAGCGGCATCGCCCCCGCGCCCGCCGCCACGCCCTTCGGCGTCCTCTTCGCGTGCTTCATCTCGAGTAAAAGCCTGAGGGAATTCGCGTCGAGCCGCAGCGGCGAGTGCATTATCTGAAGACACACGTGCGGCCCCTCGCGCCCCGCGGCCTCCCCGAGTTCCGAGAGTATCTCCGCCTCGCGCATGCCCGTTGCTGACATGTAGGACCCTATCGCTCGCGAGTTCTCGTACGAGACCTTTGCCGTCACCGCCTGTCTCAACGCGGGCGGCACTTCCTGCGGGTGCACGGGCGAGATGCCCTCGACGCCGTACGTGTCGAGAAGTTTTGCGGCGTCCCGGAGGTCTTCGACCGTCGCCGGGCGCGCCGCGTTCTTGCCCAAATCCCACACGCGCATGCACAAAAACGGCGGCCTTACGAGCGGTTCCTCCCGCCCCGGGACGTTGAGCATGTACTCCGTGTTCTGCTTGCGGACCTGCCCGATGAAATCCTCGACGAGCGAGTGCGCGTAGAAAACGAGGTTCCCTTCGACGCGGATGCCTTTGCGGCGCGAAAGATCGGCCCGGACCTCCTCGTCGTCGACCTCGACCCCCGCTGATTCAAGGAGTTCAAACGCGTCGTCGCTAATCATGTCTATCGCCTTCGCGTCAAGCCCCCCGGAGATTCCGTACGTTATCCTGTCCACGGCACTGTCTCCCTGCGTCTTGAGTGCTGCACAGCAGCCGGCAGCCGCTGCGTTTCCCCCCGCATATCATAAACCTGCCGACCTGGCCCCGCCAGACTGTGGGGCATTGTGCTGCTTCCTGACTTGTCGGGCCTGCAGAGCTTGCCGTTTGGAGAGGGCTGCACTATAATCCGCCTCCGTGTATCCACTGGTCCCGGCGCCGTTGGACCAACGGAAAGGAGCCTCGCATGAAATGGGTCACCCGCTCTCACGTCCACGTCGACAGGGTCGCGTGCCCCTGGCTCATCAAGCGCTTCATCGATTCCGACGCCGAGTTTCTCTTCGCGCCCAAGGGCGAAATCGCCGAGGTGGCCGAAAGGGAAGGGGCCGTGCCCTTTGACGCTCCCGGAGTCGCCCTCGGCCACAAGGGCGACAAGTGTTCCTTCGACGCCATCGTTGAGAAATACGGCCTCGCGGACAGGGCGCTCCTTCGCCTCGCGAAGATCGTGAACGCCGCCGACACCGGCAGCTTCGACAGGGACCCGATAGCCCCCGGCCTCGAGGCTGTTGCCGTCGGCTACAGCCTGCGTTTCCCGGACGATTCCGCGAATCTCGCTCGCCAGTTCGAGGTCTACGACGCCCTCTACGCCTGGTGCCGCCTCGAAACGGCAAAGGCCTCTTCACCGCCGGCCGCATGAAGGACTCCTCGCGCATGGGGAAACTCGCCTCCGCCGGCCGCAGGCTCACTGACTTCCTCGGCCTGAGACAAAGCATCGTCGGCCTCCTGACGATGGTCATCCTCGTCGGCATGGGCGAAAAGATGGCCGAGCGCTTCCTCCCCATCTACCTCCTCGCCCTCGGCGCGGGCTTCATCTCAATCGGGTTCCTCAACGGCATGGACAACCTCCTCTCGGCGCTTTACTCCTTCCCGGGAGGGTACCTGGCCGACCGCCTCGGCACGAAACGCGCGCTTCTGGTCTTCAACCTCCTCGCGATGGGCGGCTTTGTCGTCGTTATCCTGGTGCCCAGGTGGTGGGCGGTCATTCTCGGCGCGGCCTTTTTCCTCTCCTGGACGGCCATATCGCTTCCCGCGACGATGGACCTCGTCGCGAAGGTCCTCCCGAAAGACAAGCGCACGATGGGCGTCTCCGTCCACTCTCTCGTCCGCCGCGTTCCGATGGCGATCGGGCCGGTGGTCGGCGGCATCTTCATCAGCTACTGGGGCAGGCAGACCGGCGTCCGGCTTGCCTTCATCGCCGCACTCGCCATGGCCGTCGTGGCCCTCGTCATGCAGCAGCTCCTCATCGAAGACGACAGGCGCGGCCCCGGCGTCGCCCCGAGGACGGGCCAGAGGAATCCCTTCGCGGTCCTCAAACTGATGCGCCTCGAGTTGAAGTACCTCCTCGTTGCCGATATCCTCGTACGCTTCTGCGAGCAAATCCCCTACGCCTTCGTCGTCGTATGGTGCGTGGGCACCGAAACCGCTCCCGGCCCCGTCTCCCCCGTCCAGTTCGGCATCCTGACGAGCATCGAAATGGCCACTGCGATGCTCATCTATGTCCCCATCGCGTACATGGCCGACAGGTCGACGAAGAAGCCTTTCGTCGTGATGACATTCATCTTTTTCACGCTCTTTCCGCTTATGCTCCTTTTCAGCAAGACCTTCTGGCTCCTCGTCCTGGCGTTCGTGCTGCGCGGCTTTAAGGAGTTCGGCGAGCCAACGCGCAAGGCCCTCATTATGGATCTCGCGCCGGAAGACAGGAAGGCCGCGATGTTCGGCCTCTATTACCTCATCCGCGACGTGATAGTCTCCGTCGCGGCCTTCGGCGGCGCGTTCCTCTGGACGATAAGCCCTGCCACGAACCTCCTCGCGGCCTTCGCCTTCGGCGCCCTCGGCACGATCTGGTTCGCCCTGCGCGGCCGCGACCTGGGCCCCTCGCAAACGGTCGCAGAGCCTGCGCCGGCCGCGGCTTCATAGCATCCTCGCGCGACGGACGATTCCGCCCCTGCGTCGCGCGGTTTCAAATCGTTTGACCGGTCTGCCGTCGGACCTATAATCGTCGGCAATATGGACTCCACGCCCAAACCGGCGCACGGTTTCATCAAGGTCCGATTTCAGCCGACCGGCCAGGCGGTCTTCGTCCCTTCGGGCGAAACCGTCCTCGCCGCCGCCGGGGAAGCCGGGCTCGAGCTCCACACCCCCTGCGGCGGCCGCGGCACCTGCGGCTCCTGCCGCGTCGTCTTCGCCTCGACGCCCCCGGACCCCACGCCCGACGAATTGACTCTCCTTTCAAAAGCGGAACTCGCCTCCGGCCTGCGCCTCGCCTGCCGTGCGCCCCTCTTGAAGGATTCGACCATCGATGTTCCGCCCTCGACCCTGCGCAAAGATTCGAAATTCCTTCTTCACGGCATCATGCGTAACGTCGAACTTGCCCCCGCGGTCTCGAAAGTGGCGCTTGCCCTGCCGCCGCCGAGCCTCGAGGACCAGCGCTCCGACGCCGACCGGCTTGTCGGCGCTCTTTCCGCCGCCGGCGTCGCCGCCGAGGCCGACCCCGGCGCCCTCCTGACGCTTCCGTCCTCTCTTCGCGAGGGGGCCTTTACCGTTACGGCCGTCGTCCACGGCGGCCGCGTCACCGCCGTCGAGCCGGGCGACACGTCTGACGAGCTCTACGCGGTCGCGTTTGACATCGGCACGACGACGGTCGTCGGAATGCTCCTCAACCTTCGCACCGGGGCGGAGTGCGCCGTCGCCGCGCGCACGAACCCCCAGGTTTCGTACGGCGACGACGTCGTGTCGCGGATCGGTTTCGCCGCCCTCGACGGCGGCCTCACAAAACTCCAGTCCGCAATCGTCTCTTGCATAAACGACATTATCGCGGAGCTGTCCGCCGCCGCGTCCGTGCCCCCCGAGCGCATCTACCAGGCCGTCTTCTGCGGCAACACCTCGATGAATCACTTTCTCCTCGGTATCGATCCCGCCTACGTCGCCCAGGCGCCCTACGTGGCCGCCGTCCGCGCCGCCGTGGAAGTCCCGGCCGGGGCCCTCGGCATCCGCGTCGCGCGCGCCGGCCGCGCCCTGACTCTCCCCAACGTCGCGGGCTTCGTCGGCAGCGACACCGTCGCCATGATGCTTGCGGCCGACTACGCTCACAGCGACAAGCTCCGCCTCGCCATAGACATCGGCACAAACGGCGAGATCGTCCTCGGCAACCGCAAGCGCCTCCTCTGCGCCTCGACCGCCGCCGGCCCCGCGTTTGAAGGCGCGCGCATCCGCCACGGCATGCGCGCCGCCTCGGGCGCCATCGAATCCGTCTCCATCGCGGACGGCCGTCTCAAGATCGAAACCATAAACGGCGGCGCCCCCGTCGGCATCTGCGGCACGGGTCTTATCGACGCCGTCGCCGCGCTTCTCGACGCGGGCCTCGTCGACTCGACCGGCCGCCTCCTCACGGGCGAGGACGCCGCCGGAACCCCGGAACTCAAAAAGCGCATATCCGAAAACGACTTCGGCCCGCACTTCGTCCTCGCCACCGTCGAAGAAGGCGCCGCGCGCACTGTCTTTCTCACCCAGCGCGACATCCGCGAACTCCAGCTCGCCAAGGCCGCCATCCGCGCCGGCATCACGATTCTCCTGAAGGAGTTCGGCGTCGGCTGGCAAGACCTCGACGAGGTCCTCCTCGCCGGGGCCTTCGGCAACTACATAAAGAAGGAATCGGCGCTGCGCGTCGGCCTTCTCCCGCCGTTGCCTCCGGATAAAATCACCCAGATCGGAAATGCCGCCGGCACGGGCGCGAAGATCGTCGCCCTCGACAGCCGTCTTCTCGCCGAGGCCGATGCCCTCTCTCTTGCCGCGCGCTACGTCGAGCTCGCCGGACGCGCCGACTTCCAGCACATTTTCGCCGAGTCCATGCTCTTCGAATGAGGGCCGCACATGCCGCGTAAACCAAAGGCCGCCTCGAAACAGTTCACCCTCCGCTCCGGCCCCGCGCGCCTCGCCTTCCGCCCCGGCCGGGGCGTCTTCGATATCGCCGCCGGCGCCGGGGGCGGCAGCCGCATCCTTGCCGCCACGTCGGGCGTCATTCTTTCAACGGAGCCGGACAAGGTCGTGACCCTCGAAGGCTGCCGCCTCATGGCCGTCTCCCTCGTCGAGGGCCGCATCGACGCCGCATACAAGGGCCCGGGCTTCGACCTTGACGTCTCGATCCAGGCCGCGCCCAGGGCCGGCGCCTTCGAGATAAACTTCGGCCTCACAAATGCCTCCGCCGGCGCCCTTCCCGTCCGCGCGCTGCTGCCGCTCTGTTCGACCGCGGCGACGAGAGTCTACCTGGGCGTTCCCGAGAACCGCATTCGCGTGTACCGCAATTCGCACTTTTCGTCCGGCGTCTCGAACGTCATCGGTCTCGCCGACCCTCACGAAGAGTACGCCGAGGATGACCGCTTCTCCGGCCCCGCCGGATTAGTCGCGGTAAAGGGGCTCGTCCGCTCGTCCCTCGTGACCGGGATCAAATGCCGCGCCGAGTACCTCACCATGGGCTTTCTCTCCGGCGCGCGGCAGTTCGGGATGCTGTCCGTGGCCGCCCGCGGCGGCAGCCGCGGCCCCGCGCTCTCCGCCGCCGCCCTTGCCGAAGGCAAGCCCATCGCCCCGGGACGCCGCTACTGGGCCGAGCCGCTCTATGTCGGCTTCTCCTGCGACTGCGCTCGCGGCCTCGCCGATTACGCCTCGCTTCTGGCCGAGCGCATGGACGCCCGCCGCGCCCCCGAGGTGCCCGTCGGCTGGTCCTCGTGGCATCGCTACTATGAAGAGGTGAAGGAATCCGACTGCCTCGAAAACCTCGACTGGCTCAGGGCCAACCGTCTCCGCCTTGGCCTTCGCGTGTTCGAAGTCGGCGGCGGCTGGCAGGCGGACGTCGGCGACTGGCGCCAGGCGAACGAAAAGTTCCTCCGCGGCATGAAGGCCCTCGCGGCCGACGTCCGCGCCGCGGGCTTTACCCCGGCCCTGTGGTTTGCCCCGTTTGTCTGTTCGAGCACCTCGAAGGTCTTCCGCGACCACCCCGACTGGGTCGTGAAGGCCGAGGACGGCCTGCCGCTGGTCTACCGCGAAGAATGGGATCGCGACGTCTATGCCCTCGACCTCACCAACCCCAGGGTCTTGAGCTTCATCGCCGAGGTCACATCCGCGATTTGCTACGACTGGGGTTACGACTATGTCAGGATCGACCTCCTCGCCGCCGCCGCCGTCAAGGGCGCCCGGCTCGACGACACCAAGACCGGCGCGCAGAACCTCCGCCGCGGCCTCGAAGTCATCCGCCAGGTCGCCGGCCCCGATAAGTATATCCTCGCATCGAACTGCCCCCTCGGCCCCGCGATCGGCCTCGTTGACGGCATGCGCGTTTCGGGCGACGTCGCCCCGCACTGGGCTGGCGACCGTTCCATTCTCTCTTCCTCCTGGTCCCTCACCAAGTTCTGGATGCACAACCTCCTCTGGCACAACGCCCCCGACTCGGTCATCGTCCGCGAAGGCGGCACGGACTTTTCCCCTGTCGAGGCGGAAACGCTCGCGAACATGGTCATGATGTCCGGCGGCTTCCTCATGGTTTCCGAGAGGATGTCCGACCTGACCGAAACGAGAATCGCCGCACTCGCGAAACTCCTCCCCGCGTCGACGACCCCCGCCGTCCCCCTCGACCTTTACGGGCGCTCCCGCCCCGCGGTGTATTTCGCGTCCGGCGACCGGCTCCTCCTTGCCGTTTTCAACTGGGGCGACTCCCAGGAGTCCTATAGCGTAAACCCCCGCAAAATCCTCGGCGCCATCCCCGCGACCCGCATGGCCGACTTCTGGACGGGCGAAAAAAACCCCATTCCGGCGGGCGCGATGAGAATCACGCTCCCCGCCCATCAGTCGAAAATCCTGATTTTCGCCTGACTGGCCGCCGCCGGCGCGATTTTTCCTCTCCTCGCCGTCTCCTGCGCTCAAGGTGCGCCGCTTTCCATCCGATAACCTACTTAACGCAAGGAGGCGGACATGGAAGGCAAGGCTGCCGCGTTTGTTGTCATTGCCGCCGGTTCGAGGCTCGACCTCTACGAGTGCCTCTTGTCCCTGGCGGAGTCGTCCTACACCCCGAGCCGCACCATGGTCGTCGACAATTCATCAAACGGACTCACCTCTCATTTGTCGGTGGCATTTCCCAGAGTAAAGGTTATCCGCCCCGACGAGCCGCTCACCTTCGCCGCCGCCGCGAATTTCGGCTGCCGTACGGCGCTCGCCGGAGGGGCGCGTCTCGTCATGCTCTTGAACGACGACGTCACCGTCCATCCGGGCGCGCTTGCGGTCCTCGCCGACGCCGAGTCTAAAACCGGCCCCGGCATCTTCGCGCCCGAAATATGGCCCTACAACACAAACGACCAGCGCCTCCGTTGCCGCATCGATTGGAAAAAGCGCCTCGTGGTTCGCGAGCCGGTCGCCGTGAACGGCCCCCTCACGAAGCTCGATTATGCAGAAGGCTCAGCCCTGCTTGTCTCGGCGGACGTGTTTGAGCGGATCGGCTTTTTCGATGAAGACCTGGGGTTTTACTACGAGGACGCCGACTTCTCTGTCCGGGCAGCCGATGCCCGTTTCCCGGTCTTCGAGGTGGAAGGCTCCCGTGTCTGGCACAAGGGGTCGGTTTCAGCGGGAAGGGGCCTCTCGCCCTTTAAGGCGTATTTTCGCGCGCGAAACACCTTGCGCTTCGCCTTGAAGCACCGCGATCGCGCGCACGTCTTTTCAAACGCGTTCTATCACTTCACCGGCTTTGTCCTGCCTCAGGGTCTTCGCGCCGCCGCCCAGGCCCTCGCCGGCAGCCCTGAGGCCTCCGCCGTCTTCTCAGCGATAGTGAGGGGCACTTGGGACCTCCTCGTGGGCAACGGCCGGGCATTTCCCAAAAGCCCCACGCCCGACATCCTCGAGCGCATCGCGCACCTTCCTCTTGCCCGCGGCGCTTGCTGAGCCGCACGGGCCGACGCGGTCGTCGCGTTCCGCCGTTCACTTGCCGTTTTTCCCGCTGTCCGCCACGGCCTTCATGGCATAAGGCGCCATTCGTACGGCAGGCCCGACGACGCGGATATCCCATTCAAACGGCCTCAGCACCGCGTCCGTCTTTTCGAGGAGTTCCCTTGCATCGGCCGGCCGCTTGCCGAGCAGTCTTGCCTCGAGGCTCGAGAGGTGATACTTCGCTCGTTCGAGGAACTTTTGATCTCCCGTTTCCTTGTACGCCCATCCAAGTATCCTGAGGCCGTCTACCGACATGTAGTCCGCCGGGCCGCCCGGCTCGTACCTCATGTACGCCTTCGCGATGCCGAGCGCCACTTCCCGCGCCGTCTTGTCGCCCGTGTCCGCGTAGTGGTCGATGAGGGCGTTCGAAATGTAATCGAGGCTCAGGTCCAGGTACCCGCCGCCGTGCTGTCCGTCCACCTCCGGGTACCCCGCTTGCTTGTCGAAATCTATGTGCTCCGGGATGCTCCCGTCCGGAAACCTGAGCCTGTAAATGACCCCCAGCCTGTACTTGAACTCGTCAAAGTACTTGGCTTCGCCGGTAAGTTCCCACGCGTTGTTGAGACACCACATGCTCAGGGTATACTCGCCGTTTGCGTAGCCCCAGATGCGCTGCATATGCATGTCCGCCATCGCTCGCGCCGCGTCGTAAGCCCGGCGGTTCCCCGTGAGGTAGTAATACATCATCACCCCGCCGTTCCACGTGTGCCGCGTGTCGCCCACGCCGTTGCCCCAATGCTGCACGTTGTGACGCCGCCCGAGGCCGATGGTGTTTATGGTCTTCAGCCGGTCCTGCCCCTCTTTCCACGGCGCCCCGTAACTGTGAGGGTCGTAGACGTAGTCGGGGAGTTTGTACTTGCGGTAGTCGACGTTGATCATGTCGACGTCCATCGTGTGCCTGCTCATCGCCGCGGCCGCGCGCCAGTACTCCGGCCTGCCCGTGTGGCAAAACGCCGACCACAGCATCAAAGTCGTGTCCATCTCGTTACAGTCCCAACCGTACCGCCCCTCGAGGTAGTTCCATCCGGTGGGCTGGTGCCTCCTGTCGGCGAATCGCGTCTGCCAGTCGCCCCAGTCGAAAAGCCCGTGCCACGGCCCCTTGTCAAACGATCCCCTCGGGTCGTTGTCCTGGTACCATAGCCAGAAACCTAATATCTGGCGCATCCCCTCTTCAACCGCTTCGAACTTCCCCACCTCTGCCGCCGCGAAATCCCCGAGCGCGCCGCTTCCCGCGTACACTTCCGGCGTCGTGTGCGCGTAAAGGCCGAGGACGGGCTTCACCATCGCCGCATCGCTCCCGCCCGCCGGCAGAATCCCCGCAAGCGCCGCGCACGACTTCCCGACGCCCAGGGCTATCCCCGGCGTGTCCTCGCCTATAAGTTCCTTGTCCGTGTGCCGCGACAGGTCGAACGGCTTGTCGAGCCCCCAAAAAGCGACGCCGCTCTCCGACACGACGAGCCCCTCGGCCTCCTCGCTGTATATGAAAGGCGCGATGACGCATCTCTTCGCGTCTCCCGTCGGCCTCACTTCCAGCTTCCAGAGGCCTAACGGGTTCTGCGGATTCGCGTGCGTCCCCGGAAAATGCGCGTAGACGAAGGTATCTTCGACGCGCACATAAGGGCTTCCCGCGAACATCTCGATGCGCTGGGAAAACGGTCCCTCCATCCCGTCCGAGTAGAGGCGCCTTCCGTAAACCGCCGCCGCCGCCCGGACCGGCCCCTCCGCGTAAACGTCGACCGAATCCACGACTACCTTCGACGTGATGCGTTTATCTCTCGGGCCTATCTCAACGAGCGACACTATGCCCGCCCCCGCCTTCCCGTCCGTCGACGAGAGCGTCCCAAGCTCGCCGCCCCTCGCCACCGCAAACCTCAAGATTCCGTTTTCGAACGTGACAGCCTTCGCGTCGTTGGTGACCTTCACTGGATTGTCCGGCGCCGCGGGCGCGCCGCCCGTCGAGAGCGCGAACTCCGCCCGCGCTCCCGCCTTAACCGTCGCCTGGAAATCGATAAGAGCCCATCTGCATGACCCATCGGGCCACCTCGAAAGGCACCGTGCCTGCGCCGCGACGGGCTTTCCATCGGGCCCCGTCAGACTGAGGGCCGACATGTCCTTGACCGCGCCCCGCTCCAAAGGTATTCCCGCCGACACCGGTGCCTTCGCGGCCCCTTCCTTCGAAGGATTCTCGACGATGACCGGAATCCTGCCGATTTGCGCCGCCGCTGCCGTGGACGCCGCGACCAACACCAATGCAGTCATCGCGCATATGAGAGTCATAAGATGCCCCTTCTCTCCCACGCCTTCCTCCGGGCCGCCTGCCTCAAGCTGTCCGTGGGCGGCTACTTGCCCTTTTCCTCATCCGCCATCGCCTTGAGCATGTACGGCAGCATTCTCACCCCCGGCCCCACGTGCCGTATCTGCCAGCCGTGCGGCTCGAGCAGGCCGTACGTGAACTTCACCCATTCCTCGCCGCTGGTCGGCCACTTCGCGAGCGGTTTGGTCTCCATCGTCTTCAGGTAAGTCTTCGCCCGGTCGAGGAAGCGTTTCTGGCCCGTCTCCTCGTACGCAAACGCCAGTATCCGCAGCGTATCGACGTCCTGTCCGCCCGTCCCGATCACAGGAGGGTCCTTCATGATTCTCTCCGCTATGCCGAGCGCGATCTCCCTTGCTTTCTTGTCTCCCGTGTCGTAGTAGTGCTCGACCATCGCGTTCGTTATGTAGTCAAGCGGGATGTCCATGTACGTCCCGCGGTTGCCGTCCACCTCCGGGTACCCCTTCTTCTTGTCAAAGTCCAGGTGCTCCGGCAGCGACCCGTCCGGCAGCCGCAGTCTGTAAATCACTTCGAGCCTGTACTTGAACTCGTCAAGGTATCTCTTGTCCCCTGTAAGTTCCCACGCATTGTTGATGCACCACATGCTCAAGGCGTATTCGCCCGCCGCATACCCCCAAATCCTCTGCATGTGCATGTCCGCCATCGCCCGCGCCGCGTCGTAGGCCCGGCGGTTGCCCGTGAGGTAGTAGTACATGATTACCCCGCCGTTCCACGTGTGCCGCGTGTCGCCCACGCCGTTGCCCCAATGCTGCACGTTGTGCCGCCGCCCGAGGCCGATGGTGTTTATGGCCTTCAGCCGGTCCTGCCCCTCTTTCCACGGAGCCCCGTAACTGTGAGGGTCATAGACGTAGTCGGGGAGTTTGTACTTGCGGTAGTCGACGTTAATCATGTCGACGTCCATCGTGTGCCTGCTCATCGCCACGGCCGCGCGCCAGTACTCTCCCCGCCCCGTGTGAAGAAAAGCGTTCCAGAGCATGAGCGTCGTGTCCATCTCGTTGCAGTCCCAGCCGTACCGCCCCTCGTAGTAAGGCCATCCCGTCGGCTTGCCGTGGACGTCCGTGTAGCGCAGCTGCCAGTCTCCCCAGTCGAAGAGCCCGTGCCACGGCCCCTTGTCGAACGATCCCTTCGGGTCGTTGTCCTGCCACCACAGCCAGAAGCCGAGTATTTGCTTGAGTCCCTCCTCCGCCTCGACGTATTTCCCCGGAACCTCCGCCGCGAAGCCGGCCAGGGCCCCGCTTCCCGCGTAAACCTCCGGCGTCGTGTGCGCCCTGACGTCCCGCGACGGCCGCGGCAGGCTGTCCTCGCCGCTTCCCTCCGGCACGATGCCGAAAGCCGCCGCGCACGACTTCCCGACGCCGAGCGCTATTCCCGGCGTGTCCTCGCCTATAAGTTCCTTGTCTGTGTGCCGCGACAGGTCGAACGGCTTGTCGACGCCCCAGAACGCCACGCCGCTCTCCGATACGACGAGCCCCTCGGCCTCCTCGTCCGCCGCGAGTGAAAGTATCCTTAGCCGTTCCTTGCCCGCCGTCGGCGTGACCTCGAATTTCCAGAGGCCCAGGGGATTCTGAGGCTTCGCGTGTGTCCCCGGGAAGTGCGCGTACATGAACGTGTCTTCGATCCGGATGTAGGGGCTCCCCGCGAATACCTCAACCCTCCGCGAGAACGGCCCCTCCATCCCGTCCGAATAGACTCGCCTGCCGTATATGCTCGCGGCCGCCCGTATCGGACCCTTGGCGTAGACGTCGAAGGAATCCACGACGACCTTCGACGTGATCCGTTTTTCCTTTGGTCCTATCTCGACTATGGATCTCACCCTGGCTGACGCCTTCCCGTCCGCGGAGGAAAGCACGCCGAAGGCGCCGCCCTTCTCGACCCGGAAAGTTATGACGCCGTTCGAGAGCGTGATGCCCTTCTCGTCCTCGACGGCCTGGGCGGGGTTCTTTGCCGCCGGCGCCTTCCCGCCTGCGGCAAGCGTAAAGCTCGCATCTGACCCGCCCGCTACGGATGCCTCGAAGTCGACAAGCACCCACCGGCACGACCCGTCCGGCCACTTGGCAAGACACTGCGCCTGCGTGGGCACCGGCTTCCCGTCCGGACCGGCCAGCGTAAGCCCCGCGGTGTCCTTGAGCGCCCCTCGCCCGAACGGCACGCCCGCCGATACCGGCGCCGATACGGCCGCTTCTCTTGATGGGTTATTAACTATGATTGGAATCGCCTTAATGTCCGCCGCCGTCGCCGCGACTGCAAACATGATGCATAGCGCCGCCATGAGGCACAGAGTCATCGCCCTGCCTTCCTTTCCGCAACTGTCTGTCCGGCCCGAAGCCACGCCCTTGCAGACTCTCCTTTGGGTCTCTCGCTCTTTGTCGACGCAAGAAGGAAAGAACAAGTTTCGCCATAGTAAGAAGCCGCGCCGCCCGCGCAAGTCTCGACGGCCCATTTTGTCTCGACGGCCCATTTCGTTTTCGGTGCCGCGCCATCCTCGTCTCGACTGCGCCCGCGCGTCTGCGCCTGCGCGTCTTGCAATCCCGGCCAAGACCGGGTATAAATATCGCTTCGCCCGACTTGTCCTTCCGGCATCCGTTGTCCTGGAGTGTGACTTGAAAACGAGGGGACCCCTGGTTCTTTTCCTGTCGCTGGTGCTGTCGGCAGAGATTGCGGCCGCGTCGGCCGGCGATGCCTCTTCCACGGCCGCCTCTTTGCCTCCCCCCGGAACCGCCGCCGCTTCGCCTAAGGAGAAGGTCCGACTCCGCGTTGTAGCCCCTCCGCTGGCTTCCTCGGGCGTGTTCATGCGCGCCCAGCGCGCCGTCTACGATGCCTACGTTCGTTCCCATCCCGAAGTCGACCTGACCGCTTCCGGCGGCCTCACGCTCGAAGGCCTCGGCAGCGCGGACCTCCTCGCTATCGCCGGCGGCGTTTCCGCGGACGTCTTCAGTGTCTATTACCAGGCGATGCATACCTACATCGAACAAGGCTTCGTCCTCCCCATGGACGAGTACCTCGACACGTGGCCCGGCGCCGCAGAGGTCCCCAAGCAGTTGTGGCCCGTTGTAACCGGCGGCGACGGTAAACGTTACGGCGCCATCTACGACTGGCCCACCAACTACCTCATCTACCGTCGCGACCTCTTCCGCGAAGCCGGCCTCGACCCCAACAAGCCCCCTCGGAATTGGGACGAACTCTTCGAATACGCCAGGCGCCTCAGCCGCCCCGATATGATCGTCGAGACCTCCATAAACCCCGGCGCAAAGGCGGGGCGCTGGGGGCTCTTTCTCCCCTTTAACGGCACCTACGTCTTCTCGAACTTCATCTGGCAGGCCGGCGGCGAGATCGTCCGCAAGCGCCCCGACGGCCGCTGGGAGGCCGTCTTCGATTCCCCTGCCGGCGTCGCCGCGCTCGAGTTCTTCAAGAAAATGCGCTGGTCCAAGTGGGAACGAAACGGCAAGGAGTACACCGGCGTCATCCGCACCGGTTTCGAGGAACAGACGTCCGTTCGCGAGAGCCGCTTCTTCGCGCGCGGCGAGGTCGCCATGGTCATCATGGCCCTTCACCGCCTCCAGGACGTCCTCGCGGAAAACGTGGTCCGCATGGAGGACGTCGGCATCGCGCCGCTTCCCGCCGGCCCCACCGGCATCCGTGCATCAATCGTCGATGGCTCCGCCTGGTGCATGGCATCGCGCTTGAAGGACGACACCAGAAAGCGCGACGCCGCCTGGGAGTACATCCGCTTCATGACCTCCGACGAAGCCAGGCGCATCGAGACCAAGGTATACGTCGAGGGCGGCTTCGCCCGCTTCGTAAGAAACCCCCACTGGCTCGAACGGTTCGGCTACAAGGAGTACTTCGACGAGATCGACCCCGAGCACCTGCGCGCCTATGACGAGGCTCTGAAGTACGGAAAGCCCGAGCCGTATGCCCCCGATTACGCCGCAATGGGCAACGAGCTCGGCATCCCTCTTTCAAAGGCCGTCCGCGACCCCAACGTCGATTCGAAAAAGGAGCTCGCGGCCGTCGCGAAGATGGTGAACGTCCACTTCTACAAACTCTATCCCGAGGAGGAGATGCGCTTCAAGCGGCGCGTCTTCGTCTTCGGCGCCATCTTCGTCGTCGCGGGACTCTGCTTCGCCGTCTACCATCTCATAAAGGCCATCGCCGCCCGCGTCGCCGCCTCCAGAAGCGGCATGTCCGCCGCCCTTAAGGCCTCCCGCTGGCGGCACCTGAACGCCTGGCTCTTCCTGCTTCCCGCCGTCGGCACCATCCTCTTCTGGAGCTACGTCCCTCTCGTCAAGGGCTCCGCGATGTCACTTTACGATTGGAGGGTGTTCGGCGACAGGACGTTCGTCGGCTTCGATAACTTCATCGAGGCCCTGAGCCAGCCGCTCTTCTGGAAATCCCTCGTGAATACCTTCGAGTACGCGGCCCTGAGCCTTGCGTTCGGCTTCGTGACGCCCATCATCCTCGCCCTTCTCCTCGCCGAGGTGCCGAAGTTCAAGATAACGTACCGGATACTCTTCTACCTCCCCGCCCTCACCAGCGGCCTCGTCATCATGTTTCTCTGGAAGGACCTCTTTTTCGACGCCTCGCCCGCGGGCCTCTTGAACCAGATCGTCGCCTGGCTCCACCTGCCTCCTCAGACGTGGCTCCAGGACCCGCGCCTCGCCATGCTCTGCATCATCCTGCCCGGCGTCTGGGCGGGCGCCGGCCCCGGCAGCATCATCTACCTCGCCGCCCTTCGCACCGTGCCCGAGGAAATGTATGAGGCCTCCGAAATCGACGGCGCCGGGCCTTTCCAGAAAATCTTCCGCGTCACCCTGCCCTACCTCAAGCCACTTATCATCATCAACTTCGTCGGCGCCTTCATCGGCACCTTCCAGGCGACGCAGAATATCTTCGTAATGACCGGCGGCGGTCCCGAAAACGCCACTCACACCCTGTCTCTCGAGATATGGTTTAACGCTTTCCTTTACCTCAAGTTCGGCTACGCTACCGCCATGGCGTGGATCATGGGAAGCATGCTCATAGGCTTCACGCTTTACCAGTTGAGGATATTCCAGAGGGTCCAGTTCACGGCCGGCGGCACCGCCGAGGCCTGACGACCGGAAAACTCAAGATGCCGATTATCGCGACGGTAGGACGAAAATCGTTCAGGATGAGGCTGCTCATCGCCTTCATCTTTTTCGTCCTCACCGCCGGCTCGGTGAGCACGCTTTACCCCTTCCTCATCATGCTCGGCTCGTCGGTCTCGTCGCTCACGGACTTCAGGCAGTACCGCGTCGTCCCGAGGTTCATCTACGACGACCAGGCCCTCATGTCCAAGTACCTCGACGACAAGTACCGCATTGAGCACTTCGACCAGTTCAAGCTCCGCTACCGCCTCAAGGAGCCTTACCGGCTGCCCGCCGACCCCGACGAGACTCTCCGCAGTTACGGCACCTTCCTCGACGTCGAACCGGTGCTCCCCGTCTTTGACCGCGAATCGCCTCAGTTCAAGGCCCGCGTCGGCGACTGGTTCGGCTTCGTCTCGTCTCTCGACAACAGGTACAAGGATACGTTCTTCCACTACAGGATCCCTCTCGGCGACGCACAGGTCGGCTTCCAGAAATACCTCCAGAAGAAGTATCCCACAATTGCCGAGATGCAGGTCGCGCTCTCCGACCTCTCGACCGACTACGTCTCGATCGACTGCCCATTCGAGGCTTTCGAGCGCCACACCTGGTACCTCGAGAGAGACCGGCTCGGCCTCGACTGGACGGACTACCGCAAGGACCTGCCCGCCTGGATGTATAACGTCATCACCATCCGGCCACTCTACGAGAAGTTCCTCCAGAACCAGTACGTCGGCATCCCGGCCTTGAATGACGCTTGGGGCACTCACTATGAGTACTTCTGGGAAATCCCTTTCCCGACCTCAAAGCCGTCCGGCACCGCCGGCGAAGACTGGGAGAAGTTCGTCAGAAAAAAGATGCCTCTTCGTTACGTCCGCGTCGATGCGGCCGTCGCCCGGCCTTCTTACGACGCGTTCCTTCGCGCGAAGTACCGTGACGTCAAGACGTATAACGGCCTCTTCGGCGCGAACGCGGCCTCCCTCGAAGAGGTGCCCCTCCCGGAGTTCATGCCCGAGGAGTCGCTCGCGCTACAGGTTTGGCAGGAATACTTCGAGCAGAAACTCCCCGTCGAAGCCATCGTCATCGACTCCGCCGACGTCAGGTACGCCGAGTATCTCGCCGCCAGGTACAAGGACGTTTCCGCGGTGAATGCCGCCTATGGAACGAAGTTCTCCTCTTTCGCCGACGCCGACCCGCCGTGGACCGAGGCCGATTACGCCGACCTCGCGGCCCGAAAGCCCGACATGCGCTGGAATTTCATCGCGCGAAACTACGTCTACGTGATTAAAAAGGTATTCCTCCAGGGCCGCCCCATACTGAACACTTTCATCCTCGTCGTCCTGAGCGTGGGCACGGCCGTGACCGTCAACCCCCTCGCCGCCTACGCCCTCGCGCGCTACCGCCTGCGTTACGGCGCGGGCGTTCTCATCTTCATGCTCGCCACGATGGCCTTCCCCGCCGAGGTCGCCATGATCCCGAACTTCCTCATGATAAAAGACCTCGGCCTCCTTAATTCCTTCGCCGCCCTGATACTCCCGGGACTCGCCTCCGGCTACTCCGTGTTTCTCCTCAAGGGTTTCTTCGACAGCCTCCCCCAGGAACTCTACGAGGCCGCCGCGCTCGACGGCGCAAGCGAGTTCAAAATGTTCTGGGTCATCACGATGCCCCTCTCGCTTCCCATACTCTCCGTCATAGCCCTGTTCTCCTTCGGCAGCGCCTACAGTTCCTTCATGTGGGCCTTCACCGTCTGCCAGGATACCAAGATGTGGACCCTCATGGTCTTCCTCCAGCAGTTCCAGGTCGGGATGCCCTCTCACCCCTACGTCGTGATGGCTTCCCTCGTCGTCGCCGCAATCCCCACGATCATCGTCTTCATGTCCGCCCAGAAAGTCCTCATGAAGGGCATAGTCGTCCCCACGATGAAATAGCCGTACCTTCTCCCCCGATGATTTTGCCCAAGAGCACCGTTGATTTTTCGCCGATTCCCGAGTAGTCTTGCGTACTGAAACGCGGCCCGTCCCGACGCGCCGCGCGGTCCGTACTGAAACTCTCGGCGGGGGACATGCCTGTCGTGGCTCTTGAAAGGGGGAGTGTATGGATTTCTTTGACGCCGTGAAAAACCGCTACAGCGTCCGGGCTTACCAGGCGAAGACCGTCGAGCCGGACAAGTTGAAGAGAATAATTGAAGCGGCCCGCCTCGCCCCCTCGGCCTCAAACCGCCAGGAGTGGCGCTTCGTCGTCGTTACCGACGCTGAAAAACGCGAGGACCTCGCCAAGGCCGCCCACAACCAGGCCTTCGTCGGCCAGGCGCCCGTCGTCATCGCTGCCTGCGCGCTCTCGGACGGACACACAATGGGCTGCGGCCAGCTCTGTTACCCCATCGACGTTGCCATCGCCCTCGAGCACATAGCCCTCGCCGCGACGGCCCTCGGCCTCGGCACCTGCTGGATCGGCGCCTTCGACGAGGCAAAGGTCCGCGAAATCCTCGACGTCCCTCCCGACGTCCGCATCGTCGAGCTGATGCCCCTCGGCTACCCCGCCGACAAGCCCCGCGCCAAGTCCCGCCTCGCCGCCGACGATATCATGATGCGGGAAGCCTGGCGCAAGTAGCCCCCCATGCTCTACCTTCTCCTCCGTGAGAAGGTCGCCGGTGCCGCGGGCCCTGCACGCGAAGGGCAGTCTTTTCGCCTGTCGGATCTGTCTTGCCCCTCTTCGCGCTTTACGAGTCCCCGCGCCTAACCCCGCTTCGAGGCGCGCGCCTGGCCCCCCGGCCCCCCGTCCCGGCCGCGC
>Ga0315277_10004636_pt1 | contig 18287 bp, 34 predicted proteins | sample YL17G05_15_MG_FD_203695 | JGI IMG/M metagenome (GOLD analysis project Ga0315277, IMG submission 203695) | Sediment microbial communities from Yellowstone Lake, YNP, Wyoming, USA - YL17G05_15 | ecosystem: Environmental > Aquatic > Freshwater > Lake > Sediment | place: USA: Wyoming | collected...
CCATGACCAATCTGAAGCCAATCAGCCAACTCACGGACGACGAACTCCAGCAGTTCATCGACCTCGAAGCCGCGCAGATGCAGAGCAAAACGCCCGTGTCTGCGTCGGCATCGAAGCCGTGATAACATGACGCTTTGGAGTGAAGCGGAACGGGCGCTCATGGCGATAGAGAACGACCGGGAAGAACGGGAACGGAGGGAGGAAACATGATTGACCTTGAAGCGTTGGACGAGACGATGAAGCTGCGTTGCGCCGGGGCTCACTGGCTCCTTCGCATCGGGAGCAGCATCCATGAGGACTGGTTCCGGGAGGAGAGCGACGTTGATTACCTCCTCGTGCTGGACGACGTGAGCCGCCAGTTCATCGACGAGTTCCCGGGCCGGACGAGCCCCTCGCTCCCGGCGAAGGTGTCCGAGCATAACAGCAACTTCTACTGGCGCCTCGAAGCCGGGACCATCGATAGGCACCGGATCAGCGTCACCATCTACTCGACCCTGAAGTTCCTGGAGTATTGCAACGCCCGGAGCCCGCCCAAGGTTTATATACTCCACGAGCACTTACTACTTTTAGGCAGTGCTGAGGAGCTTGAGACGCTCCGCCTGGCGTGTCCTCCGAACCGTGACACCGCTATACAGGACCTCCAGACCCTCCAGAACCCCCGCTATGAGGCGATATGGCCTTGGGGGTGGCGAAGCGTCAGCATCGCCCAGGGTGGTGCCTGGCTCAAGAATAAGGCCGCCATCGAGGCCTATGTGGAAAAGAATTACCCGGGACGCCTCCACGACAAAGCATTCCTTATAAAGACCCTGATCCGGCTCATCAACGAGGACATTTATAAGGAGGCGGAGAGCCGATGACGACCCCCCTCCGCATCAAGCACCTCGGTCACGCGGACACCTCCAACAACAAGGAGTTCCTCCAGAGCTACAGCCTCGACTACCTCTGCCTATGGGTCCGGACGAAGGCGTGGGAACTCTTCCTCGCCGACCACGGTCAAGAGTGGGAGGCCTATCTGAACAGCGTCGCCGACAACGACCCGGAGAAGAGGCGGGAACGATGAGCTTCTACGAGAACGGCGTCCTCCTCGACAAGAAGCCGAAAGACGCGCAACCGGGTGGGAAGGACTGGTGGCTCATCAAAGAGAAAGGCAGAGGAGGCTACATCTACCTCGGAGAAGCACACTTCCCCCGCTCCTTCATCGGGAAGAAAGTCCACATCTTCGTCGTCGAGGTGAGAGAATGAAGAATAAAAAGTTATTCCCCAAACTGTTAGATTTAACTCTGCAAATCAAAAAGAGAACCTTTAAAAAGGAAACCCGCCTTTCAGCGCAACATGGAGCAGAGGAGGCGCGGCCGCCCGGTCGGCCCGGTCAAAGCCGACCCCGGCGACTATCGGAACCGATACAGCCGCCACTACTATGCGCACCGGGACGAGTTGAACGCAAAGAAACGACTCGCCTACCAAGAACGACGGGCAAAAGGCTTGTGCGTCCGGTGCCTTCGGAAGGCGTTGCACGGCATCGTCTTCTGCCGCACCCACGCCCCACCACACAAGCCAGTCATCCAAAAGATTTTACGATTATAGAGTGATGCTTATGGTTGGAGAACTCGTGGCGGGGATATGTGTTTCCGATATAATCCCCTGTTCGTGGTGGTCTTTTGCTTTGGGGGTTATCGTAACCATAGCACTATGGATAGGGATATAATTAGTTCAGACAAGAGAGGTGAGGAGGTCGTCCCCCATGAAGAAGAAGTTGACGTTGGCGGAGTTGCGGCGGCGGGAGGCCGTCGCGTGGAAGGCCTACGAGGACGCGAAAGCACCCGCGGAGAAGGCCTACCGGGACGCGACAGCAACCGCGTGGAAGGCCTACGAGGACGCGAAAGCAACCGCGTGGAAGGCCTACGAGGACGCGACAGCACCCGCGTGGAAGGCCTACGAGGAGGCGAAAGCACCCGCGGAGAAGGCCTACGAGGACGCGAGGGCGGCGCGTGAACGAGCCGAAGAAGCCGAAAAGAAGAAGAAGAAGAAGAAAGGTTAGGAGGTCGTCCCCCCCGTGGTCAATCACCACCCGTTAAAACGGGTGGCTTGCAACTGAACTCAGGAGAACACGCATGTTGTCCATCATAGCTCGTCACGATTGGCCGATTGACAGCGGCCTGCATCAGCAAAGCATTGCCCTGCTGCGCGATGTTTCTTGCGGCATTCAAGTCGGCGTGGAGGTCGAGTCCGCAGTTGCGGCACTTGAACCTGTTGCCGATTCTCTCACCGAAGCAATGGCAACCGCTGCACATCTGGCTTGTGTAGGGTGCTCCGGTGACTATAAGTGCGCCGCCGTTCGCAGCGAGCTTATAGTCGAGGAACTGCTCAAGTTGGGCGAACGCCCAGCCGTTGAGCCGACGGTTGTGCCACTTGTTCCACTTCGTTGTGCATCCTTCACGGATGCCTGTCAGGTTTTCGACCGCAACGGCGAGGCATCGACTGGCGATGCTTTTACTAATGCAGTGGTTCGTGTCAGTCTGGAACCGTTGTTCTCGTCCGCGCAAGCGGCGGAGATGCCGCTTCGCACTGCGAGTGCCGACAGACTGCAACGACGACCTGTTGTGAGCGTAACGTCCTCTGATGCGGCGCAGCTTCTTGCTGTTGAAGAACTGCGCGTCGGAGGTCACGATGATGTTATTGATGCCTCGGTCGATGCCGATGCACGTCGAGACTTCTTTCTTCGGAACGTCGGGGAGTTCCCCGATGAGTTCGAGCACGATACGTTCCGAGCGTGTGGCGCGGATGCGCATCGCGTCGATGCGCAGTCCTCTGTATTGCTCGAAGTGCGCCGGAATGCTCACGGTGATGGTCTTGCGACCATTGAGCGTCGAGATGGAGAGTTCGTTCTTGAGCATCTTCGGTGTGAACGTGCGCAGGTTGTAGCGGATGGCGGAGAGGGTGCGCTTGAGTGGCAGCTTCTTGCATTTCTCCCGCTTGAGCATGTCGGCAGCGCAATCCCGCGCTCCCTGCACGAGACTCGACTGCAAGCGAGGGAATCGCTTGCGCATCGCGGGATAGTGCAGTTGCAGCTTCCGCTTGGAGGAGGTTCGCTCCTCGAAGCCGAGCGTCATAAACTGGTTGCAGCACTCGTTGAACACCTTGATGGTGTCGAGGAGGTCGGCGTTCTCGCCGACGTGCAAAGTGATGGTTCGTTGAGTCACGAAAGATTTAAATATCATATGGTATATTTAAATGTTATGGAAACCAATCGCTCGTCGTCAAGTGTGAACGAAGTCGCCTACCACATCGTCTGGTGTCCGAAGTATCGGAACAGTCTTTCAGACGATGTGCAATCATCACTCAAGCTCATCATCAACAGCATCGCGGCAGCGAAAGGATGGGAAGTCCGTGCCCTCGAAGCCAACGACGACCATGTGCATGTGTTTCTCCAGACCGGGGTGCTCGATGCCCCGGTCGGCATCGTCAAGTCGCTCAAGGGCACGACCGCGAAGTTACTCTTCGAGAAGCACCCTGAACTCAGAAAGGATTTTCGCAAAGGTCACTTGTGGAGTCCGAGCTACTACGTTGGCAGCGTCGGACACGTCAGCGAAGCAACAGTCAAGAAGTATGTTGAGGAGCAACGACAGAGAACCGGAAAGCCGGGACGACCGAAACGGGCGTCTCCTCCCCTCTTTGAAAAGAGGGATCTCCGACGCCACGAGACTCTATGAATATGGGTGAAGGCACACTCAGTCCGGGCGCCAGCACTCCGAGCAAGGCGCAAGACGTCTTCGTACCCTCAAGCCAAGTTGATGCCCCGAATAATAGGGGGGAGGATTGTTTGGTTTCTTCTCAGAAGACGTAGAAGGCGAGGTAGAGGAGGGCGGCTCCGCCGAGGACGCCGTAACTCCGTTCCAGCCGTTCCAGGAGATAATGATATCGTTCCTCGGTGAGAATAATGCCTGCCTTGTCGCCCCACAGCCAGACGACATAGAGAAGGGTGAAGGCGACCCAGTAGAGGGAGAAGACGGCGAAGATGCCGAGGCTTATCTGCCCACAGTATTGCCTGATGAACGTGGCGTCGAGCATCTGCCGCGCGTTAATGACGGGCAACGCTGATGAGTTGAAGGTGATGTTCGTCAGGACCGCCGAGGCGTTCAGATTCATCACGGCTTCTCCGGGGACCAAAAAATGCTGTTCACGCCGAGAGGCGACCCGTCCGAACGGACGTTGAAAAAAATTATCTTCACATCTATCCCCTTCTTGTTCGCATAGAGAAGAATATAGTCCACGAGGAACTCCCGCGCATCGTCGAACTTCAGTCCGCCCTGAAGGACGACGGTGACCCCTCTGTAATCGAACTCTGTCTGCATCATGGGAGCTTCCCGAAGAATTTGTCGAGATAGCTGAAGCCTTTCTCCAGATAGTCGAACGCTTTCTTGATGAGACCAGCGCCCTGGTCGAAGACATTCTTCTTCTCCATCTCAGGTCGCCCCGCAACGTTGATGGACGGGCTTCGCCAGTCGGCGACAAAGCTTGCACTTCCCCCGCATCTTCTTAACCTTCGTCATCGTCGTCCTCCGTCCTGGGCTTGAGGCGCTGCTTCCGGCTCAGGAATCGTATCACCTGCCGCGTCTCATAGAGCTTGAAGAAGTCGTTTCCGACGAAGAGTTCGCGCTTAAATTCGTCGCCGAAGACCATCTCGTTCTGACAGACGAAGAACTCCTGACGGACCCCATCCACGAGCTTCGTCACAGTAAGGCCGTCGCAGAGAACGATGACATCCGTATTGCTCCGTAGCCGCAGGTCTACCTGGTGGAGGAACTGCGTCGTGAAGAGCAGAGTGATGTTCATCTTCCGCGTCTGATTCAACCAAAACGTCATCACCTTGTTCTCCCGACTCATTCCGGAACGGCTATCCAAGAGGATGTGAATCTCGTCGAGTGCGAGGACGAGATTCCCCATGTCCGCCTGGGTCTCCGCCAGCCGGAAGAGTTCCTCGAAATCCACGAGTTGATGCGAAAAGTTCAGGTGATAATTGCTGATGACCTTGTAACCCTTCTTATAATATTTATAACACTCCCGGGTCATCGAAAGCGTTTTTCCACTGCCCCTTTTCCCGATGAAACCGACAATCATTTCATACTCACCCCTTTGAGCCACGCCTTGAGCGCCGTAAGTTCCTCGTCGGTCGGGACTTTCTCTTCGATGACGATAACGCCTTTGGCTTCGAGTTCGCGCCGTTCCCCGAGTAGCTGTTCCATGACTCCGAGGTAATCCTCCCAGGAGAGGAAGAGTGTTTCGTTGTAGTGGAGGATTCTGATGAGCGGGGAGACGCGCCGCTCCTTTTCGTAGAGGAGGGAAATGGCATCTTCGCGGTCAGTCACGGCTTCCCTCTCCTTTCGAGTTCGATGATGAGGAGGCCGAGACGACCGATGGTAGTCATATATTCGTCGGCTTTCTCCCGGCATCGTCGTTCGTCAGTCTGATAGAGGCTCTGGAGGATGTGCGCGACCGTGAGACCGACCGTCGCCCGTCGTGCCGGGACGTAATGCGCGTAGTGACGAAGAAGTAATCGAAGGATGGCGTCGCGTAGCATCGTCTTTCATCTCCCTGTGATGGTGTTGAGTAAGGAGCCGAGCGGCGAGAGGTCGCGGCCCGCTTCCTTCTTCTCCTCGGCGTGAAGGCCCTCGATATACTCCCGGCGGCCCTTCCGGTCTTTGCTTACCTTGAGCCGAAGGTAATTCGTGACGAAGTGGGTGAAGACGGGCATCTCGTAACGCTCGGACATGAAGAGGAGGCGTGACGCAGCAATTATCTCCTTGTGGTTCAGTTCCGTCTTCAGGTCGATATCGTCACCAGTCAAGAGTTCTTTGCTCCCCGTCTTCGCGGACGCGCTTATTTCGGTCCGGATGCTTTCCTCACTTCGCTTGTGCTCGAACTGCTCCTCGATAAGCTGCCCCCCTGTCCCTTGTTGTGCGAGGAGACGTTCCGCGTCGCCGAGGTCGATGAGATTCCCTGGGCCGCCAGGAACGCCTCGGACGATTCCCAAGCTGGCGTCGTCTGACGGCCCAGGAAGAGGTGAGGGTGCGTTGAGGACGTGCTCCTGCTCGATGTCTTTGAGCGGATTCGGGGCGAAGTGCGTCCATCCCTGCGACTTTGGCGACGGTGGCGGCTCTTCCGGGATGGATCGTTCGACCCACTGCCGAGCCGGGTAGGACGCCCCCGGCGGCACAAGTGGGGGCGTATTCCTCGGAGGCGGAGACGGGATGGCTTCGAGTTTTGCCAGGGCTGCCGCTTCCTCTTCGAGCCATCGCTTCTCTTCCTTCGCGGCGCGAAGCGCCTCTTCCAGCATCGCTACCTGGTCCATGCGACAGGCCTCATGGCTTGATGACCTTGAACGTAACGAGAACCTGGACGAGGCTCAGAGCGGCGGCGGCTCCGGCGAGAATGAGCGTCCAGTTCGTCGCGTCATCACCGGCGGTTAAGAGGTCGTTCACCGCCTTCGACTCGATGACGGCCTTTATCTCCTCTGCTTTGAGCGCATACTCGACCTCCCCGGCATCGCCGAAACGTATGGGCGAGGCGACGCCATGACGATAGAGGAGTATCGGCTTCTTCTTCCAGAAGTAAATGGCCGTCTCGTCGATAATATAGGCGGTCTGGTCCGTCTCGTTCGTGTTCTTCCAGAGCTTCTGCGTCGCATTAATCTGGAAGATGTCCACGTCCTTGTTCGGATAGATGAAGAGGACGCTCAATTCGCGCTTCACCCCGCGTTTCCAGAAGTTAAACCGAATCTTCACCAAACACCAACCCTCCGCATCCCGTGCGCGAAAAAGCGAGAGGGTTTATAAAGTTTATCCCTTCTTCTCCTTGTGCATCCGCGCCGCCTCGAAGAAGAGGCCGATGCTGAGAAGGACGAGGATGAAGATGAAGAGGACCGGGAGGGGAACGAAGAGGACGGTGAGGAGGAAGCACACGCCCGCGAAGAAGAGGAGGACGCGGCGCTTGTAGCCGAAGAGGAGGCAGAGGATTCCGAGGAGCGGGAAGAGGAAGCTCGTCCACGGCTCCGTGACGGTGACGTCATCGATGACACGGTGAGCGACGAGGTCATCGCCGAGGCACGTCTTCGTGACGAAGTAATTCCCTTCGTGCGGGAACGTGACGTTCGCCCCGTAGACGCTCGGCCCCATCAGGCTCATCGGCGCGGAGAAGAGCGTCGCGTTGCTCCCCGCCTCTCGCATGGTAAGCGTCGCCAGGACGCCGGGGCAGACCGTCGTTGCGAGGAGCGATTCACCCCTCGCGGCGCTCAGGCTCTCCCCTGCGGAAAGGGTGGTGTTCACGGCGAAGCTCCCTTTCAGTCCGCCGTCCATGATGTCGCGCACGTCGGAATCGGAGAGGACGCCGTAGCCGAAGGCGAACTCATCCACGGCGGCGACGCCGAACGGCGCACCGAGCCACAACTCCCCCGTCTCGTTGAGCGCACCCGTCCCGGTGACGTTCCCTTCGAGGACGCCGTTCACCCACAAGAGGCCGCCCGTCCCGGCAACGTAGTTTGTGCAGATGAAATCCTCCCGGCCCGGCTGGACCGGCGTCGTACCCATAGCTACGAAGAACGCCGAGGTGTAGAGGACAAGGCACCACTCATCTCCGGAACAGTAATAGGAAGGGGACCAGTTCCCCGCGTAGAGTTCGTAGTTGCTGTTGAACCCGGAGAAGACCGTCCGGTCAATCGGTTCGGCGATGGGCTCATACCACGCGCACATCCAGCTACTCTGGAGATACTCCGGGCTGAATCCCGTGACTGCCGCCGAACCGTTGAAGAGCACCTGCTCCCCGTAGACGCCCAGGACGATGGTGTAGTTCCCGACGAAGGAGCCGTTATGCGCCCCGGCGAGGTCGCCGATGCTCCCGTTCGTGATGGTCGCGTTGTCAAAGCTGTAATAGACGCTGACCGAATACGCCGAGGCGCCCGTGGCGAGGAGCACGCCGAGGATGATGAGGAGCGATAGTGGCGGCTTCACTTCGCACCTCCGCCCTTCTGTGCATAGGTAAAGATGATGCCGATGATGAAGAGCGAGAGGAGGAGGATGACGAAGACGCTCCATCGCATCGCTATTGCGAGGAACAGTGAGGCGAGGCCGAGGATGATGTTTATCCACCACTTCGACCGCCGGAAGAGGAAGACGGCGAAGAAGCCGAAGAAGAGGATGAGCATGATGGAGTTGCTCGTGAAGAACGCCACAATTCACGACCCCCGTATCAGCGTGACCATGACGTAGACGAAACCGATGGTGAGCGGTAAGCTGATGAGGGCGGCGATTCCACTCTCCATACCGAAGAGGGTCAGCCCTTGGAGGCCGAAGAAGTAGACGAGGTAACTGATGATGTAGATGAGGAAGTCTATGACGTTCCCTATCGCGTTGCCGAGGTTGCCGAGGACGCCTCCGGAATAATCCGAGGGCGACGGGGCGGCGAGTTGGGGAGGCGCGACGATATTCCCGGTGATGCCGATGCCGACGCCCGAGGACGGATCCGCCGAGGCATCCGCAGCGATGAACGTGATGAGAAGGTAAAAGGCGACGTAGAAGATAAGGAAGCCGAGCTTCCCCCCATTATCGCCAGCCATACTGCCTCACCCGCTTCCGCTCGACTTCCGAAGGGCAGTAGCTCCGAGTGCCGCCGCGATGATGACGTAGACGATGAGGAACCACGTCGGGAAGAGACCTATCTGCGGCAGGGCGAAGATGACGGCGGCGACGCTATCGACGATGATGATGGCGACGCTCCCCGCCTGACTCACCAATAAGGTGAGAATGATGATGAGGATGAGGCCGAGGAGAAAGCGGCTGGCCGCAGTCCGGACGCCGACGAATTGATAAAGTTGTGGGAGATAGTCAGTGGCGATATCCCCGGCGACGAAGCCCCCGCCGAAGACCGCGCCGCCACTATTCAGTTGATTCAAAGCGTCAGCAATCTGCGCGTCCGACAAGGCAGGGGTAGAATTATCATACATGAACGTCTCATAATCAGGGTCAACATAATACGATTGTCCGTGCGCCGTATCAGTAGCCCACGCATACACTTCATATAACCCGAAAGTGAAATTCTCGATGGGCTTCCGCACGTCCTTCCACAAACTCTGATTATTCGGGGAAAGGGTGTCAAAAAAGACGTAAACAGGGTAAGGATAATCTCTTACCGCGTATAGCGTTACGTCGTCTACTTTTGTGTAACCATCCGTGCTATAATCGTTGAACACGATGATACCAACATCGGTGACGACATTCGACGCGACAGTAACAGAGCCGAGAAGCGTGCCGACGGCATTATAGACGAGCCACCCTATCGTGGCGGCGTTCTTGTCGTAGGCGGCAACGACGGTCATGGAATAATCGCTGGCCAAAGTCGCATTTGTAGCGATGAGCGTCCCATTCGGCAAGCTCACATTCACCTGATTAGCGGCGGTGTTCACATCAAACAATAATTGACCGACATATTGATAGGAGGAGGAAAATACGCTCACACTTCCACTCGTTAAGCTTCCAACTGAAGGCGAAAAAATGAACGTAGAAGAAAAGCTAATATTGCCCACGACATCGCTCGTTTTTATGGGTGATAACATGATAGTCGTCGGGTTCACGCACGCCGTATTATTGAGGAACAAATAACCGTCAGAACCAAATAAGTTCCCCGGCGCGGAGAATTTCTGTGAAGAAATATTGGCGCAAAAAGTATTCGTTACCTCGTTTATGTCGGCAGGGTTCGCAAAAGCTAATTGGTGAAATAGATTCGTGCTATTGAAAAATATTCCTTGCGGCTGCACCAAGAGCGCCTGATAGACGGGACCACCTTCGAGATCCTGCATCTCGACGCGAAATACGAAATTCGAGCGTGATTCGTCTACCCCCATGAACTTCACGAAAGGCAGGGGCGGCTCATTCCCCACGGGCACCCCAAAACTTTTCTCCGGCAGATAATCAACGGCCCCCGAATAGGCGGTGAACGCGCCGTCGCAAACGCCGTCATTGTTCACGTCCACGCACGACTGACTGAACCCGAAGCCGAACGGGTCCGCCCAATAGTTCCCATGCGTCTCGTTCAAATAGAGGGAGCAGGTGTAATCAGTGAAATAGTTGGTCGAGTTGATGAAGTTGCCGCTCATCTTCACGGTAGGGCACGTCGGCCCGACGAAAGTGAATGCGCCTCCAGTGACGACGTTGCTCCGCAGGAGTTGGGTCGAGGCAGAGTTGGCGGAGTGATTCACGTTCAATTTCTTGTTCGTGAAGACATTACTCGTGATATATGTCGTGTTGGACGATATTCCGGCGATGAAGATGGCCGTCCCGTTGGCCGTCCCAGTCGTGACGAAAGTGTTGCTTGCGATGTCCGCCCCCGTCGCACTCGTCCCAAGATAGATGTTCGTCGTCGCGCCCGTGTCGTTGAAGACGTTATCCTGGATGGTGAGGTTATAAGTGGTGCCGCTCGTCCCGACGCCGATGGTGTCGTTCCGGAAGATGCAGTTCTTCACCGTCACGCCATCGACACTCGGGGTAATAGAGACTGCGTTTGCAGAATTGGAGATGGTCTGTCCGGCACAATTCAGACTTATGTTATCAACCGAGATGACAAAACAACCCGCGCCGCCAGCGTCGATGTCATTCACGACAGTATAGAACCCGCCCGGAATAGTGAGGCTGCCACATCCAGTCAGGGACGTGGCGACGGCGAAGCCGATGGCGAGGAGCGCGATGAGGAACCCAAAGCTAATGAGGATTATCTTGTTCATCGTTTCACCCATATTCTCCGACAATTATGAATATTTTTGTCCCCGCAGTTGTCATAGCACGTCACGATCCCATTCTCCTTGATGCCAGCTTTCCATCCGATTGCGGCGCACTCGGGGCGTTGCGGGAGTGGTCGGAGCATTTCCCATAGGTAGATGCCCGTTCCTCCAACAACTACCAAAACGATGATGATAACAACGATGATGGCGTTTCGTCGCGTTTTCCCCTGCCGCTCTTCCTCCGTCTCGAAAGGGTCCATCCGTGGTTTTACCGCAACCACGGACTGGTTTATAAACTTTTCTCACAATAGGAGGGCGAGGACGGCAACGATGGCGATGAGGCCGATGAGCCCGTAGAGCGCCCGGAACGCCCGGTTCGTCTCCGGACTCTTCCGCATCATCATCCCGTCGAGGACACTAATGAGAAGGAAGAGAATGAGGTCGAAGATGAGAATACCCATACCGATAATGCTCGGCGAGGGAGCCGTGCCGCCACACGCTTGCGGCGAGAACTCGGAGTAGTTCCCCGTGTAATTCGTCCCGCAGGTGTTCTCGTCGGTGACGGCGATGCAATCCTGCGTCAAGTTCACGCATGAGCCGTAGCCGGAGCACGTCCAGTTCTCGACGCAGGGATTCGTTATGTTCAACGCCCCATAGCTCACCACAAGAAATTCGTGTGTATCCGAACCATTCGACGAGTTCACATACGTCGCGTTCACAACATAATCGTATATCCCATCTGGAACTGCCGGAACAGTGAACAACCACTCCCACCCTGAATCATAGGGTTCATAATAAAATCCGGAAAATCCGACTGACGTGGTATTCAAATAGACCGCGTTCAACGTCATATCTGACGTTATCAGATTCTCGTTCTTATAGAACCCCACAATCGTTCCACCGAAAGAATCTCCAACTACCAGTGAAATCCCTCCAGTCGGATTTACTACTGACGCTGACCACGGCTGGACGTAGGAGCAGTTCTCGTCGTAGTCGGAGAGGGAACCGTTGAACTCAACGCCACAGGAGTTCCCATCCGTGACGTTCAGGCACGCCGAGACGTTGCTGATGTTGCACGCGCCGAAGCTGCCGCACGACCAAGACGGAAGGCAGAGTGCATCATAGAAAGAACAGTTCGTGCCTGTGCCGCCATTATAATCGTCGGTTATATCTGTTGATGAAAGAGAAGTATTCCAGAATTTGAACTCGTCAAATCCTCCCGAAGCGGCACGCGCATATCCTGTTGAACCACCGTTTTTCCCAAAAGTGATGGTGTTGTTGAAGGTGTTAAAATTATCGGACGTAGAAGAAGTGCTATTACCAATAAACATTCCGTTTACATAAGCATAAACGGTTAAGTTAGCGAAACCCACGATACAGATGTGGGTATAAGATTCATTTAATCCGGAAAAATTTTGTATATCCAAGCGTGAAATATCGGACGTAATGACATAGAAATCACCATTACCGGGAAAAGCATTATACGTTTCAAAAGCGGCTAAATTAGAATTATCAAGCGTAGTTGAAACCCATGATGACCGAATATTCAAATCAATCGGTTCCACCCAAAAGCACATACTCCAATTCTCTTGTCCGGCAGCGTAGAGATCTGAGGGATTGAGGGAAGTGGCGATATAATCGAGCGTGTTTTGCGTAAAGTTCACTCCTTGTCCGATAATGCCTGTCGTGTATTGCGGTGTTGAGCCGCTTGTCGCGGTAAAAGTTCCTGTGTATTCTGTCAGATTATTTTCAAAATCCCAACACGCTATCGGAACGGCTGACACATAGAACGCCGTGATTGCGAAGAAGACGGAGAAAATGAAGAGCACCAAGAATATTTTTAGGTTCATCGCGTCAGCCCTCCGCACCACCGTATAATAGGAATAGGAAAAAAGTGTTTAAAACCGTCTGCACCTACCGCTTGTGCTTGACCTGGGCGTAGATGATGTAGACGATGGCGATGACGTAGAGCACGGGCACGAGGGCCAAGAGCACTGCGGTCGCACCAGTCGCGTTGGCCTCGCCGATGAAAGTCACGAGAGGCCCGAAGAGGGCGATGGCGATGATAATCTCGAAGAACATCCCTAAAAAGTCCGCCATGAATTTCACACTCCAGTCTTTTTTTTGAGAGAATTATTCTCCCATACTCCTTAATGGGGCTGCGCGATATAAAAATGTTTCGGTGATTTTTGTCGTCGGCGAATGGACGAGAAAGGGCGTGAATATTAACGCAACGAGGGGGGAAAATTGGCGCAACATTTTTATAGTAGTTCCGCCTCGCAGAGTCTTCATGGGCGTCCTGATGACGATACGGGTGATGCGGAAGATAAGCCCGTTGTCTGAACACGAATCACATATCCTCGCCTTCGGCCTCTACAAAGCACTCCAAAATAAAGGAATGATGACCGAGACGATGCTGGACGCGATGATAACGAACATCCGGCACCGTATCGCCGAGATGCCGCAATCGGATGCGGCGAAGGCCGCCGAGATGGAACGCGAATACCAGGAAGAACAAGCCCGAGAGACGCGAGACGCGGAGAAGGGCCCAGGTGATTCTGATGGATGAGATATGCGAGAAAATTATGGCGAACGGGCAGTCGTGCGGGAAGCGGATAGGCGTCGGTGATTTCTTCATCGGGTTCCACACCTACTGCAAAGAGCACAAGCCACAGGTAAAATGATGGTGGAGTGGAACGGGACGCTCAAGCTCCCCGGCTGGACGCTCGGCTGGAGCCTCAAAGCGGCGCTGAAACGACGCGAAGGGACGCCAGTCATCGGCCCGACGAACAAAGTCGGGCATTTTTTCGTTCCTTTCTTCGATTATGACATCCGCGAGGAAAAGTTTATCAACGCCGAAGTCCGGAGTCTCCAAGAGGAGTATCTTCTCGGTGATGCCTTCCTTTTCCGGACCGGGAAGGGGTTCCACGTTATCTTCCTCGACCTCTTGCGTGGAGAGGAGTGGCTCGAAGTTCTCGGCGCGTCGAACTGCGACGAGGAGTATAAGGCCGTGCCGCGCCTGAACGGTGCGCGGGCGTGGGTGCTCCGCGCCAGTCCGAAGCGAAACGGGGCGGTCGATTATGTGAAGGTCATCCCGGGCTACCTGGGACGCACCCTCTCGCGCCCGCACTACGATTATCTTCTCAAGCGCGGCGTCCCGCTCAAAGACCTTGAACGGCTCCGCATCTTCACTACCAAAGCCGCCGAATCCCTGATATGGGCGGCCTATGAGGCATGAAAAGCATGGTCCGGGGCATCAGTCGCTACGTCGAGGAGGAGATAACCGCCGAGCACGACCAGGCGACGCGCCAGGCCCTCGTCACGGACTATGGGCGGCTCTATTCGAACACTTCCCCGGAACTACGACAAGCGCACCCGGGTCGCGCCCTTCGCGCCTACGCGCCGCGCCTGGCGAAGCGGAGCCTGACCCGGCGCTACGACGACCTCTTCGAGGAGTTGATGAAATACATGGACGAGGAGGACATCATCACCCGGGAAGATTATAAGGAACACCTCAAGGCGATTATGAACCCGCGCCTCGTCGAAGGCACGCTTTCCACGCGGAACGTGGACAACCTCTATGGCGAACTCGTGGACACGCCCCGGGCGAAGGAGTTCTTCCGGACGCGGAACATCGAGCAAGTGACGCCGGAGACGGAGCGCCGCCACGCACAATATATCCGCGAGACGCGACGCGGACGTTACCAGGAACTCGTCCGAGAGGGCCACGAAGTCTACCGGGTCGTGAACCCGAAGGACAAGACCGTGACCGTCGTCTTCAAGGGCTTCGTCACCGAGGGCGGGGTGAAGCGCGAGGCGTGGCGTGACGTGAACAACGGACGGTTCGGCCTGAATCCCTACAAGCTCCGGGCTCTCTACACCTGATACTTCCGCCGGATGCGCTCACGCTTCTCCAAGAGAGACATCAGCCGTTCCTCCTGCCGACGCTGATATGCGGTCTTCTGCTTCGTCAGGATGTCCGTCCGGTGCTGTCGATAATATTCTGCGGCGTAGACTTTGTGATACGCCTTTACCTTCGGATGCTGACGGTAGGACTTCATATAGACTTTCAACGCCTTCCGCCTCGCGTCGTCTCGGGGAGTCATCGCCGGAAAGACCTTATTTCTTCTGTTCGAGTCCTCGCATCATTACGAGCCAGCCCGGATTCTCCCGGAACTCCTTGATGACTTCGGAGTGCATCGCCTTCTCCTTGAGGTCGAAGTAAGTTTCCTCGTCGATGCCTTTGGCGAGGAGGACGCCCTTCACCATCGCTTCCAGCGCGGCGATGCGACCTCCTTCGACGTCCCGCCCGCAGAGACGGACCGCGTCATAGAGCCGTTTCATGTCCCGCGCCAGTTCATCCTGGCGACGTCGCGCCTTCGCATCCTCCTGGTCCACCTGTTCGAGGTCGAGAAGGACGCGCCGCACGCCGAGGAACGGTGCCTTCTCAACGATGCGACCGATGAGACTTTCATCATCAGTCATATACTCCCAGTTATAGGATTTCAGGATTTTCCCTTCCTCATCACGAACATCCGCGCTCACCGCAACTTTCCACATGAGTCTCACTCCTCCGCTTCTTTGCACGAAGCACAACACGGCAACCATCTCTTCCGCTCAGTCGTCAGCTCCCCGCAGCCGAGGCAGGGGAGCGCCTCAACTTCTCGACGTTTCATCCTTCACCACTCGTTCTTTGAACAAGGAACAATCCGTGCAGTGATAGAGCGTCGCGTAACCGTTCATAATGAAGTGTCCTATCGCCTCACAATATTCCGTTCTCTCAACGAAGTAGACGCACCGGAACGATTTATCCGGGTCCACATTCATTTTGCTCCTCCACGGCGTCTGTCCGGCGTGCCGTGCGGGACGCCCTTCTTCATACCCCCGGTGCCGTGCGCGGCGCAGCGTCTCCGCCGCTTATGACGCGCCAGGTCCTTCACGAACGCCTTGCAGACGGGGCAGAGCGTCATCGTCTCCCCTCACCCCGCCAATGATACTTCCGACAAACACAGACGAGACAGGAACCAAACCTTTTGAGATACGAACCAGGCAGCGAATATTCCCTGACATGGTCGCGCCGAACGTGACCGCAGACGCAGACACGCTCATAAGGAACCTTCATCGTCATAGGAAGCCTCCAATAACGCCGAGGATGATGAGGCCGAGGCCGACGATGATGCACGCGGCAGCGATGGGCCACAACGGGGGAAAACGCGACAAACGGTTCATAAGTGCTCGTTCTCCGTGCTATGCTTAAAAATGTTCTCCTCCATCAAGCCACGACGCTTCTGACGACGACGAGGATTCTTCACGATGCTGCCTCTTCTATCCCGGCCTCACGCTTCGCCCGTTCAAGCTCATCCCACGCTTCCCGTGAACCACCCTGGTCCGGATGCGCCCGCAGCACCTTCGTCTTCCACGCGAAGCGACGAAGCATCTTCGACGATGTGCGCGGGATTTCAAGGACTTCATACCAGGGTCGTGCCTTCTGGACCGCGCCGACACTCGTCTTGACGCGGCACGCACAACAGACTTTCTCAGCCAGTTCCTCTTTATAAAATGGCTCGACGAAAGTGTCCACGCGCTCGAAGGACCCGCATCGGAGGCAGTTGTAATACTCAATCCGGCTCATGGTCGTCGCCTATCTCTTTCTTCTTCTCTCCTGGGAGCGCGGGCTTCTTTCCCGCCAATTCGTCGAGGAGTTCAAAGGTTTTCTCGATTGGGAGCATTTTCCCCTTCTCTTCCGCGATTGCTGCGTTCAGGTTCGTCTCCTCATCCATCTCGGCGAGGGCGCAATACTTTTGGTCGCCGATGAGCACGGGAGCGGCGTCATCCTGGACGGTGAAGTCGGGGTCGTTGCTATACTGAGTCTTGTCGATGATTTCCTCCATGTCCGCGCTTCGGAATCTACTTATCTCGGAATAATGTAGGGGCGGACGATCAGGGTTCACGACGTAATGCCCGACGGGAAGCTGCGATGCTGGAGCGATGATGACCGTCCACATGGCTTGCTCCGCCATGAGTGGGGGCGGCTCGACTGTCACGGCGCAATCTGCGCAGAAGGCATAGAACGTCTCACCCTTCTCCTTGTAATTGAAGAGAAGGAAGCCGAAGCCCTCGACGACTTTCTCGCACGCGCTACAACGCACGGCCACGACGAAGAAATAGACATCCTCCCCATCCCGCCAAGCATAGATGACTGACTGCGGGACGATGCTCAGATGGACGTGCTTCCGAGGCGTCCTGATGTCGATGAATGGGTTGAGATTCTTCCCGCCGCTTCGTATCTCCGCATGGAGTTTCTTCGCCCGAGCGAGAAGCTCGTCAGTGCTCGGAGTCTCAGAATCTTTAACATAGTAAAAATAATTCCCTTGCTGCCTGATGAACCCGCGCTCTTTCAGACGAATCAGGAATTGGCGACCATCTCGGTTACTCGCATCACGCATCTCAAGCTCTTGGCCGTAAAAACTTTCTTGATTACGAATCCAATTACAGACATATCTCTCCTTCTGATTGAACGCAAAATCTTCCATCCTCATTTCTCGTCACCTTTTTTCTCGTCTCCTAAAACCAGTGGTTTCTCCCCGATGCGCTCGGTGGCGAGGTCGAGGATTGACTTCTTGATATTTTCTCGATGAAAAATCACGAGATTTTCACGACCAGTTGAAATGCGTTTACATAATCCTAACATTTCTAAAATGTTGAGATAAGTAGTAAAATTTCCGGGGTGAAATATCCCACATTCCTCTCGAAGCTTTGCCTGATGATATTTATGCACATCCTTCTTTAAAAGATTTTTGCAGAGGAAATAATAGATTCTGCACAAAATAATACTACGATATATGATGACGGCGGCTTCGGCGGCATCCATTCGGAATCCCCTTTATCTCGGTCGCTTGAGAACTACATCTCTTCGGGCCTTACAGCGTGGGCAGGATTTAGGGTCCTTCACTATGGGCTTCCATTCATATCCGCATCGAAGACATTTCATCGTTCCAACCTCCTGAATAATATGGGGAAGAATAGAGACCAATTTATAAAGGTTTTGGCCACCGTCTAAAACATCGACGACAAAACCGGGGGAAAAATATTTAAGAACGATCTTCCAAACAGACTGCCGCGATGAAGGGAAGTGAGCTATATGCCTTGGAGAAATAGCCCGCAGGGGAGTATCCGAGGAGAATTAACTCCTCAGTCTTATATCTCAGGAGAGGTTCTGTCTCAACCTGGAGACCGGGTTGCACCGGACGACGCGCCCCACCACGCAGGAGATTTCTCGCCAGCACAAAGACCTGAGAAGAGATACAGTTCCCTCTGCCGAATAGACAGCCGAGAAACCGGACAAAATATTCCTACGCCTCGGGCGGAACCGTGGAAACCTCTGGAAGACCGGGGAGAGGATGCTCTTCTATATCTCACTTCTTTGAGTGACGGGAAGGGATAGTAGTCCGCCAGCTACGACGAATGAAGACGGCATAACCCCATGAACGGGGCAGTATCCTTCCTCGCCAGCCGTGGTGCG
>Ga0315277_10004638_pt1 | contig 18282 bp, 12 predicted proteins | sample YL17G05_15_MG_FD_203695 | JGI IMG/M metagenome (GOLD analysis project Ga0315277, IMG submission 203695) | Sediment microbial communities from Yellowstone Lake, YNP, Wyoming, USA - YL17G05_15 | ecosystem: Environmental > Aquatic > Freshwater > Lake > Sediment | place: USA: Wyoming | collected...
GCCACCGCTGACGGCCTCGCCGCCCTCAAGACATTGGTGCTCAACCGCGGCTGGGACCTGTACTGGCAAGACCGCAAGGTGCTGCCACTGGCTGTTCCAGCTTAACCCAGGACTTATGCGCGCTAACCAAAGATGGTGACATTCCTGGCCACAAGTATCGGCGTTTTTTTCTTTGTCATGGCCATCCTGTTGGCCGGCGTCAATTTGACCGAAAGCTTTATCTTTGCCATGGGGATGATCGTCTGCTTTGTGCCCGAAGGGATGCTGCCGACGGTGACACTGGCGTTAGCCATGGGGGTTCAGCGCATGGCCCGGCGCCATGCCTTGATCAAGCGCCTGTCCGCCGTCGAAACACTCGGCTGCACCACCGTGATCTGTACCGACAAGACCGGTACCCTGACTCAGAACGAGATGACCGTGCGCGACCTCTGGCTCGCCGGGCAAAGATTAACGGTAACCGGCGTCGGCTATGCGCCGCAAGGGAAGATCGTGGACGACGGAAGGGTAGTCCAGATAGCTGGAGGCGAAACAAGCGCATCTATCGCCCAGGAGCGGCATAACGATGAAGATGTGTGCCAGTTGTTGGTCGCCGCCGGGCTGTGCAACAATGCGCGCTTGTTACCCCCCAATGAACACCCCCATTGGACAATTCTAGGCGATCCCACGGAGGCTGCCTTGCGTGTAGTCGCTTCGAAAGGCGGCATAGACCTGGAAGCGGAAGCGCGGCGCGCGCTACGCATCCGTGAGCTGCCTTTTGATTCGCGGCGTAAGCGTATGAGCACCATCCACCAGGCGCAAGACTCCTGCCTGGTTTACACGAAGGGCGCGCCGAAGGAGGTCCTGGCGCTGTGTACACAAATAAGGTGGGACGGTCAAGAGCTTGCGCTCGACGGAGCGCTGCGTTCACAGATTATGCAGGCAAACGACGAATATGCCCGGAATGGCCTGCGTGTTCTGGCGATCGCCCAGCGTCGGCTGGCCGCGCCTTCTTCGCAGGTCGGCGACACCACTAACCACACACCTGAAACCATCGAACGCGAGTTGACCTTCCTGGGTTTGGCGGCGATGATGGATCCGCCTCGCCCAGAAGTGGCGGAGGCCGTCAAATTGTGTCACAGTGCTGACATCCGGATCATCATGATCACCGGCGATTACGGTTTGACGGCGGAGACAATCGCCCGGCGCATTGGTATTCTGCGGACTCCTCATCCCAGGATTATCACTGGGGTAGACCTGGATTCAATGGACGACCAAGTCCTGAAAGAAGCGCTGCGCGAAGAGGTCATCTTTGCCCGGGTGGCGCCGGAGCACAAGCTGCGCGTGGTCTCTGCCCTTAAGGAGACGGGTGAGATCGTCGCCGTCACCGGAGACGGGGTGAATGATGCGCCCGCTTTGAAAAAGGCCGATATTGGCGTGGCGATGGGTCTGGCTGGGACCGACGTGGCTCGAGAAGCCGCCGATATGATCTTGACCGACGATAACTTTGCTTCCATCGTCTCCGCGATCGAAGAAGGGCGAGCGGTCTATACCAATATCCGCAAGTTCGCGGTGTATGTCTTTAACAGCAATATGGCCGAGGCGGTACCTTTTATCGTGATGCTTTTCTCCCGCGGCCTTGTTCCACTGCCGCTTACCGTGATGCAAGTGTTATCTATTGACCTGGGCACCGATATGATGCCGGCCATTGGGTTGGGCGCGGAACTACCAGAGGCCGGGGTCATGAACCGCCCGCCACGTTCACAAAAAGAGTCGCTGCTGAACGCCAGGCCCCTGGCAAAGGCGCTGTTGTGGTATGGCATGATTGAATCGGTCGCTTCGATGTCGGCTTACTTTTTCTTGAACTGGCTGCACGGCTGGCCGGCCACACCGCTGGCGACTGAAGGAACGCTGCTCTACCGGATGGCCACCACGATGACCCTGGCGGGTGTGGTCGCCACCCAGGTAGGCGCAGTGTTTGGCTGCCGGACTGACCGCCAATCCATCTTTCGAATTGGTTTCCTTAGCAACCGGCTTGTCCTGCTGGGCATCGCCGTCGAGCTGGCGCTGCTGGGGCTCCTGGTTTACACACCATTCTTACACTCCCTCTTCAACACGGCCCCGCTTGGGCTGCGCGAGTGGGCCTACCTGTTCGCCTGGACCCCGGTCATTTTCTTGCTCGACGAGTTGCGCAAAGCGATACTGCGCTGGCGAGAACGAGGGACGACCAGGCAGAATATCGGGTGCAACGCTCCGCGAAAGAGACGTGCTCCACTGTCTATCACCCCTGAGTTGTCCCTCCAATGCGCCAAGGCCGTGCTGACAGTGGCAGTCATCACAATTCCTCTGATGCTCATCGGGCGTGGCACGCTTGGCAAAACCGTCATCACTTTGTGCTATCTCGTGCCAGTCGGGTGGAGCGCCGTCCGCTGGGGGCCGTGGCCGGGCACGTGCGCGGCACTGGCGGCCATCCTGGCGTTCGACTTCTTTTTCATCCCGCCGTTTCACACGTTTGCGGCTGAGAGGCTGGCAGCCTGGCTCGTACTGGCGGCTATGCTGACTGGGGCCAATGTGCTGGCGGCTCGTATGCAGTCCGATCTTTCCAAAGAGGGGCAGGATCGCCTGTACCATCAATATCATGCTGCCTCGCTGCACGAATTGGGCGCAGCCCTCGCTGCCCTGGGCACTCAGGGAGCGGTCGCGCGTGTCCTGGCAAGTCGGCTCCAGCAAATGCTTCCGGCTGCGCTTGTGGAGGTGCTCATTCAGCCAGGCCATGCGCCAGCGATGGTGGCTCGAGCCCCGGTGGATGGTCCGGCAAACGGCGAGCCTGATCGGGTAGTGCCGATCCTGGCCGTGCCGGACCTGGTGGGTGAAATCCGCTTGTGGGGCGGCGGCGGCTGGCTACCATCCGGAGACAGCTACCTGTTCCGGAACTTGGCTGCCCAGGCTGCATTGGCACTCGAACGCGCGCGCCTGCAGAAAGCCGAGTAAGAAACCAGGTTCTGCCGCTTCGCTTATAGAAAAACCTGGTTTCTATGGCGTTGGCGAACTGGAAAGCGGATATGCGTGCACAACTTGGACCGGCTGTCGCCTTGCTCATCCTGCTCACACTGATCACGGGTGTGATCTACCCGCTGGTGGTGACGGGGTTAGCACAGGTATTCTTCCCTCGGCAGACCCACGGTAGCTTAATCGTCGCTGACGGGCAAGTGCTCGGTTCTGAACTAATCGGCCAGCCTTACGATGCCCCCCAATACTTCTGGGGCCGCCTGTCGGCCACTTTGCCGTTGCCGTACAATGCAGCGGCCTCGTCTGGCTCGAACTTCGGCCCGCTACATGCCGATCTGGTCGAGGCAGTACAGGCGCGCATCAATGCGCTCCGCGCTGCTGACCCCGGCGATACAGCGCCCATCCCGGTAGATCTGGTGACGGCTTCGGCCAGTGGGCTTGACCCACACATTACCGTCGCAGCGGCACTTTATCAGGTTCCGCGCGTAGCGCGCGCGCGCGGTTTGAGCGAGGACCAAGTCCGGTCGCTGGTGTTGCGGTTTGCCGAAGGCCGCCAATTGGGGATCCTAGGCGAGCCGCGCATGAATGTGCTCAAACTCAATTTGGCGTTGGACGGTGTACATTTGGCGCCGAATGCTATACAATGAGCCACGTGGCAGAAGAACACCAGCGCCCCAACCCCGATGAACTGTTGGCGCACGTTCAGGCCGAAGCGCAACGGCAGGCCCGTGGCAGGCTCAAGATCTTTCTGGGCTATGCGGCGGGCGTGGGCAAGACTTATGCCATGCTCGAGGCGGCGCACCAGCGTAAGGAGGAAGGCATAGGCCTGGTGGTGGCTTGCGTTGAGACGCACGGCCGGGCCGAGACCGAGGCCATGCTGCAAGACCTGGAAGTGATTCCGCGCCGGCAGGTCGAGTATCGTGGCATCATCCTGCCGGAGATGAACACGGATGCGGTGCTGGCCCGTTGCCCGCAACTGGCGTTGGTGGACGAGTTGGCACACACGAACGCGCCGGGCTCGCGCTACCTCAAGCGTTGCCAAGACGTTGAAGAACTCCTGGCGCATGGAATTGACGTTTATGCGACGCTCAATGTCCAGCACGTCGAAAGCCTGAACGACGTGGTGGCGCAGATCACCGGCGTTACCGTCCGCGAAACCATCCCAGATCGAGTGATTGACGACGCCACAGAGATCGAGTTGATTGACCTGCCCCCAGACGAATTGCTCCAACGTCTCAAGGAGGGTAAGGTCTATGTGCCTGACCAGGCAGCGCGTGCCATACAGAGATTCTTCCGTGTGGGCAATCTCACCGCTCTGCGCGAACTGACCATGCGGCGCGCTGCCGAGCGGGTGGACGATCAGATGCGGGCCTACATGCAGACCCGCGCCATCCCCGGTCCCTGGCCCGCCAAAGACCACCTGCTGGTGTGTGTCAGCCCCAGCGCGTTGGCCGAGCGGCTGGTGCGTGCGGCGCGCCGCTTGGCCGACAAGTTGGACGCCGAATGGAGCGCCGTCTATGTACAAACCCACGAGCACGTCCGGCTCTCGCAGGCTGAAAAGGAGCGCATCTCGCGCACGCTCCACCTGGCCGAAGAACTGGGCGGCAAAGCGATCACGCTGCCAGGCCGCTCAACTGCCGAAGCGGTACTCAACTATGCTCGCAAGCACAACGTGACCAAGGTCATTGCCGGTAAACCGATCCGCCCGCGTTGGTACGAGTTGCTGCGCGGCTCCGTCGTAGACCAGATCATTCGCCAGAGCGGCCCGATTGACGTGTACGTCATCAGCGGAATGCCCGGGACGGGTATGCCCCTGGAAACGGCGGCGTGGCAGCCGCACCACCCCTGGCTGCGCTACTTGCAGAGCCTGCTCCTCGTCGCAGCAGGCACGTTGTTGAGCGAATTGGTGCATCCCTTGTTTTCTGCCACGAACCTGGTGATGATTTATCTGCTCGTCGTGGTCATCGCCGCGATTTACCTGGGACGCGGGCCATCTCTCCTGGCGGCTATCCTGAGCGTGTTGGTGTTCGACTTCTTTTTCGTGCCACCGCATTTGACACTGGCCGTGTCAGATACGCAATATCTGCTGACATTCGTCGCGCTGCTGGTCGTGGGCCTGGTCATCAGTAGCCTGACCGCGCGCACCCGCGAGCAGGCGGTAGCCGCCGGGCGCCGCGAAGCGCAAACCGCCGAGTTGTATGCCCTCAGCCGTGATCTGGCAGTGGCCGTTGACCTGGACACGATCATGCAGGATACTCTCACGCACATCAGCCAGACCTTCGGCCGCGAAGTGGCCGTCCTGCTGCCGGACGCGCCGCGCCACACCGTAGAGCCACACGTCCTCAGTCCCGGCTTCACCCTGAACGAGAATGAGTTGGCCGTGGCAGTCTGGGCATACAAGCACGGCCAGCCTGCCGGGCGTGGAACAGACACGCTCCCGGCTGCCAGTGTGCACTACCTGCCTCTCAAGACCGCTAGAGGTACAGTCGGCGTGTTGGGAGTAAAACCGTCTGGTCTGGGCAGCCGCCTCGGCCCCGATCAATTGCACCTGCTGGAGGCTTTTGCCAGCCAGGCGGCTCTGGCCATCGAGCGCGCGCAACTGGCCGAGCAGGCTCGGCGCGCCGAAGTGCTGCAGGCCACCGAGAGGCTTCAAACCGCGCTGCTCAACTCGATCTCGCACGACCTGCGCACGCCGCTGGTTTCGATCACGGGCGCGCTCAGCAGCCTGCAAGAAGACGACATCGAACTGAGCGAAGCCACACGCCACAGCCTGGTGGAGAATGCCTGTGAAGAGGCCGAGCGCCTCAACCGGCTCGTGGGCAACCTGCTCGACATGACGCGCATCGAGGCCGGTGCACTCAGGGTGGCACGTGAGCCATGCGACGTGCAGGACCTGATTGGGGCCGCATTGGAGCCGCTGGATAGCCGGCTGCGTGGCCGTCCGCTGACGGTGGATGTGCCGTCTGATATGCCGCTCGTGCCGATGGATTTTGTCTTGATGGCACAGGTGCTGGTCAACCTGCTGGACAATGCGCTCAAGTATTCGCCGCCGGGGACGCCGATAGAGGTGCGCGCGCACGTGGACGGTGCGGAAGCGCGTATTCGGGTCACAGACCGCGGCGTGGGCATTCCCCCGGACGACCTGGAGCGCGTGTTTGACAAGTTCTATCGTGTCCAACAGCCCAGCCAGGTCACCGGAACCGGGCTGGGGTTGTCCATCTGCAAAGGGATTGTAGAAGCGCACGGCGGGCGCATCTGGGCAAACAATCGCCATGACGGCGGAACGGTGGTTACCGTCGCTCTGCCGCTGCACGTACCCAACGAGGCAGCCAAATGAGTGAGACCGGCGCTCGTGTGCTCGTCGTGGACGATGAACCGGCCATCCGCCGCTTTCTGCGCGTGTCCCTTTCGGCGCACGGATACGCGGTCTTTGAGGCGGATAGCGGCCAGGCAGCGCTGTCGGCTGTCACGTCTGATCGGCCTGACTTGATCATTCTGGATCTGGGATTGCCTGACATTGATGGGATAGAAATCACGCGCCTGCTGCGAGAATGGACACACATCCCGACCATCATTCTCTCCGTGCGGGGGCAAGAAGCCGACAAGATCGCTGCGCTGGATGCGGGCGCAGACGATTACCTGATCAAGCCCTTTGGCATGGGAGAACTGCTGGCCCGGATGCGCGTGGCTTTGCGGCGTGCGAGCCAATGTGGCGCCCAACCGGTATTTACCAGCGGTGACTTGACGGTGGATCTGGCGCGGAGAGTGGTGGCGATGGCCGGGCAGGAGGTACAACTGACGCCGACGGAGTATGATTTGCTGCGCGCGCTGGTGACGCACGCGGGCAAAGTGCTGACGCATCGCCAACTATTGCGCGAGGTGTGGGGGGTGGGCTACGGGCAAGAGATGCACATGCTGCGGGTGAACATCAGCAATCTACGGCACAAGATTGAGCCAGACCCGGCTCGCCCGCGCTATGTCCTGACCGAGCCTGGCGTAGGGTATCGGCTGCGGGTCAACGCCTGAGAGTACCGCCGCACAGAATTGTAGACCCTAAAGGTGGCGATAGGAATCGCTTGGGAAAACCTCTAGGGTCTCAATGGCGCGGATTACTTGCGGGCCAGGGCGCGCCGGGCTGCCGCGACGAGGTCTGCTACTGCCAGCCCGTAGGCGTCCATCAGCGATTCGGGGTCTAGCGCCGTGCGGGCGAACGTGTCGGCAATGCCCACGCGCTCCAGAGGGGTGGGGTAGACGCCGGCCAGTGCCTCGGCCACGGCCCCGCCCAGGCCACCGACGATGGAGTGCTCCTCGGTGGTGACAATGGTGCCCGTTTCCTCCGCCGCCTGCCGGAGCAGGCTGACGTCGAGCGGCTTGATGGTGTGGATTTCGAGGACGCGGGCGCTGATGCCCTCCTGGGCCAGGCTCTCGGCTGCCAGCAGGCTGCGGCCCACCATCGAGCCGGTGCCGACGATCGTCACGTCGCGCCCCTCGCGCAGCGTGAGGCCCTGGCCGATTTTCAGGCGCAGGCTATCGCCGCTTCGCTTATTGTGCACCCCTAGCGTCGCCGCGCGGCTGATGCGCAGGTATACCGGCCCCTCGTATTCTGCGATGATGGGCACCCACTTGGCAGCCTCCAGCGCGTCGGCCGGGACGATCACCGTCATCTCGGGCAGCGCCCTCATGGCGGCGATGTCCACGATCGAGTGGTGGGTGGGGCCGTCCTTAAAGTCCGACAGCCCCGCGTAGTGGGCGACGAGTTTCACATTTGTCCGCGCATAGCACACGCAGGTGCGGATCTGCTCCATGGCCCGCAGCGCAAGCAGCGCTGCGAAAGCGTTGGCAAAGGGGACCTTGCCTCCCAATGCCAGGCCGACCGCCACGTCCACCATGCACGGTTCAGCGATACCGACGTTGACGAAGCGCTCGGGAAAGCGCTGGGCAAAGTAGCAGGTCAAGGTTGAGGCCGAGGCGTCTGCATCCAGCACAACGACGTCACGGTTGACCTCGCCATAGTCGGCCAGTGCCCTCCCATAACTCTCTCGCATTGAGATGTCTGCCATGGCTACACCTCCCCCCCCAGTTCTGCCAGTGCCCGGGCGTACTGGGTGTCGTCGGGGGGAATGCCATGCCAGGTGGCATCGTTCTCCATGAATGACACCCCCTTGCCCTTGGTGGTGTGCGCGATGATGGCGGTGGGGCGGTGGTGGATTTCACCGGCGGTGTCCAGGGCCTCCAGGATCTGGCGCAGGTTGTGGCCGTTGATCTCCAGGGTGGCCCAGTTGAAGGCGCGCCACTTTTTCGCCAGGGGTTCGAGTGGCATGATCTCGTGGACGGGGCCATCCAGTTGCACGTCGTTATAGTCCACGATGGCGGTCAGGTTGGCCAGGCGGTACTTGGCGGCCACCATGGCTCCTTCCCACACGATGCCCCCCTGGCACTCGCCGTCGCCCAGCAGGACGTAAATCCGAGACCCTAAACGAGACCCTAAAGGTTTCGGAAAACCTTTAGGGTCTTGGCGGGCGGCCAGGGCCAGGCCGGCCCCGATGGCTACGCCGTGCCCCAGGATACCGGAGGTCATGTCTACCCCCGGCGTCTTGAGGCGGTCGGGGTGGGCCTGCAGGTGGCAGTCCAATTCGCCCCAGCGCTCCAGGTCCTGCAAAGGGAAAAACCCTCGCCGGGCCAGCGCGGCGTATAGGGTGGCACTGGCGTGCCCTTTGCTGAGGATGAAGCGGTCGCGCTCCGGCCAGTCGGGCCGCTGGGGATCGAGGCGCATCTTGTGGAAGAAGAGGGCGGCCATGATTTCGGCGGCCGAAAGGGAGCCGCCGGGATGGCCGGCCCCTCTCTTGTAGATCATGCGGAGGCTATCGAGCCGCAGTTGGTGAGCCCGTTCCTCCAGTTCGACGATCAGGCTTTCAGGGTAGTGCATACGAACTCCTCGTGGAGGGCATTGGCGAACCTATTGAGTTGCTGGACTGTCCCAAACATAGGTAGTGTGGCCAATGCCCGCTTCAGAGTGGTTAACTGGCGGTCGAACACGTACTCGACAATGAGGCGGCGCTGGATCGCCAGCAGGCGCGTATAGCCACCCAGCCACTCGGGCAGTTCTCCCACCGGCACGGCCTGCACTGTGCGACCCTGCACGAGCGTGGGCACTTCGATGATCACCTGGTCCGGAAAGTTCGAGACCGCCCCACGGTTGGGGACTTGCAGGGGGATGACGTTGGCCTGGCCGGTGGCGACGCTCTGCACGAGTTTTCCAACCGTGACGCCCGTGTAGGGGTAGTTGAGCCGGGAGCGCTCGGGGTGGATGCCCGGCGGGTCGGCGATTGGCTTCCCCGTCTCTAGCGCTTCATCCAACGCCCGGGTATACGCCTCCCGTTTGCCCCGCCAGGCGTCCCAGAGTGCCCGATGCTGCTCCGTCTCCGGTACCTGGTAGGGCCAGTGGTGGTAGCCGGAGCTGCGCAGATGGCCCGTCAGGTCGAGGATGGGCCGCAGGCTACGGTTCCCTGGGTGATAGTCCGGGTCGCGCTCCAGGTCCTCCCAGCGGGATTGCCAGAGTGTGTACCCATCCTGTCCTCCAACCTTCAGGCCCAGGATCCACCCGTCGTGGTTGACGCCGGCGTGGACCAGGTCTATGCATTCGTATGGTACGCGGAAGTAGTAGGCCAGTGCCCCGCGCAGGCCGTCCACCTCCACGCACAGGCCCGCCGCCCGCACGCCACCGCTTTCGTCGGCCAACGAGGCGTTGGCCACGCCCGCGATGACGTCGGTCGGGTTCATCAGCGTGACGAAAAGTGCTCCCGGGCAGTACTGTCTCATGTCGGCCGCCACGGCCAGTGTCCACGGTGCGCTGGCTACGCCCCAGACGGCCACTTCTGGGCCTTCCGCCGGCAGTCGAAAGCCGAGGGCTTCCATAAGACGCTCCAGGCGCTCGTGCTCCTCCCGGAGCCACACCGAGACCAGGACGACGTCAGCGCCGTCCAGCGCCTCGGCCCGCGAGGAAGCGACACAGGCCTGCAGTGGAACGTGCCAGGCGTTGCGCACGACCTCGGCGTAGGCTTGCATCCGCCCGGCTTGCTCAGGCCGGACGTCATATAGGGAGAATTCTACCCCGAACGGCGTAGGAGCCCGTTTCATAACCGTGCCCACGCCGTTGACGATGGAGGGCACGAACAGGCTGCCGCCGCCGACGTAGGCCAGTTTCACTTGGTCCAAGGTGTCAACTCACCACAGGGTCAGGCAGAAGCGTCGCTCAGCTATCGGATGTACTCACGGGTGTACTCACCCGCCTCATCCGCGCCATCTGGTCGGGGCTGAGCGTGAGGTCCAGCGCGGCCAGGTTCTCTTGCATCTGTGCGGCTGTGCTGGCGGCCACCAGTGGGATCACGGGAGGGGCGCTTTGCCTCACGGATGTACCCATCCGCGCCATCCACGCCAGCACGACCTGGTTGGCGGTGGCTCCCACTTCAGCCGCGATGGCCTTCAGCACGGCCAGGCGGGCGTCGCTATCAGGTCCCTGGTACTGGGCGGGGAAGGAGCGGTCGGCGCGTGTGTAGGCACCGCCCAGCAGGGGAGAGTAGGCCAGCAGGGTGAGGCCGCGCGCACGGCAATAGTCCAGCAGGTCGGCATTCGCCGCAACCTGCGGAGCGAAGCTCGCGCCAGGCCTGGGCCGGAGGTAGGAATAGTGCTGCTGGATTGAGCAGTACTGCGTCCAGCCGTGGGTCTGGCTGACCCAGCGCGCCTCCTCCAATCGCCACACCGAGAAATTGCTCGCTCCAATGAAGCGCACTTTGCCTGCCCGGACCAGCCGGTCAAAGGCCTCCATGGTCTCTTCCATGGGTGTGTTCCGGTCGTCCACGTGGGCCTGGTAGAGGTCAATGGCATCGGTGCCCAACCGCCTGAGGCTCTTCTCGCACTCCGTTTCGATCTGGCGAACCCGTAACCCCCGCTCGACGCCCGGATACCCGAACCCCACTTTGGTGGCCACGAACATGCGCGAGCGGTTTCTACGTTCGCGCATCCACTTCCCCAGCAGCGCTTCGCTTTCGCCGCCTGAGCAGCCCGGCAGCCAGCGGGCGTAGGTGTTGGCGGTGTCGAGGAAGGAGCCACCGGCCTCGACGTATTGGTCCAGCAGGCAGTACGACGTGGCCTCGTCCTCGCGGCTGCCCAGGTACATGGTTCCCAGGCAAAATACGCTCACCTGGACACCCGTGTTTCCCAGCGGCACTGTTCGCATGTTCCACCCTCCTTCACAGGTGGCGCAGTTCTTCGGCCACCCAGCCCACGCCCAGTTCGTGCAGTTTCCACTCCTCGGGAGCCCCTGTCTCGGGGTTCCAGCCCATCATCTGGTAGAACGTGGTGCGGGCACGGTCGAATCCTTCCACCGGTAGGGCATTGCCGGCCGAAGGCCCCTCGCGGAACGGCTCGAAGAAACGGGTGGGCAGCCGGTCGTCGGCAGCGGTGAGTCCCTCGCGGGCGTTGAAGGCGCGGGCCATCGTATAGGCCCGTTCGCCGGCCTTGAGCAGTTCGTGGAGCGAAGTGTTCCACCCGGTGATGGCCCTGACCATCTCTACCGTCTTCAGGCAGTCAGACGAACTGGAGACGAACATGCAGAAACCGAGACAATTGTGCACGGTTTGCCACGGTATGGCAGTCGCCGCCAGCCGCATCTTGGCCGGCCCCAGGTCGTCAAACTTGAGTGGCTCCAGGATACCAAAGGGCCGCAGGCTGGCGATGCCTTCGTCCGTGGCAAAATCCACGTCGTGAAAGTTGTGCATGTGGTCGGCTCCGGTGGGAGAGACGGCATACCCTACGCCCAGGCCGTACTTGATCCTCGGCTCGTGCATGGGGATCTCTAGGCCCTTGACGTGCATGGCGAACGCTTCGCTCCCGCGCCCGATCGCCCTGGCCGCCCGGCGGGAGCCTTCACTGAGCAGCCGGCCGAACCCATCGCGTTTCCCCATCAATTCGACCATTTGCACGAGTGCAGCCGCGTCGCCGAAGCGGAGTTCGACGCCGCCGGTATCCTGGGCCGTGAGCAGGCCACGCTCGAAGCACTCCATGGCCCAGGCGATGGTCACACCGCACGAGATCGTATCCAGCCCGTAGGCATTGCACAGCAGGTTGGCCCTGGCCACGGCGGCCAGATCGTCTACACCACAACTCGATCCCAAAGCCCCAATGGACTCGTACTCCGGCCCGCCATAGATGGGATCTACCGGATATGGCCCCTCCCGGATTTCTACGACCCGTTTGCAGCGCACCGGGCAGGAGAAGCAGGCCTCGCGATCCTTGAGAATGGTGTCACGCATGCGGTCGCCGGTGATCTTTTCCCAACCGTCGTCGAAGGTCCCGCGCTGGAAGTTGTGGGTCGGCAATCCGCCCTCGAGGTGTTGGTATACGCCATTGGCTGTCCCACTGTCGTGGAGGCCGGCGGCCCAGGTGGTCGGATAGTGCTCGACGTACCAGCGAGCGACCGCCCGCAGCGCCTCCGCATCCGCGATCTCTTTCTTGCCCGTACCGCGCACGGCGACGGCCTTCAGGTTCTTCGATCCCATCACTGCGCCCATGCCGGTGCGACCGGCGGCCCGGTTGAGGTCGTGCATGACTGCCGCGATAGGCGACAGTCGCTCGCCAGCCGGGCCAATCTGGGCCACGCGCAGGCGGGCCTCGCCCAGTTCCTGGCGCAGGGCGGCCTGCGTATCCGCCGTGAGCATTCCCCACAGATGCTCGGCTGGCCGGATCTCGGCCACCGGCACACCCGCCGCGTCACCCTTGATCCACAGGTAAACCGGCTTTTCCGCGCGGCCTGTGATGACGATGGCGTCGAGTCCGGCCTGGGTCAGTTCCGCCCCCCACCAGCCGCCGACGTCCGCCTCACCAAACCCGCCGGTCAGCGGGGACTTGGCTCCTACCTGGCTGCGCCCGGCACCGGCGACCGGTGTGCCGGTGACGACGCCTGTGGCGAAGATCAACCGGTTCTCCGGTCCGAGGGGGTCTGCACCGGGCCGGAGTTCTTTGAGCAAGTAGTGGGCGATCAAGTTCCAGCCGCCCATGTTGGTCCGGTAGAACAGTCCATCCGGTTCCTCGATTGCACTCTCGCCAGTGGTGAGGTTGACGCGCAAAATCTTGCCGTGATAACCGTATGGCATAGGTTCATCTCCTTCCAACTACCAATCTACCAACTACCAACTTACCAACACCGCATAGAGTCCAGGAACAGTTGCGCCAGTTCCGCTTCGTCGAAGGGGCGTGGGCAGAGTTTGGTGACCCGCTGTTGTGGCGTCGTGCCCGCGACCAGTTGAGGCACGTCGCCTGGCCCGTAGCCCACCGCGCTCAGGCCATTCGGCATGCCGGTCCGGCGCATCAGGTCCACCAGAGCGGAGGCGACCAGTTCACCGGCATCTTCCGGCCGCGTCCCGGACACGTCCACACCCATCAAGCGGGCGGCGTAGAGATGGCGCTGGGGGTCGGCCGGCGCGGTGAAGCGGAACACCGCTGGCGCGTTCAGCACGACCGCCAGGCCGTGCGGGATGATAGGGTGATCGGACACGTACCCTGCGGGCACGTAATCGCGCACCATACCGGCCACCGGGTACGACATGCCGTGCGGCAGGTGGACGCCCGCGTTGCCGAAGCCGATGCCTGCAAAGCAAGAGGCGAGGATCATCTGGCTGCGCGCCTCGTCGTCGGAGGGGTCCTCGACGGCCCGGACGAGGCTGCGGGAGACCATCTGGATGGCCTGGGTGGCCCAGACGTCGCTGATGGGGTTGGCGCCCTGGTAGGTAGTCCGTAGGCCAGGGTTGGCGGGAGCGGGGCGCCGGTGGTATGGTAGCGCCGTGAGTGCTTCCAGGGCGTGGCACAGGACGTCGAAGCCAGTACACGCTGCCGCCATTCTGGGCAGGGTGCGCGTGTTGTCGGGGTCCACGATACCGATCGCCGGGCGGAGGGCGCGATGGGCGATGCCCGTCTTGGCGTGCATCTCCAGGAAATCAAAGATTGCCACCCCGGTCGTCTCGCTGCCCGTGCCGGCCGTGGTAGGGATGGCGATCATTGGTTTCAGCCGCCCCGGCACCGGGCGGCCCTCGCCGATGGGTGGGTTGACGTAAGCGAAAAAGTCCGCTGGGTACGTGGTGTACAGGTTGGCCACTTTGGCGGTGTCTATGGTGGAGCCGCCACCGACGGCCACGAATCCGTCGAACCGCCCGTCGGTCGCAAACTGAATGGCATCCTTGAACGAGGCGTCCGTCGGCTCGATGCGCACCCGGTCGAAGAGCACGGCGTCCACTCCTTCTGCGCGCAGCGCATCGAGAGCGATCGAGACCGGCTCGCCGTGAGCCAGGTGGGGGTCGGTCACGACCATCACCCGTTTGGCCCCCAACTGTTTCATATCGAACCCCACTTCGCGCGTGACGCCGGGGCCATATTTGATGCTCGAAGTGTCCATCGTGAAGGCTGTTTCGAATGCCATTTTCCCACCCCCTGTCAATCACGAATCTTTGCGCCCCGATGTACTCATCGGCACCGATGTACTCATCGGCACCGATGTACTCATCGGCACCGATGTACTCATCGGCACTATCCGGCAGCCCAGTGGTCGCCGTGGTCGGCATCTTCAGAGACGCGCACGCTGCCCAGGCGATAGCGCTTGTGCCCCTTGTCACCGGCGATGGCCAGCCGCAGCGCTGGATTGCCCTCCCAATCAGTCATGGCGATGCGCAGGTCGTACACCCCTTCCGGCAGGTCGGCCGGCAAATGGAAGATCGAGGTCAGCTCGTAACTCTGCCCACGCACCCACGAGGTCTGGTCGAACGACTTGTCCATCTCACTATACACTTCACGTCCTGCCTGGTCAAGCAGGAAGAGCCCCAGCGGATGGCGCTTGTAACAGCGGCCTACGTTCCGGTTGGCCCAACGTTGCTTGAGCAGGAGCAACTGGCCTGGCCTGACCTGGCCGGGGAAAGCCGCCTCGGTCAGTACCAGGCGATACCCCAGGCCTCCGCTTTTCAGGCTTCGAGCGAAGGATTCTGCGTCTTCGTCCATGGCGCGCTGGTAGCCAGCCGCGTCGGTGTAAAAGTGGCCGTAGTTGGAATGCCATTCCAGCATGACGTCAACGTTCTCATCCACGGTGCCGTGGGTGCCGTGGTTCTTGACGTCGAGGTAGGACCAGTTGGCTTCGGCGTACAAGGCCGTGCGCCGCCACTCAGCCTCCATGATGACGCGATCGGTGTACCACAGGCCGTCTATGAAGCCATGGCGCCCCAGAAGAAAGCCGCGCTCCAGGGCCACGTCCAACGCCTGGCGGTACTTGAAATCCTCCGGGTCATCGTGGGCGACGCGGTCGTGAAAGGAGCCCCACGCCTCACCGGCAGGTGAGTGACCGTCGAAGTTGAAGGTGTCGAAGCAATAGGAGATGGCCAGGTCCACGTGCTTGAACGTATCGCCGTACGTATTCACGATCCTGGCCAGCGTGTCGTGCTTGACCTGCTTCGAAGGCCAGGCGTATCTGGACCACATGGTATGCCATTCCCCCCACTGCCCATAGCCCATACAGCCCAGGAAGTTGAAGGGGTGACGGGGCCTGTCGTATCGCTCCGCCAGGGCCGTGAGCAGGTTCTGGAGGCGCGGGAGATATACCTGCTCGTAGGATGGGTCGGCGTAATCGGGCTCGCGCTTGGGCGTGTGACCTTCACCCACGTAGGGATGCCAGCGCAGGCCGGCCTCGTACACCCAGTTCGGGCACACTTCAGACGCTCCCGGCGCGCCATTCCAGCCGGGGTCGTCGGTCACCCAGACCCGCAGGTTGATCTGCTTGCCTCGTGAGGCCCAGTATTCGATGACGGCATCCAGTTCCTCGCAGCGGAACTGGCCTTCGCGCGGTTCCAGGTCGGCCCACATCCAGTCCACGAGCACCCAGTCGAACAACGGCACACCGGTATCCGCCGGCGCATCGCCGCCAAAGGCGATGGTGTTCTCCTCCAGCGTCCGCGGCGTTCCGTCGAAGTAGATCGGCCCTGCCCACAACCCCCAGCCCATCCAGGGGTTGTTGACGACCCCGTCTACCTCTGCAGGTCTGACAATCATGGTGTCATTCCTCAGCGTTCGCGACGGGCATAGCATCCAGCACTGCCCAGGCCCGCGAGAATTCGTACTTGCCGCGCTCGAAGATGTGGCGAATGCCCTGCACGGTGATTGGCACGTCGCTGCGCACGCGCAAGGCATAGGGCTGGTTGGGAAGCACTTTCGGCCACGTGGAAAGCTCGGTCGGCAAGAGGCGCTCCGGCGGGACGGTGATGGAGTAGTCCACCGGCTTCAGGTCAGGCCGCGAGGCCTTGGAAAGCCTGGCCCCCACGTCCACGTCGCCACCGGGGATAAAGGTGACCGTGCAGCGAGCGGGCGCCTTGTGCGGGTTCAGGATGGTCAGCCATTCTCGTTCTTCCAACGGCCATTTCTCAGACGTGATGTAGACGCAGTCCACATAGTACCACTGCTTCTCTAATTCTCCCAATGGGCCGGGGTGAAACAGGAACGTGGACATGCTATTGGTCACCCGCTCGTGGGCCAGACGATCGCCCACCGTGGCCTGGACGACGATGGGGGCGGTGCTGCGTACGCGCATGCCGAACCGTTTGCGCGGATTGCACCCCGGTGGCAGATTGGCGGTGCCCAGGTTGTCCGGCTGCTCCTGCATGTGCAGACGTCCCTGGCGCCCAGCCGGCAGGCTGAAAGTGAAGTCTTTCGGTGGCTCGTCCTCGTAGAAGAACGTGGTGGTCACTTCGGCGTCCCGCCTGGGGCTGAGGTTGACCATCAGCGCCCAGGCGTCGAAGACGTTGGTGCTCTGCACGATTTCACCCGTCACCCAGTCCTTGAAGGGCGCATATTGGGAGAAGAACTCTGTTGCGTACCACTCGGTATACACGTGTTCCTCCTATTTCAGAGCAGAAGGCGCGCGGTGGCCAGGCCGCGTGCCTTCACGGGGATGGGAACCTCGCCACCCGTGATGCCCAGGTCCTCACTGTCCTTTTCCAGCAAGTCCGTCTTTCGTGCGGCACGCAGTGGGCCGAGGCCACTGGTGTTCACTGTAGCAATCGCGTCTTGCCCGGCGCATTCCCACAGCCGGGCGATCAGCCCCTCCTCCTCGGCCACCTTGAGGGCGGTCAGGATGACGTGGTCCGGCTCGATCTCCAGGAAACTGTGCGCATCGGGTGGCAGGTCACCCTGCTGCCCGGCAGGTAAGGTCACCGCCAGCAACTCGTTTCGGATGTACTCATACGCGTTGTCCTCCCATCCAAAGCGCACGGCCGCCACCGGGTCGAAACCGCCTCCGTGACCGCGCAGGCTGTAGCGGAAGACGAAGCGCGCCACACCGGCCTGGTCGCGGATGGCCTCGTGCCAGTCTATGCAGTTCTGCAACGCCAGGGCCAGGACGGTGCTGTTGCCTGGCTCCGGCTCCAATGGGTCCTCGCCCGTGGTACGGTGGCCGAACTCTACCAGGCCCGAGTCGGCCTGCGACAGGGTCACGCCGAACTCGTCGTTGAACACGTCCACGAAGTGACGGACGGCGGTCACGGCCTGCCCTGAGCCGGGCCGCTGGTCGGCCCCCGGCGTGATGATGGCGCCCGGCCTCTCAAACCGGTACTGGCGCTCCGGCACCCGGAACGGGAAGGCAAAGTCTAGCTCCTGCTTCTCGGCTGTCGGGAGTCTCTCTATCTCGTTGCGAATGTCCACGCGGTCGAGGTTCGCGTACAGGGTGATCGTGGTCGTCAGCGTGGTGTTCTTGAGCGCGGCCCGCACGATCAGTTGGCCGAATACCGGGCCATACGGCCCACTCTCGACAGTCGCTGCCTGAGGGGTGTGCTCCACACCGTCCGAGAAATACAGACACTGGTTGAGGTGATAGGGACTGTCGGGGTCCACCAACTCCTGGCCGCGGACCTTGTCGTACAGGCTGACGATGCCGCCGGTGATGGGGCTGACTTCCACGGCGTAGAAGGGGCTTTCGAGTTGGAGGTTGGGGGTTGGAAGTTGGAAGTTGGAGGTTGGAGGTTGGAAGTTGGAGGTTGGAGGTTGGAAGTTGGAGAGGGTGAAGGTGCGGTAGCCGACGGAGGGGACGTCGTGGGCCTCGAAGTAGAGGACGGGCTGGCCGTTTTCTTCTACGATCTGGGTGGGCACCGGTTTGCCGGTGGCCACATCAACTAGGCAAACACCCGCCTCCCTCTCCCCCTCGGGGAGAGGGTTGGGGTGAGGGGCGCGGAACCAACCCCCCCACCCCCCCACACACCGAGGCGGGCGGGAGAG
>Ga0315277_10004640_pt1 | contig 18269 bp, 13 predicted proteins | sample YL17G05_15_MG_FD_203695 | JGI IMG/M metagenome (GOLD analysis project Ga0315277, IMG submission 203695) | Sediment microbial communities from Yellowstone Lake, YNP, Wyoming, USA - YL17G05_15 | ecosystem: Environmental > Aquatic > Freshwater > Lake > Sediment | place: USA: Wyoming | collected...
GTTGATTGCATTGCTTTTTTTTATTTTGCCTGGCACCCGGTTATTCTTGCACTCCAAGTACTCAATCGTACTTATTGTCCCGTTAATGCTTGAAGTCCGCGTATGCCTTGCAGTCCACACGGAAGTTACCCCTGTATGAGAGATTGGCCACCAAACTGAGCAGTGGCTTGCGGCGCTGCCACAAGTTGCTGCCTACCCGGCTCAGAATGCGCGGCAAGGAATAAAAGTTCCGGTTGCAGCAGATCGTTTCTTGGATGACGCTGTCCATAGACAAATGCTTATACCGGGCCACCGGGAAGGTCAGTGTGTAATATTTCCAGTCTTCCGGGAACGCATTGAGGGCGATGCGGTCCTCCGCTTTCATCTGGTCCCACAGGCGCGTGCCGGGCAAGGGTGTCAGAAACAGCACGTTGAGATTGTCCAATCCATACTGGCTGGCCACCTCGGCGATACGTTTGCCGATGCCCGGTTTGTCGATGTCCAAACCGATGATAAAGGAACCCACGACCACTATGTTGTGCCGCTGTATGCGCCGCACGGAGGCGCGGAAGTCCCGGCCCTTCAAAAGGTTGAATTTCTTACCAAGCTCCCTAAGCCCTTCCGGCGAGGGGGATTCAAAGCCGATGAAGACGCCGCCGCAACCTGCCTTCGCGGCCAGGTCCAGGAGCTCCTCATCATCGGCGAAGTTGATGGTGGCTTGGGCAATCCATTTTTTTCGCAGGTTCGCCTTCACCATGGCACGGAACAAATCCTTGGCCCGGGCGATGTGCCCAGGGCGCGTGCCGATTAGATTATCGTCCACTACCAGGACATATTTCTCACGGATCGACTGGAATTCCCGCATGACATCCGGAATGGGTCGATGCCGGTATTGTGCCCCGTTGAACGCTGTCACGCTGCAAAAACTGCAGTTCAATGGACAGCCGCGTGTGGTTTGAATGGCTCCGACAGCATATCCCGTAGCCAGCAAATCATGACGGGCGAGCGGGACATCTTTTATCTCGGCCAGCCCTCCGTCATACCGGCGCTTCAGGCAGCCATGCCGGGCGTCCTCCAGTAGCTGCGGCCAGATGCCCTCGGCTTCCCCGGTGACGACCGAGTCCACATGCTCCATGACCTCGTCCAGGCAAAAGGTTGCGTGAATGCCTCCCATAACGACGGGTACGCCCAGACGCCGGAAATGAGCGGCCACTTCATAAGCGCGGTTCGCCTGCGAGGTGAAAGCGGTAATGCCCACCAGATCCGGCCGAGGCATGGCCAGATAGTCCGGAGCGCCGAGGTTCTCGTCCACGATCGAGATTTCCCACTCCGGTGGGGTCAGGCCCGCAAGAACCATAAGGCTGAGCGGTTTCCACACGCGGTAACGGTTCCAGCGGCTCTCCTTGACTTTGACCATGCTGACAAGCGGATTGGATGGGTTGATCAGATATAAGAGCATAGTGGGTATTCACTAATGAATTACGGCCTCTATGTCAAAATTCGCCAATTAGAGGCACGTATTCATCGATTCTTATCAAAAAGTTGTGTATTATACAAAATAGCTTCGTAATCGTTTGATCCGAAACAAGATCTCAGCAACAAAGAAATTCTTGCCTATCACAACATTTATCATCCGGGATGTAACATATCTGCTTTTCCTGGCAGACTTCGCTCCAATCTTAATTATTTTCGTAATATGTGGTTTGTTATCGATAATAATACCCTAGAGTGTAAAAAAAATCAAGCACAGGAGCTTGTCAGAATGGGGTGACCTCTATTTCCTTCCCATCCAACAGCTTGACAGCATCCCGGTTGCCACAGCATATCCAAAGATTAGTCTCTTAAGCTATGGGAGGCGATTTCAAGTCTCAGCGGTCCCGCCATATTTTATTAAACGTTTAATAGAATAATGATTGGTAAAGATTGAGGGATTAAATCTGCCATCTGCCGAATTCTGTAAATAAATTCCTCCGGGATCTCCGCAAATTTTGGGTGAAGTTCACTCCCACTTGAATTTTCTCATAACTAATAGTACAGTTTCTGGAGGTTGGTCAGATTACCGGCTTTTGACCGGAACATTCTTCGCAGAACTTCTAACCTGGATTATTCCAAAATTTTAAAAAATAATTTGCAAACAAGATATTTTAATCTAAATTTTTACTATAACTCATTGGGAATACAGGAGTCAGGAGTCAGAATGGGTTTAATTATTATCTCTACAAAAAAATCTTCTGACTCCTGTATTCTGACTACTGACTTCTTGATTGAGATTCCAGCAAATGCTTTGTAAATGTTACAAACCTTCCATATTCTAGCAGTTTATGAATTATTCAGGTTATGACCATTGAGTAGAAAAATAGATATAGGGACGATTGCCGAGATTGTGCTTGAAAACGGCAACACTTAATTATATCGTTTTTAGAATAAGATTTTTGTTAAATAATGCCTGTGGGTGGATGCCCCTTCGAAGTACAAAACAGCAGTTCGGGTTAAGTATCGTTTATGCTAATATCTTTTAAGCCAAATCCACATATTCTGAGAATAATTATGTCAAAGCAGTTGTTTCTGTTGTATGCCATTTCAATCCTTTTTGCGCCAGTCTGTTACGCACAGACTAATAATGAAATATTCAAAAAGATGGTGGGAGCCGAAGTGGTTATGGATACCGCCATCAACGTTCAATTCCTTCAAGGTAAAGCAAACCAAAGGTTCACGGTCGATTCTGATAACGATGGCCGGATAGACGTGATTTACTTTATTGACAATGACCCAAAGCATCTGGGAAAATGCGCACCGCTTTTGGTTAAAATCGTTGACGAGGATGGCGATATGTATCTGACAGGCGAGGGAGATCTGGACAGCGATCTTTATATCGCCGATTGGTATGGCGATGGGACTATAGACCGCGTCGTAGATTACGTTGACCTGGATGGTGATAATGATGTGGATGAGCAATATTTATACCAGTGGATCTCAGAGAAATATCCGTATTTTACACCCAGGACATACAGCGGCAAATCATATTGTGTGGCTTATACCAGGGATTACGGGGACGACAATTGTTTGTGGTACCATTCCAACTACGAATACAACCAGAGGTTGACCGAATGGCTGACTGATTTCAACGGCGATGAAATGTTTGTATACCCGTTTTACTTTGATTTCAAGGCGGGGACTTTGACACCTGCCTGCGAAATGGCTTTTTCATTCTACGATCTCGACGGCGACTCGCTTTCCGAAGAAGCGGTCAGGTTCGAGGGCGCGAAACTAGTTGCGGAAAGCCTTCGCTATAGCATGGATATTGACAATGATGCCCGTGCCGGCAACAGACATGACTATGATTTTTCCATTACCAGCCTAGGCCCGATCAATCTCCCCTCCGAGTCCTGCAAAATACTCAATATCCGCGGCATTAAAGCCGAACCGGTTATTGACTGGCAATACATGCGCCAGTTTGCAAAATCTCAAGCCTGGGGAAAGACACACCTCACTTGGGATGAGGACGATAACAACATCGACCCGGAACCTGGTAGTATATATAATGAGCGCTGGGAAGGTGTACTGAATCTCGGCAATGAATTCATGCCACAAGTGGGTGGCCCTGCGTGTAGTGCTTATAACAAGCGAAATGAAATAGACATCGACGGTTCAGGGCGCTTTCAGTTCTATTATTCACGGGTAGACCGAAGATTTCATATTTTCGGCGCTGAGGTTGGTTGGATCAAGGTGGATTATAACTACGATAACCGCCTCGATATGGTCATATGGATGAATGATAAGAATAAGGATGGTTTTTTTGACACCTGGAAATACGATATTGACGCAGATGGCGTGGTAGAACGTGAAGTAAGAATGACTGAAAAAGCAATTAATTTGCTTCCCTTGGATTACGCAATTTTACATCAAGCCTATTTGCCAACTTTGAAAAATGCATTAAAAGATAACCAGCAGCTGATTGAAACCACGAAAGCATTGTTACAAAAATACGAAAAGAATTTTATCCTCGATCCTGTTGAAAAATATTTTTCTACAGAAATAATCAAATACGGGATAGAGTATCATTTGGGTGAAAAAATCAAGAATAGCTTGGAAGGTACGCGATATTATGGAGATATTATAAGAGAGCGCTACTGGATCAGGCTTTGCAGTTTATCATTTGTCACAAGCAATGAATCTTTTCCGCGAATTCAGCATGCCTATGAAACGGGTAATTATCTTCATGTGGCCGACTTGCTCAGTAAAACATACTTTTAATCCCGACCCCTTATTGATACTTCTCTCTTAAAATTTTCAGCGGTGACCTGCCTCCCGGAAATGATATAAGATATTCTAGTGTCGCGTCTTTTAAATGATTGGTAAATGAATTGCAGCAGGCCAATTTGAATACAACAAGTGAGATTTTATAAAAAGACAACTTTTTCCAAGCGCTCTTTCCTTTTCTTCCAATCAGGAATAATCCTAGAAAGCAATTGAAAGAAGCCCTTACTGTGTTTTGGATAAATAAGATGGCATAATTCATGGATGATTACATAGTCTATGCAATGTATAGGAGCTTTTACTAATTCCGTATTTAGCAGGATCACTCTTCCATTTGAGCAGCTTCCCCAGCGCTTTTTCATTCTTCTGAATCTGATCTCTGGCTCTTTTGCTCCAATCTTTAAAAAACGATCAAAATATTTATCTATCCTTTTTTTCAGATAACCTTTGGCATGCTTTGAATACCATTGCTGCATAACTTTCTTTGCTTTCTCTCTATCCGATGGATCAGAGAGTTCCATCAGGAAAAAACGTCCGATCAATTTTACTTGTGGTCTTGTACCTTGAGTAATGCGAAGCCTGTATTGTCTTCCCAAATAATAATGGGTCTCGCCACTTATATATCTTCTTGGAGGAGTAATTGGGTGGAACTGTTCAAAATACTCGAGTTGCTTAACGATCCAAGCAGTGCGATTCTTAATCCTAGTAGTTACCTCTTCGATTTGCTTGCTTATAGGGGCTTTTGCTACAACACTTTTGTCTGGATAAACTGTTATGGTCAGGCGAGTGCGAGGTTCGAATTTTAATGATACAGGAATCCTCATATCTCCGTATATTAATTCGAATTGATCGGGCTGTCTGCTAATCATTTTTAACGCTCTATCTCTCATGGCCTTCTGACCTTTGCAATATCAATACATTTATCCATAATTGTGTCCATTTCTTCGAACGATATTTCTAAATCCATTTTGCTCTTTTGTTCAAATATTCGATCTTCAATATCGATCCGCATTCGATTCTGCACATCTGAATTATTGACCCAATTGACTATCCGGTTACGTTCAATGATTTCGTCGATTGCAAGAGCCAAACCGGCCAGAGAATCGTCTACCTTTTCATCCCCGTTTTCTGATTTTTGTAAAGCTTCTTTTATACTGCCAAAGTAAGCTTTCGCTACATCGTGCGAGCTGAGTTTTTCCGGTATCCTATCTCCCGTTCGATTCCGTACCGATTGCATTATTTCTGTCACTCTACGTAAATATTCCGTGGCTCTTATTCGCTGTTCATGGAAGGCTCTGATAGTCTCATTCAAAAGCTCTGAGAATTTTTTATAAAAAGCAGGGTCTTCTTGCATACGCTCATGAATAGTCCTGGCCGTTCTGTGTGCAATGGTATCAGCCTTAGCTGAAGCACTGGGAAGTTTTTCAATCTCTTTTGCAAAAGCATCTTTGTCGAAGATATTGACCAGGTCTGTTATTTGTTCGATTTCACCGGTCCCGACGTGGGTGTCCAGCAGCTTTTGTATCTTTGATTCATACTCTGAAAAATCAACCACCTCGGCATAGCGCCGGCGAACCGAGGCACGAAGCTTTGAAAAGAATTTCAAATCCGTTCGATATCGAGAAATTTTATCTGGTGGTGTGGTTTCATGGAATTTTACGCTTGACAGGGCAATAGAAAGCGCCCGCGCAAATGCGGAAAGCCTGTCATAAAAACGATTACGTAGAGCCTCATCCGCTAAAATAAGCTCATATTCTTCTTCGTCCTGCCGGTTTTTAACTTCCTTGAATGTATCCCACAGTAGAGAGTGCTTTTGAGGCAGATCGGAAATGGTCTCACCTATATCAGTCAGTATATTTTCGAGGTCTTCTTTTTCGAACTCCGGCAGAGCATTATACAGATCCAGCGCTTGGTCTAGATTCTCCAAAATCCCTCGATAATCAATTATGTAGCCATATTCTTTGCCATCGTGCAGACGGTTTACCCGGGCGATTGCCTGCAGCAGCGTATGGTCTTTAAGTATACGCGTCAGGTAAAGTATGGTGTTGGGCGGAGCATCAAATCCCGTCAGCAGCTTATCAACAACGATGATGATCTCAGGGTAATCAGAATTTAAAAAGGAATTTATCAACTGCTTATTATATTCCCGTTCGTTGCCGTATTTCTGCATCATCGCTTTCCAAAAGCGCTGCACTTCCTTTTTATTTTCTTCGTATATATCTACGTCACCTTCACGTTCATCCGGACCTGAAATCAGAACCTCAGAGTTTATGAATCCAAAATCATCCAGGTATTTTTTGTAGAGCAGGGCCGTAGCTTTATCCTGAGTTACAAGCTGGGCTTTGAATCCCGTGCCCTGCCAGTTGTCCCGGTAATGCTCGCTTATATCCCAGGCGACTCTCATCACCTTCTGCGCAGCCTTATTAAGCTGATCAGTCGTTGAAAACTTTTTCTTAAGGTCGGCGGCCTGGTCCTTACTCAAAGTGGAGGTAATGCGGTCAAACCAGGAATCAATGGATTCTGAATCTACCTTCTGCTCGACATGTCGCCCCTCATACAGAAGCGGCACGACAGCCTCATCTTTCACAGCTTGGTCAATTGTATAGGTATCAATCAGGCCGCCGAACTGCTCGACAGTGTTTCTATCCTTCTTCATTACCGGAGTGCCGGTAAACCCGATATAGCAGGCCCTGGGCAAGGCCATGCGCATCTTGGCATGTCGCGGCCCGTATTGCCCGCGGTGCCCTTCATCCACGAGAACAAATATGTTGGGATCATCGATTTTAACTGAGGACCGGCCCACTACAGTATCGAACTTGTCTATAAGGGTAGTGATTATCCGCTGTCTGTTTTCTCGCAGCATACGGGCCAGGTGTTTTCCGGAAGTAGCCTGTTCGAGTTCTTTCCCGCAATGATGGAAGGTGCGGTATATCTGATCATCAAGGTCTATCCGGTCAGTTACAAGAACTATTCTGTAATTGGAGATTTCTTTCATCAAGGCTATGGCTTTAGCCAGCATGACCATGGTCAGGGATTTACCGCTTCCCTGGGTGTGCCAAACAACGCCGCCCTGACGTTTTCCTTCGCGATTCAACTCGCGGATACGATCCACTATTTTTCTGACGCAGAAATACTGCTGATACCTGGCAATTTTCTTTACGCCAGCATCATAGAGGATGTAACGGTAGGTTAGCTCTAATAGCCGTTCCGGCCGGCAAAGAGCATACAAAGCTCGGTCCTGGCCGGTGACCTGCCGTTGCAATGTCCCATATTGCGGTACATTTTCCCGCACCTGATACAAATTAGAGGCGAGCAAATGGTCAACCTGAGATTCTGAAAGTGGGATATTGCAACATTCCTTTACTTTCTCTTCAAAACCCTCGGTTTCTTCCCGCCACACAGACCAGAACTTTGCCGGCGTAGCTGTAGTGGCATACCGGGCTTCATTTTTCGATACGGCCAAAAGAATTTGAGAATACAGAAACATCTTGGGTATCTCGTCGTCTTTCTGGTTTCTGATTTGCTGAGAAATAGCCTCTTTTATTGGCTCTTTGATATTGGGTGATTTGCATTCAATCACTACCAGCGGTATTCCATTGACAAAAAGGACAATATCGGGCCGCCTGGTCTGGTGGCTGCCTGTACGCTCGACAGCGAATTCCTCGGTTACATGATATACATTGTTCTCGGGGTTTTCCCAGTCAATATATTTCAGGGTGAAGCTCTTAATGTCACCCTCGATTGACTGCTGCAGGCTTTTACCCAGGCATAGCAGGTAATAGATTTTTTCATTTGTGCGTACCAGGCCATCATAGTGGAATTCCTTAAGCGCCTGAACACCGCTCAGGATGTTGCCCTCGGTGAAAGGATACGTTTTGCCCTTGAACTGGAAGGAGTTGTGATCTCGCAACCAGCGCACAAGCACTTCTTCCAGAATAACGCTATTCAGGCGGTCTCCCCTTAGAACCAGCGCTTGTTCTAGTGTTAAATACTCATAGCCCAGGTTCAGCAGCAAGTGCAAAGCTGGAACTTGTGAAATGGCGTCCTCGCGGAGGTCCGGTGCTGCTTGAGTGCTCATATTTCAGCCTCTGGGAGGAAAAGGATCGTTTCCGTGGCTGTCTTTACTCTGTATTTTCCCGTCCTTGCCATGAATTAAAAATTCAGTGCCCTGGTTGCGGCTGATTTGCCTGCCGGCATCGACTGCATCTTGCTTGAGGTCAAAATGGCCGCTTGAGCGATTTGCGCCGCCTCTTTTCACATCCCAACCGCCACCGGGATTGTGAACCACATGGTGAGAATCCTGTTTACTCATTGTTTTCTCCTTTCAGCTTCATGTTTTGACAAATAAATTGAATAGAAACACGTGTAAAATAACTTCTCGTTCTTCGTCACTCTTTGAGCGGAGCAGGAATCTCCACTCACCCGGCTCACTGACATCCAGGTTTTTAATAAACTTGGTATGGCCCTGAATAATCCCATGCATATTTGACTGAATCTCGGAAAATCCTGCATTTTTTGTATTGAATATGATCAATGCGGCTTTGCAGTCTCTCCAGGTCAAATACCCCAAAAGTTGATCCAAGGCTTTCAATAACTCAGTGTTTCCATGCCAGATTTTACACTCCGCCACGAAAGCCGCACGATTACTATCCTCAATACAAATGTCTGTTTTACCCGAAACTCTGAAAGTTTCCGCGGTTGCTTGCCCTTCATAGTGTCCGTTCAAATGAGCGCGGATGATGTCTCGTAGTTCTTCCTCTCCGTGCTTGGCGAATGTGCCCGGGTTGGTCTCAAATGAACGCCCCTCGTGCCTGATAACCTTCAAAATATGCTCGTAATCCTCGTCTCTAATACCTGGCTCAGGAGGCTTATTAGGTGCTGCAGGCAACGGCCGGACAAGTTTGCGCTTTATAGGTAAAGCAGAGATATCAGGAGCGCCTGGCTTTTTCTTGAGGGGGATATTGATGGCTTTGACAACTTCTGCATGCTTACCAAGCCTTTGTCGGCGGTTTGCGATGCATTGGCGTATGTGGTTTTTTTGCCTCTGGTTATGGGATTCAACATTCTTTCTTATATTTTCGAGATAATCTTTAACGTTTCGAAGAATATCATCAATTTGACGTTTTAGCTCGGAACCGTCAACAGCAACATCAGTGGGCCTCGTTGCCAATATTTCTATGTACCCGGATTCTCCTTTGGGGGATGTGATTACATTAGCCCTGGGTGGATTGCGAGTGTATGGATTGGGTTTGCATTTCCAAAGGAATGGATCTCCGGCAAAAGGAACCGTCACTTTAACTAGAATTCCGGGAACCGAACATGGGCCATTATGGTCAAAATTACCTCTTAGAAAATCATGACTTACGTCAACCTGAGTTTCTTGAGGGTCCATCTCCATGCGATCTTCATATAATTCAATGGGTATGACCTCGAACCTGGAATAGACATGTTCTAAAAGAGTATCGTCGTCCGTATTAAGAAACTGGTCTTCCGGTATAGCATCCACAGTTTCCCTGGCTTTGTTTAGACCGGACTCTAACGTTTGGCTTAGGTCATACTCATGGAAGAGTAGTTCTGGTAAATCTCTACTCATGGTGTCACCTCACTGTTTGTTTTCACACGCACTTCACCGGTTAATAGTTTTTGCATCAGCCCCTTTTTCTGCTCCCGCAGGGCTGCCTCTTTTATGCGCAAAAGCTCAATTTCCTTTTCACAAGCACTTAGTATTGCAGCGATACATTTCTGCTCATTTATCTGAGGGAGTGGTATTTTAAACCAATGTAAAAAATCCCCAGGCAAATGAGGTATTCCTGATCCTTCGCGAATAGCACGAATTCGGTTTTTTTCTTGAAGCAAGGCATTATACACATAAACTGAAGTAGCTTTTTCTTTGGGAATTCTTAAAACTGCTACAGTTGAAGAAATTATCCCACTATGCCCCGTGGAAGTCTTACCAGCATATTCCCCATCCCAAAGAAGAAGTACGTCTTCAGGTTTACAACTGATACCATTTTTATCAGTAGTGAATTGGTAGTAAGAATTATCGAAAGAAACTGATCCAATATAAGGTAAACCTTCACCAGCATCATTGAGAGCAACTTTTTGTCCCTTTGTTTTTTTACAAATATTTTTCAATCGTTCTTCTTTCCAACCCTCCGGCAGATCTCCCTTTTTCTTAACCGGCTTGCCAAACTCCGGAAACCGCATGCGCCCGGTTAAAAGCTGCTGCATGAGGCCTTTTTTCAAGCGCTGCTTGGTCTCTATAAGCTTGCCCACCTGCTCAATTGCCCGGTCCCAGGCGGAGAGTATCTCGGCGATTTTTTTCTGCTCGGGGAGAGGGGGGAGGGGGATTTTTAAACCGGAAACTATTTGTGTATTTAAAGAAGGCATAGTGCCTCCTACAGCTATGCTCCTTATATAGTGTTTAAAACTATGCCTATTAAAGTAATGGCTATAAAATGGCGAAAAGATTTTAGATGGAATACCTCGTATCCTTAGCAGCCTTCCAGAAAACATCCAGCCTTTTTCGCTTTGTTTAACTAAAGAATTTCTATCTACAGAGCCTACACGACTAAAAACAATGTCGTTAACTTCTAAAATATATTTTGAAAGTCTTTTTTTGTCCTCATCAGAAACCATAGGCAAATTGATGTGAAAAATACCCTGCTCACTTAGGTGCTCAACAGTTATTATTGGTGTTCCAACTTCAACATAATCACTTTCATGTAGTTGAGCGCCAAAAGGACCAGTCTTTACAGATGCAACATTATCAAGCCTATCGCACTCCCAATCCTCAGGTATCCACCCAATCTTCGTTTTTTTATATCCTGGTATGTTCTCGTTTCTTTTACTCATTTCAAGCCTCGCTGTCCAGGCCAAGTTCTTTAAGGTACCTGTTAAGTTCCGCCTGAGTCCCGGCCAGCTCTGTTTCAATCTGGTGGATTTCCTGCTGCACAGCAGCGATATCGATATCCTCTTCCTCTTCGAAAGTATCCACATACCGCGGGATATTGAGGTTGAATTCCGTCTCTTTAATTTCATCGAGCGTGGCAAGATGGGAGTATTTCTTTATCTCCCTGAACTCGCGGAAAGTTGAGACAATTTTCTCGATATCCTCAGTACGGAGTTTGTTCTGCTTTTTTCCATCGAGGTATTCCCTGCTGGCATCAATAAACAGGACGTGTTTATCCCTCGTACTATCAGCCTGCTCCCACGGCTTTCTTCCCTTGTTGAAGATTAGTATCGCGGCCGGAATCCCGGCCCCATAGAAAAGCTGCGCCGGTAATCCGATCAACGCTTCCAGAATGTTATCCTCGATGAACTTTCTGCGGATGATACCCTCGGCGCCACTTCTGAAAAGGACTCCGTGAGGAACTATCACTCCAACCTTGCCCTCACCCTCCAGGGCAATCTCGACCATGTGGCTGATGAAAGCATAGTCGCCGCGGCTTTTTGGCGGAATCCCGCGCCAGAAACGGTTGAACTTATCACTGGCGGCATTTTCCGCTCCCCACTTGTCCAATGAAAACGGAGGATTGGCGACAACCACATTGAAGCGCATCAGCTCATTGTTTTCAATCAGCTTGGGGTTGCCAATGGTGTCGCACCACTCGACATGTGCCGAGTCCATCCCGTGCAGGAACATATTCATTCGGCAGAGTGCCCAGGTTGAACCATTGCTCTCCTGTCCAGCCAGAAAAAAGTTACTGCTGCCCACTTCCTGGCCTACTTTAATTAAAAGAGAGCCTGAACCGCAGGTGGGATCGCAAATTCTATCTCCTGATTTTGGAGCCACTAATTTAGCAAGCAGAATGGACACTTCTGGCGGGGTATAGAATTCTCCTGCTTTCTTTCCAGCGCCTGCGGCAAAGCGGGAAATCAGGTACTCATAAACATCCCCGATAACATCCCGGTTGCCAATCCGGGAAGGCCGCAGGTCGAGCCGTTGATCGGCAAAGTCTTCAAGTAGATTTTTCAGGCGGCGATTTCGCTCTTTTGTCTGTCCCAGTGCCGGTTCACTGTTAAAGTCAATATTGCCAAAGACGTTTTCGAGCTTGGCTTTGTTTTCGTCCTCAATATTTTCCAGGGCGATATTTATGATCTCGCCAATATTCGCCTCTTCCCGTTTACTGTATACAAAATCAAAATCTGATTCCGGCGGCACCACAAACCGTTCGCGGCTTAGCGCCCTTTCAACTCGAGTTTTGTCACCATTGTATTTCTCTTCATATTCAGCCTTCTTATCTTTCCACAAGTCACTGATATATTTGATAAACAGCATGGTGAGGATGTAGTTTTTATATTCTGCTGGATCAATTGCTCCCCGGAAAGTATCGCAAGCCCGCCAGACAATATCATTGATCTCTTTCTGCGAAACGTTCTGGTTCATGTCATGGTCTCCTTATTCCTCAAATGATTTCAAGCAAATTTTATTGATCATTCTGTCTTTGAGATTTTCATATTGGTCATGGAGTTCTTTTTCACACTGCCATAGCGCCATAACTTTTACTATATTGGCCTGAACTTCTATAGGAGGTATTTTTACTGTAAGTTTTGAAATTGTAAATTTTGATACATAGGATATACTAGTTTCACCTGCTTGAGATTGTAAATAGGATCGAGCAGGAACTTGATTAATCCACCATGCTAAATACCTGGGCAAAACATTATTATTTTTCACGCGAATAATATAAAAAGTTCCGGCTGCAACAGTGTTTTCCAGTGAATCTGTCAGACAATAAGCGAAGTGCTCAAGTCCCCGTGCCTGAAACAAAATATCACCCTTAATCACTGAATAAATTTGCGGAATTCGTTCAGGATTAAATCGTTTAATATTATCAATTTTTAGGTTGTGTGAACTATCAAAATCTTTTCCTTGTATAAGTCGATATGTTCCGTCTGACTCATTTTGAATACCTGAACGCGCTTGATATCCCACTTGTATATCTGCTATCGAGGCCAATTGTTTTGTTCTTATCCGATCCATTGCATATTCCCCCATTAACATTGCGGTATATTCTCTACTGTAAAATAATAAATAAATACCAACTTGTCAAGAAAATAAACAGTAGATAAAATACTGACTTTGGATTTTTACAGAAAAACGGTAGGATTTTTTAGAAAGTATTATAGAATAAACATTTAGTTTAGATTGAAAGATTAAATCCGCCATCTCTCGAATTCTGTTGGCAATCTACGGATTTTACCATAGCTTTTATTCTCTCATAACGAGTGGTATTAATTAGGCGGGCAGGTTCGAATGGGAGTGTCACTCGCAGGGAGGGTACTTGTTCGGAATCGTTCTAACGTCCGCAGTTACATTGATGCACGTTTATGTCTTCTGGCGCTCCGGCCATGTTGAACGACCTGATCTTTCACCGATATTCAGTATGGAGTGTCATAATGGAAAATGCTACTCTGAAGGAATTGATAACCTCCATGTTTCTCTTCGTAGCCCTTCTCTTCTCAGCATGCAGCCCTGGCCAAGATACACGTGCAGCAGAATCCGCCCGCACACATGAACAAATCCGTAAGAATGAACCGCGGAAAGCTCAGGAGAATTCTTCAGCGGAGAAGACACGCCTGAAGAAAAGAGGCTATGTGCGAATCGCAACACTCGGGCCGCAGCCACTTCAGGTCGATGTGAGTACAGATCCCCAGACAATTGTTAAGATGATTATCAAACATTGGCGGCAAGAGTTCTCACAGGTCTTGGCTGACCGGCCTGATCTGATCGTGGTTCCTGAGGCGTGTGACCGTCCCGACGGGTTTCCTGTAGATAAGCGACTTGAATACTATCGCATACGCAAAAACCAGGTGCGTGACTTTTTTGCCAAGGTCGCCAAAGAGAACCACTGTTATATCGTTTATTCTGCTACGCGCGAAATGAATGACGGTACATGGCGCAACTCAAGCGTGCTGATTGATCGCCTGGGGGAAATTGTGGGTGTCTACAATAAGAACCACGTAGTTATCGAAGAGACCACAGAAAGCGGAATTCTCTGCGGCCGCGATGCTCCGGTATTTGAGTGTGATTTCGGAAGAGTGGCAATCGCTATATGCTTCGACCTGAATTTCGACGAATTGAGACTTAAGTACGTCAAGGCGAAACCAGATTTGATTATCTTCTCATCGATGTATCACGGCGGCCTCATGCAGGCTTACTGGGCATACTCGTGCCGCTGTCACTTTGTTGGAGCAGTGGCCGGTCAGCCGTGTGAAATTCGCAATCCATTGGGAAATGTGGTTGCCTCCAGTACGAACTATTTTGATTATGTGGTGGCGAATGTCAACCTCGACTGCCGGCTCGCGCACCTGGATTACAACTGGTCGCGACTAAGGGCGTTGAAGGACAAATATGGGCCGAAGGTTACAATCACGGACCCCGGCTTTCTAGGATGCGTATTGATATCCAGTGAAGACAAAGAAATCAGTGTGGATGAGATGATAAACGAGTTTAACATTGAATTGCTGGATGACTACATGGCGCGAGCTTTGGCCCACCGCCACAAACCGGGCAACATGGAATGAAGAGAATAAATGGCAATTAATATGGGGTTGCGCAAGAAGGTGAGGATTGGTAAAAATGTCGATATGAATGAGGCCTGGTGTAATCTCAATAATATCGAAAACTCGCATTTTGACTGATTCAAATAAAGGGTGAAGTTAAACTTGAATTCCAGGTTAAATTTTTGTATACATTATGAGGGCAGGTCATTTGATTAAAATAACCAGTTGGAAGGAGGCTGTCATGCGCTATCTCGTTTTATTAGCAGGCGTAGTTTTTCTCTTTAGCGCCAGTGTAGTGAATGCCCAAAAGGGTAAAGTCAATTTTTCCGGGAAATGGGCTCTTAATGTGGAAAAAAGCGATCTGGGCGAACCCTCCGGCGGCAGAAGAGGAGGCATGCTGGCCTCTAAAATGAATGTGGAGCAGAAAGGCAATAAACTTACTGTCGAAGCTTTTCGGAAAAATCAGGAAGGGGCAGAAGAATCCTTTGTCTCTAACTATACCCTGGACGGCAAGGAATGCAAAAATGAGGGCAACAATCGAGTGAGCGTATCGGTCGTAAATTGGACAGATAATGGCAAAACGCTCACCATCGCTTCCACAATAACCGTATCGAGAGGCGGCCAGGAGTTCAATTTTAAAGCAACTGAAATATGGTCATTGACCGAGGGGATACTCACTGTCAAAACGACACGCACAACCCAGGGGGGTGAGAGAGTTACCACAGCGGTTTATAATAAATCTTAGAAGCGGAAATTCGGTACCAGAAGAGTGATGACTTGCCCCCCCAAAATCGGGACCGGATTTTTATAGAGAAATACAGGATTTGTCCTGCGCTCTAAAATGTCAGGTATTTGATCAAACGTTTCCTGCACGGTATTCTCGACAGAATTTTTAAAATATTTTAGTCGGGCCCGCCTTATTTTATTAATCTTTTAATTGAATAAAGACTGGTTCAGGCTATGGGTTAAAGCCGCCATTTGCCAAATTATGTTGGCAATCTACGGATTTTACCATAGCTTTTATTTTCTCATAACGAGTGGTATTAATTATGAGTGCAGGTCAGATGGGTGTGTCACCCGCAGGGAGGGTAGGTGTTCGGAATCGTTCTGACATCCGCAGTCACATTGATGCATATTTACGTCTTCTGGCGCGTTTGCTCGGTGCCGCTTCTAAAACGCCACATCCCTCGAAAGCTCCTTATCGGGGCAGGCATAGTTCTCTGGGCAGTTTTTTACTTCGGCCGCGTTTTCGGGCACAGCGGCACTGGCACCTTTGCCAGGACTCTGGAATTGCTCGGCATGAACTGGATGGCAATGCTGTTCCTGGCTTTCGTCTCCCTTCTGGCGATGGATTTCATAACCGGGTTCGGCTTTCTCCTGCCCAAACTGGCGCCTTCGCTGCGAGGCCTGGCCCTGGTCGCCGGCGGGGTGCTTTCTGTGATCGCACTCGTTCAGGGCCTGCGGCCGCCGGTAGTGCAAAACTATGAGGTGCGCCTCTCCGGCCTTCCCAATGAGATGGATGGCACAGTGCTCGTGGCCATGTCCGACTTGCACCTAGGCTCGCTGTTAGGAAAACAGTGGCTGGAGGCGCGAGTCGCCCAGGTCGAGGCGCAGCGGCCGGACCTCGTGGTCCTGCTCGGTGATCTCTTCGAAGGACACGGAGAGCCCCAGGAGGAACTTTTCCCGGTCTTCCGCCGCCTTTGGGCACCTCTGGGCGTCTGGGCCGTCCCCGGCAACCACGAGTCCTACGGTCGCCAGAATACTAGCACATCTCTGGTGGATAAGGCCGGCTTTCAGGCGCTAGTAAACTCCTGGGCCGAAATCCGGCCCGGCTTTGTTCTGGCAGGCGTTGACAATCTTACAACCAGCCGCAATCCGGATCAGGGCGGCGATCCTATCGCCAAAGCTCTCGCGGATCGGCCTCCGGGTGCCACCATCCTCCTCTCCCATGCACCGTTGCAGGCCGACAGAGCAGCGAACGCCGGTGCAGGTCTGATGCTTTGCGGCCACACTCATGGCGGGCAAGTCTGGCCCTTCGGCTATCTGGTCCAAAACGCCTACCCGCTTCTTGCGGGACGGTATGAGGTAGGCGGCATGACAGTCATAGTCTGCCGCGGTACGGGCACTTGGGGCCCGCGTATGCGCCTCTGGCATCCCGGCGAGATCCTCCGCGTGACGCTCTACGGGAAAGAAAAACCGGACATAACCAAATAAAACGAATATAGATAATTAAGTTGAAATTAATTTTCTTCATACAGCGCCCTAATAGGGAATTGAACTATGGGCTTTTAATAAAAAAATAATTGCCTGGAGTAATCTAATGTTCAAATGCACCCTTTCTCTCCTTTTCTGCCTTGCTACAGCGAATTTTTCCTTCGGCCAGAGTGATAAGCCATTAGTGTCACAGACACCGGTCAGACACATTATAACTTCTGACAGTGTAGACTTATTTGTTACAGTAAAAGGTAAAGGAACGCCATGTTTATACATTCATGGCGGCCCTGGTTCCGGAAGTCATTGGTTGGAGAAGTTCTCCGGTGATATGCTGGAGCGACATTTTCAAATGATTTATTTAGACCAAAGGGGAGTGAGTCGCTCCACAAGTCCGAAGGACAGTAATTACACTATGGACAGAATGGTTAAGGATTTTGAAGAAGTAAGAACAGCTTTAGGCATCCAACAGTGGATTACTATGGGCCATTCCTTTGGAGGAATCCTACAGATGGGTTATGCCTTGCGTCATCCTCAAACAATCAAAGGGATGATCATGATCAATTGCGGGGTGAATTTAAATGAACGCGGCAGCAGCACCTGGATACAAAAAGCCTGTGAATTCCTCAATATCACGGATACAATACCTTATACCGATAAGTCAATCCCGGTAGATGATCGGTTAAAAAAGCTTTATGGGGAACTAAGAGAGAAGGATCTTTTCTGGAAAATGGGATATGCCTCCAAAAAGAATAAAGAGATTATGGATGCCACTTTTGACGAGGTGCCTGACTGGAATAAAGATTACGAAAGAATTGCATTGTCAATAAAAGATTATTGGGTAGATTTTAAAAAGTCGACTCCGGATATGAAAATGCCGGTACTGTTCTTTTACGGGAAAACAGATTGGTTTGTTGGCCCGGAACATTATAAAGGCGTAAACTTTCCTAACATGATGCTTTGGGGAAGTGATGTTGGCCATGTTCCCTTTTTGGAAAATAAAGCCGATCTGGAAAAGGCGATCACCAGTTATCAGGAGAAGTATAAATTATAAAGAAAAGCGGCCTTAGGCCGCTTTTCTTATTGTATTTATTGTGCCAGGGTGCAATAGTAATCTACCATTACGATAATCCAGCCTATGCCCGGTAGTCCGACGAATTTCCTTCGCTTCGGCAATTAAACCGGATAATTGACCTGTCCCCGGAAAACGAATCCCTAAATATTTCAACAGAGAAAGGTGATTTAAGACTTAACCCAGAGAAAAGAAGGATGATTTTCTGAAAACACAAACAAAAAACCGCTAGATTGTGAGA
>Ga0315277_10004641_pt1 | contig 18268 bp, 10 predicted proteins | sample YL17G05_15_MG_FD_203695 | JGI IMG/M metagenome (GOLD analysis project Ga0315277, IMG submission 203695) | Sediment microbial communities from Yellowstone Lake, YNP, Wyoming, USA - YL17G05_15 | ecosystem: Environmental > Aquatic > Freshwater > Lake > Sediment | place: USA: Wyoming | collected...
TACTTTAGCCTGGGCAGACACAACAAAGGGTGTACGGGCAGACTCCGTTTGCCCGTGGGACCGTGGCGAGGGCGTCCCGCCCTTGCGTCGCGAGGCCATCTTGGCCTCGCTTTGCCGGGGCGCGATGCGCCCTGGGCCCGAAGTACAAGGGCAAGATGCCCTCGCCACGGTCAGACCCGACCGAAGGAGCACCGTCAAACGAGTTTGGCGGTGCCACCCGACTCCAAGAGGGAACAAGCTAAACAGGTATGGCAAGCGCCGGCTTGCCGATGGGACCCCGCCTCTTTCCGGTCCCCTGCCGCAGCGGATTGCCGCAACCCCTTTGCCGGCAGGGACTTATGCAAATGCACACGGCGGCTCGATTTGTATGTTTTTTGCTTGTAGAATTTGAACGATATGTGTATCATGTAATCAACGTCACGTCCGGCGATCGCCGCCGGGCGGCAGGCGCGTCACCCGGGACATTCGTCCGGGCCGGGACCTGACAACTGAACAGGAGGACCTCATGGAGAAGCGAAGCTGTTATGATTGTCTGTACGCCCACTGGGACCCGGGGCGCTGGCTGCGGTCTTTCGCGGGCGGCCAGCCGTGCGGACCGATCTGCATCAACCATCCGGACTCGCCCGGCGAGATGCGCGATATCCTCACCGGCGGCGTCTGTCGCAACTTCCGGCCCCGGCCCGACGCCCCCGTCCGGCCGACTCCGGCTCGAACGCCCCGACGCCGCTCGAAGGCCCCCGCCCAGGCGGCCCCCGTCACGTCGCCGTCGAGAGAGGAGATCCGCCGAATCCCGCTGACGCGGGGCAAGTTCGCCCTCGTGAGCGCCGCCGATTACGAGTGGCTGAGCAAGCATCGCTGGTCCTGCCGGGGCGGCGGCAATCCGTACGCCGCACGGTTCGAGAACGGCAAGGTCATCTGGATGCACCGCGAAATCATGAAGACCCCGCCCGGCATGGTCTGCGACCACATGGACGGCAACGGCTTGAACAACCTCCCCTCGAACCTCCGCAACTGCAACCACGCGGACAACGTCCACAACCTCTCCAAGGCCGCCCACGGAACCAGCATCTACAAGGGCGTCTGGCAGGACAAGAAAACCGGTAAGTACTGCTCCAAAATCTGCTGCCAAGGCCGGCGTTACTACCTCGGCACGTTCGATGAGGAGGTGGCCGCCGCCCGCGCCTACGACCGCAAGGCCGTCGAGCTCTTCGGCGAATTCGCCCGCCTGAACTTCCCCGACGAATGGCCCCCGGAACGCCGCCGGCAGATCCACGCGCAGCGACGCTGCGAAGATGGAACGTAGGAAGGTAAGCGCCCGCCGACCCGCTGCAATAATCAATCGTGAATCATCAATAATCAATCCAGGGGCCGCTGCCTCTCATCCGCTTAACCCTTTGCCAAACGGAGATTTACGGCGATTCACTCCGAAAATGTACCGGACCCGTTTAATTCTCCCCTTAGTCAGTCCACTGCCGAACGTGGTAATCGCCGACGACACGCATCCGCTTGGGATGAAGCCCTTTCGCCGTCCTTATAAACTCACACGGGACTGGGCGAGCCAATATACCCCGCTTTGGGAGAAGGTATATGCCCCGTTCAAGGGCAAACCGAACGTGGCGTACCTGGAAGTCGGCTGTTTCGAGGGGGGTTCCATCGTCTGGATGCTTGAGAATATCCTGACCGACCCGACCGCCCGTGTCACCGCCATTGACCCGTTTTTGGGATCGTACAAAGACACGTACTACGAGAACCTGGCGTTGTCCGGTGCCGCAGAAAAAGTGGTGACGATTTCCGATTACTCGCAACGGGCGCTACGCGGCTTGCCCTGGGACTCCTTCGACATCATCTACATCGACGGGTCGCACGTCAAGGAATCCGTGCTTGAGGACGCCGTGCTGTCGTGGAGACTACTAAGACGGGGCGGGTTGCTGGTCTTTGACAACTACCGTCTCGTTGAGGAGACAAGGGTGCCGGGCATATTTGCATGTCCGAAATTAGCCATAGACCCTTTCGTCCAGTGCTTTGATCGGTATTTTGAGGTGATCCACAACAGCGAGCAAGTCATCCTGCGCAGGAAGGATTGAACCCATGATCGCCTACGGCGGCAGACAGGCGAGATTTGAAAATCCGGGTGGCCCGTATCCAGTCTTTACGCGCGAATGATGATTCGCCCCTGCGCGTCCCCTCCGTCGGCCGCGCGCCATCGCACGACAGGTCGGTGCGATTGTGTTGCTCTTTAGAAATAACAGGGTGGGCGTGTCTTCTTCGCTCATACAACGGGCGGCATTAGCCCACCGCAACGGCCGACGAATCGTTCTGCATCATGATCATCAAGTACCATCCCAGCGATACCAGGGATGTTCATTAGAACCTGCAACCCTTCAAGCTGCGACAAATAGGCCGTGCCTCTCTTGCCCATACGTACACCTCCACTCACCGGATCGGCCGGCCGCCGGGGGCGATGACCTCAGTCGCGCGAATGGATGTAGTAAAGCCCGGCAATCCACTTCGTGAGTTGGTCGCGTGTGAGATTCACGTCCTTTAGCTCCGCCTCCTGATGCGCGACGTACTTGTTCCTGAAGTCGTTTATGTTTGCGACGGCCGTAAGTAGGTCAGACGCCCCCTTCACCTTGAACTGCTCCCGAACCGCCTCGAACACACCTGCGATTTTCGTATTGTCATTCAGCGTGTAATCAAGGCACGTCCTGAGCAACCCGAGTGGCGAGAAACCATTTCGGTACACGAGCGTTTTTCTCAGATTCTGCGCGATCTGCAGGTAGTGCTGAGCCTGAGGGCGGCCCAAGTTATCGACATAGGGACTGAACCAAGCCTTCTGTTCCTGCACCAAGTCAGGTACGAATGGCGACAGACGCTTGAGAAGCAGGCCGCGACAGGCCTCATCCACAGAGCCGAGCAACGCCTGAAAAACCTGCCCGTAGTTGATATTCTCTTTCTTCTCAAAGAATCGAAAGACCGAGATTGCCTGCTCTGCGGCTCTGCGGTATCTCTCCGGTAATGCGTCCAAAACCTCTTTGTCGATAATCCCTTTGGCTTCGAACGGGGTTTCCTTCGCCTCTGCCTCAATGACCGAAGCGAACAAAGGCAACTGGTCCTTGTGCTCCTCTTCTTTCAGAAGGTTCTGAAACGCCGGCGCGCATGTCCTGGCCAAAGCCTCGACCGAATCCTCGTTCGATCCCTCGAACACACCTTGCGGCACATAGAGATAGTCCCATCTGCATTTCTTTGTTGACGCGCACTTGCACCATTCGACCGCCGCGCGTGCCTTTCTCGGCACGTCGATGTCCTCGCGGCCTTTGGTCTCGATAAGGTAGTAGTTGCCTGTAGTCGTGCGCAGGAAGAAGTCGGGAGTGTAGAAAGCCAAACGACCACCAACGCCGATGTAGTCCACGCGAAGGCATTGCGGACCCGCGTTCTTCGCGAAGGCAGCCACGTCGCGCGCCCTTCGAGTGAGAAACTCCGTCATTGCCACTTCGAGCTCTCGATTGCATGGAACGAGATTGAAGAGGGTGCGCTGAGCCTCCAGAGCAGGCCGGCGCTCGCTATGCGTCACCTGGAAGGGCTTCCACGTGGATAGCGCCATCGGCTCCTGTTCCGGCGATCTTCTCTCCACCTTTGTCGTGTGCTTGCGGATCAACGGCACAAAGACCGCCCTGATGTGCTCGGCGACATCAGAATCCCCTAGTCTCGCGACAAGCCCCGGCTCAAATAAGTTGGTCTTTCTCTCAAAGAGGATTTCTTCGATGAATGTCTGCAAAAGAGGCACAATCGCTGCATGGATGCCGCGCACTTTGCAGATCATTTCAAGCTGCTGCCGGTAGTAGGAAATTGCTCCGATGCCGGAGTCGAGCAGTTCAATATGGATTTTCATCCTCTCGACGATTTCGCCGGTGAGAAGTTGTCTGCCTTCGTAGTCGATTTCGGTCTTGACTTCCTTCGCGAGAGGAAGGGGCTTATAGGGTTTGAACGCCTGCCTGACCTCGTCCAGGGTGATGCCCTCCACCGTCGGGACAATCCGATGCCCGCTGGACAGTCGCGGAACCAGAATCTCAAGGGCCTTGACATCCTTGCGTGCTTCGTCGGGATAGATGGATACCGTGGTTCTGGGTATCTCATCGAGATCGACCATCTCAATAGGCAACCCCTCCTGAGCCAATTCCTGTTGATAGAGACTGGCAAACGACGGGTGGTCTACGACGGTGACTATTTCATTTGCGCCGCCGGGCGGCGTGATTCTTCGCAGACCGCGCCCCAGAGTCTGCTCAGGGAGAATCTCAGCTTTGGAACTGTACGGACGCAAAGGCACTATGGTCGTGACGTTGCGCACATCCCAGCCTTCTCTCAGCATCAGGACGGACACGATGCAGTTATAGGGACTGCTGTTGCTATCCAATTCGCGGCTCAGTTTTCGCAGGGCCTTGAGATCCTCATCGCTGATGCTCTTCTCATCCTCGAGGAAGATCTGCTTTGCGTTGGACCCCCGCCCGATGTTCTTGATCTTGCCCTTGAGATTGGTGTGCAGGTTGATCGTCTTGCCGTTCAAGTCACTGAAAACATCGCTCGTGTTCAGCCGTGTGGCGATTTGGTCGGCGGCGCCGGTATCTTCACACATGACGAACATGAGGGCTTTCTTGCCGCTCTTTTCCCATTCCTGCCTGCTCAGTCGCCAACGCTCATAACCGAGCCGAAGATGGCGGTCGTACCTGTCCGCCGCATTGTCGGCCGGTTGGAGCGCGAGGGCCTCTGTTCTGCCAATGATGGGGGTTTTCACGATTCCCCCATCGACGGCTTCGCCTAAAGGCGTATCGCAAACGATGTGCTTGAACGCCTGCGCCCTATCATCCTTGGGCGTTGCGCTGAAATCCAGTTGTGCCACGAGGCCGCGTCCTGTGCGGCTCATCAGCGTGTCATGGAGATAGCGTATCGCTGTATTCCATGCTGAGTCCGGGTCCCAGACGTGGTGTGCCTCGTCGTTGAGGACCATGACGCCGGGATGGGCTGTGATTCTGTCCCGCAATGCCGCGCCCGTGTCGAGTGCCTTGGCCTTGGAGACGGCGGGTCCCGCCCAGTCGTATGTCTCGCCATCCTTGTTCCTACGGCGTTTCTCCTGGTCGTACAGGCGATGGATATTCGTCAGATACAGTGTCCCGCCCGTCGCCGCGCCGGTTGCCTCGTCCTGCAAAACGACGGACAGATTCCAGTCGCCTCGCCACTCCGCAGGGATCAGCGGATCGGTATCGAAGATCCGCCCATCGCCGAAATCCTCTTTGAGTCGCTCGTACACCGTCAGATTCGGGGCAATGACGACAAAATGCCGCGTCATTGGTGAGTCAGACTCGCGCAGGTGGTGGAAATAGCTCCACACCATGGCCAGACTCATGATTTTGGTCTTGCCCGCGCCTGTGGCGACCTTGAAGGCGTAGCGGGGCCACATATCCTCTTCATCTGTAATTCCGAGCGATTGGATTTCAGCGGACGGGCCGCCGAATTCCGCGACGATCTGAGAAAGGCCCGTCAAGCCTCTCACTTCCCTGAGGTAAATCAGAGTCTCAATGGCTTCCCTCTGGCAGAAGTAGTAATGGAAAGGGAATTCTTCTCCGGCCGGCGTCTTGCCGCGGTGACTGCGATTGAACCAGTGGTTGAGCAACTCGCGAGTTGTGTCACTGGCGCCACCATAAAAAGACTCCCGCCATTCTTTCACCGCCCAGCGCAGATTGTTGACGATGGCGATAGGCGAGGGCCTGCGCCCATTGATGATCTTGGCCGGGTCGCCGGGCTTATCGCCCTTGACGCGGTGTTTCGTAGGTTCATCCCACGGAGAGAACAGGGGCTCCAAAGCCGTCGGGTTTATGAGTGCTTGATCAGGCATCGTTGTCTTCCTTATCGCCCTCCGTCAGTCGGCGGACCTGCTGGCGCAGCTCTTCGTCGGCGTGGTCGGCCTCGATCATCCGCCGATTCCCGGCGAATCTCTCGTACTGGGCGTGTGCCGCATCCTCGGCGAGTTCCTTGGAGATCCTGCCCGCGTGGGTCAGAATCTCACGATCATTCAATCGCAGGAAACCATCAAGCTTCGCCTTCCAGTCCGCCATGTACATCATCTTTCTCTGCTTTGCCTGAAGTTCCGCGAAGTCCAGGTACTGCCCGACAAGAAGCTCCAGCGTTCTCATCTCCTCCTGGTTCAGGTAGTTTTTGGCAATCGTTGTATCTGCCTTGGTCAGTGCCCGGCCATGCCCTGCGCCTTTCCAGGTCGTCAGGCCCATATTGGGCAGGGAGGCGTCAGCCCGGCTGTCGATCAGTTCCGCCGCCGTCTTGCCGGTGGCCGCATACAGCATTTTGTTCTGAACAGTAGCAAAGAACTCCTGCGTCGTAGGGTGGTGCGCATCGTAGTCGGCACTCAGTGCGTAGATATCGCGAACCTTGTGATAAAAGCGCTTCTCCGACGCTCGAATAGCGCGGATGCGCTCCAGCAACTCGTCGAAGTAGTCGATCCCGCCCGGCTCAGAGAGCCGTTCGTCGTCCAAGACGAAGCCTTTGACAATGAACTCGCGCAGCCGCTCCGTAGCCCATTGACGAAACTGGGTGCCCCGATGGGACCGGACCCGATAGCCGATGGCCAGGATCATCTCCAGGTTGTAATGCTCAACCAGGCGTTCCACCTGCCTGCCGCCCTCGGTTTGAACTATTCGATATTGTCGAATAGTTGCCTCAGGCAACAGCTCTTTGTCGTCGTAAATGCTTTTGATATGGTGATTTATCGTGTTGACGCCGACCTGGTAGAGATCGGAAAGAAGCCGCTGGGACAGCCAGACCGTCTCGTCCTCCAGCCGCACTTCAATTCTTTGGCGGCCATCTTCCGTCTGGTACAGAACGATTTGCCCCTTGGCAGGCAGATTGCTTTCAGGCTCAAACGTGCTTTCTGGAGGTCGCTTCTTGCTCATATCGCCACCCCCACGGTGATGCTCGTATCACAGCCGAACGTGTCGATCACTTTGACACAGGCCGTATGCTTGCCCGTCTTCTGATAGGCATAGCGCGCATCGCTCACCGTCTTGAGGCTGCGGTCTTTCCGCGTGCGGTAGTCCTGCCAGTGATGGTTGAAGGGCTTGCCCGGCTCCCACTCGAAATCCACCGCCCAGAAGTCGATGAAGTCGGTGCCGCTCTTGATCGCTCGCTCTTTCAGGGCCTGTAGCTCGCTGCTCGGGACCTCGGCCAGCGAGGGCACGAAATTGGCAATCTTGATATCGACGCTGGTTTCTTTGCCTTTCTTGCGGTAGACAGGCTCGGCTTCGAGGACCGCCATCTCCAGAAACGGCGGCGGATTCTTGCGGTTCTTCTCCATGATCTCGCGCGGGATTTGGATGAGCATCAGCTTGACGCCCAACTCCTTCTCCAGTGCCGCCGCCGTCAGCCGCAAGTCCATCTCAAATTCCCACGCCAGGACATAGCATTGCTTGCCTCCCGCCTGCGCAACAGCTTCGGCCACCGCTTTCGCCTCCGCCCGGCTGAAGATGGAATCGATCCCATCGACGTGACAATATGCGCCGCTCTTACGCCCATGAATCAGCGGCGACGGGGTATTCGTCAGCACCTCCGCCTTGAAGAACTCCAGGACCACGCGCCGGTGCTCCTCATCCGCCCCCTTGAGCCGGTCCTTCTGCCACCACTGCCGCTCATAGCGACCAAGATTGTAAACATCGAACGCGCGGTAGGCCTTGCCCTCTTCATGCAACTTCCGCTGCAATTCGATCAAACGTTTCCGGCTCGTATGAATCGCGAACCGGCCCAAATCAGCCATGATCCATCGACGACCCAAACGTTCCGCCACCGTCCCCGTTGTTCCACTCCCACAGAAGAAGTCCGCGACGAGTTGGCCTTCATCGGAGGCAAGACGCAGAACCTCAGTCAAGAACTTTTCGTTCTTCTCAGTTGGATAATCGTTGTCCGCTGAGTAGATCGGCACTCCGGACCACATCGTATCGGCTAAGCGAGTCTCCGCTGGTTCACGCCAGTACTGCGGTTTCCCGTCTTCCGGCGACGGCCTGATGAATTCGAGGCAACAACCGGTGTCACGCCAATATTGAGCGAGTGTCCGACCACCACCCTCGGATAGAAAGCGCTTGTGATTGTCCACTGCCTTCAGCGCACGCTCCTCGCGCCAGACCCACTGCCCACTCTGTGGAGTCACACCGAAGAGTTCATAACGCATTGTCGGACGGTCGGCCGTACTCCAGAAATGATGCCAATGCCCTTCGGGATTTCCCGCATCATGCTTAACGACCCAGAAAGGGCAGAATCGCGTGCTGCTGCGATTCGAGTACCACAAGAGGATATCATGTCGAATTTGCAGGCGCGCAATACTTTCAAATTGTTGCTGGAGATTCTTCGTAGCTCGCCCAGGCAAGACGATCTCATTTCTGAAGTTATCTCTCCCGAAACAATCATCAGCACACATCCGCACGCATGATGCAACCTCTGACCCAACATGGATGAAGATACTGCCCTGGTCGCTTAACAACTGTCTCATCAGAGCAAGTCGTTCAAACATCATGTGGAGGTAGGAGTCAGTCCCTTTCCCCCACATGTCGCGGTAGGCGACCATCTCGAGAGTGGACTGGTCTTTGCCAACGCTTTCGTTTTCGTCGCCGATGGGGACATCCATGGTGAAGTCTGCGCCGACATCGAAGGGGGGGTCGATGTAGATCAGGTCGATCTTGCCCTTGAACTCGGCGAGGAGGCTGGCCATGACGAGCTTGTTGTCGCCCCAGATGAGTCGGTTGCGGAAATCGTCGACGCGGGTGGTCTCTTTCTCGAAGGCCAGGAGGTCCTGCTTTCCTCGTGCGGCGGCCTCGCTTCGCGGCTGGTCGATGGTCTCGATCCTCTGCATGGGCATGGCACAGCCAGCAGTATCCACTTGGCGGCGGTTGCCGTACTCGTCATACTTGCCTTCCCAGACCAGTTCCGTGCTCATCTTCGACAAAGGATGCGGATTGCCCGGTCCCCACTCGCTCATTGGCTGCTTCCTTTCTGACTAATGCCAGACTTCTCTCGCTGCCCCCGGCTACCAATGATGACCGGCAATATCTCCGCCATTTCGGGCCTCTGAACCCTGTAAACGCTTCTGGATTCCGCTGCATCCTACCCCTTCATATCGGCGCGAGCAAGGGCATTCTGAAAGCAAAAGCGGGCCAATCCGGGCCTCCTGTAGCCATGCTCCGGCAGCGGAATCTCCGCAGAAGGGCCGGGGGTGCGGGTCGGTAATGCACACGGATACAAGTTCAGCGCACCCCCGGCCTCTCCCAATGGCGTTCGTCACGGCCAAAATGTGGATGCGAAAATCTCTATCAACGCAAGATTCTCTGTGAATCAGCCTGCCCGACCGCCGGATGCCGGCAGCCGGAATCGCCGAAACCATCCAGATCCCTTTGCAGGTTGCGACCATCGGGAGAATTGAAGGGGTCCGGCACTTCTTCGGGAGAGATCGGCAGGAAGGCGGTAGCCGGTAGCCCTTGGGATTGATTATCGATCATTGATGATTGATGATTGGGCCGGTGGGGCCGGCTGTAAAGCTTCGTGCCACTTCGTGAGCTTCGTGGTTGAAAGGCAGTTGCCGGTTGGAAACCTCCGCGGGCTCTGTGCTCTCTACGTGGGAAAGAAGGGGGATTGGAGGGGTGCGGCAATTCCTCGGGAGATAATTTCGTAAGCCCAACAACGGCAAGGCGTTGCGGCGGCGATGTTCATTTGTGTGAAGCCGTGTGAAAAAAGAAACACGGCCGGGGGCCGGCCGGTCGTCGGTAGCCTGTAGCCGGTAGCCCTTGGGATTGATTATCGATGGTTGATGATTGATGATTGGGCCGGCGGAGCCGGTTGAAATCTGCGAAAATCGGTGAAATCTGCGGCTAAAACCGGTTGTTCGTCGTTTGTTCTTGGTTGTTCGCTGCAAATCCGTGTGAATCGGTGTGAATCTGCGTCGAAAAGGCAGTAGCCGGTAGTCGGTTGGAATCTGCGTTGCTAACTCGCAACAACTGAAAAAGATTTCCAGATCATTCTCACGCGTCGCTGTAACCCACCAGAAGAAAAGGATTTATGTCTCTCGCGGAGACGCAGGGACGCAGGGTTCAGAATGCGTTTTGGTCCTGTCCTTCTCTGCGCCTCTGCGTCTCTGCGCGCGTGAATTTTGGTTGCGGCCGAAGGCCGGGCCGGGTTCATCTGCGGTTCCGTTTCCTTCGCGTGGCTTCGTGGTCGTCCGGCGCCTTGCGGTCCGGCCGGATCGACGACGTCTGCATCTACAATCGAGCCGTGCAGCCATAGGACACGCGATCCACTTGGCACGAGGAAAAGGGCCGGCGGAGTGAGGAAAACCAGGAATCAAATATCAGAACTTTTGGCTTTTGATTGTTGATCTTTGATCTTCCTCAGCCCGCCGGGCCTTCGGCTGCGCTTGTAGTGACGCCGTAAGGTGGTTCTTGTGAAGTACCAGGTTTGAAGTGTCAAGTGTCGGGCGGGGGGACACAAGCGTCCGGGCCCCTGCTCCAAACTTGAGACTTCACACTTGAAACTCCACTTGGTGCCCCTGCAGCACACTGCGAACCGGCTACGCGGCCGCCCTTGGTGCGTATTATGCGGCGGGTTCGCTTGCCCCGACGCGGAACGGACCCTCAGAATCCCGCCGGAGGAACCCGACGCCTGCCTCTATCGTAGAACCAGCACCCCGCCCGCGGACTCGACTTTTGGCAAATCGGGGTTGACACCCTGCCTCCGCCGGTGTTAAAATTATACGCTTGTACGTTCCGGGCGGCGTAGCTCAGCTGGTTAGAGCATGGGACTCATAAGCCCAGGGTCGTCGGTTCGATTCCGACCGCCGCTATGCCAGTGCCCCCATCGTCTAGTGGCCTAGGATATCAGGTTCTCATCCTGGAGACAGGGGTTCGACTCCCCTTGGGGGTACATTTTTGCCGTGCGTGAGCTGCGGCCGCCTCGCCGCCGGGGAGACACTATGCAGACGGAAGTACAACTGGCCCCGATTTCGCCCGCCGACCGCGAAGAGATCGTCGATTTATTCAACCATTACGTGCGCAGCAGCTTCGCCGCCTTCCCCGACCGCGAGGTCCCCTACAGCTTCTTCGACCTGCTCATGGAAGCCGCCGGCGGCTACCCGACCCTGGCCGCCCGCGACGCCGCCGGCACGCTGATCGGCTTCGGCCTGCTCCGCCCGCACCATCGCCTGCCCACCTTCGCCCGCACCGCTGAAATCACCTGTTTTCTCGCCCCCGCCCGCACCCGGCAGGGCCTCGGCTCGCGAATCCTCGAGGAATTGGAGCGTCAGGCCCGCACCCGCGGCATCGCCACGCTCCTGGCCCCCATCTCCTCGCTCAACGAGCCCAGCCTCGCCTTCCACCTCAAGCACGGCTTCGTCGAGGCCGGCCGTTTCCGCCAAATCGCCCGGAAAATGGGCCACCTCTTCGACGTTGTCTGGATGCAAAAAATGCTCTGACCATCAAATTCACCCGCGCAGAGACGCAGAGACGCAGAGAAAACGCAACCCAAACGCATCCTGAATCCGGCGTCCCTGCGCCTCCGCGCAAGATAGAATTGAGTTTTTCATCCGCAGATTGCACCGATTTTCGCAGATTTTCGCCTGAAAACTGTCAACCGGGAACTGCCAATTGATGTTCCACCACGGAGAGCACTGAGACCACGGAGAAATGACCCGACACGGATTCGCGCCGATTTGCGCTGGTTTTGACCTGAGAACTACCTCTCAATCATCAATTATCCATCATCAATAATCAATCGGAACGGCCCCCGCCCGTGTTCAAACTTCACACGGTTTCACATATATGAACATGGTCGCTGTAAAGCCTTATCCTGGGTGGACTTACGGCGTCTAACCGCGTCATTCCTGCGGAAGCAGCGCAGTTTGGCCTGGCACAAGCTGCCGATGGGCCTGCTCATCGGGCTCTGGCTCGGCTGCGGCTGGCTGCCACTGCTTCGGTGCAAGCAGAATGGTCCCCGCGTACGCACTGGCGCTGACGACGGTGATTACAATCGCGCGGATCAGGGTCAGATAGCTGATCTTCCCGGCCCCGGGGTTGCTGAAGCACCCGCAACTGATATCCAGGTGCCGGTAGAGCGCCGAACCGAGCACGAACGTGAACAGCACGCCCATACCGACGCTCGCCAGCAGAGCCCCGCCGACGAACACCCCGCCCACCAGGCACACGCCGGCAAACAACTCCACCCACGGCAGCACCATGGCCACCAGCACGCCCATCTTCGGCCCGACAAGCTCATAGCCGTGATGCTTCCAAGGAACTCATACGGCCGCTGAATCTTCGGCACGCTGCTCACGACGAACATGCACCCCAGCCCCAGCCGCACCACTGCCACCCACGTCGATAGCGGATTCCCGTAGGGTGGGCTGTGCCAGCCTTCTCTTGGAGATCCCTCTCACGCGGAGACCGCCAAGCCCCAAGGACTGCAATACCTTGTCTCCCCCAGGTTTACGCTGATCTGCGACCGCCTGCGGCGTGAATTCCTCCGCTCCCGCGAAGGTATCATGTTGACGCGAGGTCCCTGCTTGGGATAACCTGAGACGCCGTAGGTGACGCAAAAGGAGTGCTGTGCGCATGGCTGGCTTGACCTTCAAAGGAAAGTCCTTCGTTCAGAATTACCATCTGCTGGTGAAATATCACCAGCTCATTCCACGCAAGGACAAGTCCCTCACGGATAAGGTCAGCCTGCGCGACAACCTCATCATCCACGGCGATAACCTCAAGGCGCTCAAGGCCCTCCTGCCCATGTACGCCGGCAAGGTCAAGTGCATCTACATCGACCCGCCCTACAACACCGGCAACGAGAACTGGGCCTACAACGACAACGTCAACTCCCCCATGATGCAGGACTGGCTCGGCAAGGTCGTCGACCGCGAAGACCTCACCCGTCACGACAAATGGCTCTGCATGATGTTGCCACGTCTGCGCCTGCTGCGTGACTTTCTATGTGAAGATGGGATCATTCTCGTATCCATAGACGACAACGAGGCATACCGGCTTCGCGCCCTGATGGACGAAGTATTCTTTGAGGACAATTTCATAGCCCAGCTTGTCTGGGAGAAGGCTCGCAAGAATGATGCGAAGCTATTCTCCGTGGGTCATGAATACATCTTGGTATACGCCAAGTCCCTCACTTATCTCAAAGAATTGAAGACCGTTTGGCGGGAGTCAAAACCGGGTGCCAAAGAGTTGTGGGATAAATACTGCGAACTCAAGGCTATCCACCGAGATGACTTTGCGGAAATGGAAGCAAGTCTGCAACAGTGGTTCAAGTCGCTCCCGAAGAAACATCCGTCAAAGGCTCTTGGCCGGTATCGGCATATCGATCAGTGGGGTCCATGGCGTGATCGAGATATTTCCTGGCCCGGAGGCGATGGCCCTCGCTATGACGTGCTTCACCCTGTGACCGGCGAGGCGTGCAAGGTCCCGGATTGCGGGTGGCGATTCGCGACGCGGGAAACCATGCAAGAGCAGATCGAGTTGGGTTTGGTAGTATTTCGAGAAGATCATACGGAACCACCCTTTCGCAAAGCTCACCTGCGTCCGCTCGCTGAAGAACTAAGCGATGACGACGCATTCGAGGAAGAGACACCTGATTCGGAAATGGAAGTCGGCCTACAGGTAATGCCAAGCGTCCTTTACAAGCAGTCTCAGGTGACAGCAAGATTCTTCCGCCAGCTTATGGGCGCGATCAAGTTCGAGAATCCCAAAGATCATGAAGTGCTTGCACGCGTTATCCAATATGTCACCGCGGGCGACCCGAACTCCATAATACTTGATTCGTTTGCCGGCTCCGGCACAACTGCACATGCGGTCCTTGCCCTGAACGCACAGGAAGGAGGCAACCGTCGTTTCATCCTCGTGGAGTGCGAGGACTATGCTGATAAAGTCACTGCCGAACGTGTTCGACGTGTAATGACCGGCGTGGCGGATGCAAAGGATGAGAACCTGCGTAAGGGCTTAGGCGGAACGTTCAGTTACTTTGACCTTGGTCCGGCGATAGAGATGGAGAGTATCCTGAGCGGGGACAATCTCCCGACATACAGCGACTTGGCGCGATACGTGTTCTATACGGCGACGGGGGAGGAGTTCGACGCGGCCGCCGTGGATGAGAAGAGAAACTTCATCGGCGAGAGCAAGCAGTATCTGGTGTACCTGTTCTATGCTCCCGATTTGGAGTACCTCAAGGCGACGGCTCTCACGCTCGACAGGGCGAACGCGCTCGGGCCCTACGCCGGCAAGCGGCGTCTGGTCTTCGCGCCGACCAAGTATCTGGATCAGGAACACCTTGACGAACGACGGATCGACTTCGCTCAGCTTCCGTTCGAGATCTACCAGTTGGTGAAGTGAGCATGGAAGCCAAGGAATATCAGGTCAGGACGTTGCATCGCATCGGGACGTATCTTCAGCTTTTGTACGACTGGAAGCTGAAGACCGACCAAGTGGCCGCTGACATCGGCCCAATAGACTTTCCCGGCAAGGCCTGGGGCAAGATGGAGGGTGCGTATCGAGCGTATAAGCCCCGCCGTGACGGCCTGGGCCGGGATCTGCCCTGTTTCTGCCTGAAGATCCCCACCGGCGGTGGGAAGACCTTCCTCGCGGTCAAGACGATCGACCTGATCAACACGACCTATCTCAAGAAACGCACGGGTTTGGTTCTGTGGGTCGTCCCAACGACGCAGATTTACAACCAGACGATCAGGAACCTGCGCGACCGGGACCATCCTTACAGACAGCACCTCGACATTGCCAGCGGCGGACGCACTGTGATTCGGGAAAAGGCCGAGCACTTCACGGCCCAGGACATCCGTGAGAGTCTTGTCGTTCTGATGCTGATGCTCCCTGCGGCTAACCGCAAGACGAAGGAGCAGTTGCGCCTCTTCAGAGACAGCGGCGGGTTTGCCGACTTCTTCCCGGCCGAGGACGACAGCCAAGGCGCCGCCAGGCTCATTGAGCAGATCCCGAACCTGGACACCTTCGAATCGCAGAACGCCTTCTGGGGCAGGCAGATCAAGACCTCTCTCGGCAACACGCTGCGCCTGCTGAATCCGGTCCTCATTCTGGATGAGGGACAGAAGGCCTACAGCGAGATGGCGCAGGAGACACTCAAGGGTTTCAATCCTTCAATTATTGTCGAGTTGTCCGCGACGCCGCCAAAGGCGAGCAATGTACTCGTGGACGTGACGGGGATCGAGCTGAGTCGCGAGGAAATGATCAAGTTCGACATGCACGTCATCAACAAGGCAAGCCCAGACTGGAAAGATACGCTCCTCGACAGCCATAAGAAGCTGCAAGAGCTTACGATCAAAGCACGCGACTACGAAGGGCAGACCGGCAACCATATCCGCCCGGTCTGTCTAATCCAGGTCGAGAGGACCGGGGCGGCGCAGCGGGGACAAGGCAAGATTCACTCGGAGGACGTGCGCGAGCACTTGATCAAAGTCGTTGGCGTTCCGCCGGAAGAAGTCGCGGTCAAGACGAGTGAGAAGGATGAGCTCAAGGAAGTGGACGACATCGGCGGCCTGATGTCCAAGGACTGCCGCATCCGGTACATCATCACCAAGCAGGCGCTCCAGGAGGGCTGGGACTGCGCCTTTGCCTACGTGCTGGCCATCCTTACAAACCCCGGTTCTAAGACGGCTCTGACGCAATTGGTCGGGCGCATCCTGCGTCAGCCCTTCGCTCGCAAAACGGGCATCACAGACCTGGATGAGAGCTACGTCTATTGTTTTCAGCAAAAGGGCCAGGAGCTTCTCGAAGAAATAAGACAAGGTTTCCGCGGCGAGGGTCTGGGCGACCTCGTTGGACGCGTGGCGGTGGAGGATGAAGAGGCCGGATTACGTGGGGAGGAGCGCGTTTGCGAAATCAGGGAGAGATTCAAGGCAACTGCCGAGCAGATCATTCTCCCCGTGTTCGTCACGCGGGACGGAACGAGTTGGCGAAAGGTCTCCTATGAGATGGACATCGCAAGCCGCATTCGATGGGCCGAAGCAGACCTCACGCCGATGTATGATTTGACCCTCTCGATGATCGAGGACAAGGACATCGAGCAGGTTGCCGGAATTTCGGATGATGCGTCAAAGGTCCTTGACCTGAAAGAGACCACCTCTCTGCGCACCGGGGTGCTGAGATTGGACCCCGTATTCGTTGCCCGCCACCTCCTCGATATCGTTCCCAATTCGTGGGTAGCGCACGAGTTCGGGCAGACTGTCCTCACGAGGCTGCTTGGGAAATATGATCGGCCTGTCGTTGTCAACAATTTCGTCTTCATCATAGAGGAGCTTCGCAAACACCTGACAAACGAGAGAAACCGCCTTTCTGAGGCTGTCTTCCGGGAGATGTTGTCGGCCGATTCGTTGCGATTCCTCGTAATTGCCAACCGTCTCGGCTGGAGATTCCCCAGGAAGAGGACGGCCCGGCCCCAATGGCTCACGAAAGGCACAGGTGCACAACTGGAGCGCAGCCTCTTCGATCCTGTCCCGGACGATCTGAACGATATGGAGAAACGCGTCGCATGGTACCTGGACGATCAGGACAAGCTGTTGTTCTGGTATCGCAATGTCCCCAAGAAAGACGATTATTACGTTCAGGGCTGGCGCCGGGGCAGGGTCTACGCGGACTTCATCTTCACGGACGTGGATGAGACGGGAAACGGATTCAACCGTGTCTTCGTCGTGGAGACCAAGGGCCTGCACTTGAAAGGGTCTGAGGACACCGAGTACAAGAGGGCGCTTTTCAACACGTGCAACGAGTTGGCGAAGGAAACCACGCTCGGCCAACTGGGCCTGAAGCTGCATGCGAAAGAGGTTTCGTTCGCCGTGATCGATGAAGATGAATGGGAACGCCGGTTCAACGCACTCTTCGCGACCAAGTAGACCATCCAACCCGATACCGTCTTTGCGAGCGAGTCACAAGGCTGTCCTACCCGCGGCGGAGCCCTCCGCCGGGGAGTGTGATTGCGGGTCGCCGGCCGGTTCTTGTCGTCTGAACGGACTTTGTGAAGCCGTCTTCCCTGAGCTACACCCTTCCCCAATTTGGGGAAGCCATCCCAATCGTGTTGCCTTATACACGGAAAGCCCCCGCGGCGCTTAAGCGGGAGCGATCAGTAATCCTTGAACTTCCGCATCCACTGTGGCCAATCCTCCGGTTTAGCGCCGCCGGCTTTGGTCCAGGGGCCTCGCGTGTTGTACTGCCTCCACCATTTGAGCGTCCAGAGCTCCCTGAGGCCCACCTTGCGGACTGAGGCATCACAGAACAAGCTGTTGACGCCGCCCTGGTGCCGATCTATGCACACCTCCGACATACCTGAGCCGAATACCCACACGTCGTCTTCAGGCGGTGGTTTGTCGTCTTCTTGAGCATATGCCCACGGACACCGCCCATCGAGTTGGAACGGAACGTCGGCCCTGCTATCAACCTCCCCAGGTCGCCAAATGCCCGAATACTCGTGAGAGATCCAAGACAGCCAGACCCACTTGCTGTAGGCGTAGCTACCGCGTTCCCCGGGCGTTCCGTCCTTGTTCCAGCGATACCCCCAGGCGGCGAATTTGCTACCTCTCATACCGGCGGCGCCGTTCTTCGCCCCAGCGTCGTCAAGGCTCTCCCAGAGTATCCGCGAAGCCATCGGACAAAGCGGCGCATCGTGCCATCGGGACTCAACCGGCTCAATTTCGCCTTGTGCCGGGCCTACAGCGGTGCCCTCTTCCGCCGCATGGGTCCACCAAAACCGTCCTTCCTGGGAAAGATTGCTCTGGCACCGGACACTCTTGGCCTGCATTCTGACCCGCTGCAAACATGGCATCAAGAGTGCTAACAGCAGGGCAATAATGGAGATCACCACCAAAAGCTCGATGAGGGTGAAAGCCTTGCGACTGATGAAGGATGATTGATGATTGATGATTGGTAAACGACTGTGGCTGAATGATTCACGCGCTGGCAGATAGGGATAGTCCCTTCCCCTCTGAGCCTGTCGTGCGCTCGCTGCATCTGGCTTTGAGCAACCCATCATCTTACGCTCCCTTCTCTCCAAAAGGAAACGTACCACTCCCGCTTCTTTGCAGGGTCTACCTTCTCACCTTCCAGCACTCGCGGGGCTCTATCTACCACTACTTTGCTACCCGCCACTCACCCTGTCAACAAAATTCCGCCGGAAACTATGGAAAATTTTTCGCGGGGGGCGGTGGGGGGTGGGGTGGTCG
>Ga0315277_10004645_pt1 | contig 18250 bp, 17 predicted proteins | sample YL17G05_15_MG_FD_203695 | JGI IMG/M metagenome (GOLD analysis project Ga0315277, IMG submission 203695) | Sediment microbial communities from Yellowstone Lake, YNP, Wyoming, USA - YL17G05_15 | ecosystem: Environmental > Aquatic > Freshwater > Lake > Sediment | place: USA: Wyoming | collected...
CTGCCTGCCGCTGCGTTTACGATCGACGTGCGCTATGCGGATTTCAATGGCGACGGCCTGACCGATGTCGCGTACCCCGCTACGACGGGTGTGTGGAATCTCGGCTTTGGGCAGGGCAGCGGCGGACTATCGATCGTGCCTGGGCCGAGTTCCGCGAGCTACGCGACATACCAGACGGTGACCGGTGACTACGATGGCGACGGTTTCGATGATCTGTACGCGACCAGAACCAGCAGCAATCAATGGGATGTTTTCCATGGTTCCGGTGTCGGGCTGGCGTCCAGCGCCATTTCAACCGGCATTTCAGCGGCCGGTCTCTCCTGGATGCTCACCGACCAGAATGGTGACAGCCTGTCCGATCTCGGCCGCTATGACAGCGTGAGCCTCGTCTGGAGCACGTTCGCGCATCTCGGCCTGCCGGGTGAACGGATTACGAGCGCCACGGATGGCCTCGGCAACGCGGTGACATTCAGCTACCTGCCGATGACCAATAGCACCGTCTACACGAGAGGCACCGGCGCGATCTATCCGAACCGCGATTATCAATCAGCCTTGCCACTCGTGACCTCGATGCAGATCTAACCGGCAGGTGGAACACCCTTCACACTCTCATACAAGTACGCCGGCGCTCGCGTGCACGCGCAGGGCCGCTCCTTCCTCGGCATGGAGTCGCGGACCGTGACGGATAATCGAAACAGCGCCTTCACGACGGAGACGTTTCGTCAGGATTTCCCGTATATCGGCGCGCCGGCGACGGTGACGGTCAAACAGCCAGGCGGCGTCCAGACAATTCAAAGCGTGACTCACTCCTACGCTCGCCACGTGTTGGATGCGACCGCGGGGAATGAACGCTACCTGCCGTATCGGTCGAGCTCTTTGACCAAGATTTACGAAATCGGCGGTATCAAGAACGGCAATCAAATCACCGAGATCACCGAAGCGCACACGGTTAACACCCTCGGCAACTCGACCTTTGCCTCGGTTCTGGTCGATGACAAAGACAGTGGTTCGTCTGAATTCGGATTCCGGTGGAGCACAGAGGTCACTGCCACTTACAAAGAAGATCTGACGAATTGGTGTATAGGTGTGCCTACAAGTCGCAGCGAAAAGCGCACCTCGCCTGGAGGTACGAACGCAACGCGGGCCGCAAGCTGGGCAGTCTCCGGCCTTGAATGTCGGGCGACGCAAGAAACCATCGAACCTGGCGCCCTCAGTTCAATCTCCTTGGTCACCGACCTCGGCTACGACGGCTGCGGGAACATCAGCTCGATCGTGAGCTACCCGGGTGGTCTGCCGGGCTCCAGCCGGACCACCACGATTGGCTACGGAACGCGCTGCCAGCGGCCCGAGTCCATCACCAACCCGCTCAACGAGGCGTCCACCATCGCTTACAACTGGCCGCTCGCGCTGCCGAGTTCGCAAACCGATCCGAACGGCCTTGCGCTCAATCTGGACTACGATGGCTTCGGCCGCCTGACTCGCCAGAGACGACCCGATCTCACGGCCTCGCGGTTCGCGCTGACTGCCTGCACTGCAGGCAACAGTTGGTGCGGCAAGAACAGCAGTGCCCGGGTCAAAGTCACGCGAACCGAGCGCAACACCTTGGACAGCATCCTGCGCACGGATGAACAATTCCTGGATGGCTTTGGCCGCGTGCGTTGGTCGCACAGCGATTCGCTGGAGAGCGGTCCGGCCATCGTCGAGACACTCTACGATGCCTTTGGCAGGGCCAGTCAAGCGACTCAGCCATATTTTTCTGGCGGCATTGTCTATTCGACTAGCTACACGCGTGATCTTGTCGGTCGCGTGACCCAGATCAATGCCCCCATCAGCGAGAGCAGCACCAGCGGAAGGATCACCGGGTATTCCTACGAAGGGCGTGATCTCAAGATCACGGACCCCAGGAGCTTCACGACGACCCGGCGCAGCAATGCGATCGGGCAATTGCGTGCGGTGATCGACCCGAATCCGGGCGGCACCACCAATTACGCCTATCAGCCATTTGGCGAGATCGCGTCCATCACGGATGCCGCCAACAATGTCACGTCCTGGGCTTACAACGTGCGTGGATTCGTGACCGGCACCAGCGATCCGGATGCCGGGAGTTGGATCTACGCACCGAACGCCTTCGGCGAACTCACCAGCCAGACAGATGCCAAGAGCCAAAATGTCACATTTACTTACGACAAGCTCTCGCGGCCACTCACGCGCGCAGAGGCGGAAGGCACAACCTATTTCACGTATGGAACTTCGGCAGCCGCCAAGAATATCGGCAAGCTGGCTTCGATCTCGAGCCCGGGAAGCTATTCCGAAGCATTCAGCTTTGACTCGCTGGGCCGACTGAGCCAGCAATCGGTCACCGCCGACGGCACGGCCTATCCGATCAACCTGACTTACCACGCACAGACCGGCTTGCTCGACACGCTGCAATACCCGACGAGCACATCAGGTTACCGGCTTAAGCTTGCTTACGACTATTCGAGCAACCTGCTGCAAAAGGTCCGCGACTTCAACAGCAGCACGATTTTCTGGCAGGCCACCAGCACGGATGCTTTTGGGCACATCCAGAACGAGACCTTCGGCAACGGCGTCCTGACCTACACGGACTTCGATCAGGCAAGCGGCCTGATGAGCGCGCGGGAAGGCGGCGTGGGCGGCGGGACCGGTCTGATCAGCTCCCAGGTGGCCTGGGACCTGAACGGCAATCTGACCCAGCGCAAGGACCTGAAGCTGAGTCCGACGATCACCGAGGACTTCACCTACGACAACCTGAATCGGTTCGATGAGTCGAAGCGCACGGTCGGTACCGGCAGCCCGGCGACCAATCAGGATGTGACGCTCGACGCGATCGGCAACATCACATGGAAGATGGGGATCGGGAACTACGCCTATCACGCCACTAAGAAACGCGCGGTCATCAGTGCCGGGGGTTTCAGCTTCGGCTACGACCCCAACGGCAACATGACGAGCCGCAACGGCTCGACCATCGGTTACACCAGCTACAACCTGCCGAACGCGATCAATTCGGGGAGCAATTCCAGCAGCCTCTCTTACGGCGCCTTCCGCAACCGCTTCAAGCAGGTGGCGGTCAATGCCGGGGCCACTGAAACCACGATCTACATCGCCGGGCTGCTGGAGAAGGTCACCCGCGGCAGCCTGATCGAGTACCGGCACACCATTCACGGTGGCAATGGCGCCACCGCCATCCACACCCGCAGGAGCGGTGGTTCGCCGGCCTCGGATACCGTGTATGTGCACCAGGATCACCTGGGCTCACCGGAATTGATCACCAATGCCTCGGGTGGGGAGGTGCTGCGGCTCTCCTTTGGGGCTTATGGCGAGCGCCGCGACGGCAGCGACTGGGACGGGGCTGTGAGCTCAGCCGACCTGACCAAGATCGGCAACACAGGAAGACATGGATTCACCGGCCATGAGCATCTGGACGCGGTCGGGCTGATTCACATGAATGGGCGGGTGTACGAGCCGGTGGCGGGGAGGTTCCTTGGAGCGGATCCGATCCTGAGCCTCGGCCTATCGCAGGATGTGAATTCCTATTCTTATGCCTGGAACAACCCGCTCAATGTCACCGATCCGAGTGGATTCCAAGACGATGGCCAGACCAAAAAGCAATGCAAAGACGGCTGTTTCACCGGTTCTTTCTGGGACTACCTGGATATCATGTGGGGTCTAGACTACGGAGAGCCCTCGATCGAAGAAAAACGCAGCTGGGACTTTTCTAGTCCGAGCCCGAGTCCGAGTCCGAGTCCCAGTCCTGTCTTGGATGCGAAATGGGATGGCCAAAGCTTTGGCGGGCCGAAGGTGATGTATGGGGTCGGAACAGACAGCACAGTGGATGGGCCGAGCTATCTGCACCGCGTCGGAGTTACAGGTCGTGGAATAGCTACTGGCCTTTTCGGGGCCACTCTCGGACTGATTGCTGCAACTCCGGATCAAGCTCTTTTCTATGACTTTGGTTCAGCGCTTTATGACAATCCAGAACTGGCCGACGACTTCCAGGCTGGGCACAACTTTGGCTATGTGTTGGGCCTTGGGAGTCTGATCACTGGCGCGAAAGCAGGCTCGAGACCGATAGCAGCGGGGGAAGTCACGGCCACCCGGCAGCTAATACCCACGCACATGCCCACGCTGTCGCGAAGGCAGTATCAAGCGCTAAGAGAAGACATCGCAAGGAATGGAATTCTAGACCCGATCAAATATGTCGAGTTCAATGGGCGAAAATACATTGTCGATGGACACCATCGACTTCGCGCCGCACGAGAGCTCGGAATCGAGAAAGTGCCGACCCAACAAGTTCAGTTGCCATATGGCGGCTACAGAACTACGGGGGACTTGTTTGAAGGGATCTACTACTAGCTTTCACTATGGCGACTTGGCAATTTGATTTTCACTTGCTTCCGTCCGCGGCGGTCTCCGACTTCTATCGGGGTACTCCGTTGACGATCCCACGTGCCGACTTCGACAATCATGCGTGGTGGAAAGGCGTAGCGACACCAGCGAATCTCCGGGCTGACTTGGGCCAGCTACTGCCATCGCTGAGTTCGTGGAGCCCGAGCCTTGAACGGTGGGGGCTTGAGGATGGGAACCGCATCGACGTCATCTGGGATAGTGGCGCAATCGTCGACTTCTTCATCCGCATTGACGTACGAAATATCTCGCACGTGCTCTTAGTCAAGCTATTGGAGCTCATCCGAAAGAATGGCTGGCTGATACGAACGCAAGATGAGCGCATTCTGCGACCGTCGCTGACAAGGCTGCTGTCCGCGATCCATAAATCCGACTCCTTCCGCTTCGTTGAAGACCCTCGCGCATTCGTAGAAGCACTAGAAAAGGCGCGGCACAGTGAGTATGACAACGGAATGACCTGAGTGCCCGTCACGCTGCTTGGCGACATGGCGCTGCGTTCTTAGCCGCGCGCCGCTACTCGCAGCTTCGCTCTGGCCCTGCCGCTGACGCCCGGCGGGAGCGGCCACGACAATCGCAGCGGTCTTCCCGGTCATCCCGGCGCGTTTTTGACGGTAGGCAGGATAGCCTCGCGCTTGCTGTTGGGACCCAATGTGGCCCAAGGGCCCGGGCGGCCAGGTCAAAGTCCTCCACTTGTGGCCGGGTCAAACTCCTCCGGGTGAGGCGACGGGACAAGGGGATGATTACGCGCTGCTGGCGTATTTGGCAAGCCGTTCGGCGGCTTCTTTCAGTCGCCAGCTGCGGCCGTCGAACTTCAGCAGATAGCCGTGGTGCATGAGTCGGTCGAGCAGTGGCGCGACCACGACGACATCGCCGAGCAGCGCAGGCCAGTCGTCGAGGGGGCGGTTGGAGGTCACCAGCGTTGATGATTGTTCGTGGCGGCTCATGAGGACATCGGCGAGTTCCTCGCCGGCGGCGGGCGGCAGCCGGCGCAGGAACAGGTCGTCGAGGACCAGCAGTTCGGCGGCCTTGAGCTGGTCGCGGTACTTGCCGATCTCGCCGAGCTGGCGTGCCTCGTGGATTTCCTCGATCAGGACGTGGGCTTCCCGGTACCGCACTTTGTAGCCGCGTTCGACGGCGAGCAGCGCAAGCGCTTTGGCGACGTGGCTCTTGCCGGTGCCGGGCTTGCCGAGCAGCAGGATGTCTTCTTTGGCGTCGACGAACTTGAGCGTGGCGAGTTCGAGGACTTCGCGCTTCGGCAGCTTTGGGTTGTAGCCCCAGTCGAAGTCGCGGAGGGTTTTACGCACCCCGAGCCCGGACTGGGTGAAGCGTCGCTCGAGGAGCCGCGAGCGGCGCCGGTCGAGCTCGTCCTGCACCAACCAGGAGAGGGCCTCGAGGAAGTCGAGCTCGTGGCTCGCGACCTGCAGCGCGCGCGTATTCCGGTTGATGCCGGGCCATAGTTCCGGGGCAAGCCGGGCCGCGATTCCGGTCCATGCCGGGCCACCGTTCCGGGGGATGCCGGGCCGGGGTGTGTGAAGCGGGATAACCACCGCTACCGTGGTTTCTTTTGCCAGCAGTGGCCAGGAGATCGACGGTGGGGCAAGCGAGGTTACCCGTGCGCAAGATACGCGAGGTCCTGCGGCTGAAAGCCGAGGGGTTCAGCGACCGCCAGATCGCGATGGCCATTGGCAGCGCGCGCTCGACGGTGCAGGAGTGCATCCGGCGGGCCCGTCAGGCGGGCCTCTGCTGGCCGTTGCCGGTCGAGCTCGATGAGCCGGCGCTGCATGCGCAGCTGTACCGGCGTGCGGTGCCGCTGTCGCGCACGCCGCGGCCGGACTTTGCCGAGTTGCACCGCGAGCTGGGGCGCCGCGGGGTCACGCGGCTGCTGCTGTGGGAAGAGTACAAGACGGCGCATCCCGACGGCTGGCAGTACAGCGTGTTCTGCGACCAATACCGGCGCTGGCTGGCGCGCCAGGAGCTGGTGCTGCTGACCTGCCGGCATTCTTCGGACCATGGATCTCTAGAAAATGGCTCGTTCCGGGTTGGTTGTTGAGACTCTCTGTTTGAACTCTACCGGCGTGAGCTGCCCGAGGCTCGAATGCGGTCGCACCTCGTTGTAGCCGCGCCGGAACGTTTCGATCAGGACTTTCGCATCGATTCGATTCTTAAACCACTCCATCGCCAGGCACTCGTCGCGGAACTTGCCGTTGAAGCTCTCGTTCAGACCATTCTGCCACGGCTTGCCCGGATCGATCGCGGCGGTCTCGATGTTCGCGGTGGTAAGCCAGCGCAGGATCGCCCGCGACACGAACTCAGGGCCGTTATCGGAGCGCAGATACCGGGGTGCGCCATGAACGCTGATCAGCTTGGCCAGCACCTCGATCACGCGGTTGGAGCGGATACTGCCGGCGACATCGATTGCCAGGCACTCTCGGGTGTACTCGTCGACCACCGTCAGACACTTGAGCTGTTGGCCGTTGGCACAGGCGTCGAACACGAAGTCATAGGCCCACATCTGATTGGCGGCGCTCGCCGGCAACGGCCGCGGTCGGCTCATCGCCACGCGCCGCCGCGGCCGTTTTCTCGGTACTTGCAGCCCGTGCAGACGCCACAGCCGATGGGTCCGATCGGCACTCATCACATGGCCGCGCCGCGCCAGGAACACCTGGATGCGCCGGTAGCCGTAACGCGGGTACTGCGCCGCCAGCTCACGCATCGCGGCCAGCGCCGGGGCGTCGCGTTCCGTGAGTCGCGACTGATAGCGCCAGGTGGATCTCGCCACGCTCAGCAGCGCGCACGCTCGCCGGATCGACAGACCGCGTTGACAGACATACGCAATCTGCTGCCGTCTCACGGGCGCGCCTACCATTTTTTTGCAGCGACCTCCTTCATCACCTCGATCTCGAGGTCCCGCTCCGCCACCAGCTTCTTCAGCTTGGCGTTCTCCTGCTCCAGATGACGCAGGCGCTTCACATCCGCCGGCTCGAGCTTCCCAAAGCGCTTGCGCCACAGGTAGATCGTCTGATCGCTGATCCCGTGCTTCCTGGCTACCTCGACCACCGGTGCGGCGTCAGCTTCGCGCAGGATCTTGACCATCTGCTGTTCCGAAAATCGGGTCTTCTTCATGGCTCCCTCGCTATCCCAGGGAGCCATCTTCTCAAGAATCAAGTGGCCCGAAAATCGCCAGGCAGGTCAGTCCAAGGAAGCAGGGACCGGTCAGTGGATTGCGAAAAGTTGCCGGTGTTGGTTCCAGATGAGGGTCCAGGTATCCGACCGAGTAACCTCCACGACGCCTCCCGCGATTACGCCAACAATTGAGAGCCCGATAGGATCGCCGTAGCGGCCAAGCCGATTCATGAATTCCCGATGCAGCATTATTGGCCACGATCGCCTATTCGCCTCGACGCCGCCCATCCGTTCCACGTACTCGCGCCAATTGCCGGCATCGGCTGCCGTTCTTACCAGCTAAATTACCGGGACCTTGGAGTTTTTGATTCGACGCAACTCGCGCCAGATTGAAACTGGCGGACCGCCGATCTGCTGAAACAGTCGAATGCCGTGAGTCGACCGCCAAGCGTCGATTCGAGCTGCAGTATCGGTTGCGTCGCGGCGTCGCTTTGAATCCTCGCCATCCAAGCCTACTGCGAAGCCATCAATGTTTTTCGCGATGTACTTGGCGACATACCCCGCAGCACTTCCCTTGGCAGGGTCAATCTCTTCCCTTCGAACCCGGTATTTTCTCGCTCCTGGCTCGTCTGGCTGATCGCCAAGGAGGAAGCGTAAGCTCCCCCGTCCTGGATACAACGACTAGTGGACTCTCACGGTGCAATGACCTTGCCCCATTTCGTGGACGGTTTCGCGCTAGAAATTCGCTGCTTCTGAAGACCTGTTCTCCCGACGTCCGGTCATGCACTTAGTTCGCGTCGGCAGAGTGAGCGATCATAGTGTGAGCTTAAAGGTGCATACCGTTCCGCCTCGCCACGGGCTAAGCTTGGTCAATGCCCACCGTGGATGCCTCGACCGGCCGTGTCCCTGAAGCGCGCTGGGTGCATTCGCCCAATTCCGACGCCCGTCCTCTGGGCGCTGAACCCGAGTTGATCGTCATCCACGGCATCAGCCTGCCGCCGGGCCGCTATGGCGGGCCGTGGATCGACCGCCTGTTCACGAACACCCTGCCGTCCGCGGCCGATCCGTACTTCGCGACCATCCAGGACCTGCAGGTTTCGTCCCATGTGCTGATCGCACGCGACGGCAGCCTGACGCAGTACGTTTCATTCAGCATGCGCGCCTGGCATGCCGGTTCTTCGAACTGGTGCGGGCGGGAGGGCTGCAACGATTTCTCGATCGGCATCGAGCTGGAAGGCACGGATGACGAGCGCTATGACGACCGGCAATATCCGGTGCTGGCAGCATTGATCGCTTCCCTGCAGCAGGCTTACCCGACATTGGCGTCGGGCGCTGTCGCAGGACACAGCGACATCGCGCCGGGACGCAAGACGGATCCGGGTCCCGCTTTCGACTGGGGCAGACTGGAGCGCGAACTGATCGCCGCGGGCGGTCGCTTGCGCCGCGGGCCTGCATGATGAAGCGCGGCACACGGGTCGCCCGGCTGTTTGCATTCAATCAGACCAGTCGTATGAAAATCGCAGACAAGACTGAAATTGGCGCCTACGAGGCAAAGACCAGGCTGCCGGAACTGCTGCGTCAGGTAAAAGCGGGTCGGCGCTGCACGATTACGAACCGGGGCGAAGCGGTCGCCGATCTGGTGCCTGGCGAAGCGGGGCGGACTCGGGATCACAAGATGGCGATCGAGAAATTCCAGGCGTATCTGGCCAGGAATCCGGTCCGTGGTCACGTCAATCCGAGGCAGCTGATCGAGGAAGGTCGCGAGTGACTTTCGTGCTCGATGCGTCAGCGACATTGACGTGGCTGCTGTCCGATGCCAAAGCGAAGGATCGCGACTACGCTGCCAGACTGCTTCAAGCACTCAAGTTTGGGGCGGTCGGGGCGGTACCGGTGACATGGGCGCTCGAAATCTCGGACGGCCTGCCACTTGCGACCCTGGACGAGAGACTGGGCAAGGCGGCGCGCGCGGCCGGTGTCAAACGATTCAGTCCAAGGTGAGTCTGTTGCTCCTGCGCGGTATCGCCTCTGCGCTGCTGGCCGCCTGCCTCGCGGCCTGCACGGCGGAGGCACCGCCGCAACAAGGCGAGCGCATCATCAGCGTCGCGCCCAACCTCACAGAGCTGCTGTTCGCTGCCGGCGCCGCGGAGCAACTGGTCGCCGTCAGCGAATACAGCGACTTCCCGGAAGCTGCGAAGTCCCTGCCGCGGATCGGCGACGCTTTCCGCCTCGACTACGAGCGCATCGTCGCACTTTCACCGACGGTCGCCGTGATCTGGGAGTCCGGCACGCCGCCTGAAGTGCGAACGCGGCTTGAGGGACTCGGCATCCGCGTGGTCGGCATTCCGACGCTCAAGCTCGATGACATCGCCGTGGGACTGGAGACCTTGGGTGCCCTGGCAGGCACGGAAAAAGTCGCCGCGGCGGCGGCGGCCGGATTCCGGGCCGAAATCGCCAGTCTTCGGGCGGAATACCGCGAACGGCCAAAGCTCCGGGTGTTCGTCCAGATCGACGATGCGCCGTTGTTCACCGTCGGCGGTGGCCACCTGATCACGGAAATCGTCGAGCTGTGCGGCGGCAGCAATGTGTTCGCGGATGCGACATCGCTCGCATTACCGGTGGATCTCGAATCGGTGCTGGCACGCGCTCCGCAGGTGATCCTCTCGACCGACGATGGCGATCCGGTCGAATACTGGGCGCGCTTTGCAGGCATCGCGGCGGTCGCGACCGGGAGCGTCTACCGCGCGCCGGCGGATCTGCTGGCGCGACCGAGTCCGCGCATCAGCCAGGGCGCGGCCGAGGTCTGCTCGGAGCTCGACGATGCGCGCAGGCGGGCGCGGTGATTACCGCCGCTCGTGTTTCCAGAGTACTTCACTGCCCGATTCCTGGCGCGCCAGCACGCGCGCGATGACGAACAGCAGATCCGACAGGCGGTTCAGGTACTGCATCGGTTCCGCGGCGACGGTCTGCGCGCGCGCAAGCGTCCACGAGCGCCGTTCCGCGCGCCGGCAGATCGTGCGCGCCAGATGGCAGGCAGCGGCTGCCGTGCCGCCACCCGGCAGGATGAATTCCTTGAGCGGCGGCAACTGCTCGTTGAAAGCATCCAGCGCCTGCTCAAGTCGTGACACCTGGGTCGCCTGGATCGCGCGATGGCCCGGGATGCAGAGTTCGCCGCCCAGGTCGAAGAGTTCGTGCTGCACGGTCATCAATACGTCGCGGACATCCGCCGGGAGGCTCCCGACCGCCAGCACGACGCCGATCGCGCTGTTGCATTCGTCCACGCTCCCATAGGCCTCGACCCGCGCGTCGTCCTTGGGCACCCGGCTGCCATCGCCGAGACCGGTCGTGCCATCATCGCCGGTGCGCGTGTAGATCTTCGACAGCCGGTTGCCCATCGGGCCTCCTCACCGGAATTCGTGCCGGGCGGCGACGAACAGGCTGCGGCCCATCGTGTTGTAGCCGCGCGCGAGTTCGTAGTCCTCGTCCAGCAGGTTCTCCATTCGCGCGAGCAATGTCCAGCGTTCATTGACCGCGAAGCTCGCCGAAAGGTTCGCGAGCCAGTAGGCGGGCATTATGACCTGCGGGAATCCGAAATCCTCGCGATCACCCGCATACAGCATCTCCATGGTGATCTCGTTGGCGTCGAACCGGCGCGACAGTCCCAGCGTGAAATTCTCCCGGGCGCGGCGCAGCAGCTTCTCATCCGTGACCAGATCGCGCGGATCCTGCAGGGTCGCCGTGGCGCGCGCCGCCCAGCGTTCGCCGTCGTAGCGCCAGCTCGCCTCGAGGCCGTCGATGCGCGCCCGTTCGACATTGCGGTTCTCTCCTTCGAAGGTCTCGAAATCGGTAAACACAAACTCGATCAGGTCGTCGATCTCGTTGCGGAACAAGGTCAGCGAAAAGCGCTGGCCGTTGGCCGTGTCATGGCGAATGCTCGCTTCGTAACTCTGCGAGCTTTCCGGTTTGAGCGCCGCATTGCCACCGGAGCCGTAAAGATCCGTCGCATCCGGCGCGCGGAAGGCCCGCCCGGCGGCCAATGTCAGCATTGTCGCATCGCCGAGCGCGAAGCCGAACTCGGCATTCCAGGTCTCATGGCCGCCAAAGGTCTCGTGATCCGTGTAGCCGGCCGCCAGCAGCATCTGCGCCCGGCCGAAAGACATCTGGTCCTGCAGGTAGATCTGGCTCGTCGCGATATCCGCGGCATAAGGTGGAAGGAAGGGGGCGAAGGTTTGAGCGGCGACATCCTCGTCCTGCCAGATCACTCCCGCCGTCAATGCATGGTGCTCCGATGCCGCGAAGTCGTTCTGCCAGTCGAGCTGCCAGCGCCGGGTGTGCAGGAAATCGGGTGACTGGTTCTGAACGAGCCGGTCCAGCATCTGCGAGGCGGTGATTCTCGAATGCCAGGCATCCGTCGGCGTGAACGCAGCGGAGAGCGCGACTGCCGAGTTCTCGAAGTCCTGGTCGACCGGTGTCACGAAGAAGTCCGAATATTCCGAGGTGCCTTCGGCATGCCAGGCGCGCATTCCCAATTCGACACCACCAAGATCCGCACGCGCCGCCGCCGTCAGTGACAGGTTTTCGTAACCGCGATCGGTCGAATCGCCGCTGCGGGTCGGAAAGCCGTCGCTGTCCACCCACGAGACGCCGAGCGACGCGTCGCCGCGTTCGCCGCCGATGCCTGCCTCGAGACTGGCGTTCCTGCTACCGTAGCTCCCGGCGCCCGCCTGGATGCTGCCGCCGTTCTCGGTGCGCCGGCGCGTAATGACATTGATGACCCCGCCGATGGCGTCCGAGCCGTAGAGCGCCGAGCGCGGTCCCTTGACGATCTCGACCCTTTCGACGAGATCGGGCGAAATATTCTGGATCGCGGCACTGCCGATGGTGCCGGGATTGATGCGCACGCCGTCCACCAGCACCAGTACGTGATTGGACTCCGTGCCGCGCAGAAACAGCGAAGTCTGCTGGCCCGGGCCGCCGGCGCGTGCGACTTCGACACCGGCGTGCATGCGCAACAGGTCGCCCAGTTCCGCGCCCGGCTGGCGGCGCAGTTCCGCGCCGCTGATGATGTCGACACTCGCGAGCACCTCATCCAGGGAACTCTCGGTGCGGGTGGCCGTGACGACGACGGGTTCTATCAAGGGTAATGAGTACATACATGCTCCTCCCGAGCGATCGAAAATCGCGGGTCGTGGAGAGCACATGGGAGGAGGGGCTGTCAGCCCGCACCCCATGTCGCCCACCGCGACTGGCGCCAGCTGACAGGCCGGTTTCCGGACTCACGGCGGGCCCTGGGGGCCGTTCGCATCGCCTTCCCACCGGAGGATCCGGCAGTGGCTGCAGGGAAACCTGCGTGATGCGGCTTGCGCCGTTTACCGTTGCGGGGGCAGTGCCGGTATTGCGAGCGACTCGCGCACCGGCTTCCCGATTAGCCCGGGATCAGACCCGGGACACCTGTCATCGAGGCCAATGTAGGCAGCGCGGCTGCCGCGGTCAAGCGGCCGTTGACGGCATCCGATCCAGAACGCAGTGTTACGGCATGGCGAATTCGGCGCGACTGGATGCAGCGCTCATTGCCGCCGCGGCGGCGGCGGAAATCATCCGGAATTCGTATCGGCGCAACATCAAGGTGCGCATCAAGGCCGATCGCTCACCGGTGACCGAGGCCGACCTCGCCGCCGAAGTTGCGATCCGCGATGTGCTGCAGGGACGATTTCCCGTTGATGGTTTTTACGGCGAGGAATCCGCCGCGGAGCGCATGGACGCCGAATCCCTGTGGCTCGTCGATCCGATCGACGGAACCAAGTCCTTTGTGCGCGAATACCCGATGTTCTCGACGCAGATCGCGCTGATGCAGCATGGGCGTCTCGAACTCGGCGTGTCTTCCGCGCCGGTCTATGGCGAAATCGCCTGGGCTGAGCGCGGCCAGGGCGCCTGGCTCGATGGCGTACGACTCGCGGTCAGCCGGATCGGCTACTTCGAGGATGCGACGATCTCGACCGGCAACCTGAAGGCGCTCGCCGGCGGGCCGCGCTGGGCGGCACTCGGGCGCATCGTCACGCGCCTGGACCGGATTCGCGGCTTCGGCGATTTCCTGCACTACCACTTGCTGGCGGCCGGCAAGATCGAGGCCGTGATCGAGTCGAATATCCACATCCTCGACATCGCCGCGCTCACGGTTATCGTCGAGGAGGCGGGCGGCCGGGTGACAGACCTCGAAGGCGCGTCGATCTCGCTCGCCTCGAGCAGCATCCTGGCGAGCAATGGCATGCTGCACGAGCCGATCCTCGAGGAACTCAGGCGCTGACGAACACGCGCCTGCCGCGCGAACTCAGTTCCTCGATGGGCACCCGATAAAGCTCGGAGAGATTCGCCGCATTCAGCGTCGAGCCGGCATCGCCAAACTGCCAGCGCCCTTCGCCAAAGAGCAGCAGCACGCGATCGGAGTGACGTGCCGCGAGTGTCGCATCGTGCAGGGCCGCGATGACGAGCCCGCCCGCATCTGCGCGTGCGCGGAATAGTTCCAGCACTTCATTGCGATGCTGCGGATCCAGGTGATTGATCGGCTCGTCGAGGAGACACACAGCAGCGTCCTGTGACAGAAGCGTGGCGATCTCGAGCCGCCTGCGCTCACCTCCCGACAGGGAAGCGACGTCGCGTGCCGCGAGATCGGCGAGTCCGACCGCGGCGAGCGCCGCCTGCGCGCGTGCAAGGTCCTCGGCGCCTTCCCATTGCCAGAATGGCAGGTGCGGGTGCCGCCCGATCAGCGCCGTGTCGAACACCGTGGACGGAAACGGATCCTCGGTCGTCTGCGGCAGGAGCGCGAGCCGGCGCGCGCGCTCGCGGCCGGTCCACGCGGCAAGACTGCGGCCGTCGAGCTCGACGGAGCCTGCCGCCGGCGCGCGAAGTCCGGCCAATGTGTGCAGGGTCAGCGTCTTGCCGACGCCATTGCGGCCGAGCACCGCGATGAACTCGCCGGCCAACGCCTCGAAGGACAATGCGTGGACGAGCGTGTGGCCATTGACTGCGACCTCGAGGCCAAGACTCGAAAGCCGCGGTCTGGCGTGGTCGATCAGGGCTGCAGCCGCTGGTGCTGCCATGGCCCGGCCTGGCCTGGCGTGCCGCCAGTGGATTTCAATTCGCGGGTCCAGCGGATTCGATCGTGCAAGCGGTGTTCGCCCTCGACCCACAGTTCAACCTCCGCGGCCCAGAGGTGATAGCCACCCCAGCCGGGCGGTCGCGGCAAGCGCAAGCCGGGATCCTCGTCGGCATCGGCGCTCGAGAGCGGATTCGGCGCGTCGTATCGAGCCGCTGTGTCGCGCAGTTTTTCGAGCAGGGCCCGGCGCGACGCGATCGGCGCGCTCTGCTGGCTGGTCAATGCCGCCAGGCGGCTTTGCCAGGGACGGCTCGCGAAGTAATCATCGCTCTCGCTCGCGGGCGAAATGACAACCGGCCCTTCGACGCGCAACTGCCGGCGCAATTCATCCCATTGGAATACGACGGCCGCCCAGGGCTGCGCCGCGAGTTCGCGGCCCTTGCGCGATTCGTAATTCGTATAGAAAACGAGATAGCCGGGTTCGATCACGATCTCCTTGCACAGCACGACGCGGACCGAGGGCCGCCCGCCAGCATCCGTCGTGGCAAGCGCCATTGAATTTGGATTGCGCTGGATCTTCTCGTCCCAGGCCTGGCGCAGCCAGGCTGCGGCCAGCGGCATCGGGTCCTTTGGCAAGGGGTCCGGAAGCGATTGTGCCAGCGACTGCATGACCCGATTTTAACGCGGCGCCGCCCGAGCGGTGTAATTTGCAGCTTCCATGCACAGCATCAGCGTCAACGGAACCCGGATCAGCTGCGTCGACACCGGAAAAGGCGCGCCGCTCCTGCTGTTGCACGGCCTGGGCGGCAGTCACGACGACTGGCGCATGCAGATACCCGAGTTCGCGGCCAGGTACCGCGTGATCGTGCCGGACCTGCGTGGCTTCGGCGCGAGCGAGCGGCGCGAGCCCTTCACGATCCAGCAGCACGCGCGCGATCTGCTGGCTGTGCTTGCCGCGCTGTCGATCAAGCGTGCGCATGTGGTGGGGCTTTCAATGGGCGGGGCGGTCGCGATCGAACTCGCATTGCGCGCCCCCCAAGCCGTTGCCTCGCTGGTGCTCGTCAACACGGCGCCGGGATTCACCTTGACCAACTGGCAGCGCCGGCGCATGGCCTGGCTGCGCGTGCTGGTCGCTCTCGTGCTGGGCGTCGGGGGTGTCGCGCGCTTGTTTGCCCAGGGCGTATTTCCGGCACGCCACCAGGGCAGGCTGCGCAGGCGATTCATCCGGCGCGCGAGTCACACCAGCCGCTGGGTCTATCTCGCGACACTACGTACGCTGACGCGCTGGAATGCCGAATCGAGGCTCGCCGCGATCCGCGCGCCGACACTCGTGATCGGGGCCCAGCACGACTTCACGACCAGCGCGGAAAAACGCCGCTGGTGCGCGCGCATCCCGGGCGCCCGATTCATCGAAATCACCGGCAGCCACCACCACACGGAACTCGACTCTCCGGACCGGCTGAACCGCGTGATTCAGGCATTTCTCACCGGCCTAAGTGATTGATTAAGCTCCGATTCAGGTAGGCAGGCAGAGACTGGCTCCACGCACCCTGAGGAGGAGCCATGATGATCAAGTCAACATTGGTGGCGGCGACACTGGCGACACTGCTCGCGGGCCCGGCGCTCGCGGACGACCCGTCGAAGCACGGGGACGACGACCGATTCCGCGGTCAGGCCCAGACCTATCGCCACGACGACGATCGGCAATATGACGACCGGCGCTACCCTGACAGGCAATATGACCGCCGTTGGCGCCACATCCCGCCCGCCCACTACCGCAGCAGCAACGGATACCGGGCGGGCTATGAGTCCGGTTGGCGCGATGCGGGGCAGAACTGCCGCTTCGACTATCGCCCAGGTCGCTGGTATCACGATCCGCGCGACAGCTATTGGTATTTCGGCTTCCAGATCGACGGCTGACAGCCACGGTAGCTGATGCAGAGATCACCGGCCCGCTTGCGTCCGCGCAGGCGGGCCGGTACACAGGGTGGATGCAACAAAGGTGCCTGCCCGAATGGATCTCCAGGAACTGCGCGATCGGTTGACCCGGCTGGATGGCGAATTGCTCGCGCTGGTCGCCGAGCGCCAGCGTCTTTCCACGGAGGTCGCGCGCGTCAAGCATGCGACCGGCCGCCCGACCCGCGACTTTCAGCGCGAACGCGAGGTGTTGCTGAATGCGCGCGCGGCGGCCACCAAGTTGGGCCTGCCGCCCGCACTGGCCGACAACCTGTTGCGACTCCTGATCCGCAGTTCGCTCGCGACCCAGGAGCAGGCGCAGGTTGCGGCCCAGGGCCAGGGCAGCGGCAAGCGCGCGCTCGTGATCGGCGGCGCCGGCAAGATGGGCCGCTGGTTCGTGGAGTTCCTGCATTCCCAGGGCTTCGTCGTGGAGGTGGCGGACCCGGCCGGGACCGTGGAGCCGCATGCGCATCGCGCCGACTGGCAGTCCGATGACCTGACCCACGACGTCATTGTCGTTGCGACACCGCTTGGCATCACGAAAGCGATCCTCGAACAGCTTGCCCGGCACCGGCCGCCCGGCCTCGTGTTCGACATCGGCTCGCTGAAGACACCGCTGCGCGCCGGCCTGACGGCGCTGATGCAGGCCGGTGTCCGGGTCAGCTCCGTGCACCCGATGTTCGGGCCGGACACTGACCTGCTGTCCGGGCGGCACATCATCCACGTGGATGTGGGCAGGCAAGATGCAGTCGCCGATGCGCAGAATCTGTTCGCTTCGACGATGGCCGAGCAGGTGGTCACGACCCTCGATGACCATGACCGGCTGATTGCCTATGTGCTGGGTCTTTCGCACGCCGTGAACATCGCGTTTTTCTCGGCGCTGGCAGATAGCGGGGAAGCCGCGCCCAAGCTCGCACGGCTCTCGAGCACGACCTTTGATGCCCAGCTCGGTGTCGCCTCGCTGGTCGCCGGCGATAGCCCGGCGCTCTATTTCGAGATCCAGGCGCTCAACGAGTACGGGGGCGAGTCACTGGCGGCGCTGGCCGACGCGGTCGGACAGCTGCAAGCCCTGGTTGCGAATCAGGATGCTGCCGGCTTTGCGCGCCTGATGCGCCGCGGCCAAAGCTATCTTCAGGATCGCGCCTCGGCTCGCCAGACCTGACCGACGGACAGGAATTTCAAACGGCATTTTCTGTTGCGAGGCAGGCGCGCGGAGGTGCGGAGAGTACGCGAGCGGGCAGCGGCGGGGTGGTGGGCTCACCGAGGTGCGCAAGGATCAGCATACAGCTCTCTGCGGTCGCTACTTGCGCTGCTCGAGCCAGATGGCACTCACCAGTTGTGCTGTCCTTTAGCGGCTCGCCAGACCGCCGGCGATCTCGCCGCCATCGATGATCACGGGATGTCCCGTGATGTATGGAGCTTCGTCGGAGGCCAGAAAGGCAAACAGCGCGGCGATTTCGCTGGTTGTGGCGTGGCGGCGGAGCGGAAGTTTTGCGTCCACCGCCGCCCTCATCTCCGGGGTGTACTCGGCTTCCTGCATGGCCGTCCAGACGTACCCGGGACACACCGCGATAACGCGGATGGTCGGCGCCAGCTCCAGCGCCATGGTGCGGGTGAGCTCGATCACGCCCGCTTTCGCGGCGTTGTAGTCGGCGT
>Ga0315277_10004647_pt1 | contig 18247 bp, 12 predicted proteins | sample YL17G05_15_MG_FD_203695 | JGI IMG/M metagenome (GOLD analysis project Ga0315277, IMG submission 203695) | Sediment microbial communities from Yellowstone Lake, YNP, Wyoming, USA - YL17G05_15 | ecosystem: Environmental > Aquatic > Freshwater > Lake > Sediment | place: USA: Wyoming | collected...
TGGGTGAGCTCGACAATCGTCTGCCCGCCCTGGGGAGAGAGCTTGAAATGCACGGCCGTCTCCACGGTTTCACCGGGCGGCAGCCAGGTGTAGCCCAGCGTGTTCCCGCGGATAAAATCCGTCACCACGCCACTCCAAACCCCATCCTCATCTTGAAAGCGAAAATGGTACTTCCCGCCCAGCCGGGGTTCGATGATGGCCTGGTCGGGAAACCATTGGGCCAGCTTGGCGGCCTCCGACAAGTAGGCGAAAATCCCCACCGTGTCAGTGGCAATCAAGATCCGCATCGTCGCCGAACGGGATACGGCAACCGGGCTTTCCTTTTCCGCAGGGGCAGAGCGCCGCGTGCGCTGGGCGGCGGCGAGCACGCCTCCAAACAGGAGCAGCGCTACGGCGGCGACAAGAGACCTTTTCATGATTTCCTCGGGCGTCTATGATTCTGAGCGATGCCGGTCAAATCAACTCACAGCACCGCGCTGCACATTCCCCTCAGTGCGGCATGATTCTAGGGCAGGGCGTATCCGCGCGCAATCCCATCTTCTCGGCTGGAGCGCTAACCGGCGATCCTAGACCCAACGCGCGAACCACTCGATCATCCGCTGCTGGGCCTCGGCGGGGAACTTGTGTGGTCCGTCGTAGGTGAAGATGTCGAGCCGCTCGGGCTTGCCGATGGCTTCGTAGCATCGAGTCAGATATTGGAACGCCGCCTTGACGCCTTCGGGCGGGAAGAGGGCGTCCTGCCAGCCGTGGACCAGCATGAGCGGATTCGGCATGGTCAGCGAGCCGACATCGGGATAGTCGAGATGATCCATCAATCCCGGGATCATGCCGGAGGGAACGGTGTGCACTTCGTGGCGCGGAATGAGGTGCCGGAAGGAAGTCATCCAGCCCGCCAGGCACGCCGCCTTGATGCGCGCATCGAGCCCGGCGAGGAAGTTGGTTCGCCAGCCTCCCACCGAAAGACCCACGCAGGCAATCCGGTGGGGATCCACTTCCGGGCGGGTTTCGAGATAGTCGATGGTGCGGATGTCGTCCCACACCAGCACTCCGCCCCAGGTGAAGCCGGAGTGGATGATGTTCCGCAACACGACGCACTCGGCCTGTCCATTCCGGATGTTGATCTTCTTGATGGTTTCCTCGGATTCGATTTTGGAACGGTCGTTAATGCCCTGTTCGAGGTCCTCGTCGAGGATGAGACGGCGCTCCCCGAAATAGAACATGTCAATCACGATAACGACGTAGCCATTCCGCGCCAGCGTGGCGGGGTAACTCAGGCCATCGTAGGATTCCTTCCGATAGGCCGTCATGATGGGATGCTCGTTTTCCGTCTCGACGATCTTCTCCTTGCCGAAGTAGTAGAAGCCTCCGTGGTCATGGAGCGCCACCACGGCGGGAGCAGGAAACTTCGCGCGTTTGGGGATCAGCAGGTAAGCAGGGACTTCAACCTCCGGCGTGGTATGGAAAGTCAGGCGCTCGCGCACATAATCACCTTTGTCCACACGCTCGAGAATCCGCGCCTGCGGGTCGCACGGCTCGGGGCGGTAAGACAGCAACTCGAACACTTTGGCGCGCGCCTCGCCTTTCCACTCCTCCAGATTCTTCGACCGCCGATTGATGAACGCCAAGCTTTGCCGGGTTTTCTGCTGTTGCTGCTTGATGAAGGGATAGAGATTTCCCAGCGCCGAGCCTTTCCACTTCTTGGCTTGGTCGGCTTCAATTTGGGCGAGGGATTGCAGGGGGGAAGCCGCGGCCAGATTGGCTACGGGCGGAAGACCCGCAACGGTCGCGGCGCTCGTGGCTCCGAGCGCGCGCAGAGCCGCGCGGCGGGAAAGACGATGCGACATGACAGACCTCCATGCCTGCAGAGAGATTGAAGGAGGGACGAAACATGGAAGGGGAATCGGCGCCCCCCGCCTGTCCCAGTGCCCCTCGAGTCGAAAAGCGCGGGAATTATACCGGAGAGCGCCGTTGCGGAGGAGAACTACTCGATGTGAATATCGCCGGAGCCGGTGCCGACCTCCACCAGCGAGCCGCCCGTGCCGACTTTGCCGCGCAGTTCGTGCCCGCCGACTTTTCCCGTCACGGTAATCGGTAGGTTGGTGTTGACACTGCCCGAGCCGGTGTGCGCGTAGAGGCTGAAACTCGCTGACGACGGCACGCGCATCGTGACATTGCCCGAGCCGGTGTCAAGTTTCCAGTCGCCGCGTGGCTCGCCCTGGGCCGTGATGTTGCCGCTGCCCGTGGAAGCGTGCAGGGAGCCGCGCACGCCGCTGACTTCCACGTTGCCCGAGCCGGTTTCCGCTTTCACGGGGTCGTCCGAGGTCTGCTCAAACTTCACGTCTCCGCTGCCGGTGTGGGCGCGAACGGCGCCCGCGACGGCCATGGCACGGATGTTCCCGCTGCCGGTTTCAGCAAAGACGGCGCCCTTGACGGAATTGATCTCGATGTCGCCGGAGCCGGTATCGACCCGCGTCTCATCGCCGGCGCCTGACACCTTGAGGTTGCCGGAGCCGGTCGAAGCTTTCACCGGCCCGCGCACGCCCGCGACCGTCTGGTCGCCGGAGCCCGTCTCAGAGTGGACGCGCGTCTCCACCGGAACTTCGAATTCGTAATTGATGGAGACGTGGCGGCGGAGTTCGGGGTCCTCGATGCGACCCACGCGGATCAGGTTGCCGTTCTGCAGGATGGGTGGGTTGTCTTCCAGGTAGCGAATCTTTTTCTCCACCCCTTCGCGGCCCATGCCCCAGCGGTCATGGATGTGAATGATTCCATGCACGCGGACACTCGTGGCCTCGCCCGCGCGGATGTCGATGTTGCCGGAGCCCGTCGTGACGTCAAGGTCGACCGGGCCGGTGACTTTCAAGTTGCGCTCGAACGAGCCTTCGGCGCCGCGCGCCGTCAGCATGTTGGCCGTCGTCAACAGCACGGCGAAAACGAACCAAGAGATATGCCGAATCCTGAGCTTCATTTGATTCTTCCTCCTTGCCAAATTCACTCGTACCGAAGCGCCTCCACGGGATGCAGTCGCGAGGCGCGCAGGGCGGGCACCATGCCGCTCATCAGGCCCACGAGCACAAGAACCAGAGTTGACCAGACCACCGTCGATGCGGAAATGATGAGGCGGATGTCACCTTTCCCCGAAGTGTCGTTGTAGAGAGGGCCGTAGAAAGGCAGAGTGCCGATGAGCGCCGAGACGGCGTACGCGAGCCCTATACCCAACACACCCCCGAGGAGCGTGAGCGCCAGCGCCTCGGACATAAACTGGGCCCGAATATGCCACCGCCGCGCCCCCAGGGCGCGGCGCAGGCCGATTTCTCGAATCCGCTCCTCGACGGAAACCAGCATGATGTTCATGACGCCCACGCCCCCGATGCCGAGCGTCAGCGCGCCGACGAATGCGAACAGCGTCTGCAGCCCGATCGTGATCGCGTCGATAATGGGACGGAACTGTTCCCGGCCGAACATCATGATGGCGCGCTCGTCACTCGGCGAGAATCGTTGACGCTTGGCCACCGCCGCGCGCACTTGCCGCATGGACTCCTTCTCAAACTGCGGCGCGATCGGCTCGTAAACCAGCACGGAGGCGTACCGCGTATTCCAAATGTCTCCGGCGGAAGAATAGGGAATCCATACGCTCTCATCATCACTATTGAAGTAGTTGCTGTCCTGGATCTTAAGGTCCATGGTGCCGATCACGGTAAAGCGCACGCCCGCGATGCGGACGGTCTCCCCCACGGCGGGGCGGCCGGCGAACAGTTTCTGGTGCAGGCGATAACCCAGAAAGGCCACACGACGGCGCTCGACGGCATCCTCCCCACTGATCCAGCGCCCCTGGCTGGGAACTTCGTTGCGCATTTCACCGTACTCGGGGCAGACGCCCCGGATGGCGGTATTGGCCATGCGGTCGCCATAGGAAATGGGAAGCCAGCGGACCGTCTCCATGCAGATGGTCTTCACCAGCGTGGCATCCTGGCGGATCTGGTCAACATCTTCCTTCTCAAAGTGGACCTGTTTGCCGGCGCGCTGACCGCCCGCCTGCTCACTGGTTTGGGCCGGCCAACAGATCACCGCTCCCTTGCCGAAGGCGTCAAATGCCATCACGATCACCGAACGCATGCCACGCCCATAGGCCATCAGCAGCGCCACTGCGGCAATGCCCCAGATGATGCCCAGCATGGTAAGAAAGCTGCGCAGCTTGTTGCGCTTGAGCGCCGCCAGAGCTTGAATGAGAACTTCTTTAAGCATTGCCCTTAGTCCTTGGTTCTTGGTCCGCCGCCCATTGTCAGTTGTCCGTTGTTAGAGACGTACGGTCCGCAACTAACAACGGACCACGAACAACGGACTCCTTATCCTCCCGGCTCGTATCTCAGTGCCTCAATGGGGTCGACAGAGGCCGCCCGGCGCGCGGGGTAGAGTCCAGAAAGCACGGCGATGGTTCCGAGCAGTACAAACGAGAACACCGCCACCTGCCACGTGGGGAGCAACCCGGCAAAGAACGGCGGCATGGGAATCAGATTGACCAGCGTACACAACCCATACGCGATGGCGAGCCCAACGCCCCCGCTGAGCAAAGCCACAATCATGGTCTCCACGAAGAACTGGCGAAGGATAGACTTTGCGCTTGCTCCCACCGCCTTGCGGACCCCGATTTCGCGCGTCCGCTCGCGCACGGCCACCAGCATGACGTTCATGATTCCTATCCCACCCAGGAACAGAGACGTCAGTCCCACTGCCCCGAGGAAGTACTTCATGCTGTCGATCAGCAGGTTGAAGGACTTGGCATTTTCGACTGTGTCCCAAATAGGAGCAGCTTCTTCGTCTTTCGGATCGAAGCTGTGAATGCGACCCAGCGCCCGGCGCACCTGGCTCTTGCACTCCTCGTGCTGGAGGAGAGATTTGGGCGACACGATGAGGCGTTCGATAGTGTCGGCATTAGCGGGCGGCTTATTTGGAAAATCGCGCATCATGGCGCTGAAGGGAATGAAGACCTTGTCCACGTCCCAGCCGTCGTAGCTCGAATTCTGGTCCTTGCTCTCCAGCACCCCGATCACGGTGTAAGGGATTTCGTGGATGTGAATAGTTTCTCCTACGGCGGATCGGCTGGCGAACAGTTGCTTCTTGATGTTCGTGCCGAGGAAGGCTACGCGGCGGCCCTGTGCCTGGTCGTCCCAGTTGTAGAACCGCCCCTCGCCTACCTTGAGCGAACGAATTTCGGCGAACGGCGGCAGGGATCCGTTCACGGACGGCGAGCCGTTGTTGTACGAGCTGCGGACTACCAGGCTGTCCCCCAACTCCGGAACTACATACCGGCAAGCGGTCGCTTCTTGTTGGACATGAATGTGGTCCTTGTCCGTCCAGCGCGTGTCGCGGCCCGCCCGCAATCCTCCTGCTTGCATGCTGGTCCGCCCGCCGAAGACTATCATGATGTCCTTGCCGAACGTTTCTTGCTGCTTGACGATCCCCACCTTGAGCCCTTCGCCCGCGCCCACCATCAACGTGATGGAGATGATTCCCCAGGCGATGCCGAACATGGTGAGGAACGTCCGCAGCTTGTTCGTCCAGAGGGTCCGCACTGTGTCGAACAGTAGATCGCGGAAAACCATAGCCTTCAACCTCAGTGGCGAGTGGCAAGTGACCAGTGATGAGCTCAGTACTCGTCACTGGTCACTTGGAACTTCTCACTGCAATATCACCTGGTCGCCTTCCTTCATCCCTTCGATCAACTCCGTCTTCACGCCGTTGGAAATTCCGAGCTTGGCGGAAATCTTGCGCCGGCCCTTCTCGCCCTTGGCGTCGGGAACCTCCAGAAACGTCTTGCGATCCTTGTCATAAACGACCGCCGCCTCGGGGATCATCAACACGCCTTTCTTTTCCTCAAGGATAACTTCCGCGTTGGCGCTCATGTTGGCCTTGAGTTCGCCGCTGGGATTGCGGATAGAGACTTTGACCTCAAAGGTCGTAACGTTGTCCTTCTCCACGCCCAGGGGAGATATCTTCGTGACCTTGCCTTCAAATTTCTTGTCCTTCAAGGATTCAACGACGATGCGCGCCGACTGGCCGAAGTAAACCTTGCTGATGTCGGCTTCATCGACCTTGCCTTTCACGTAGACTTCGCTCACATCACCCAAAGTCATGACAAGTGTGGCCTGCGAGCCCAGCACCAGAATGGAGCTGACTGCGTCTCCAATTTCCACGTTGCGGGAGAGCACCAATCCATCCATGGGACTGATGATCGTGGAATTGCGCAGGTCCTCCTCGGCGCGATCGAGCGCCGCTTGTGCCTGAGCTACTTGCGCCTTGGAGCGGGAGATTTCCGCGCGCGAGACCGAGACCGTGCGCTGCGCCGCCATCTGCTTGTTCAGCCCAAGCTGATAAGCCTTTTCCGAATTATCCAGGACCGGCCGTGCGACCAGGCCTTCTCCGTAGAGTTGGCGCGCGCGATCCGTGTCCGCCTTCAGGAACGGAAGGTCCGGGCCTTCGGCCTCAATCCGGTTGCGCTCGTAAGTAGCCTGAGAAGCTTCCTGCGCGGCTTGTGCGGCCAGCAGCGTCGCGCTCGCCTCGCGCATGCGCGCCTGCAGTTCTTCCTTGTCCAGTTCGATCAGGACTTGCCCGATCTTCACCCGGTCCCCGTAATCGGCAAAGATCTGCTTGACGATCCCGCTGGCCTTGGACTTGATCTCCACCTTGGAGAGGGGCTCGATCTTGCCCGTGGCCACGACCGAGCGCGCCAAGTCTCCTTTTTCGACCTTGGCCAGCTTCGACGGGTCAATCTGGGTGTTGGACCGCAGGGCCATGGCGGTGCCGACAATCCCGCCCACCAGTACAAGTCCTATGACGCCCGCGATAATCCAACGCCGGCGCTTGCTGCCATTTTTGTGGTTGTTTGCCATCTTCCTTCCCCCCAGGCGACACTCCACCTCCGCCACCTTCAGATACGCACCGACCCGGCAGATTGTTCCGCCATTTCTTTCAGCACCATCCGTGGGGAGTGACGGGCCCGGGCATCGGTCGCACGCAATGTCCAAGCCCTCTGGTCCTAAGACGCCGAAACGCGGATTTAGTTAGGCAGCTCGCTCCTTCCCGGCACGTCCTTTTTATAGGGGGAATAGCCTCGCCCAAATTGACTCCATTGCCCGCACGCCGTGCCGCTATTCCTCGCAACAGCCGGGCCATACCGTCTGACCGTCCAGGTTCGGATTGACATACTTCCCCCCGACGCCTAAGATAAAGTCCTTCAGGGAAATCTCCATAGATGATTGGTCAGACAATTTCGCACTATCGTGTGCTCGAAAAAGTGGGTGGCGGGGGGATGGGCGTGGTGTTTAAGGCCGAGGACACCAAGCTCGGCCGGCACGTTGCCCTGAAGTTCCTGCCGGAGGAGTATTCCCAGGACCGCCAGGCCGTGGAGCGTTTCCAGCGGGAGGCTCGCGCCGCTTCCGCCTTGAACCACCCCCACATCTGCACGATTTACGACATCGACGAGCACGACGGCCGACACTTCATCGCCATGGAACTGTTGGAGGGCCTCACGCTCAAGCACCTCCTCTCCGAGCGGGCGCTGGGGCTCGACCAGTTGCTGGAACTCGCCATCGAGATCGCCGACGCGCTGGAAGCCGCCCACGCCAAGGGCATCGTTCATCGCGACATCAAGCCCGCCAACATTTTCGTCAGCCCGCGCGGGCAGGCCAAAGTGCTGGACTTCGGATTGGCCAAGCTCGCGCCGCACCGCGCTCGCGTGGCGGAGGCGGTCGGTGCCACCGCCACGGCCACCCGGGATGAACATCTCACCAGCCCCGGTGCCACGCTGGGAACGGTGGCCTACATGTCTCCCGAGCAGGCCCTGGGGAGAGACGTGGACGCGCGCACCGACCTCTTCAGCTTCGGCGTGGTCCTTTATGAGATGGCAACGCGGCGGCAGGCCTTTTCCGGCGAAACCTCCGCGGGGCTCTTTGATGCCATCCTCAACCGCGCCCCGGTCCCGACCTTGCGTTTGAATCCCGATTTGCCGGCGGAAATCGACCGGATCATCAATAAGGCGCTGGAGAAGGATCGTGGACTGCGCTATCAATCCGCCTCCGAACTCTTATCGGACTTGAAACGGCTGAAGCGCGACACCGACTCGGGCCGCGAGTCCGCCGCCCGAGCCGAGCGCCAACTGCAGCCCGAAGCCGCGCCGGCTGCCGAAAAATCCGTCGCCGTGCTCTACTTCGAAAACCTGAGCGGCACGAAGGACGACGAGTACTTCCGCGACGGCATTACGGAAGACATCATCACCGAGCTCTCGAAGATCCAAGAGCTTTGGGTGTTCTCGCGGTCCGCGGTGCTCGCTTTTCGTGACAAGGCCACCACCGTCGCCCAGGTGGGGCAGCAGCTCAACGCCTCGCACATCTTGGAGGGCAGCCTGCGGCGGGCGGGCAATCGCCTGCGCATCAGCGCGCAACTGGTGGAAACGCGCACCGGCCGTTCCGTCTGGGCGGAACGCTATGACCGCCAGATGGAAGACGTCTTCGCCATTCAGGACGAGATCGCGCAGAGCATCGCGCAGGCGCTGGAAGTCGTGCTCAGCGAGAAAGAGAAGCGCGCCATCGTCAAAGCCCCCACCGACAACGTTCAGGCCTACGACTACTACTTGCGCGGACGGCAATACTTCTACCAATTCCGCCGCAAGGGTTATGAGTTCGCGCGACAGATGTTTGCCCGCGCCATTGTCATTGATCCGAGTTATGCCCGCGCCTATGCCGGCGTTGCGGACTGTTGCTCCTTCCTGTACATGTACGCCGAGGCCAGCGAGGACAACTTGAAAGAAGCCGACGCGGCCAGCCGCCGGGCCCTGGAGCTCGACCCCGAACTCGCCGAAGCGCATGCCTCGCGGGGCCTGGCCGTGTCGCTCAGCAAGCGGTACGACGAGGCCGAACGGGAATTTCAGACCGCCCTGCGCCTCAACCCCCGCCTGTTTGAGGCCTACTACTTCTATGCCCGCGCGTGCTTTCAGCAAGGAAAGATGGAGCAGGCGGCGCAGTTGTTCGAGCAAGCGAGCCGAGTGAATCCCGAGGACTACCAGTCACCCGGTCTGCTCGCCACGGCGTACGAAGCGACGGGGCGCAAGGCGGAAGCCGAAGCCGCGCATCGCCGGTCCCTGCAACTGATCGAGAAGCACGTCGAACTCCATCCCGATGACGCCCGCGCAATCTACCTGGGCGCCAATTCACTGTGCCAATTGGGCGATAAGACCCGCAGCCTGGAGTGGGCGGCTCGGGCAATGAGAATCGATCCGGAGGAGCCGTCGATTCTCTACAACGTCGCATGTGTATATGCGCTTCAGGGACAGACCGAGGAGGCCATGAATTGCCTGGAGAAAGCCGTCCAGTTCGGATTCGGCCACAAGGAATGGATCGTGAACGATTCCGATCTCACCTCGCTCCGCAGTCTTCCGCGCTTCCAGACTTTGCTGAATGGCCTCCACACGTAACCTGGAGGACGGGGTAATGACGCGTGACGCGCAAACTGTGCGCGGAAGTTTGGAATCGGATAAAGAGTTCCAGGGGCACTTGGTAAGATGATTGGGCAGACGATTTCCCACTATCGCATTACCGGCAAGCTGGGCGAAGGCGGCATGGGCGCCGTTTATCGCGCCGAGGACTTGCAGCTCCAGCGGCCGGTCGCACTCAAATTCCTCTCCGCCGAGCTCGCCGCTCATCCCGACTCCCGCAGCGACTGCTCAAAGAAGCGCGCGCGGCGTCACGCCTGAACCACTCCAACATCGCCACCATCTATGAAGTGGCGGAAGGCGACGGTACGCCGTTTATCGCCATGGAACTGGTGAGCGCGACCAGCCTGAAAGACCTGCTGCAGCGCGGCCCGCTGCCGCAAAGAAGTAGGGATATGGAATCGGAGAATTAGGGAGAGCGCCTTCCCGAGCCCGGCAGAGCCTTCTGTTATTGAGCTCGCGCTCGAACCTCGGCACGCATCACCGCTGCCTGCTCGCGAGTGAAAAGCAGCTGGCCGCGAGCAGCCTCCTGCAAGACGGCGCGGTCCCAGTTCGCGCGCATGATCCCGCGGTTTGAATGGCGGTTCTGTCCAAGGAGCAGATGGCCGATCTCATGCGCCATGGCATGACCGAGGATTTGGGCTTGATCCGCATCCTTGCTGTCAGCTAACTGTTCAACTCGCTGAAAGAACACCCAGGCGGCCGAGGCGCTGCCAACTTTAGCAGACGGCAAGGCTAAGCCCAACTCCTCCCGGCTTGATCTGACGCGCGCCGCCATGGACGGAGGCAGGATTCTCAGATCGACCGCCAGGGTGCCTAAGGGCGGCTCGCAGGCCGGATATTTCGCGGCTTCCTCAACGGACGTTGGGCAGTCCACCCACTCCATTTCGACTCCCACGGCACGCAATATCCTTGATGCTTCTCCCTCGGACTGCCCCAGAGTCCGGGGCAAAACATGCGCATAGTCATAGACCCGGACCGTAATCTTGTGGCCCCTTTCTTCTGCGTTGCTTCCTTCACCGCGGGCAAGGACGTTCTGCGCGGCGATGACCGTCATCGGAAGGGCTATCAATGCCCAGCCTCGAGTCCCTAACCCCCAGCCCCTTCTTTTCTCTCCCCAACCCCTAGTCCCTGATCCCTGTCGTTCCATGGCGCTCACCTCCGACCGCGAGATCGCGCCCAATGTTTATTCGGCTGGGAGGCAGCTCAATAAACGGCGGCTGGATTGGAGGTGGTATGTGGCTGTTCCGTCAGGCGGTTTCAAATCAGAGGTTTATGCGGAGAACTGGATTGTCAAGAGTGAGCTTTGATGCATCCCACGGGAAGTGATAGACTGCGCACAGCAACAAGGTGTTCATCATGCAGGCGCACGCGGGAACGCCATGGCTGATCCGCTTTGGGGTTTTCGAGGTGGATCTCGAGGCGGGAGAGCTGCGCAAGCAGGGCGTAAAGGTTAAGCTGCAAGAACAGCCCTTTCAAGTTCTCACCATCTTACTTGAAAAACCCGGTCGGGTGGTAACACGGGAAGAATTGCAGAAGCGCCTCTGGAGCGATGACACCTTCGTCGATTTCGAGACCGGCGTCAACACCGCCATCAAGAAAATCCGTGAGGCGTTGGGGGATCCCGCGGACAATCCACGGTTTGTCGAAACCCTGCACCGGCGCGGGTATCGCTTCATCGCCCCAGTGGAATTGCCCCTCACCCCCGGCCCCTCTCCCCCTGGGAGAGGGTGGCCCGGAGGGCCGGGTGAGGGCACGCGCCGCGTGCCCCTGCGAATGCGCGCTTGGGCAACAGCGCTCCTATTGACAGTAGTTGTTGTCGCCCTGGGAATCTGGATCGTCCAGTCGAGGAAAGAAAAGCAAGAGGCATCTCCGATCCCTGTCCCCCTGACAAGCTATCCTGGTTATGAAGCTTACCCCAGTTTTTCTCCCGACGGCAGCCAGGTGGCGTTTCAATGGTGTACGGAAGAACCGTCAGCGAACTGTGACATCTACATCAAGCAGATCGGCGTGGAACCACCCTCCCGCTTGACCACTGACCCTGCGGAGGACTTTAGTCCTGCCTGGTCTCCCGATGGGCAATTCATTGCATTCTTGCGGAAGCTTCCCACAACCAGGACGGCGCTGATGCTCACCCCGCAGCGAGGAGGGCCGGAACGGGTTTTGGGAGAGTATGATGTAGCCTATATATCCTTCTACCCTGGGCTACTGTTTGGATCTTATTTGGCCTGGAGCCCGGACTCGAAATGGCTCGCCCTCCCCTGGGGGGAAGCAGGCAAGCCGGCCACGGGCTTGGTTCTGCTCAATGTGGAGACACGAGAGACGCGAAGGCTCACGACGTCCGGAGACAATGCGCCTGCTTTTTCGCCGGACGGCCGGACCCTGGCATTCAACCGGGGCGGCACTCCTAATCTTATCTACCTTCTCCGCCTCACGAGGGATTACCAGCCTGAAGGAGGAGAACCTGAACGGCTTGCAACGGCCGCTGAATCATATGATAGAAACTTCGGTTTAGCCTGGACTCCGGATGGAAGGGACATCGTGTTCTCGTCTGGGAACTGGGCGAGCATCGGCCTCTGGCGAGTAGCGGCAGCGGCTTCAGCAAGGCCCCGGAAGCTTGCCTTCGCATCGGACGGTGCCTCCGCTCCGGCGGTTTCACGGCAGGGGAACCGTCTGGCATATGTCGTGAACAGGACTGACGACAACATCTGGCGGGTTGATCTGCGCAGCCCGGGCCAAGCCCCGGGCATCCCGGCCCGGTTGATCGCCTCGACGCGCGAGGAGAGAGATCCCACTTACTCGCCGGACGGCAGGAGAATTGCCTTCATGTCCAGCCGGTCGGGGGCTTGCGAAATCTGGATGTGCGCGAGCGACGGATCCAATCCTGTGCTACTGACGGCGTTTGGAGGTCCGATAATCTTTGGGCCGAAATGGTCGCCGGACGGGCAGAACATTGCCTTTACCGCGGTCCGGGCTGGAAGCGTGGACGTCTATGTCGTCAGCGCGAATGGAGGGATTCCCCGGCGTTTGACCAGCCACCCGCTCGCCGACAAATGGCCGTCCTGGTCTCGGGACGGCCAATCGCTTTACTTCAACTCAATGCGCAACGGTCGGGATGACATCTGGAAGATGCCAGCTAAGGGCGGAGAGCCGGTCCAGATTACCCGGCATGAAGGAGACGCGCCACAGGAATCACCCGACGGAAGATTCGTTTACTATGAGAAGGGATGGCCATCGCACTGCAGCGTATGGAAAGCGCCGGCGGCAGGTGGCGAAGAGGTGAAGGTGCTCGATTCCACCCATCCTTACGGCGGGTGGACCGTGGGTGAACAGGGAATCTATTTCTTCACACCACAAGACGGGCAGGGCCGCAGTGATATCTGCCTCTACAAGTTCGCCACCGGCAAGATAGGCAAGATCCTGACGATCGAGCGGAATGTCGGCTATCGCATCGCCGTTTCCCCCGACGACCGGGCGATTCTCTACGCGCAATACGATCAGGAAGGCAGCGACATCATGCTGGTCGAGAATTTCCGGTAGAAGACTGTTCCGCCCCCCGCTTCCAGGGCCCCTTGCGCCGGATGAATTTCCCGCCATAAGAGCAGTGAACAGTGGGCAGTTGTCCTTCGTCCTTTGTACCCTGTGGCCTCCGCTCAGCGTTGGCGCGTGACGAGTGATCGAATAGCGGGCCGAAGCTCCAGGACGAACTGGACTCCTCCCACCGTCTCGCGTTCGCGGAAGAATTGGCCGAAAGGTGTTTGCCCGCGATAGAACCATCCCGCGAGGCGCGCCACGGGATCTCCTTTTGCAGTGGTGAACAGCGCGCCGGGTTGGAGGCTGTAGTTCATCTGCCAACCGACCTCCTGCCGGGTTTCAAAATCCTCAGCGAGATAGAAGCGGGCGCGCGAAAATGCCAGCGATTTTGGATACCACTCGCTGCCGGCCTGGAAACTCATTCGGCCCAGACCTGCAGGACGCGTGCGCAACGTCACCGAAGGTCCTGCGTAGATGCGCCACCGGCCCGGCCGACCGTAGGCGAGGAGCGTTTGAAGCACTTCACGACTGTAAGAGAATCGGGCTGCGGGGTTAGTGGCTTCAAAATCCGCGCCGCGATGGGAGCTCACGTGGTAAAGCTCCGCGCGCGCCGACCAGTTCCCGCGGCGAAACGCCACGGGAATCCCCAACCGGAAATCCGCTGACTTGAGGAGTAGTTGCGTGTCGCGAACTTTGAGGCGCGAAACGATGCCCGGCCGGAGGCCGATCTGCCAGTTCGTGCCCTTGCCCTCCGTTGCGTAGATCGTGAACGGCTGCGTCAAACCGAAATCAAATTGGCCGTTGCCGGCAAATCGAAACGCGCTGGCAGGTTCCGCGGGACTCGCGAGCGGCGCTGGAAAGAACTCTTGGCCTGCCGGCGCCTCCGGTGTCCCAGACTCTTTGGGGGATTGTTGCGCTCCCACTCTCACCGCTACCGCGAACAGCACTGCCAGCAACAGAATGCTTCGGCATTCGATTTTCATCGCAGACCTCCGCACGCAGGGCGGCCACGGTTGAGGGTGACCGCGCGCCAGGATTATTCCTTTGCTTCCCCGCAACGGATGAGGTTTTAACATAACGCCCAACCGCGGCGATAGGTGATTGGAGTTCTGCGCCCTTATAATGACGGCGTGCGCTACGGAATCCTCGCCGACGATCTCACGGGAAGCTGCGACGTCGCTGGACGACTGACTCACTTGGGATATCGACCCGTGGTCTCGGTGCGGCCGCCGGAGGGCACCAAGCGAATTCCGCCCTGGTCGGGCGAAAGCTGCATTGTGGTTGTGAATACGCGGAGCCGCGAGTGTTCGGCCAGCGAGGCGAAGGCGCGTGTCCGCGCCGCGGCGCGAATGCTTGAGCGCGGCAGGATCCCCGTCGTCTATCACAAAACCGATTCCACGCTCCGCGGCCACTGGGCGGAGGAACTGGCCGCCATCACCAGGATCGCTCATCCCGACACCATCCTGATCTGTCCGGCGTTCCCGGCCCAGGGCCGGCACATCGAGCGAGGAAAGCTCTTGGTCGACCCGGAGGTGAGCCTTGGATTGCTTTTCTCCTTCGAGCGGATGGAGGGAGAGAGCTTGCGTGAACACCTTGAGAAGAGCTGCGATTGGGACGCGATGGAAATTCCACGCAAGATTCTTCGCCGGGGAGCGAGGGCGGTACGGGAAGCTCTGGATGCGGGCAGCGAACCGCGCTGCGGCGTCTTCGACGCCTCGCATGACGGCGACCTGGCGGCGATTGGCCGGGTTAGCCGAAAACTTGAGGGGCGAGTACTGTGCGTAGGCTCGGCGGGCCTGGCACCGCATGTCGTCCCAAAGCGCGCGACGCCGGAGCTTGCCGATGAGTCTAGAAGCGCTCACCCCTGGTTGCTCATTCAGGGAAGCCGGCGGAGCATCAGTCACGAGCAGTTTCATCAGCTTTCAAGGGCGCGTGATCTGCACCTGATGAGCTTCTCCCCCTGGCGGGGCCGGGAGAAAAGGCAGGCGTGGTGCGACGAGGCCGTCGACGCGCTCAACCTCGGCAAAGATGTTGCGATTGCGGTGCCGGAACACCATGACACAGCGGCGGCGTACAGCATGCCTTCGGCGTTCGAAGGGCTCTTTCGAACTGTGCTGCGTGAGGCGACCTTGGGAGGCGTCTTCATTTCCGGTGGCAGAACGGCCGAGGCGGTCTGTGATAGTCTGCGGGTGAAGGCGCTCCAGGTTACCGAGGAAGTGAGTCCGGGGATTCCGACGAGCATTGCGCTCGATGGTTGGAATCCGGGATTGCGGTTCGTAACCAAAGCGGGCGGGTTTGGCGGGCCGGAAACGGTTCGCGAAATCCTGGAGGAATACATCCGTGCGCGTCGCTAGGAGCCCGAGGAAACCGCGCATCGGCATCACGCTGGGCGACCCGGCGGGCATCGGCCCGGAAGTGGCGTTGAAAGCTGTGCGCGACCCGAAGATCCTGGCTGCGGTGCGGCCAGTGCTGCTCGGCCCGCGCGCCGCCCTGGAATACTACGCGCGCCGGCTCGGGCTTGCGTCCCGCCTGACATTCACCGCTGACCTTGTTCCCGAACCTGGTACGAGCAAGATCGTCGCCCTCGATACCGGCGGCTTCAGCCTGCCGGAGATTCCTTTCGGACAGGTGCACGTCGAGTGCGGGCGCGCGGCGCTCGCGGCGATCCGATGCGGCGTGGCGCTGGCGCTGCAAGGCGCGCTGGACGCCATCGTCACCGGCCCCATCCACAAGAAGTCGGCGCAGCTAGCCGGGATCGTCGGCGCCGGCCACACGGAGTTCATCGCCCACTTGTGCGGCGTTACCGACGTGCGGCTGATGCTGGTGGGGCCACGCTTGCGAGTCATCCACGTGAGCGCCCACGTCAGCCTGCGCGACGCACTGGACCTGGTCAAGCGCGAGCGCATCGTTCGCACGATCGAGCTCGGCGCTGAGGTGCTCAAAAAGCTTGGCATGCCTCGCCCCCGCATTGCCGTGGCGGGCCTGAACCCGCACGCCAGCGACTCGGGTCTGTTCGGAAACGAAGAGGAACGCGAGGTCGGCCCGGCGGTCGCAAAAGCTCGCCGGGCGGGATGGCGCGTCGAAGGCCCGCTGCCTCCCGACACGGTGTTCCATCGCGCGGCCCGCGGTGAATTCGACCTGGTCGTGGCCATGTATCATGACCAGGGGCACATTGCCGCCAAGACGCTCAGCTTCGCGGACGCCGTCAACGTCACGGCCGGCTTGCCCATCGTCCGCACGTCCGTGGACCACGGAACCGCCTTCGATCTGGTCGGCCGGAATAAAGCCGATCCCCAGAACATGAAATTCGCCATTCTGCTCGCGGGCCAGATGGCTCGCCTCTCGGTCCGCTAGCAAGAGTCTGGTCGGGTTGCTCTCAAGATTCTCTCCCACTCAGCCGAAACTCTATGAGGGGCCATTCCGCATCCAGCCTCCCCCGGGCTGGAATGCGGGTCTTCCCCCATGGTTCCCCGGGCAGAGCTGTGGTTGCTGACGGACAGTTCTAGGCCACCGGCTGAGGGATAGGACCGTGCCGCAAACTAACTCCCCGGCACGGGCGCTCAGCTCGGATGGCCAGCGAGGACGATGGCAGCGAGCCGCTTCCCAATCCAATCCCCATCGAAGCCCGAAGACAGCTCCCTACTCACCCCACAGGTCAAGAGTTGGGACGCTGTCGATGCGGAGCTCCAAAGTTGGAGCAGGCACTTGCGTCTCCTCGTGGAGGTCAATTCCGTTGTGGCCGGGGCGGCTGACGCGGAGGCGGTCTCTGGACATATTCTTCATCGGCTCAGAGAGACCACCCACTTTGCGTACGCATCAATCTACCGGCTGAATCCCGAAGAGCGCCTGCTGCAATGCGTGGCGGAGAATGGCTGCCTACGTTTGGAGGCAAATCGCAACCTCTCCCTAGACGGGCCCGGTGCCGTTCCCCATGCAGCTCGCACGGCAGAGGCCATCTATGTGCCCGATGTCACCCGGGTGTCACAACAGCCCATCGGTGGGGACCCGACCATTCAGTCGGAGTACGCTGTGCCCCTCTTGATCGGGCCTACCGTGCTCGGCGTGCTGGACATCGAATCGGATCAGCTGGGCGGCATCCGGGCCGTGACACGGAAGCTGGTCGACCAAGTCGCCAGCCAAGTCGCAATTGCTCTGGAACGCAGTAACCTCAGCCGCAAACTTCGGGTTTCTGAAGAGCGCTTTCGATCGATCTTCGAGCAGGGCCACGTCGGAGTGGGGGTATTAGATCTCGGCGGGAATATCGTGGCTACAAATCCCGCTCTGGCCCAACTCGTGGGGTATGAACCCCATGAGCTCCATGGCCGGCACTATTCACAGTTCATTCACCCCGAAGACCGCGAGGTGTGCCTGGAAAGGGGGAAGCAGCTCATCGAAAGCCCCGCGGCCGCTTTGACGGAGGAAAGGCGCTTACGGCACAAATCGGGTGAAGTGGTTTGGGGGATGGCCACGGTCTCCCTGATTCGGGACCACGCGGGCAAGCCTTTGCACGTCCTAGTGTTGGTTCACGACAGTACCCAGCGGAAAAAAGTGGAGGCGGAGTGGACCCAGCTCCGGGCGCAGCTCGCCCACTTCCAGAAGATGGAAGCCATGGGGACGCTGACAGGCGGGATAGTCCATGATTTCAACAACCTGCTGGGAGTAATTCGCGGGTACATTTCGCTGACCCGGCTCCGCCTGCGGCGGGACGATCCGATGCAGGAACCCATCGGCATGATCGAGCAATCCGCCGAGCGGGCCGCCGAGCTGACGCGCCAGCTTCTGCAATTTGCCCGACGCGAAACGCACAAGGTCGAGTCGTTGGACCTCGACGAGGTTGTGCGTCGAGTCCTGAAGATCGTTTCGCAGACGTTTGACCGCCGGATTCACATCGAGACCCGCCTGACGAAGGACTTGTCTTGGATCGAAGGCGATCCCGGTCAACTCGAGCTGGCCATCCTGAACATGTGCATTAACGCTCGCGACGCCATGCCCGAGGGAGGGACACTCGCGCTCGAGACGTCAGTGGTCACTTTGACGCGCGAAGACCTTCCGCCCACCGCCACGTGCTCGCCCGGCGAATACGTCCGCTTGGCGATCAAAGACACCGGCATGGGCATGGATTCCCAGGTCCTCAAGCGGGCCTTCGAGCCGTTCTTTACCACCAAGGAGGCGGGCCAGGGCTCGGGCCTGGGCCTGGCAATGGTTCACGGGATAGTGAACAACCAT
>Ga0315277_10004648_pt1 | contig 18247 bp, 20 predicted proteins | sample YL17G05_15_MG_FD_203695 | JGI IMG/M metagenome (GOLD analysis project Ga0315277, IMG submission 203695) | Sediment microbial communities from Yellowstone Lake, YNP, Wyoming, USA - YL17G05_15 | ecosystem: Environmental > Aquatic > Freshwater > Lake > Sediment | place: USA: Wyoming | collected...
TCACCGCGGAGTTGGCGATGACGCCCTTCTTCTGGCCGGCTATGGTCTGGGCCGCCTTGCCCTTGGCCTTGTAGGGCCAGGTCCTCTTGGTGCCCATCTCCTTGATGTCGAGGATGCCGAGCTCGACATAGAGGTTGGCGTCGGCGCAGTGGCAGGCGCCCCGGATGGAGGTGGCGTAGGTGAGGGCCATGGCCCACAGAGCGCGGGGGTCGTGCATGGGGCACTCCAGGCCCTTGACGTGGATGGCGAACTCCTTTCCGCCGTACTTCTCCGACATGGCTCGCACCCCCTCGGCCAGGTCGTCGCCGATGCCCTCGCGCAGGGCGGTCTTCTGGATGAGGTCCAGGAGGGTCTGGGGCTGGTTCCAGCCCAGCTTCATCCCGCCGGTGTCCGACTCGGTGATCATTCCTTTCTCGAAGGCCTCGGTGGCGTAGGCCAGGGTGGAGCCGCAGGAGATGACGTCCATGCCCAGGCGGTTACAGAGCTCGTTGGCCTTGTTGTTGGCCTCCCGGTTGTCCATGGTATGCAGGGTGCCCAGTGCGGCGGCCGCCTCGTACTCGGAACCCGGCCCCTCCTCCATGGCGAAGGGACCCGACTTCACCTCCACGATCCTCTTGCACGACACGGGGCAGGCGAAGCAGGAATGGGTCTTGGTGAGGATGCTCTCGGCCACGGCGGTGCCCCCCAGCTCCCCGGGACCCTGGGCCCAGTAGGCCACCTGCCAGTTCTTGGTGGGGACGTCCCCGATGGCCATGCCGTACTCCATGTGTACGTTGGAGCCGAAGTTATGCAGGCCGTCGGCCACCAGGCTGAACTTGAGCAGTTCTCCCATCTTCTCGCGGGCTTCCTTGAAACCGGCCTCGTCGGCCACGGGTACTTTCTTGTTGCCCCGGGCCACCACTGCCTTGAGCTTCTTGGAGCCCATCACCGCCCCCATGCCGCATCTGCCGGCAGTGGAGCCGCGGTCGTTCATCACGCAAGCGTACTTCACCAGGTTCTCGCCCGCCGGCCCGATGGAGATGACCTGGGCGCGCTTATCTCCCACCTCCTCCTTGAGCAGGTCCTCGGTATCGTAGGTATCCTTGCCCCAGAGGTGGGAGGCGTCTTTTATCTCGACCTTCTCGTCGGTCACGTAGAGGTAGACCGGCTTTTCGGAGGCCCCGACGACGATGATGCCGTCGTAGCCCGTCCGCTTCAGTTGGGGCGCGAAGTGCCCCCCCATGGAGGCCTCGCCCCAGATGCCGGTGAGCGGCGAGCGGGCGCAGATCTCCAGGCGGGACACCCCCGGAAGGGAGGTCCCCGAGAGGGGCCCATTCATGATCATCAGGGGGTTCTCGGGGGAGAGGGGTTCCACCTTCCAGCCTTCGTTGTCGAAGAACCACTTGGCGGCCAGCCCGCTCCCGCCCAGGAAATCTCTGTAGAGTTTCTCCTCCAGCTGCAGCTCCTCCGTGGTCCCGGAGGTGAGATCGACCTTTAGTACTTTGCCCCAGTTTCCTCCCATCATGGCCAATGCTCCTCCCTTGTTTTCGATCAGCTCATGATGTGGACGAGCTGACCCTTTTTTCAAGTTCCGCTAATGATCTCAGCAGAAGGAGCCAGGCGAGGTAGCTCTATCCTCTTCCGGACCCCTGTTGTTTAGCCATGGATAATGGCCAAGGACATTATAACAGAGCCCTTCAGGTGATTTGCCTACTCGCACATAAAGGCTTTGCATTAAAAGTTACTTTGTGGTAGCATGTGCAGCTAACAGGTCTCTACACAGAGGGTCAGGGTGTGGAACTCGGTTTATGGTTTGGGACTTTCCCTCCCTTAGAAAGCCCCAAGACGGGTTCCGCTTATATGCCCACCCGAGTGTGACCTCATCCGTGCTCCGGTACCAAACCGGAGCACCTCCCTCCCTGCTGACCCCGGTTTGCCGGAAACCGGGGTCCTATTTTTCGCCTCATCTTCTCATGGAGAAGGCACGGCTTATGAACTCGTGCACCGTCTTCCACGTCTTCTCCATCTGGGCCTCGCCGTTTCCCGAGAGCAGGATGGCGATGCTCTGCCCCATGCCGACCAGCGCATAGGAGATGGTCTTCAGGTCGTTGAAGGGGAATATCTCGCCCGCTTCCACCCCCTCTTGGAGATCCTCCTCGACCCTCTCCGCGAGCCTTGCGTAGACCTCCTTCATCTGGTCCATCAAGCGCGGGTTCCCCACCGTCTCACCCAAGAGCATGTAGAGCAGCTCGCTCCTCTTGAGATAGAGGTCCAACATCTCCTGGCCCTTGGTCTCAATACGGATTATGAAATCTTTCTTCTCTTTTTTCTCCAACTCGTGATCGATCTTCTCCAGGGTGTTTTCGATGAGCCGCTTGATCACCTCCACCAGGAGCTCCTCCTTGCTGTCGAAGTATATATAGAAGGTGCCCTTGGCGATGCCCGTGGCCTGCACGATCTCGTCTATGGTGGTACCGTGGTAACCCTTTGCGGCGAATAGCTCGGTCGCGTTGTCGATGATGCGCTCCCCCCGGTCCACGGCCTGCTTGTCCTCTTCAGGTTCTGCGGCGGTCTCGCCCGTCTTGGTACTCACGATGACCCCGAACAGGCCCGAGATATCCCGCAGGGACATCCCGTAGCGGGAGCGCAGGTGCTCTATCATGCGCAGCCTCTCCAGGTGATGCTCACCGAAGGCATCCGTCGCGTCTGCTTGGGGCAGGATGCCTTCCTTGAGATAGCGGTTGATCTGCGTACGGGTCAGGGACGTACTTGTCTCCGCCTCATAAGCTTTGATCAAACCGTTGAGGTCCCAGCCTCTATCTTTATCCGCCATCGATCGACCGCCTTCGTCTGGCGATTGAGCCCTATATCCCGAATGCTTGAGTACAGCGAATCGGAAAACGACTGGGTAGTCAGTCACATAATAATATCCGACATCAAGCACTGTCAATGACCTCCAGGCTAGCCGGTAACAGTGTACGAGCCCCTCGGCGATCCGCTGGCCGGCCTGACTCGAACCGCCACAACGAAGGCTGGGGTGGGTGTTTATGTACGCGAGAACCTGGGAATATACAGCGTGAGGGGGTGGTCAGCCATGACGGCAAGCGCCCTGGTGGTGGATGATGACAGGTTGCTGCTGCGGCTGATCGAGCTGAACCTGGGGAAGACCGGCATGAAGGTACTCCTTGCCGACAGCGGGAAGGAGGCTCTGCGCCTGGCGCAAGAGGAAAGCCCGGACATAATCCTGCTCGACATCATGATGCCGACGATGGATGGTTACGAAGTCATGCGGCAACTCAAGGCTGACGACGATACCAGGGACATACCGGTGGTGATGCTCACCGCCAAGTCCAGCCAGGGCGATCGTCGCAGGTGCGAGGAGATGGGAGCCATAGCTTACATCACCAAGCCTTTTAACCTGGAGGAACTGCGCAACACGGTCAGCGATATCGTCGAGGATGCCTCCAGCCCACCGGCTTCTCCCGAGTGATCTTCTCCCCCGCTGTCTATGCTCGATCTCAACCCGCAGGGGTGAGGAACTTCTGGAACATGATCATCTGCGAGGCGTTCTTGACGGCGCCTCTCACCTTGAACTTGCCGTTCTTCACCGCGTTTACGACCTTCTGCCCGTCCTCGGTCTTGAGCCACTTGAGTATCTGCGCGCCTTTGCCCGCGCCGGAGAGGCTGAGCAGGAGCGCCAGTTCGGTCCCGATGTAGATATCCGCGCCCTCGACGCCGTTGGCGACCGTGACGTCGCTGCCCTTGAAGGCCATGGTGGCCGCCATCTCGGGGTGATCCAGGTCCTGGATGGCCACGGAGACGCCCATCTTGTCAGCCAGGTTCTTCTTCGAGGGATCCTGGAGTAGTGCCTTGACCATCTCGCTCATCATGAAGGCCAGGGGCCCGGGCTCCGCATCCTTGAGCGTCACCGTTCCGTTCCCGGGGGTGGGCTGCGGCTTCCGGGAAGCCTTTGCCGCCATAACTCCTCCACCGATGAGGGCCAGGAGCAGCAGCTTCTTCCTGCGTTTGCGCGCCTTCTCCTTCTTGAGCTCCTTCTTGAGCAGTTTGGCCTCTTGCTTCGCCATCTTCTTTGTCTTTCTCTTGCTCACCTCTACCTCCTTACTCCTCGCCCACCTGCCCGGTTTATCGATGCGGATAAAGCCGGTGGACATCGATCGCTATCAGTTAGATAACTGCCAGAAGCCCGACCATCATATTCTACCCCGTTCAGCCCGGCATGAACCGTCACTTGACTCGCTTCGCTTGTTCGGGAATGCCTTGCGGCGAACTCGCTTCGTGATGTATGAGCGGGGGAGACCTCATACGGTCTCCCCCGCGAGTCACATGGCGGAAGGGGAGGGATTTGAACCCTCGGTACGGTCTCCCGCACAATCGCTTAGCAGGCGATCACCTTAGGCCAGCTCGGTCACCCTTCCGGAAAACCTCTCTGCCCGTCGTGTATACAAGACCGATTGAATACAAGACCAATTATAAGACCAGCCTTATAGGCTTGCCAGGAGTACCCGGTCCGACCGGGAAAAGGTCAGCGAGTTCGTGGAAGCCCCAAGGTAAATCCCCTGCGGAGCGATATCAGCCCTGAGATCCCTCCTGCTTCCGGCGCGCGATGCGGTCACAGACGAGCTCGCCTCCCACCCCGACGTTCTCGTGCGGGTTCTCCTTGATGACCACCGTAAAGGCCTCCCTGGAAAGGCCGTAGTACCTTTCCATGGCGTCGGTGACCTCCTTGACGAGAGCTCTTTTCTTGTCCATATCCTGGACGGGGGGGCCGTCCAATGTCGCTGTCGGCATCCAGATCACTCCTTTGCTGTTCTTACTTCATCGAGTGCAGGGCGATCTTGTTACCTTCCGTATCCAGGCATACCGCCATGTAGCCGATATCCTCGGTGATCAAAGTCTTGGGGACCAGGATTTTTCCGCCCGCGCCCTCCACCCGCGCGAGCTCGTCGGCAAGGTCTCCCGTCCGGGAAGAGAAATAGATCAGCACCCCATCCATAGAAGGCTTGTAGTTGTCCTCGTTATAAACCAGGGAGCCCGCCGCGCCCGTTCCCCCTGCGTCCCATGGAAACCAGGCCATGTCGAGTTCTGCCATCGTGTTTCTGTCGAGCTTGATGTTGAAAACGTCCTCGTAGAACTTGATGGCCCTCTCCATGTTCAGGACCGGGATCTCGAACCACCCCACCGCATTGCTCTCCGCCATGCCGTTTCACCTGCCTTTCGGTGCAAACTCGTGCCGCAAGCATCCTTTGCCTGGGCTTTATAAGTCGTTATTGACAGGTGTGGTGCAGTTCAAACCCGCGAGTTTCCGGTGGTCCCGCAGCGCATTATGCAAGCTTTTTACATTAAACACAAGCCCTCTCCATGGGTTCTCCACACTTAAGAGATACCTTGGGCATGTCCATATTCAAGCGGTTTATCGAACCATCAGTGAAAGGAGAGGTAGATGGCCGAGCTGAGCAATAGGAACAAGATCATCATCGCCATAGCGGCTTCGGTGGCCGGGGTGATGATGCTCGGCGGCGCAATGGTGGCCGCGGCGGCAGCCTTGTGGCATCATCGCTGGGAACACGAATGGGGCCTTTGGGAGGAGTGTTGCAGTGAGTGCGACGCATACAGCAGTGCGAGCAGAGCGCCAGCAACGAGCGAGGAGGATGAGTTCGACCGTTACTGCAGCGAGGTCATGGACGACCTGGCCGGCGCCCTCGGCCTGTCGGCCCCGGAGCTCGAGGGGGAGCTCGCAGGCGGGAAGAAGATCATGGATATCGCGAATGGCAAGGGGGTCTCCCTCGAGGTGATGGTGGATTCCGTCACCAGTTCGACCGGCAGGATCCTGGAGCGGGAAGTGACGCAAGGGGACCTCAGTCCTGAAACGGCAGAGGCCATCGAGGGCGAAGTAGCCGATTACGCTACCTGGTTCCTGCAGAACAGCAATATGTTACTGCTGAGAGAGCGCGCTTGGCGCCATTAGCCTGTCGCACCAGCCCCTTGTTCAAACCGGGCTTCCGGCGGCGGATTCCGATAGACTAAGGGAAGCGGGGAGCACGGCGCCTGCGGGCGCCGCCTCTGCCGGCATGAGCCCGAGTACGAGAGGCGCGCATGGGCGAAGGTAAAATACTGATCGTGGACGACGAGAAAAAGATAGTACGGCTGGTCAAGGCCTATCTCGACAGGGAAGGTTACACCACCCTGGAGGCCTACGACGGCATAACCGCGTTGGACCTCTGGCGCCGGGAGGTACCTGATCTCATCGTCCTGGATGTCCTTATGCCCGGCATGGACGGCCTGGAGTTCATGCGGGAGGTGCGGCAGTCATCCATGGTCCCCATAATCATGCTCACCGCCCGGTCCGAGGAGGCGGACAAATTGGTCGGCCTGGGCCTGGGGGCGGACGATTACGTGACCAAGCCCTTCAGCCCCCGGGAGCTGGTGGCGAGGATCCGGGCTGTGTTGAGGAGGCACCGGCTTGGAGCGCCGGATACGGCATCCCCGGTCAGGGAAGGCCCCCTCGCGATCTACGCAGACCGCCATGAGATAAAGGTGAACGAGGAAGAGGTAGCGCTGACGGCAACGGAGTTCGCCATGCTCACGGCGATGGCCTCCAACCCCGGCCGGGTCTACACTCGAGGCCAGCTCATCCAGCTCGTGCAGGGCGATATTTTCGAGGGATACGAGAGGACCGTGGACTCGCATATCAAGAATATCAGGAGGAAGCTGGGCGAAAAGGCGAGGGATTGGAGTTTCATTGAAACGATTTACGGGATCGGATATAGGTTCGTGGCTCAGGAAAAGGCGTAGCCTCAGACTGAAGATCTTCCTGGCTATCCTGTGTGGGACGATGGTCTGCCTGATGATATCGGCTGTGATCGCCAACGGCCTCTCCCACTGGCGGATCAAGGAGTTCCTGCACGAGGATTGGTGGGGGGACAGACTGGACGAGGGGCCCAGCTATGTAGACGTCGCTATCTTCTTCGCCGGTTTCGTAGGTCTTATCCTGGCCTTCTTTATAAGTTACTGGTTAGCTGGGCGTCTCTCCCAGCCGTTGGCCGAGCTTACCTCCGCCACCCATGACATCGCCGCAGGGGACTACGGTAGCCAGGTCGAGTTGGGCAGCACCACCGAGATCGCCGAACTGGGCGAAGCGTTCAACTCCCTGTCGGAGAACCTCGAGAAAAACGAGATCCTGCGCAAGAACATGGTGGCGGATATCGCCCACGAACTGCGTACCCCCCTGGTCACTCTACGTGGCATGATCGAAGCCCTGGAGGACGGCGTGGTCGAACCCGACGCCGCTACTATCGACTCCCTCAAGGAGGACGTCCTTCTGCTCACCCGGCTGGTGGACGATCTGCAGCAGCTGGCTTTGGCCGAGGCGGGGCAGCTCGAGCTCGACCTGATGCCCGTGGATGCGGGGGAGATGCTCCGGGGAGTAACCGCCCGCTTCGAGGCCGAGCTGGCACAGAAAGGGGTGCGATGTGTGGTGGAGGCCCCCGGCGATCTTCCGCCTGTTCGCGTCGACCAGGCACGCATCTCCCAGGTCCTCAGCAACCTCGTAAGGAACTCTCTCATGCATGCACCCGAGGGCGGCGACATCACCGTCGAGGCAGCACCGGCGGGAAGCGAGGTGGTCTTCGCGGTCCGCGATACCGGTCCGGGCATCGCGGAAGACGAATTGCCCTATATCTTCGAGCGCTTTTACCGCACCGACCATTCCCGAGCGCGGGCTACCGGCGGGGCCGGGCTCGGCTTGAGCATCGCCAAGAGCCTTGCAGAAGCCCATGGCGGGCGCATCTGGGCCGAGAGCGAAAAGGGGGTGGGGACGGTGGTCCGCTTTACCGTTCCCATCTACCCCGACTGAAAGGCGACCTGTATTGTATGGATTTATCTGACGGCCTGCCCCAGAAGGGTATGCTGGTAGGGAGCGACCCTTGCTTCCTTCAGCCCCGTCTTCCTCAAGAGCACTTCCAGTTCTTCCACACCGAAAGGACCGTGTGCCTCCTCTCCGTGCCGGTGTTTCATGAGCAGTCTTACGGGCTGTGTAGCCCGGAAGTCGGAGAGTGCCATGCGGCCGCCCGGCTTGAGCACGCGTGCCCATTCCGTGATACAGGCTTCAGGATCGGACAGCTCATGCAGCACGTTGTTGCATACCACCAGGTCCACAGAATCATCCTCGAGCCCGGAGGCATCCGCCGGTGCCTTGACGGCCTGGACGCGGCCATCCAATCCCGCCGTGCGTGCCCGCTTCTCCAGGCTTGCCAGCATCTCCTCGGAGAGGTCCAGACACAGCACCCTTCCAGTGACCAGTCTCGCGGCTATGGGTATGCTCAGGTAGCCGGACCCGCATCCCGCGTCAAGCACCGCCTCATCCCCTCGCAAGCCGGAGAAGACCTGCTCGAGCAAGGCCGCCCTGCTGCGTCCGAACACGACCTCGCCCCACTCGCGCCACGGGCTGGCCAGGAACCACGCCCCCAGCTTTCCCCACCGCCCCGTCCATTGCGTCTGCGCCTGACCTTCCGCCATGGTTATCTTCCCTTCCGTTTTCGTCGCTCCGCCAGCAAGTGCAGTTTACCTATGGCTACAGGGTACCCTTTGATTGTGGAGGATCTGTGGAGGCAATATGTGCTTTAGACCAGCATCCTTTCGACGGACATCAAAGCCCTCTCCCTGATCCCCTCCGGGACCTTCACCTCGGGAGTAAGCGTCTCGAGTGACTGTAGCACCTTGGACAAGGTGATCAGTTTCATGTTCGGGCATAAAGGCTCGTGCGAGGGAGGATAAAACCGCTTGTGCGGTACCGCCTTGGAGAGCGGGTGGATCATACCCGCCTCGGTGGCCAGCACGAACTCATCGGCCTCGGACGCGGTAGCGGCGTCCACCATGCCCGACGTGCTCCTTATATGATGGGCCAGGTCGAGCACCTCCCTGATACACTCGGGGTGGGCTATGACCTCGGCGCCGGGATGCTCTTCCAGGGTCTGCAGGATATGTCCCGTATTGATGCCCTGGTGGACGTGGCAGTAGCCGTTCCAGGGATATATTATCTTGTCCTCGACCCGCGCTGCCACGTAGCTGGCGAGGTTGCGATCGGGTACGAAGATGATCTCCTCGGTATCTATCGCCTTCACTACCTCGACGGCGTTGGACGAGGTGCAGCAGTAGTCGCTCACCGCCTTTACCGCCGCGGTCGTATTGACGTATGAGACCACCGCCGCCCCGGGGAGCTGTTCTTTCATGCGCTGCACATCCCGGGCATCGGCCATATCCGCCATGGGGCATCCGGCGTGCAGGTCCGGAAGCAGGACTATCTTTTGCGGACATAGTATGGAGGCGGTCTCGGCCATGAAGTGGACCCCGCAGAAAACGATGACATCCGCCTCGGTGCGGGCCGCCTGTCGTGCCAGGCCCAGAGAGTCACCGACATAGTCACCGATGTCCTGCACCTCCGGACGCTGGTAGTTATGGGCCAGGATGACGGCGTTCCGCTTCCGCTTTGCTTCCTGGATACGCTCGACCAACGCTTCCTCGCTGAGCAGAAGCTCCTCGAAATGACCGGGCCCTTTATCCGGCGATCTTTGCCCTGTAATCATCTATGGCCCTCCGTAAGGCGTCCGCTCCCAGGTTGGAGCAGTGCATCTTGATCTCAGGTAGACCACCAAGCTCCTGCGCTACATCGTCTCTGGTTATCTCCAGGGCCTCCTCGATGGTCTTTCCCTTGGCCATCTCGCTGACCATGCTGGAGACGGCGATGGCCGCCCCGCAGCCGAAGGTCTTGAACTTGATATCCTCCAGCCGCTCTTCATCGTCCACCTTGATATAGAAGGTCATCATATCCCCGCATACGGGATTGCCCACTTCCCCTACACCATCAGGGTCCTCGATCTCGCCCACGTTGCGCGGATTGTTGAAGTGCTCCATGACCGTCTCGCTGTATATCGCCATTCCCTTCACTCCTTCGATATATTTGTCTCTAAACCGCAAGGCGGTAAATCAATGCACGCTCAGGTGCAGGCCCTTCTGTATGTCCACCAGGTCGGCCAAGGTCTTGCTCTCGAGGGACCCCCTGATCGCCTCCGTGAGTTCCTTCCAGACGACGGAGGTGGCGCAGTTATCGACCCTGCTGCAATACCCCGGGTCTTCCGTGCAGTCGACCATGGTGACATCGCCTATGCATGCCTCCACGATCTCCAGCAGGGTTATCTCCGATGGATCGCGTGCCAGCATATAGCCACCTCTGGCTCCGCGCACGCTCCGCACCAGGCCCGTGTTACGCAAGGGGATCAAGACCTGCTCCAGGTACTTCTCGGGAAGGTCTTGTCTCGAGGCTATGTCTCGCATGAGAACCGGCTCGTTTCCTCCGTAGTTAACGGCCAGGTCGAGCATGGCTCGCATCCCGTACCTGGCTTTCGTGGGCAGTCGCACGCTATCCCTCCTCTCTTTTGATCACGCTCTGTTCTGATATAGTCCTGTTTACTCTTGGGACGATTGCAAGCCGTGTGTTGCTATGGCGTTTTTCGTCACCCCTAGATCGTGGTTCCTCAAGAAGGGTTACTCGATGCCGGCTTCCTCCAATAATGGTTCGAAAAGCCACGTGGAGAGGTAACGCTCCCCGCAAGAGGGGATCACCACCACCAGCAGCTTGCCCTCGTTCTCGTCCCGTTTGGCCACCTGCAGCGCCGCCCAGACCGCGGCCCCCGAGGATATCCCCGCGAGGATCCCCTCCTCCCGGGCGAGCCTTCTGGCGGTTTCACCCGCGTCCTGCTCGGAAACGGTGATGACCTCGTCGATCAAGTCCGTCCGGAGTATGTCCGGGATGAAACCGGGACCGATCCCCTGTATCTTGTGCGGTCCAGGTTTGCCACCGGAAAGGACCGGGGAGCCTTCCGGCTCCACCGCCACCACGTGGAAACCAGGTTTTTTCTCTTTGATGGCTTCCGCAACCCCGGTTATGGTGCCCCCGGTGCCAACGCCGCTGATCAGTATGTCGGCTTTCCCTTCCGTGTCCTCCCATATCTCCTTAGCCGTGGTCTCCCTGTGTATGGCGGGATTGGCGGGGTTCTGGAACTGTTGCGGTATGAACCCCGCGGGGGTGTTCTCGAGGATCTCGTTGGCCTTGTTGATCGTGCCCCGCATCCCCTCCGCCCCGGGGGTGAGGACCAGCTCGGCTCCCAGGACGGCCAGGAGCTTCCTGCGTTCCACGCTCATGGTGTCCGGCATGGTCAGGATGAGGCGGTATCCCTTGGCCGCGCATACGAAAGCCAGGGCGATGCCGGTGTTGCCGCTGGTGGGCTCGATGATCACGCTGCCCTCGCCGATCAGACCCTTCTTCTCCGCATCCTCGATCATGCTCACACCGATGCGGTCCTTGACGCTGGAGAGGGGGTTAAAGAACTCTAGCTTGGCATATATCTCGGCCTTCGCGCCGTCGGCTATCCTGTTCAACTTGACCAGAGGGGTATTTCCTATGGTCTTGGTGATATCCTCGTATAATCTCAACGCTCACACCTCCCTTAATACTCCGTTCCACGCGGCATGCGCGGACTTCTTATGGATTGGCATCCCTCATGTCGTTATTCCCTATATTGTCTATCATTTAACTAGAGAATATACTTCAGGGGGCTACTCGGTCAAGGTAAAGCGCGAGATCTGTTTAAGGGAACCGATCACGGGATATATTCTGGCGGAGAGGGTGGGATTCGAACCCACGAGACCCCTCGCGAGGCCCAACGGTTTTCGAGACCGCCGCATTCGTCCACTCTGCCACCTCTCCGCCCCACCATTATAGCGACGGGAATGCCCCGGATGCACGCAACCGGGGCTACTCTATCCCGCTGGCTATGCAGGGGTTCAGACTTGGCCCTCGGGATTGACGGTGATGTAGATTTCGGAGGGCCCAGCGGGATTGGCGGAGTCCTGTGGAAATATGGCTATCTCCATCGGCACCCCGTCTGCGGTCTCGAACTGGAACTTGATCCCATCCGCTGCCGCTGACTCCTTAAGGTTGGACATACCCTTTAGGGCATCGCGGTAGAAAGCCGCGACGTTCACCACCGGGCATTCGTTCGCCTCGTAAACGAAGGTCTCGTATGCCTGGTCAGGGTCTTCCCAGCTGATCTCCGTCGAACTCTGGTCCATGACCGAGGGTGGATACTCCGGCACGCCGAGATCTTTCAGGCTGGGGGGATCGGGGTATTTCTGCACCCATGCGGGGGTCTCCTCCGTTTCGCCCTGGCCTTGCTCCGTCCCTTCACTGGCCCCTGTGACACTTCCTACGCCACAGCCAGCCCAGATACAGATCCCTGCGAGCAGCAAAAGGGTTAAGACTAAAGATACGGGTTTGCGCATTCCAACGCCTCCTCTCGTTTCGCCGCCGACTGGGCCCTCCCGGCCCATATCGAAGATCGACGGGCACAGTCAACAAGAACGTTAACTGCTTCTTTGACAGCTATTATTTATTCGACAGATGAGAGAGCGAACTCAACGCGTTTTTTTGCAGCCGGCAGATCCAGACGCGGTACGGGAATCCGTTCGATAATAACGCCGGCAAAACACGGGTGCGGTCAACGTGAAGGGGTCATCCCTAGGATTTCTTCCCGTTGCGCCTCTGCTCGAAAAACTCTTGCAGCAAGGTGCTGCACTCATCCTCCATGATACCGTCGGTTATCTCCATGCGGTGGTGGGTGGTCTCGTCGCTCACCAGGTTGTACCTGCTGCCTGCCGCTCCCAGGTTGAGGTCCCGGGCCCCGAAGACCAGCCTGGCCACCCGTGCTTGCACCAGGGCCCCGGCGCACATTGGGCAGGGCTCGAGGGTGACGTAGATGGTGGACCCCTCCAGCCTCCAGTTACCCAAGTGGGCGGCGCCTTCCTGCAGGGCTAATATCTCAGCGTGGTCCATGGGATTGCCCGTGGTTTCCCTGCGATTATGGGTGCAGGCGAGGATCTTCCCGTCCTTCACCAGCACCGCCCCGACGGGCACTTCCCCCTCACCGGCTGCGGCGCGGGCTTCCTCCAGGGCCACGAGCATGTATTCCTTGTCCTTCAAACCCGCTCCGTCCTTCCTGGTTTTTCCTAACCGTGTTTTCTACCTCTCTCATCGTAATAATCGTCGAGCAGCGTTAGAATATCCTCGCGCGAAAGTTCATTTCCGGAATAATCCCTGAGGCGTCCACCCCGTCCCCACAGCGGTTGGTCGCTGAACCAAGCCTGCGGCGGCAGGTCCTCCTCTCTGCCCAAGCCCTCGCGGTCGTTAAGCTCGCGGTAGAGCTCCCAGCCCGCGGCGGCCTTGTCCATCATCTCCCCGACCTCCAGCTCAACGCCGGTCACGGCGGCGTAGAGGTCGCGGATGAGCTCTGCGTTGTAGAAGCGGTTTATCTGGTAACGGTTGCAGATACCCAGGGAGGAAAAGAGGCTGAACCAGTCCTCCGAGTAGCGGGTGAGCCTGCCTGTGTTCATGCCCCAGGGAGGCGAGAAGATGCGCCCGAGGGCCTCCTCCCCAACCCCCATGCGCGCGGTAAGGCGCCGCAGGCGGTCCTCGGGTAATCCCGGCACGTAGGTGGCCGAGCCCGCGCTGGCCGAGGTCGGGCCCCGCGGGGATACGATCTGCTCGAACTCCATGGTACCCAGGCCGCTGACGCGGGGGTCGTACAAGCAGTCCTGGTTTCTCACGAGGATGGTATAACGGCGGTTCTCCTCGCCGAACAACTCCAGCGCCCCGCGCCAACCCCGGGCGAAGGCCTCGCCGATCTCGCCCCTGCGCTCCGCTACCCGCAGCGCCAGCTCGCGCAGGATGCCCGCCCCCCTGGCCAGGGGAATCCCCTCCGCGTCCTTCACCCCGATGATCCCGTGCTCATGCAGCTCCAGGAGGAAAGCCGCCTGCCAGCTCAGGGTCATGAAGTCCAGACCCAGGTCATCCAGCAGGGCTAAGGTCGATGCCGCCTCCTCCGCGTCGCGCATCATCAAGGCGCAGCCGATGATCGCCGCGTTGAGGAAGGAGGTGGAGTATACACTCTCCCCCGTGGACGGCAGGACAAGCTCGTCCTTGTCCGCCAGAAAACAGGAGGGGCAGGATATCCTGCACTTCTTCAGCTTCAGGTAGGCCTGAGGACCGAACCTCTCCGTCAACTCCCGCAGGTCCTCCTCGGTGGACCCGTAGGGGAGGAGTTGGCTCGCGTACATCGGCCAGGCACCGATCATCCCCAGCGCCGCGGCCGCCTCACGCATATCGAAGTTCTCCAGGCGTTCGTGCAAGCCCTTGATCAGTTCCTGCAGGCGCTCGGGGTTAGCGATCTTCACCCCGCCCCCGCCCTTCACCACCACGGCCTTGAGGTTTTTCGACCCCAGCACCGCCGCCAGCCCTCCCCGCCCCAAGGTGGCGCAGGCGTCTATCATGGCCAGGGAGGAGTGGACCTCGTTCTCTCCCGCGGGACCGATGGCCAGGACGGAGGAACCGGGGTAGGAGCCCCACAAGGTCCGTGTTGTCTCCAGAATGCCCTTACCCCGAAGAAGGCCGGCGGGCACGAACTCTACCCGTCCGTCCTCTATATATATAAGCGTAGGTTCCTTTGCCCTGCCCGTGAGCACCAGGTGATCGATGCCGGACCACTTCATGTGTGCGCCCAGTCCCATGCTTCCGCCAGCCGATGCCACCGCCCCGGTGAGGGGTAAGCGCGCGTTGGCCATGAACCGCGAGGCGCCCGGCACCATCGTCCCCACCAGAGGGCCCGCGCCCAGGATGACCGGGTTCTCCGGCGACAGCGGGTCCGTGCCTGGATGGGAATATTCCGAGAAGAGCCGGTTGTTGGTGCCGAACCCGCCGAGGAAATCCTGCGCGAAATCCTCGGGGTAACCTTCGATGGAGGCTTCACCACGCGTCAGGTCTACGACCATCAATCGCCCTGTATATCCGCCTTCCATATCACTTCCCCTTCTTTATCGCCCCGTAGGGGCAGTACCTCGCGCACCTGGCGCATTCGTCGCAATCGGGGGTGAACTCGGCCTGCAGCCGCAGCCCCCTCGCGTGCAAGATGACTCGGGCAAGGGAGGGATTGCTTTCACCATCATGGGACAGCGAACATATCAATTGACAGGTACGGCAGCCGGTGCATTTCTCGGCTGAATGTATCATTCCAGCCCTCCTCTGAAAGGTACGGCACGTATCTGATGCACTTATTCTATACTCATCCTTCCTTCCCGTTCATCCATAAAGCCCCTGCGGTGAGCCTTTCAACCGCGAAAACACTCATTTAAAGATATTTCCTTAAGTAAAACGAGCTATGCCCCGATAAGTAAGCCTGTGTCAATTGACTTGCTGGTAACGGATCATTCGAGGAGGCTAAAGATGAAGGGCAACCGTGGGAAAGAGATGAGGCGACTGATGCTGGCTGTGTCCCTGTCTGTTCTGGTGCTGGTGCTCGCCATCATCGCATACTTCATGGTGGATATCATCGTTACCACTAACAACAACATAGAACACAACAAGGAGTTGGTGATAGAGCAGTCCGTGTTATCCCTCACCCAGATAGGTGAGAACATCTCTGAATTGACTAAGAGCCCCGCCGTTATCGGCATCTTCAATCAGGACATCGTTAACAAGATACTGGGGGGCGACTGGCAGACCTTCTACGATTTCATGGGGGAATTCGCCATACCCTTTTATCCCATCGAATACGTCGGGGTAGTCCAGAACGGCGAGGTCGTATCGTACGCCACTAAGGGAGGCCTGGTAGTCGATCCGCAGGACATGCCCACCGAACCCCCCGAGGGAGACTATGAATCCCTCGATTCCTTAGGAGACAAAGAAGGGCTTTTCATCTCCGTCTTCTATCCCGTGGACCTGAACTTCTCGGGCCTGGAGGATTTCTACGTCAACATGATCGTCGACCGCACCGACGAGCTGGCCACGGTCGAGAAGTATTTCGAGGACCAGAGAAACGACTTGATCCTCAGGCTTTCCATTGCATCGGTCATCGCGGTCATATTGTCGCTTCTGCTGACCACTTTCGGTCTGCGTTACTTCACCCGTAAATACGTGGTGAAACCCATCGAGGAGCTCAACCGCACGGCGGAGGAGATAGCCGACGGCACTTTTGAGGGAGAGGTGCAGGTAGATGAGGAGAGTGCCTACGCCGCCCTGCAGGGTCTGCTGCGCAGTGGCCAGAAGGTGCTGCAGCATATGGACCAGGAGATAAAGGGATAATCCCAGGATATTAATCCTCGGATGGGGATAAAGTTTATCCAGCCGAAAAACGATATATCATAGGGAAACGCTGATTCCTGGGGATAGACAGTTATCGTAGGGAAAAGACCGGCGAGAACATCACCGCCGAAGACGGAGCTGAGGGGACAGGAGGAAGTACTTTGGCGAATAAACTTGCGCAGGAGATAGAGAAGATCCTCTCCGACGCGGTAGGCGATTTCATAGCCAGGGCAACGGTGAAGAAGAACTGCGAACTCATAGGCACGACGCCTGATACCCTCACCGCGGACAAGCTCCCCGAACTTGCAGACAAAATAGACAAGTCCGTCTCTTTCTTCTCCGGCAAGGATGTGGGAAGCGCGCTCGCGGACAAGATACGGGCGATAAAAGCCTGAGCGCCCCACTTTAATATCTCAACCGGCGGCCTTGTGCCGCCGGTTTCATTGTGTGCGAATGATCAGCGACGTACGAATATCCTCGGATGGGAGCGGGATTCTTCCGTGAGTATGCCTCGCGGCATCTTCCGGATTACCTGGACCTACCGCCAGCGGCGCACCTGTATAAAAGATCGAGCACTATCAGGAGCGGTCGTAATAGCCGTATTTCACCACCGACTCCAGCATGGCTTTGACGTTTTCGGGCCTGGCGTTGGGCGGTATCTCGCAACCTGCCCCCATGACGTATCCTCCGCCCTTGCCCACCTCCTCGATGAGGCGGTGGCAGTACTCGTCCACCTCCGCGGGTGAACCCAGGGCGAGCATGTCGGGAGGGACGTCGCCCATAATGCAGACACGGTCGCCGATGACCCTCTTGGCCAGGAAGATGTCAGTGGGACCGTCGAACTGGATGATGCAGTTCCCCGCCGGCAATTCTCGCAGCGTCTCCAGGTTCATGTCCCAGTTGCCGTCGCAGTGCAGGATGGGGTTTATCCCCGCGGCCACCAGCCCTTCCACCAGAGCCTTCAGGGAGGGGAAGGAGAGCTTGCGGAAGGTCTCGGGGGAGATGAAATCGGTGGATGAGCGGTGTACGAATATCTCCACCCGTTTGACGCCCATGATAAAGCAGATCAGCCGGCATACAAACAGATAGCCCGCGGTGAGGTCGTCGGCGGCTGCGGCGATCTCCTCCGGCCGCTTCCTGAGGTCGCGGGCGAACTCCAGGAGCCCCCGGGCCAGGGAGAAGGTGTCGAAGGCCGCCTCGGGCAGGAACCCGTAGAGAGGGGTCACGCCCCGCCTCTTCATCAGCTCGTACTCGTAGCGCCAGTTGGCCAGTGCGATCGCCAGGCGGGGGAGCATGTAGGCATAGGCCCTCGCCCCCTCTCCCACGTTATCCCAGGCCCGTGATATCATGCGCATGAAGAATGGGATGTAAGTAAACTTGGGATATTTGCGTGCGAACTCACCGATCCATTGGTAATCCTCTGCCCTCATTATCTCCTCTTCGAGCAACTGGCAGATGCTGTCCGGGGGGAGGTCGATGCCCGGCCACTTCGCCTTCATGGGCATGATAAAAGTGTACGCCTCGGGGTAGTGTGGGTTGACCTGGTAATAGACGTCCCATGGTCCCAGGTCCCGGTAGCATTTATCGATGGCCCTACGATACTTACGGGAATCGGACCACAGCTCGTATACGGTGATACCAGCGTGGAAGGCGGCGAAGTAATAGATGAACGGGCATGACGGCACGCGGTCGGGCACCTGCAGGTTGATGGCCGCCTGCAGCCGCTCCTCGGCGGTCATGGTATCCCTCGGATTGAGCATTATCCTTTTCTTCACTGCAGCCCCTTTCTCGTGACCGAAGTCTTAAGTGCTCGAGACGGTTGCGTTGTTCTTTATCTCATAGGTTGTGAGCTGTCCTGCATCCGCTGTGCTCTCCCATCACTTGCCGTAATAGCCGTATTTCACTACCGATTCAAACATCGCCTTGACGTTCTCCGGCTTGGCATTGGGGGCAAGCTCGCAACCGGTGCCGAGGATGAAACCGCCGCCCTTGCCCACTTCCTCGATGAGGCGGTGACAGTACTCGTCCACCTCGGAAGGTGAACCCAGGGCGAGCAGGTCG
>Ga0315277_10004649_pt1 | contig 18244 bp, 13 predicted proteins | sample YL17G05_15_MG_FD_203695 | JGI IMG/M metagenome (GOLD analysis project Ga0315277, IMG submission 203695) | Sediment microbial communities from Yellowstone Lake, YNP, Wyoming, USA - YL17G05_15 | ecosystem: Environmental > Aquatic > Freshwater > Lake > Sediment | place: USA: Wyoming | collected...
CCGGCCACGCCATCGTCAGCTACATCAACACCTCGGTGGAAGTGAAGGCCGAGAGCGACATCCTGTGCACCTCCCGCAACGCGGTCCAGGTGGTCAACTCCATCCCGGCGGAACAGCCCGTGCTGTTCCTGCCCGACCGGAACCTGGGCAACTACGTGAAGCGGCAGAGCGGACGGGAGAACATGAGCATCTGGCAGGGCGCCTGCATCGTGCACGCGACGTTCACGTCCCGCCGCCTGGCGGCGGCCCGTCTGGAACGCCCGGAGGCCCTGGTTGCGGCGCACCCGGAGTGTCCTCAGGACGTGCTCGACATGGCCGAGTTCGTCGGCTCGACCTCCGCGATCATCCGGTTCTGCGTCGAGAGCCCGGCCCAGGATTTCATCGTGATGACCGAGAGTGGCATCGCGCACTCGCTCAAGAAACTGGCCCCGCACAAACGCTTCCAGTTCATCCCCAACGAAGAGTGCAATTGCAGCGAGTGCCATTTCATGAAGCGGAACACGCTGGAGAAGCTGCGCGACTGCCTGCGCGACCTCGAGCCCCGGGTGGAAGTCCCGGAGGAGACCGCACGCCGGGCGCTGGTCCCGCTCGAGAGAATGCTGGCCGTACAATAGAAGCTCGATGGAGCCCCCGGCAGAACTCCGCGACAGCTTCAACCGGCAGCACGACAATCTGCGCGTGAGCGTGACCGACCGCTGCAACATGCGCTGTTTCTATTGCATGCCGGAACACGCGGTTGAGTTTGTGCCGCGCCAGGAGATCCTGACCTTCGAGGAGATCGAGCGGTTCGTGCGAGTGACGGTCCGCCTGGGAATCAGCAAGGTGCGCATCACCGGGGGCGAGCCGCTGGTCCGCAAAGACTTGCCGGAACTGGTGCGCAAGATCGCGGCGATTCCCGGGATCCAGGATCTGGGGCTGACCACCAATGGGGTGCTGTTGCCTGAACTGGCGGAGCCGCTGTTCGAGGCCGGCCTGCGCCGCATCAACATTCACCTGGATACGCTGGATCGCGAGCGCTTCATTCAGATCAACCACCGCGATGAGCTGGAGCGGGTGCTCGGGGGAATCGCACTGTGCCGGCGCCTGGGCTACCGCCCGATCAAGATCAATGTGGTGGCGGTGAAAAACCTGATTGAGCCTGACGTCCTGCCGCTGGCCCGCTTTGGGCGCGAGAACGGCCTGGAGATTCGCTACATCGAATTCATGCCGCTGGACGCCCAGGGCCTGTGGGAGCGTGACCGGATACTGCTGGCCGACGACATTCTCAAGATGCTCTCCCGGGAGATCGGTCCGCTGGTCGAGGTTCCCGACCCCGACCCGCGCGCTCCGGCCACCCAGTACCGGTTCGCGGACGGGGCCGGCGGAGTGGGCTTTATCGCTTCAGTGAGCCGGCCCTTTTGCTTGAACTGCAACCGCATCCGGCTGACCGCCGACGGGAAGCTGCGCTACTGCCTGTTTGCGCTGGAGGAGACCGACGTGAAAGGCCTGCTGCGCGGGGGCGCCTCCGACGATGAGCTGGCTGAAGTGATCCGCTCAACCGTTCGGGCCAAATGGGAAGGCCACGAGATCAACACCGCGCGATTCGTGGCCCCGCTCCGGCCTATGTACTCGATCGGCGGGTAGCACAGCGCGGCTTCGCCGCAAAGAAGAAAATCAAAAGTCAAAAGGCAAAAGGCAAAAATGTCTGAGCCGGGCCGTGGGCCGGGTTGGGGAGGGATATTCGCGGGTGTGACCAGCTCCCATATAATTGTGCAATGGACAGACGGCAGTTCGGCTTGATGGGCGCCGCGGCGCTGGGGAGCCCGGCCCGGCCTGCCGGCATGAAGGCGCTGCGTATCACGCGCATCCATACGGTGGAAGTGCGCGGAGTGGTCACCGGCAAGGGCCTGGTGCTGCCCTGGGATCCCAAGAAGATTCCCCAGGATACCCGGGACTACGTGATCACGCAGTTTTTCACCGACCAGGGCCTCATCGGTACCACCATGGATGGCGACTACCAGTTGCCTGCCGGGATCGGCCGCGAAGTCCAGCAGCGCGCCGAAGCCTACTTCGCCGGCCAGGACCCCTTCGAGATCGAGGTCCACAACGCCCGGTTTTTCCAGAAGCAGAAAGCGCCGGTGCGCCTGTTCTTTCTGGAAGTCGGGCTGTGGGACATCATCGGGAAGGCGCTGGGGCAGCCGCTCTACCGCCTCTGGGGCGCCGCCTCAACGAAGGTGAAGCCCTATGCGGCTACGGTGCACTTCAACAAGACGCCCCAGGAGCGCGCCGCAGACGCTCTGCGATTTTACGAGCTCGGTTTCCGCGCCATCAAGCTGCGCCTGCACCACCAGGATCCCAAGGACGACCTGGCGCTGGCGGCCGCGGTGGTCAAGGCGGTGGGCGGCAAGATGGACGTGATGGTGGACGCCAACCAGGCCGGCAAGAGGAAGGGCGACCCGCCGCCGGTGTGGGACTTCGAGCGCGCGCTGAAGATGGCCCGGGCGCTCGAAGAGATGGGCGTTTACTGGCTGGAAGAACCGTTGCCGCGACAGGCCTACGACGATCTGGCGCGCCTGCGCGGCGAGCTCAAGAAGATGCACCTGGCCGGGGCGGAGGGGAACGTCGGGCTGAAAGACTTCCGGGAGGTCCTGGCGCGGGGCGCTTTCAGTTACATCCAGCCGGACCCGATGGTGGGCGGGCCGGTCTCGGTGATCCGCAAAATCGCAGCCATGGCGGAAGCCTACGGGGTGCTCTTCGGGCCGCACCACGGCAAGAGCGGGGTGGGCATGCTGGCCAATCTGCACATGCAGTGCGCCGCGCCCAACAGCGGATACCTCGAATACATGTACGACCCCGGCTTCTGGAACCCGGAAGGCTTTCAGGCCGGGTTTGCGGCGCCCTACCCGGTGGACAAGTCCGGCTTCGTGTACGCGCCCTCCGCGCCCGGTCTGGGGGTCGAATGGGACCGGAAGTTCTTCCAGCGCCACGGGCTCGAATTCTCGTAGGTCACTTTCTGGAGATCCGCACGCTGTTGGTCTGAGGCGCAACGTCGAAGAGCACAAGCCGCCCGGATACCTTGGAGGGGATGGCTTTGCCGTCGCCCTCCACCGCGCAAGCTCTCCAGCCGGCGGGCAACTCCCATTTCAGCGTGAGGGGAAGGTCAAAGACCTGCGGATCCAGAGGCCAGTTCAAGGCGAGTTCGACCCGCACCTCGCCGGATTCCACTGTCTGAATTCCCAAGGCCTTGCTCTCCTGAATGTGGCGGACCACGTCGCCGAAGGTGGCGGTCCAGATCTCGGGGTGTCTGGCCAGATAGGCCGCCAGCTCATCGAAGGTCTCCGCAGAGACCGAGAGATGCTCGCCTCCGATTCCATGAAAGCTGAACACGCCCCAGTGACCGTCGCGCAGCGCGGGTTGAGCCATCGCCAGTAGCCCGGCGAAATCCCGCCCGGCCGTCAAACCCAGGTCGGGCGCCGTCAAGACGCTGAGCGCGTCCGGGGCGACCGTGCCGCTCCATCCGTAGTTGCGAGCGGCGAAGAAGTGCTCAGCGACATAGCGCAGGTAGAGCGCCTGATTGACCGGCTGTGCGGCGGGCGGGCCGAAGCTCATGTTGCCGCAGGGGTAGGCGAAGGTCAGGCCGCGCCGGCTCCGGATGCGGGAGGCGATCTCGCGAGCGCCGTCCCGGATTTCCGCTTCCATCATCTCCGGCGTGTAGGCCTGGGCGTGCGGCGTGATGCGCTCGAGCAGGCAAGGATGATGGACCGTATGCCCGCCGATCTCGTGGCCTTCCGCGGCCAGCCGCTGCCAGTCCTGGAGGCGCGTGCGCCAGGCCTTGCTGCCGGTCGTCACAAAGAATGTTCCGTTGAGGCGGTGCTTTTTCAAGATGGGTCCGGCGATGTCCAGATGGGTGGCCATTCCGTCGTCGAAGGTGAGCGAGATGGCGGCCTGGCGATCGCCCGGCCAGCGCGTCACCGTCACTTTGGGCGTGATCTGGGCTGAGCAGGCAGCGCCCGCCAGGAAAAGCAGAAAGAGCCATGCCAGAGCGTGTCTCATTCGTGCATAGAATAGCAGCATGCGACGACGCGAATTCATGGCCAATCTATTAGCGGGAGGCGCAGCGCTCAGGAGCAGCGCTGCTGCCGCCGAACCGGCAACCAGCGTGGTGATCGAGCGGCCTCAACCCGGCCAGCCACATGCGGGAAAGGTGCTGGCCGCGATTCAGCCGCACGTGGATGACATTCCACTGTCGGCGGCGGGCACCGTGGCCAAGCTCATCCAGGAGGGCTACACCGGCCACCTCATTCGGACCACCAACGACGATATGGGCGATCCACCCGGCGAACACGGCACCATCGGTGAGAACGTGCTGCGCAACGAACGGGACAACCAGGAAGTCGCCCGAATCCTGGGACTCAAGCGGGTCTTCGACCTGAACTACAGCAACCACCTGATGGACGGCGAGTCGCGGGTCGAGATCCGCGCGCGGTTGATTTTCCTGTTCCGGCTGCTCAAGGTGGATACCGTCATCTGCTACGATCCCTGGGGCCACTACGAAGAGAATCCCGACCACTACGTCACCGCGCAGTGCGTCGAGGCGGCCTGCTGGATCGCGGGCCGGGAGCTGGATTACCCGGAGCATTTGGCGGCCGGCATCCAGCCCCATGCCGTTCAGGAGAAGTACTACCACGCGCGCTTCCCGGAGCACATCAACCGGGTGGTGGACATCAGCGCGTTCATGGACAAAAAGGTGGAAGCCAATCGCGCCAACCGGGCCAAAGGCCCTGCCGGGAGCAATGGCTCACGCCTGCGGGCCGCTCTGGCCAAGCGCAACCTGCGGCTGCCACTGCTGGGAGACGATGACGTGACCGCCGAGCGAAACTACATCAGGGAGTTCGTCCTGGCACGCGACCGCACCTTGGGGCGCAAGTACGGCCTCGAGTATGCCGAGCAATTCCACTACATCGGGCCGGGCTCGGCGCGCATCGAAGAGTACATCAAGCAGAACGCCCAGCCGCTGCGCTGATGATGGATTGTGGATTGGGAGGCTACCTCAGATGGGCGGTTATGAGATCCAAATTGTCCCGGATGTCTTTGTAGGCGTACAGAATGTTGGCGCCTGACTCGGTGACCAGGATCTCCAAGCCCGTCATGTTGGCGTCTTCTGATTTGAGGTCTCTCAGTTTGGTTACTAGCTGGTGGAGCGTCACTATCTCTGCTCGCAACCAGCCATCAATGAGCCCGATGGTAATACCGGGATCAGGATTGAGTGTCTCCGGCTCTCCCGGACACAACCCCAGTTTTTCTTCGAGGTTCCGGATTTCCGAGTTTACATCCCAGATGGCGGCTTCGAAATTCCGGCAGGCCGCGATGATCTCATCTCGCAAGTTCTCGGGCGCAGGCAGTTGCGGCAGCTCTTTTTGGATATAGTTCAGGTTCTCAGATATAAGGCCGGTGGAACGGCGCAAGGTAGCGACTGGTGCGACAAAAATGTCCGTGTTCACGTGGGTAGCTGCAAGTATACATTGGATCGTTTTTTTTGCGTTACCTCTGGGTCTCTGCCGTGAGTGGCGCTCCGAGCTTGTCGAGAATCTCCTGGACGTAGTTGACGGTTTCGGGCAGCAGGGGCAGGCGGCCCAGGGAATCCACGCGGCCCGGCCCGGCGTTGTAGGCGCCCAGGGCCAGCACCAGATCGCCACCGTACTTGCTGAGGAGCTGCCTGAGGAACTTCGCTCCCGCGCTCACGTTCTGCTTCGGATCGAAGGGATCCCGGACCCCTAAGTCGGAAGCGGTCGCAGGCATCAGTTGCATCAAGCCCTGGGCGCCTTTGCTGGAGACCGCGCAGGGCAGGAACCGGGACTCCTTGCGGATCACCGCACGCAACAGGTCCGGGGTGAGGCCCTCCCGCCGGGAGATCTCCTCGACCAGCGGCCCGAGCTGCTCTTCAGGGACCGGCTCACACTCGGGCTGGGTTGGGGGAGCGGCGGTCTCAGTCTGTGGCGCCACCCAGGGCACCGTGAAGAAGGCGTCGTCGGACGAACCGGCTTTGATTTGGGTGCGTACCGAGGCACGCTGCTTCTCGACGGACTGCTCGATGGCCGCTCGGGCCTTGGCATAGGGGTCGGGATTCTGGGCCAGGCCGGCCGCCGCCAGCACGGACGAACATAGTACAATCCTCGATACGCTCACCGAAGAGTAGATCGGATGAACAGGAGGACAACTTGAGCGTGCATCCCAACCGTCGCGATTTCTTGACAGGCGCGGTCGCCAGCCTGGCTGCGGCGCCGCCCCAGAAGATGATCGGCATCCAGGTCGGCGCGATCTCGTTCGTGGATGAGGGGGTCGAACAGGTGCTGGACGTTTTCCAGCAGCGCGCCTCGATCAACACGCTGTTCCTGGCTACCTTCACCTACGGGCGGGGCATCGCCGGGCGTCAAGTGCCCGGGCAGCCGCTGCCGGACCACGGCAGGCAGGAATACGATGTGGACTTCCATGGCGGCAACTACGCCACCCTCCATCCGGAGTACTACAAGAACACGGTGCTGAAGGACACCCGGGCGCCGGATCATGGCAAGCTGGACATCCTGGCCGCGGTGCTGCCTGCGGCCAAGAAGCGGGGCCTGAAGACCATCTGCTGGTTCGAGGACGTCTTCCGCAAAGACACTCCCAACATCGAGAAGCTCCAGGAGCGTGACCTGTACGGCCGCAACGCCACCACCCTGTGTTTCAACAACCCGAACGTGCGGAATTTCTGGCTGGGTCTGGTCGAGGATTACACGCGCTCTTACGACATCGACGGCCTGATGTGGGGCTCCGAGCGCCAGGGGGCGCTGGGGAACGCCCTGGGCGCCAAGCATGGCGGCGCCTCCAGCGACCCCGGCCGCATCACCTGTTTCTGCGAGTTCTGCCGCCGCAAAGCCAAAGCTCAGGGCATCAACCTCGCGCGGGTCTTGCAGGGCTACCAGGCACTGGAACAATTCGTGCGTGACACCCGCGCGCGCAAGCGCCCGGTGGACGGCGCTTTCGTGACCTTCTGGCGGTTACTGCTGCGCTATCCCGAAATCCTGGCCTGGGAAACGCTCTGGAACGATAGCCTGCGGGAGACTTACAGCGCGATCTACCAGAAGGCCAAATCCATCAAGCCCGCCGTGGGCGTGGGCTGGCACATCTGGCACAACAATTCCTTCAGTCCGCTGTACCGCGCCGAGCAGGACCTCCAGGAACTCTCGAAGTATTCGAATTTCCTGAAGATGGTGATGTACCACAACTGCGGGGGCGAGCGCATGGCGGGCTATATCGACAGCGTGGCTGGCACGCTGTTCGCCGACGTGCCGAGGGAGGAACTGCTGGAGTTCGAATACCGGGTCATGAACTACCAGGAACGCCCCTACCGCGAAATCCCGGCCACCGGCCTCTCCGCGGACTACGTATACCGCGAGACCAAGCGCGCCGTGGAAGGCGCCGCCGGAACCAAGACACAGATCTGGCCTGGCATCGACATCGACATTCCCACCGGCCAGAAAAACAGCAAGAGCACGCCGCAAGGCACCAAAGACGCGGTGCTGGCGGCCTTCCGGGCCGGGGCCCACGGCGTGCTGCTGTCGCGGAAGTACTCCGAGATGCGCCTGGCCAACCTCAGCGGGGCCGGCGAAGCGATCAGAGAACTGGGCCTGGCCTGAGAACTCGCTTTGCCCCCTCGGGCAGGCGCTCGGATCCGTTCAGAAGATGGAACAGCCGAAGTTACTTGTAGCCGGTCATCTTCGTCCCGCCGACCGAATAAGAGAAGTACCCCTGGTCGATCGTCCCGCCGGCGGTCAGCGGCGCCGAAAACACACCCTGGCCCTTTGTGCTATCCGGCACGCCGACCACCGACAGGTTGCCGAAAGATCCGCTGGTCAGGTCGCCGGATACGGCCGGCAACTGCTGGAGCACGCTCGAAGGCACGGTGAAGTTGCCGGCGGAAGCCTGGGTAGTGCAACTGAAGAGCGTCGCGCTATAGATCGGGTTATCCTGCGTCCCGCCCGCCTGTGCAAGAGCAGCTCCGGCGATCGTGACCAGGCCCGTGCTGCCGCCGGTCCAGGTGACCGGCAAGTTCGAATCGCGCGGGATCGGATCTGGGATGGTGTCCCGGTTGGACCACGTCAAATCGCCGGGAAGGTCCACTCTGGCCGTGAACGCTCCGACGTCCGGGCCGCCCGTGCCCGCAATCGTGTAGGCGCCCTGCGTCAGAGTCGGACTCCCGCTGCCGCCGAATCCACCCATTCCGCTGGAGTACAAGCTCAGGTCGTACGTCTTGTCCTGCTGGCGCGGCATGGCCTTGTTGCTGGCATTCGGTCCGTTCAGCGTCAGTTGCGCACCCGCGTCCAGCGGCGTTGGCGCCTTGCCCAGGGTGATCTCATCCGTCGTGCCCACCCGCTTGATGACAAAACACGCCCCGACCTGCATCACCGAGAAATTAGCGGATCCAACGGCATCGACTGTATACTTGCCAAACGAGCCGGAAACGCTCTCGCTCTTGGAATCGAAGGAACCTAGTACCGGCACCGTCACTTTCGTGGAAGTCTTCACGATGTCCAGACTCCCGACTACCAGGGTTCCGCCCTGATCCAGCTTGCTCAACTGAGCATCCGAGAGCGTCGGATGGGTGCAGGAGGCCTTCCCTGCTTCCGCGATGGCAATGGAGCCCAGATTGGACGTCCGCCCGCCGGCCCTCACCTGAAGACTCACAAAACAACCTGTGGCCACATTGGGCGGGACCGTGAAGTTGATCTGATCCAGGCCGGGGGAACCGCTCGACCTGCCCGCATACGCTGGAGTGACCTCGATGCCGCCCACCACCACTCTCACCTGAGCCGCGGCGGTCTGGTCCCCGGACGATGCGCCGGTCAGGTCCGAACTCGAATCCGCGCCGATGCCCGTGCCCCAGAGCACCATCGCGTCGCTCGGCTTAGCCGGACGAGTGCTCCATTGTGCCAGCTTGCCTGTCGTGAAGCGGTTTAAGTCGAGGCCGCCGTAAGTCGCCTGCGCCGGCCCTGCTCCGTTCTGGGCCTGGGTCGCGTAGCCGAAGTTCCGATCCACCACCTTCACCCGTCTGGGCGCGCTCGCCTGCCCGTTATAGGTGACCCGTACATCATAGTCGCCAGCCGCAGCAGTGGAGGGAAACAGACCCGCCAGTTGCCCTGCCAAGGTGTACCACAGCCGTGCGTCCACTGCTGTGCCGCCTGCGGCGGGCGTGAAGCTCACTTTGGTGCCCGAAAGCTCAGTCGGGTAAGGCAGGTTGCCCGAATAAACCGCAATGGTCGCCGGCCCCATCCCCGTACCGAACGCCACGAACCAAGATCCGCGTGCGATGTCGGCAGCGTAGGAGCTGGCATTCACCACGCCGTTATCCGCTCGAATGGCCGGCTGCGCCCAAACCGCTGCTGATACCAGCATCACTACTCCGATGCAAGACAAGATTCTCTTTCTCATATGTGTTTTTTCCTACTCCAGTCCCCGAAAGGGTCCTTATCCCTCTCCTGTAAAGTATACACCAAATCGCCTCGCTCGTAGATCCCCAGCTCGGCTTGGCTTGTTTCAGCGGGAAGTGGAGAGGCCGCCGTTCTCGCCAGGGGCCACGGGCCACGGGCCACAGGCCGTCTGCTAAGATGGTGGACTGTCCTGTCTTTATCGTATGGACCACATCTTGTCGATTGTTCTTTTTACCCCGCTGGCCGGGCTGCTGGTTCTTCTTTTCATTCCGTCGTCGAAGCCCAACGCCATCCGCTGGTGGGCCAACATCGCCTCGTTGGCCGGCTTCCTGGTCTCGTTGCCGCTGGTGTTACAGTTTGACCGCAGCAAGGACTTCCAGTTCGTCGAGAACGCCAACTGGATCCCCTCGATCGGCGCTTCCTACCACCTGGGCATTGACGGGTACAGCCTGCTGCTGATCGTGCTGACCGGGCTGCTGGGGTTCTTATCAATCCTGTCGAGTTGGAACGCCATCCAGCACCGGCTCAAGGAGTACTACGCCAACTTCCTGATCCTGCAAGTGGGGATGCTGGGCGTGTTCATGGCGCTCGATTTCCTGCTGTTCTTCGTGTTCTGGGAACTGGTGCTGGTGCCGATGTACTTCATCATCGCCATCTGGGGCGGCGAGCGGCGGGTCTACGCGGCCTTCAAGTTCATCATCTACACCTTGATCGGCTCGGTGATCATGCTGCTGGGCATCCTGACGCTCTACTTCCACCATTACAGCCAGTTTCAGATCTACACCTTCAACATCGCCGAGTTGATGCGCACCAGCCTGCCGGCCAATGTCCAGTGGTGGGTGTTCTGGGCGTTCTTCCTGGGGTTTGCGGTGAAGGTGCCCATGTGGCCGCTGCACACCTGGCTGCCGGACGCACACACCGAGGCGCCCACCGCCGGCTCCGTCATCCTGGCCAGCGTGCTGCTGAAGATGGGGACATACGGTTTTCTGCGCTTTTCGCTCCCGCTGCTGCCGGACGCCGCCAAGGACCCCGCCATCGTGAACGCCATGGCGGTGCTGTCGATCATCGCCATTGTCTATGGCGCGCTGGTCTGCCTGATGCAGAAGGATTGGAAGAAGCTGATCGCCTACTCCTCGGTGAGCCACCTGGGCTTCTGCACGCTGGGCATCTTCGCGCTCAACCCGGCCGGAATCGCGGGCTCGATTCTCCAGCAGATCAATCACGGCATCTCGACCGGGATGCTGTTCTTGATCGTGGGGATGGCCTACGAGCGGCGGCACACCCGGCTGATCGCGGAGTACGGCGGCCTGCTGCGGGTCATGCCGGTGTTCACCATCGTCTTCTTCATCACCGCGCTGAGCTCGATGGGCATGCCACCGCTGAACGGCTTTATCGGTGAGATCACCATTTTGCAGGGGGCCTACCAGATGTCCTTCAACTGGGCCTTCTGGGCGGTGGCGGGCATCGCGCTGGGCGCGGCCTACCTGATCTGGCTGTTCCAGCGCACCACGCTCGGCGAGGTGGCTGAGAAGAACCGCAGCCTGCCGGATCTCTCGCTCCGCGAGATCGCGGTCTTCGCTCCGCTGCTGATCTGGGCCTTCTGGATCGGCCTGTATCCCAAGCCGTTCTTCAATGTGCTGGAGAGGTCCACGGCCCAGATTGTCGAGCGCGTACGCCCGGGCTATTACGCCGAGCGCAACCTGCCTAACCCGCTGGCCGGAGCAAACGGCGCGGCAGCTTTGATAAGTAAGTAAGCCGCTCGATGAGCGGGAGCAGGCGCCGCACCGTTCTGCCGTGCAGGATCAGGCTGCCGGCCACCAGTGCGGGATGCGGAATCACGGTGCAGCAGCGCGCGCAGATCTCTATCTCGCCGGCTCGACCCGCAGCGTGCAGCCGGCGCATGCGGTCGACCTCCTCGGAGTTCCAGATCTGCTGGATGGGCTCGACGCCGATGCGACCCACCGGCTTGCCGTTCAGCATGTAGCTCTGGCAGCAGGGGTACACATCGCCGTTCTGCTTGACGTACAGGGGTCCGCGCCACAGGTAGTGGCAGGGATATTTCCAATCTTCAGAGGCGTGGCGCACCTCCGGCCGCAGCACGTTGGTTTCGTCTTCCTTGAGGCGCACCTGGTCCACTCCCGGCACGGCTTTCCAGAAGCGGATGAAGTCGTCCACTTCGGGCCGGGTGCGTTCCAGGAGAACCGTCTGGACCACCACCTGAACTTTGGCGCGGCGCTCGTGTTTCATCCGGCAGAAGCGCACGAAGTTGTCCCGGACTTTCTCGAAGCGCGCGCCCTTTCGGTAGTATTCGAAAGTCTCTTTGGTGGCGCCGTCAACGCTCAGGGTGATGCTTTCCAGAGGGGACCGCAGCACCCGGTCGCAGGTTTCCTCGTCCAGCAGCGTGCCATTGGTGGAGAGCAGCGTCGAGATGTTGTGCCGGGCGCAGTAGGAGATGCGGTCAAAGATTTTCGGATCCAGGAACGGTTCGCCCAGCCCGATCAGCATCATGTGCTCGGCGCTCGGGCCAGTCTCGCGCACCAGACACTCGAAGACCTGGTCCGCCATGTCTTCCTTGGGTTGCGGGTGCGTCTCGCGCGGGCACATCGGGCAATACAGGTTGCACTTGGCCGTGGTTTCGACGATGTACTCGACCGGCAACGCGTTCAACTTGGCGTGCCGCCGCAGGTAACCCCAGAGCAGCTTCAGGCGATTCGTGAGGCGCAATACCCTTATTGTATTACCCCGGCTTGCAGCCTGTGGCTTGTAGCCTGTAGGTTGCAGCCTGTAGAAGGGGCGGTCTCGAGGGCCTACAAGCTACGAGCTACAAGCTACAAGCTCTTCCTCACTTTGCGCCCGGGAAGAACGGGAACAGCCGGCGCAGTTCCTGCTCGGACGGCCGCCGCCCGTACTCGCAGACCTCGAACGCCTCGGCGGCCTTGATCGAGTCGGCCTGCGCGCCGTACCACTTCTTCAGGGTCTCGCGCATGACGTCGGAAAGCCCGCGCCCGCCGCCGCGCGACATGCGGAGCCATTCCAGGCGCGCCTTGGGGTCCTTGGGCACGTTGTCCAGGTTGCCGGCCACCCAGGGCAGCCACTCGTACATCTGCGAGGTGTGCGCATCGGTGGCGTAGACCTTCTTATCGATCACCTCCTCGATGCCCACCGCCACGTCGGGCCGGAACGGGTAGGGCTTCTGGAAGCCGTCCTGAAAATACATGAACACCGGGTTGCGGCGCAGCGCCGGCGTGTCCGGGCACACGTTGGGCACCACCACCATGTAAGCCGCGTCCTGAATCAGCACCCCGGTGTAGCGGTGATCAGGATGGTAATCCCAGGGCCGCGGCGCCAGAACCAGGTCGGCGTTCCACTGGCGGATCCGCCGGATGATCTGGTGCCGCACTTCGAGGGAGGGCACCAGTTCGCCGTCGTGGTTATCGAGGGTCTCGTACTCGTCGATGCCGAACCGCCGGCCCGCTTCCTTGGCCTCGGCGCGCCGCCGCAGGGCCAGCGCGCCGCCGCCCTGGCTCTGGTGGCCGGCGTCGCCGCTGGTGACCGACACAAATTTGACGTGGTGCCCCAGCGCGGCCCATTTGATGGCGGTGCCGCCCACGCGGCCGTCGCAATCATCCGGATGCGCCCCGAAGGCGATGATACGCAGCTTGCCATCGGAAGTCTGCGCGCTCAGCGCCCAGGCCGTCATGGCGCAAAAACAAACCAGTTTGTACATGCAATGCCTCCTCTCGGCTGAATACAGTACTATATCCCGAAGCGGAGGCATTATGGCAAGGCTGCTTTGGTTATCCCTGGTCGCATCGAGCGCGCTGGCGGCCCCGGCGCCGCAGAGGACGTTCATCTTCGGCAACTCCAGCCGGGACATCAAGGAATTCCGCGCGTTCGCGAAGGTGGCTGCCAAGTTCAAGCGCTACGGCAACGTCCAGATCGATATCGGCGTGCTGGCCGAGAAGAGCCGGTACGAGATGCCGCCCGGCGGCAGCCCCTGGCACGAGTACGCCAACTTCCACGCCAACATGGCGAAGTTTTTCCCACACCCGAAGGTGGCTCCCTTCATCCCGGCCGACTGGGTGGCGAAGAACCGCGAGTTGCTGCTGGCCAAGGCCGCGGTTCTTCGCGAGCTTGGGCTGGAGGCCGCCTTTTCCAGTCACGACACTCACTTTCTGCCCGAGGCCTTTTTCCGCCAGTATCCGCATTTGCGCGGCCCGCGCGTCGATCACCCCCGCCGCAGCAAGCGCGAGGAGTTCGCCTGGTGCGTCGATTTGCAGGAGACCCGCGACATGATCGAGTGGATGACCGCCGAGCTCATCCGCCATGTCCCCGAGATCAAGAGCGTCACCAGCCTGAACAACGACTCCGGCTCGGGACTCTGCTGGGCCGCGGCGCAGTATAGCGGCCCGAACGGGCCCCGCCACTGCGCGGGCCGCAGCGTCGGCATCCGGGTGAAGGAACTGGCCGAGGCCATCCACCGCGGGGCGCAGAAGGCCGGTGGCAAGATCGTGCTCCGCTTGGGAGGCAACTTCTGGCAGAACGAAGAAGACATCATCCAGCCGCACCTTCCCCCCGACACCTACCTGGCCCGGCGCGATCCCGCGGCCATCGGAACCGGCAGTCTGATCAACGACGCCTATCCGGTGCTGGGCCTGGTGGATCCGCTAGCCATGGTCACGAGCCTGGAGCGCTCCGCGGACCCGAACGTGCGCCGCATCTCGATCGGTTCGACGTTCATGTACCGGCGCGCCGACGAGCCGCTCGAAACCGTCGAGAAGATCGCCGAGATCGCGCAGGATTCCATCGCCGAGCCCGCTCGCGGCTTGACCTCGCGGCTCGACAAGCTCCGCAGGCTGGCCCTGCGCTGGGGCGGGCAGAACAACACCGAGGCGCTGTTCGAAGCGTTCTACAGAATGCACGACGCCTTCCGCATGAAACAGGCCGTGGCGCCCCAGTACAGCAACGTGTATTGCGGGGTCTCGATGCGCCACATCACCCGGCCGCTGCTCATCAAGCCCGGCACGCTGGCCCCGGACGAGGAGGCTTACTTCCTCCCGCACATCTTCAACATTCACGAATCGGAGGCGCGCAGCGATTACATTGACCTGCACGGCTCCCGCATCAGCGGCCCGGCTGCCTGGACCGGCGCCGGGTTGCGCGGCGCGCTCAACGATGCCCTGGCCGCCGCGCGGACCTTCGAAAGCGTCAAGGGCGCGCCCGAAGAAAAATGGCTGAGACAGCTCGCGCTTTCCATCCGGATGTGGGCCAGCGAGGTGCGCTCCATCCACAACTTTTACTTCGCCCAGCTTGTGCGCGACCGCAACAGTCAGGCGCTGGCCGGGCCGCTGCGCATCCCGCCCAAGATCGAGACCTGGTACGGCGACAACGACTACCTGGAGTGGAATGGAATCCAGCGCGATGAGTTGGACAACGCCAACGAGCTGATGGCCTTGCTGAAGAACGGCGGCCTGAACTGGATCGCCCGCGCCAAGGATGCGGGCTCTGAGGACACCTTCCTGCTGGGGCCGGACGTGGTGGGCGCGCTGGAGAAGAAGGCCGTGCTCATGCGCGCTCACTGGCTGGACGTGCAGAAGTACCTGGCATCGCCGCACAAATAGCGGCCCACCCATCGGTCGGGTACACTGCGGAGAGGAGCATGGCCGTGAAAATCAAGAAAGCGGTGATTACCGCGGCTGGGCAAAACCAGCGGACGCTTCCCTTGCAGACCTTGATTGACCGGGACGGGCGGGAGAAATCCGTCCTGGGCATCCTTGTGGAAGAGGCCTTGCTGGCCAGCGTAGAGGAGATCTGCGTGGTGGTCTGGCCGGGCGACGAGACGCGCTATGCGCAAGCCGCCGGCGAACACGCCGGGCGCGTGCAGTTTGTGCCCCAGCCACAGCCGCTGGGGTACGGGCACGCGATTTGCTGCGCCCGCGAGTTCACCGGCAACGAACCCTTCCTGCACCTGGTGGGCGATCATCTCTACATGAGCGGCACGTCGAAAGCTTGCGCCCAGCGTTTGGTGGAAGTGGCCGAGACGGAGGCCTGCGCGGTCTCGGCGGTCCAGCCCACTCGCGAGAACCTGCTGCCGCGGTACGGGGCTGTGGGCGGGCGCTCGATTCCCGGGCGCCGGGGCCTCTACCGCGTCACAACCGTCATCGAGAAACCCACTCCCACGGAAGCCGAACAGCGTTTGGTGGTACCGGGAATGCGTGCCGGGCATTATCTCTGCTTCTTCGGAATGCACGTGCTGACACCCACGGTCATGGATCTGCTGGGGCACTTGCTGGCCGCCAGGCCCGATGGCTCTGTGACGCTGTCCGCGGCGCTGGCTGAACTGGCCCGGCGCGAGCAGTACCTGGCGCTGGAAGAGATGGGACGGCGATACGACATCGGCGTCCGCTACGGACTGCTGATGGCACAGCTCGCCTTGGCGCTGAGCGGCCAGGACCGCCTCGAGGTGCTCTCGCAGATGCTCGAGTTGCTGGCGGCCCGGGAGATGGCGGCGCCTGCGGCGGAGAGCGAGCGATGAGCCGGCTGGCCGCCGTCATCACCGCCAGTGACCCGGAGGTGCGCAACCGCTCACTGGATGCCTTCTGCCAGGAGGCGAGCCTCGATGAGCTGCTGGCCGAGTGTGAGGCGCTGGATGCTTTCCGGCGCGCCAGCAGCAACCTCTACGAACGCGTGCGGGCCTTGTTCTTTCTCTACGCCATCCACCGCTTCCACATCCCGCTCCAGGGGGGCGCCGGCGCCCGGGCGCTGATTCCTTTCTCGGGCTACGTCAACCTGTTGAAGCGCCGCTTCGAAGAGGCCATTGACGTTTTTCTGGCCGCCCAGGCAGCCGGCGGGCCCAGCGCGGCCATCTCCAGCGCGCTGGCGGCGGCCTACCGTGCGCTGGGGTTCCAGACCCTGGCCGACCAGGTGCGCCGCAGTGTGCGCTCGGTCCGCGGCAACCAGTGGATGTTCCGAACGGGTCACCCCGCGGACTACCCGCTGCGCACTCGAGGGGAGCTTCTGGTGCGCCCGGCCTCGGAGCCGCTCTTTCCCATCCTCCGCGAGGCCACCCCGGTGCGCATGGACCTCACGCATAGCGGCTGGAGCGACATCTTTTTTCTGGGGATGGACTTTCCCGAAGGCGCGCGCGTGCTGAATGTCTCGATCGATCTCAGCGTGCGCGGCGCCGGGCACTCGATCGAGCCCAGACCGCCGGTGGAAGCGTATTTCCGAGTGATCGACCGGCCGGTGCTCCGGCTGGTCAGCGTGGATCTCAAATCCAGCGTCGAGATTGGCAGCATCGCCGAGGTCTTCGATTTTGCGCGCGACTACCTGGGCCTGCTGAAAGCCGCCGTGATCGCCTCTGGCATCGTGCCACCCGGCATGGAAGGCGCCACCCAGCCTCTGGCCGGCGTACTCGAGCGGCTGGTGGGCCTGCCGGGCCACGGCATCGAAATCGTCAGCAAGGTGAACGACATTCCCAAGGGATCGCGTCTGGCGGTCTCCACCAGCCTGCTGGCCTGTCTGATTGCCGTGTGCATGCGCGCTACCAACCAGATTCACGCGCTCGACGGCAGCCTCGAAGAGGACGACCGGCGCCTGGTGGCGGCGCGCGCCATCCTGGGAGAATGGCTGGCCGGCTCGGGCGGCGGCTGGCAGGATTCCGGCGGGCTTTGGCCTGGCATCAAGCTGATCCACGGCGTGCTCGCGGGCGAGGGCGATCCCGAATTCGGCATCAGCCGCGGGTGCCTGCTGCCCCGACATAAGCTGCTGAGCCTCGAAGAAGTGTCGCCGGCCACGCGCGAAAAGCTGCAAGCCAGCCTGGTGCTGGTGCACGGGGGCATGGCCCAGGATGTGGGGCCCATTCTGGAGATGGTGACCGAGAAGTACCTGCTTCGCTCGGAGGCGGAATGGCAAGGCCGGCAAAAAGCCATCCGCATTCTCGATGAGGTCATGGGCCACCTGAAGGCCGGCGACGTCGCGGCTATCGGCGGGTGTACGCAACGCAACTTCGACGGCCCTATCCAGACCATCATCCCGTGGGCCGGAAATCTTTACGCCAACGCGCTCATTGTGCGCGTGCGCGCCGAGATGGGCGAAGATTTCTGGGGCTTCTGGATGCTGGGCGGCATGGCCGGCGGGGGCATGGGGTTCCTGTTCAGCCCGCAGCGAAAAGCCAGCGCACAGCAGCGGCTCGAAACCATCATGAGCGAGACCAAACGGCAACTGGAGCGGGCGGTCCCGTTCGCCATGGAGCCGGTGGTCTATAACTTCACCATCAATGAGCGTGGCAGCGAGGCCGTGCTGTTTCGCGGCGGCGCGGCGCTCATGCCCGCCGATTACTATGTGCTGGCCGTCCCCTCGTTGCTGCGCATGGAATCACGCCTGTTTTCGCCCGCGCGCCGCGCGGAACTCGACCGCTTCAGCGCCGCCTGCCGCACCTCCCCCGAATTCGCCGGCACCGTGCAGCACCTGTTCGACCACCTGCTGCCGCGCGGCCAGGATGAGGAAGCCGGCCAGTCCCGGACCCTGGACGCCCTGCTCGAACAATACGGCTTCGATCGCGTGCAGCACGAGCAGATCCAGGCCGACCTGCGCAACGCCCGGATCGGTCTGGCACAGAACCGTCTTTCCATCAGCAGCACCATCGAGGACGTGACGCCGGAGGACGCCTTCGACGCCACGCGCGGGCTCCCCGAGCATTACCGTGATACCGGGATGGAGGTTCTGGCCAGGGGCGCCGTGTGCGTGGTCTCGCTGGCGGGCGGCATCGGAAGCCGCTGGACCAAAGGCGCGGGAGA
>Ga0315277_10004651_pt1 | contig 18243 bp, 16 predicted proteins | sample YL17G05_15_MG_FD_203695 | JGI IMG/M metagenome (GOLD analysis project Ga0315277, IMG submission 203695) | Sediment microbial communities from Yellowstone Lake, YNP, Wyoming, USA - YL17G05_15 | ecosystem: Environmental > Aquatic > Freshwater > Lake > Sediment | place: USA: Wyoming | collected...
TCCCCCAGGCTCTCACTGAGGTCCAGCGGGAGGTCGTTCGTTGAGTCGGGGTCGGCCGCGCCCGGCCAGGTGCCGACCGTGAGGCCGGTCACCGCATTACCACGGATCGCTCCGAGCGGGTTGTAGCTCGCGCCGCCGTCCGTCGAGACGTAGACGACGCAGCCCCCGTAGTTCGTATCCGAGTCCGAGACGACGAACCAAACCTCGCTCTGCCCGTTCGAGAGGCGGACGACCGGCTGAAAGATCACGGGAGCATTGACGCTCGCCGGCTCCGCGCCGATCGGCTGCGGGTTGGGTTGTGGGGTCGTCGCCGTTCCCTGGTTGACCTGCGGCGATTCCGCGCCGTAGATAAAATCCTTAGCCTCGCAGTCCAGGTTGTACTCGGCATCCTCACTGACTCTCGTCAGGCGCACCGGCTGATGGTCGAGCGCGGCTTGGGGATCGGTCAGCGTCACGAAGTCCATCGGCTCGAGGAGCTTCCATTTCGCCTTGAGCTTGAAGCGGTATTTATTGCGGGAGTAGTTTGATCGCCGCACGGAGATTCCGAGGACCTTGCGGGCGATCGCCGCATCCTGGATGCAGGCCGACGTGACCGGGTTATCCTTGCGGACGCCATAAAGCGCGATGGACGCCTGGTCGGGTTGGCTGGTGACGACCTGGTTGTAATCTGATGTCCGGTTCGGATGCTCCATTTGGAGCACGTTTCGCGCGTCCACCTGGCCGGTGCGTTGGATCCTGACGGGCGGCTCGCCCTTCGCCGCGATGAAATCGCCTTCGCCCAGGTCCGCCACGGGCCCGGACGCGGTGGGAGAGATGTAGACGGCGCCGTTGCCGACCGCACTCGCCTCAGCGTAGGGAACAAACTTCAGCTTGAAGCCGCCCCAAATCGGCGCGGCGTTCATCGCCTGGCAGAACTGCTCCAGCCACTCCGAGGCTTTCTTTTGAGAGTCGAGTGTCGCGCTTCCCCACAATCCATAGGCGCGCGCCGCCGTGCGGCAGAGGTCGAGGCTCGCGTCATCGAGCACGTTGCCAAGCGGCTTCGGGTAAGGTGGCGGTTGTGAGCATTTGAAGGACAGGAGCGCCATGCGCCATGCGCCGCTCGCGGCGAGAGGGTTGGAGATGGTGTAGCTGCCTGGGAACCACACCGCGCGGCCCTGGGCCCACTGGAACGCCGGGCCCTGAACCACGACCGGCCATCGGCTGCCCGGCGCGAGCGTTGGCAAGGTTTCGGTTGTGTCGAGGTTGGTCCAGCCCAGGATGAACGCCGGCACGCCGCCCGCGTTCGTCGTCGTGATCGCGCAGCTCGCGGTTGCGGAGCTTCCGGTGGCCGTCGCCACCGCGTCGAAGGCGTCCACGCCGGCGACTTCCAGGAGCACCACATCGGAATGCGCGCCCAGGCCGGTGATCACTAGTTCGTTGCCGGCCTCGGCAGCCAGGGCCGTCGCGTACCATCCTTGGTAGGTGAGTCCAGCGCCGAAGATGGGCGTCCAGGCGTTGCCCGCTGCGTCGGAGATCCCGAGGCCAGCCGTGCTCTCGGTGCTGGCGAACACCACCAAGAAGTTGCCCGCGGTGTTGGGCAAGTCGAAAACACAGGATGAGAAGCTGGTCGCCTTCGTGTAGAACTTCTTCTGGATGACAGCGGGGTAGTCGTAGCAGTTCAGGCCGTGGTGGACGTCCGTGCGGCTTTGCGTGAGCCCGAGCGCGCATTGAGCCGGCCCACTCTTGAAGGTGTCCTCGATCATGTCGGCGAAGTCGGCATCGCCGGAGGAATAGACCGGGAAGGCGCCCAAGACCTCAAACTTGACGGCTGGTAACGCACCGGCGCCCAGGTCGAAGTTCGGGGAGCCGAGCCCCGCGTATTGGGGATAGAGGATCTGCTGCGCGGCGTAAGTCGAGCCGTACTCGGTTCCGCTCCCGAGCTGCTGCTCGAACTCGAGAAAGAGCTGGTCCTGCGCGAACTTGTAGATCGCCTCGGTGTAGTAGACCTTCAACGTCCCGGCTGGCAGAGCGCCGAGAGGGTTGAAGTCCAGATAGACCGTTGAGCCGCCAAAAGGCAGCCAGCGGTAGACGTAGGGATAGTAGCGGTACGCGGAATTGTTCGCCGGATCCGGGCCAGCGTAGCAGGCGTTCCAGAGCGGGATCTCGTAGCTGCCCGTGAATTGCTGAGTGCCCTGGCCGCCGTAGTCGTCAAACGTCTCGTCGTAGGCAACGGTCAGAGTGACGCCGAGCACGCAGCGAAAGAAGCCGTCCGGGTTGGGGACCGTGACCGAGGCAACGCCGCCCGGCGTGATGGCGACGGAGTAGGTCGAGAAGCGCATCGAGCCCTTGGTGTTGTTGCTCCAGAACTCGATGGGGAGAACAATCGGGTTGTGGCCGGCGAGAAAGTCGATGTTCTCCTGGTAGGTGGTCGGGCCGCTCGATTTGCCGGCCTTCTTGCCCTTCTTCGAGCTGGACCCTTCGCGGAAGTTGTTCGCCCAGATGAGCAGCGGCGCGATGCGCGTGCGGCCGTAGGGGACCGGGATGGTGGAACCGTAGACCGACGTCTGGAGCTGGATGCCCTCGGCGTAGGGGCGAACCTTCGAGTTTCCGAACTTACTCCCGAACATGGTCCGCCTTCCAAGGGTCGAAGATCACAATCAGGTGATGCGCCCACAGGGGATGCGTCGTAGCGTTCACTTCCTCGACGCCTTGCGGCCCGGCGTGGATGACACGAGGCCAAACCGTCACGATGCCGCCGTGGTTGTAAACCCGGCTGCCGCCTGCCCGCGTCAGGACCAAGCAGCCCGGCAGGGCTTCCGCTGCGCGGGAGGCGATGGTTTCAGCAACCTTGTGGGCGTGCCGCATCACGGCGAACAGATATCGCTCATCGTTCGTGTGCTGGAACCAATCGTGCGAGGCTCGCTCAAGCTCCTGGTCGGGCACGAGGCCGCACTCCCGGTAAACTTCGAAGAGCAGCGTCGCGCAGTCGCATCCCGCGCCCTTGACGCGCCCGCCCAGGTGGTAAGGAGTGCCGAGCCAGGTCCGCGCCGCGATGACGACGCGCTCTCTGGCGCTGACCTTGACAGGCTCCAGGGGTGTCGCTTCTGCGACATGCGGGCTTCCCGGTGTTGAAGTTGGCACGGTTTCTGTCCTCTCGTATGGGAGGACTCGGTTCAGCCACTCTTGCCGCTTCTCGCACCCTCCGCAGGGCTTGATTCCGAGAGCCCGTGTCGCGCGCGCGATCGTGTCGCCGAAGCCTCGGTCTTTTGCTTGCTCGCTCATTCACACACCCGTCTCAGGACTCGGGACGAAGGGGAAGCCGAAGTATTGCCCGTCGTCCTTGTTGATCGGAAAAGCCGCGCTGACGTAGAACGTGTCCACCCCCGCCATCGGCACCCAAGGCAGCGGGGAGAAGAGGATGAAAGTGTTCAGCCCGGCTGCGCCGGAGTTGGTGGCGATGCCACTCCAGAAGCCGCCGAGCGTCTGACTATCTCCGCGATTGAAAACCAGGAAGCCAAACTGCATCGCATTAGTGGCGAAGACGTGGCCGGGTGTCGGCGACGTGCAGCTCCCGACGATCTTGGTGGTGGTACTGCCCGTCTGGACCGTGAACTGTGGGATTTGCGACAAGCCCGCAGGTGGTGTCGCGCCTCGGTAGGCCGCGAGCGTGTTGGTCAGCTCGACGACGTTGGTCGGGACGTTCTGGTTCACGACGTCGAGGAAGCTCGTCACCAAGAAGTTGATCTTGCCGCGCTCGACGTTGCTGTCTGAGATTCGCCCACCGAACAGCTCGGAGCAGCCGAAGGTGTTGGCATCGCCGGGCGTCGGCATGTAGAGCGTCCAGACACGCACCGGCCAGTTGTCGTAGAAGCCGACCCGCGCGAGCTTATAGGGGCTGGCGAGTTGCGTTGTGTTGCCGAAGGATGACACGATGGGCGACCAGTCGAGGTCCAGCTTGTCCATCTCCAGGCCGATCGAGGAGGTGACGGTCCCGCGCTTGATCACGGCCGTCCGGAAGGTTCCCCAGAGGGACCAGAGCAAGGGCGATTCATGGTCGGTCAGCCAAAGTGCCTGCGGGTCGTCAGGATCCCCGAGAAGATAGAGGTTGCGAATCCACAGCTCGTTTTTCGCCGCGAGCCATGCCTTAACTGCGGCCGTTGAATCCTGACCGTTGCCGTCGATGACTTGCTTCATGGCGTATAGTCCACGACCAGACAGACGCCGGCCATTCCAAGCGTCGCGGTGCACGCCGCGCCACCCGAGCCGCAGGGATTACAGGCGCCGGGCGGATCGTCGAGAGTCCAAGCGATTCCCCCACTGGCCGTCATCCCCGAAAAGAAACCGCTAGTGAATGGCCCGCTCACCGGACCTTGAACGCCGACAGCGGAGCTGGTCCCCGAGGTGCTGAAGTCGTGAAATGGGTAGCCCATTACCGCTTGCCCCACAGCCATCTTGAGCGCCGGTGAGTATTCCCACGCAAAGACGAACCAAACGGAAACGACCTGGGAAGCCGAGAGCCAATCGGGGAGAGAGAAGTCGGCCCAAGAAGCGACCGGTGGATCGCCAAGCGAGGAACCGTGCAGACGCACGGCAGAGCCAGAACCCGGCGACTTTCCGGTTGGATCGCAGCCCGCGCTCGCCGATCCGCAGCTCCCGTCGACCGAGGAGCACAGCCGAGGCCCGACGATGGTGCGGAGCAAGCCTGGCGCGGGCGCGGGCATCGGAATGAACGAAGGGCAAGGAGTTGGCACGCAAGGGAAAGCAACCGGCGAGTAGGGTGGCCGAGAGGTCATCAAGCGGACCTCGCCAGCGCCGCGCGCACCGTGACCGCCAATCGTCCATAGCTGATTCAGGAACTTCTCGAAGTCCTGCTCGTCCGATTCGAACCGCACGCGGAAATAGAAGTTGAAGGTGGCCGTGACCGGAAGCGTTGGCGCGCTGGCCCAGGCGAGATAAAGCCCGGCGTAGGATTTGCCGGGGAGAGCCAGGCCGGGGCCCTCGACCGTGTAGTCCGCGCCCTCGGTTTGAAGCACGCCGTTGGCATACACCGCGATCGAGCCGTTCAAGTCGGTGATGTCTTCAAAGAACCCGCCGAAGTCGCGCTGGATGGGCGAGTAGTAGTTCCCCGCCCCGTCGTTATCGAGGGCCAGTTGTGCAAGGGTGTTCGGAAAGCCCGCGGCTGAGTAAAGCCCCTGGTCGGTCCACACGACCGCTCCGTCCGTCGTCGTGCCGCCCGCATCGTTCCAGGTCGGTGTGGTGAATCCCGAGAGGCCGGCCGTCGTCACGCGCTGCCAGTGAAATGCGGGATCGAGGATCGAATCTCCGACCTTGTAGAGATGTCGGGCTTGCCAAGCGGTGGTGAGGAGCGCCGGCCCCACGGAGTTGTCGTCGGGGTCAGAAAAAAGGAAGTCGTCGGCCTGGCCGTTGTGCGAGAGGAAGAAACCCGCCATCGTCCGCAGGTCGGTGTAGGTGAGGGACGACTGGATGTCGTAATCCTTGAGGTAGTCGTAAACCAGCGACCAATGCCAGCGGGGATTCTTGCTCTGCGGCAACCGCAGGTCGTAGAGGTTGGGGCTGCTCTGGATGAGCGTCGAGAACTCCGGGCGCTTCAAGACCGTGAAGGTCAGGCCGCGGACGGAAGATGGAAAGAGATCGCCGCTCACGGGGTTCGAATCCTTCCTGCGCGGATCTGACCGTTCACGATGCGGCTGATCGCCTCGCCGTGCTCCTCGAGCAGATCGGCCATCCCGCGCATGTCGACCGAGCGCAAGTTCGGGGAGTAGTGCAGGTGGACGTCGCCGCCCGACGCCGGCGAGGAAGCGGACGAAGAGGACCGCCCTCCCGCATCATGGAGCGCCGTCAGGTTTCCTTCCGGAGCCATGCCACCGGAAACCAGGCCGCTCACGATAGGGGCCGAGAAGCGCATCGGGACCGGGCCACCCACGGCGCCAAGCAAGTTTCTGACCGATTGAGTGAGATGAGCCGGGACAACCAGCTCGCCGGCGTGGACGATCGCGGGCCCGGTTTCGGGCACCAGGCCGCCTTTCTCGAAGGCCGCCACCGGCGCGTAGGCCATTGTGCGCGCGAAAGCGATATCGGCCATTGCCTCCGCCAGCGGCGGATCCCAAGCGTAGGCGGCGTAGGCCGTGGCCGCTGCCACCGCCGCCGCCGAGGTCACTCTGCCCACGTTTTCAGCCGAGGTGATCGCGTGTTCTGCCCCGGCCGCGGCCGCCGTGGTTGCGACTTCCTGCGCCTTCGTTGCGGTGTGGAAAACCTTCTCGATCACCCACACCTCGACATGCTGGAGAAGCATCTTCAACAGGTACTCGATGATCGAGGACATCAGGTTGGCGTAGACTTCCTGCGCCGCCCTGCCGAAACTTTGGTAGCCGCTGATCCACGCCGTCAGCGAGCGGCTCACTTCCGAGTTTAGCCGTTCGAAGGTCCGCTGGTGGGCCATCATCACTTGCTCGTCCACCCTGCGGAGGGTCGCTGCGCGCTGCTCGTCGAGCGCGTTCATGTGGTTGAGCGCCTTCTGATATTCGAGCGATTCACCGCCGAAGGTGCGCGCGGCAAAGTCAAGGGCGTCCTGTAAGACTTGGTGCTGACGGTCGTACCACCGGCCTATCGCCGCCGCCTCGTCGGCCTGCCATTGGGAAAGCGTGACCTGGTGCATTCGGAGGCGAGAGGCGTCGATCTCCTGGCTGGACCGCAGCTCGCGGTTCGCGGACTCCTCAGTGATGGAGATTTGCTCCTGGAGCCGATTGCGCGTCTCGTCCATCTGTCGGCGCGCGCCGTCAGCGTCGATTTGGCTGAGTCGGTTCTGGTGCTCGATTTCCAGGGCTTGGAGCTGCTTTTGCAGGACAACCGTATCGGTGCGCTTGAGCGCGGCCTCGTCGGTGAGCGCCTTGCGCGCGGCTTCGTAGCGTTCCGTCTCGACCGACTTCTCCATCGCCACCGATTCCTGAATCGAAATCCGGCGAAGGGCCAGGGAGTCGGAAACCCATTGCTTCTCGCCGGCGATGTGGGCGTCAACCACGCGCTGCTCGGAGGCGATGCGTTCCGCTTCGATGCGGCGAGTGTCGGCGGCTTCTTGCGCGTTGATTTCGGCAATCGCCGTGCGGTGCGTCGTATCGAGCACCGCCATCTGCCCGGTGATCTGCTCGCGTTCGCGCGAGGTCCGAGCCAAGCTGAGTCGGCCTTCGTAATACTGCCGTTCGGCCTCGTACTTCTGATCTTCGATGGAGCGCAACGCCGTGAGTTCGTCTTGGAAGGAGATGATGTTGGCGTCGAAGATGGCCTTCGCCGCGACCTTCGAAAAGTCCAGCTCCGCCAGGCGACCAGCTTTGATCGCCTCCAAGCGAGCTTCGGCCGTCGCCCGGGCTTCTTCCCGGCCGGCTGTGTCTGTTTCGGCCTTGAGCTTGGGAGTCCCGATCTCCCGCAGCTCGTGCATGTGCTCGGCCCATTTGTCGATGAGCTTCTGCTCGTTCTCGATCGAGGCTTGGAGCTGCTTGAGGTGCTGGTCGGTTCCATCAATCCAGCCGATCGCGGCCGTGCCCCATAAGCTCCAGCCACTCGTTAGCTCCTCGATCTGCGCGCGCTGCGCGATCTGAGAACGCATGAGGTTGCCCGTCTGGGTTCCGACTTCCTGCAGGTTGGCGGTCAGATTATGAGACTCGATTCGGAGCTTCTCGAGTGGCGTGGCGCCCAACTCCCGAAGGGCGCGGAGCTGTTCGTGAGTCTTGAGCGTCCCTTCCAGAAGGCGGAGGTTTTGCTGGACCGCATCCTCGAAGGCTTTCTTTTCCTTCTCACCGAAACCCATGATTGCGTCGGTGGCCTCACCGATCTTTGCGGGGAGTTTGGAGAGAATATCCAGAAGGGCGAGGATCGCTACGGCGCTAAATGCGGTAGCGAGAAGTGGGCCGACCGGCCCGAGGCTGGTGACAAACGACGCCACGTAGCGGGGCATGCGGATCCCCGCCATCTCGCCCATGCCGCGAAGAGCGTGCTTGGCTTCGGTGCTGGAATATTCGGCTTCTTTGAAGGGAGGGACCAGGTTGCGGGTGGCAGAAGCCGCCTGGGGAGCCTCATTCGAGAGGCCGGTCATCGCAGCGCCGGCCTCGCGCGTGGCGACGGCCATGCGCTGACCCGAGGCTTCGACGGTCGTCGCGGCCTCGTTCATCGTCGTCTTGACGGTGCCGAGCCCGTCTACAACGAGCGTGAGTCGAAGTACGCTGTCCTCAGCAGGCATGTTTTCCAACTCCGCGTGCCCATTGCTGCACAGTCTTGGGCAATCGGCTAAAGGGAACGGTCGCCGTCTGGTTCAAGAACTCCTGTTCCAACTTCTTCGTGTCCGCGTTGGAGCGACCTTTGTAGCCGACGAAGGCTTTGAACAGGAGATGGACGGGAGGAAATTCCTGCCAATACTCAGCCAGCGCCTGAGCATCCGGGAAAGGCATCGCATCGGCCTCGCTGAGAGGCCAGCCCGTGACCGTCAAGATGCAACCCCAGAGCCGGTCTAGGACTTCTCTGAGGTTGCTGGCGGTTCCCCCGCGGGCTGACTCCTCAAGCCACTGAAAGCGGCTATCTCTTCCTGCAGACGCAGGAAAAGCGGCTGATCGAATTCATCCAGGGCGCGGTCCACCGTCCATTCGGGGTCGTCGTCGCCATTCCGAGCGTTATTGAGGCCCATGCAGACCAGCTCGGCGCCTCTCACCATCAGCGTGTCGCCTTCCTTCAGATCCTTCGAATACTTGCGAAGCTGGCCGAGGGTGAGGGGTGCGATCGTGAACTGCGCGCCGTCCATCTCGACCACCTTGCGTCGAACATTCTTCATGTGCCCACCTTGAAGTGTGAGGGAGCGGAATTGCCGGGGTCACCCTCCGCTCCCCACGGTTTCAGCTCCTACGAGCTGATTTGGAAGAACTCCGAGACCTGGCCGGCCGCATTCGCGTAGCCCGTAAACTCGAAGTCGGAGATGAGGTAGCCATCCCGTTTCAACGGGTTGCTCATCTTCGAAGCGCGGCACGCGAACAGGTGCAGACCATTCGTGCCCTGGTAGGGCTGCATCAGGTACAGCTCGAAGGTCGGCCCGTAGCCCTGAATGCGGTTCGTGACCAGCAGCGTCCGGCCGGTGAGTGAGGAATAGACGTAGCTGATCAGGACGGCCGCCGCAGCGTCCGACGCGTGGAAGGTGTAGACGCCGCCCGCCTGCGTGTATTCGCCCGCCGCTGCGGGAGCCCCGGCGACGTACATGAAAGGCTTGCCGGTCAAGGCGTACATGACGCCCAGGTCGGTGAGGAAGTCGGCGACGTTGGTCACGGAAAGGGTGTTGCCCACCGGGCCCAGGTTTTGCCAGACGACCGTACCGTCCGACGTGTATCCGCCCAGGTTGGTGTTCCAGGCCGGAGGGCCGGGAGTCTCGGACGTCCCCGCCGTCACGACCTTCTGCGCGTTGGTGCCATCCGTGACGACCTGGCCGAGCGTGTAGACGTGGGCCGCCTGCCACGCGGACAGACCCGAGCCACCCGGAACGGTGTCCGCCTCGCGGTCGGCGACAATCTTCATTCCGGTCGTGATCGTCTCGCCGTAGAAAAGCGAGTTGTAGATGTCGATCTCGATCTTGGCAAAGCCCGCCTTGCCCTTGATCGACTTGTCCGAGGGGGCCACATCGTCGGGGAATTGGTTCTGCCCGCGCAACTCCACGTTCTTGCCGTCGATGTCCAGATCGATGTTCTGAATCGTGCCGAAAAACGCGGGGCCTGACGGTGTCGCCAGGTTCCCGCCTGTGGGGTTCGCGTACATTCCGCCGATGCCGAATTGGAACATATCCGTCTCCCGTTAATCGAAACCTCGGACTTAGATTCCCGTCAGCACTTCGATGAAGATGCCAAGGGCAAACTGGTTCTGCTGGACGCCGGTGTTGATCCACTGGCGCCCTTCAATCCAGGCGTTTTCGACCAAGCCGCCGAGCGTTTGCTTCTCGCCCGGGGGAGTGGTCTGCATTGCCGTGTCGAGCGCATCGAGAAGCGGATTTGACACCTGGTCGGGAATGAACTCGGGCGTCGGATCCCCCATGAAGCAAACGAGCGCGAGGTAGAAGATGACATAGCGCGTCAGACCGAACGCTTGATCCTGAGCCGGGGCCTCACCGATATGGGTGAGCATCAGGGCCGGCTGGTCTTGCGGAGCGATTTGAGAAAACTCCTTGACCACGCGGCTTATCGTTTTGAAGGAAGCGTTCGCCTTCTGGAGCTGCACGAACAAAGCCGCCGCGACATCTTCCCTCTTAGCTCTCACGGCCAGTCACCACCACACGGGAGAAGTCAGCGCGTAGTTCGTTCACCGTGCGCTGTCCCTGCTCTCGAAACGTGCTGCGCCAGAAGCTCCGCTCGGGGTAGTGAACCCCGTAAGGGCTCCCGGTCATCACCCGCTCTCCGCGCCGGCGCGTGACCAGGTGCGGGGGGTGCTTCAAGTGTTTGAAGGCGGCGATGAACGTCCCGCCAAATTCGTGGATCTTCCCGTACCAGGCTTCCCGGCCCAGGCCGAGAGCGCCTTCCACGCGGCCCTCCTGCGCGGTTGCCGGCTCGACGTGGACGGCGTTGCGAAGATTGCCGGTGCGGACGTGCAGGACCTGGCCGGAGAGCTTGTCGCTTCGGATGATTCCCTGGAGGCGGTAAAGCTGCTTGTTCAGAGAGCGCGGCACCTGGTCCGCCAAGGCGAGAAGCACCTGACGGAGATGAGGAGTCGCGCCGTTCTGGACGTCGAGATGGAAAGGCGGCATGAAGCTACCTCGGAATCGGAACCACCCAATGACACTGATCGATCGCGGTCTGCACTTCGGGAGGGACGTCTTTGGCTGAGAAGGACGCCGTGATCTGCCCTCCCATCGAATAACTTGACTCGTCCAAGTGCGGACGCCGGCGCCACCTTTGCGCGGTGAGCGTGACCGCCGCGCGCCAGAGCAAGACGGATTCGTTGTCGGGCAGCACAAGCGTCCAGGCCACCGTGCCGTCCGTCGTCGTCGCTCCGGGGGTTGTGGCCCAGGTGGGAGCAGTCGGCCCGCTCGTGCCTGCGACCGTGACTTGCTGGACGTTGCCGCCTGAGTCGAGGACGAAATCGAAGAGGTTGTATGACTTGTTGCCCGCCCAGGCCGCTGCGGTAGCCGGGATCCACCCGGCGTAGTAGTCGAAAAACACGTTTGCCATCCCGCGCGGAAAGCACCCCATGAGGTAGGCGATCGAGATGCGGTCGAAGATGTAGCCGAGCGACACACCGTTCGGGGATGGACTGATGGCGATGCCGCCGATCTTCACCTGGTTGACCTGGCGGACCGGACCATTCGCGCAGAGCATCCGAGCCCCGCCCGTGCCATCGCGTGTCTCGGTGTAGGGTTGAAGGACGGGATAGCGGTTGATCGCCCGAATCAGATCGGCGCTGGCGCCGCGCAGGAACTTGGCGACTTCATCCTTGCTGGCCGCGCGCTTGTCCGTAGGGATAGTGAGGTACTCCTGAACGTCGTCTACGGTGGCGAGATTGACAAAGCTGTTCAAGGCGCCGCCTCAGAGAATGCCCGCCCACCCTTCGAGCGTGATGTAGTCATGGAACACGCAGTCGTCATTGCCGCAGACGACCGAAGGCGTGACCTGGCCTTGCTGGTCGATCTGGTGCCCGAGTGAATCCCCGGCGCTCAGGTAGAGACGGCCGATGACGCGGCAGCTCGGGCATTGCATCCGAATCGCCGGTTGGCCGTCGAGCGAAGCGTTCTTCCAACGACTTCTCGATATCAGAGTCATGGCTCAAGTCCCCCTCAAGGGTGGACCGAAGCCCACCCCCGCGAGGAACCGCTACTAGGGGCGACAGATTCCCGGCCGAGGTGACGGGTGGTCTGTCGTTTAGCCGTTGGCGATGTTGGCGCGAGCGCCAAAGGCGAAGGGCGCCCTCAACTCCAGAAGCTGATCGACGTAGACGCCGTACTCCTGGCGTTGCGTCACGATGGGCCAGTCGACTTGACGGTAGCCTCGCCGCTCGCGCACCTGCACGATGTTCCGCGTATTGACAAGTGGGTAGGGCAGCCTGTCCGTCCAGTAGAGGATCATGCCCGGGACAATCGCGGGGTGAAGCCGGATCGGGATTTCCTGGCCCGTCCCGCCCATGCCAACCTTATTGAGGTAGGAACCCACCACCACGCCGGCTGTGACGCCGTTGGCTTGGCCCTTGGCGTCCATGAGGAACCGGAACAATGGAGCCCCGCTGCCTGCGATGACCTTGTTTGTGATATTCACCATCTCCTGGGCACTCACCAGAATCTCGGTCGGCGAGAGACGGAAGTTGTCCCAGAAGTATTTCAGGTCGGCGTCGATTTCATTCACGCCACCCGTGCCGTTTGCCGTGAGCGGCGTGCCTGTGCCGTCCGTCCCCGTCGCCTGGGCGACCCAGTACCCGGTGCCCTGGAAGGCCAGAGACAGGATGCCGTCGTGGACCAGGTTGTCCTTGGAGTGGTCGACGCTGATCTTTGCGTCGTCCGCTGCCTGGGTGCCCGTGGGTTCAGCGGTGAACAAGACCGAGTTGATCGTGGTGATTGCGCCCAGTTTCGCAGTAGCAGCTGCGGGCCCAATGTACCAGGCATAGGCCACGGCGCCCTTAACCGGCGCAACGTGCGCGCTGACCGAAAGGCTGCCGCCCGCCGTGGTGACGGCGTTAGACGCGGCCGACACTTTGGCCGTGCCGGGGTTGATGGTGTCGACAGATCCATCGGCGTTCGTGCGGGTGATGGGTCCTGGGAGGCCGCCTGCCACTGTCGCGCGACGAAATCCATCGGGCGTCAAAGCAGCGCAGAAGACCACCTTCGCCTCGGCGTTCATGTTTCCACCCGCAACTAGAGTCGCCACGGGACTGGGAGTCGTGCCGAGGGCGAGCCCCGAGTTGCCGTTCAGCAACACAAACTCCTCGTCGATCATCACGGAGAGGAGCAGATCCTGCACGGCCAGCGCGTCCACGGCAGGCGTCAGTTGTCCGCTCGCCTGGCGCGCCTGTTCGCTCACGAAGTCGTCGTGTCCGAGCGTTGCATAGGTTGCAGAGAAGTCCTGTTCCGCCGTGACGTTGAAAGCGTTCCGGTGACCTTCGGAAACGCCTGGGGAAATCAGCGTGGTGTTGATTCCCATGATGCCTTTCCAGTGGGTACCCGTGCCTCCGTTGCCCGCGACACGTGGAATGCGATTCCGCAGCGGCGTGATGACGGGGAAGAGTTGCGAGGCGACCGGCTGAAGGTCATACCAAACGTAGCCCAGGCCAGTCGTGATGCCGGCATCCTTGAATGCCGAAGTCCCGGGCGACGAGGACGCCTCACGCTGTTGGGCAGCGTTCAAGAGCGCCAGGGTTTTATCAATGAAGCTGTTGCCCATCCTAGTGTCCTCTCAGTTCCTTTCTGAACCTCGGCGGAAACGTGCCTTGCCACGTGCTGAGATGTGACTTACTGAACCATGGGGCCGAAAGCGAAAGTGCGCCGCGGGACCATCTGGCATTGCCGAATGGCACCGGCGACGTCGCCTTCCTTGGCCAGCTCGGTGGCGGTCTTTTGCACCGGAGCGCCCCCGCCGTCCTGGGTCTTAGTGACAGTCGCAGCCGCTGCGTTCACGGCGATGTTCGTCGGGCGGGGCTGGCCCAGCATGTTGCCGAGACCCTCGGCCATCGCCAGGATCGCCTTCTCGACGTTGCCGAACCGCTCGTCCATCTCGTCGCGCACTTCGTCGAGTGCTCGAACCGTGCGCCGAGCCATCGCCTTCTCCGCGCCCTCGTCGGAATCCTGGGGCTCATCGGTGAGGGAGCCGAGCGCCGAGCCGAGGGTGTCGATGTGATCGCCCATCGCCTCGAAGGCTTCGCTGACGGCCTTGTGCGCCTTCTTCCCCTCGTCGCTCTCGATGTGCTTGGCGAGAGCTTTGTGGGCTTTGTGAGCGTCCGAGTGCGCCGCGCTGAGGGCCTTGTGAGCCCGGGCAGCCTTGCGCGCGGCGTCCTTGAACTTGCCCCGAGCCTTTTCGGCGTCGTCCACGGGGACGGCGACGAGGGCCGGGGTCCCGGTTTTGTCCTTATCCATTGCCTGAACCTCCGTTTTCTTCCCCTCGGCGGCCTTGCTCTGAACTTCCGCACCCTGCGGAGCAGGAGGCGGGGCGGTGATTTCGCCGGCCTCCTCCTGGGTGTATTCGACCAGCAGCGCGCAGAGCTGGCCGACGATCTCTTTCATCTTGGCCCCGCATTGAGAGCCGTCCTTCTCGTACTCCTCCTCCCACTGGATCGACTGCTGGATGGAAGCGGCGTCGTTGCAGAGGCGCGCGAAGTCCTGGACCGTATACATGCCCTTTTGCGCGACCTGTGAGTTGGCGCTTGGCGATGCCTGGAACTTGCAGGCCATCTCGCGGCCGTCCAGGGTCTTGCGAAGGAAAGTCGCGGAAGGCATGGCCGGGTTGTCGGCGAGACTCCCTTCGAACGGATCGGCCGTCCAGCGCATTCCCTTCTCCCCTGCGAGCTTCCATTTCTTGACGTACTTCGCGCCGATGGAGAGGCCGGTGTAGACGCCGGCGAGGACCTTCTTCGCTTCGTTCATGTCGATGACATGGGCGTCGCAGGTGATGAGCTTCTGGTCGTCGTCGTATGCCATCGCCGTGAATTTGCCCGCCGCAATCAACTGGTGCATGGACCGAAGATTGCCGACGCTCTGCCCGTCCGTCTTTTCCGCGAACTTGGCATTCCAGTTCTCAAAGTAGGGCTTGGAGCTGGCGTAATCGAAGATCTCGCCGGTGTCGTCGAGTTCTTCGGCGGCCAGGACGCTGGAGAGTGTGACCGTGCCATCGTCCTGCTCGGTGACCTTGAAGATCCGCGCCAAGAGGGTCTTGATTGCATCCGGGCCTTGGGGTTGCGTCATGACTGCGTCCTTCCCTGATTCCTCACTCGTCGCGCCGTTCGCCTGAGCGAACGCGCTAGCCTCGGCTTCTTCCTTCGATTCCCGTCCGTTAGAGCCCGAGCTTGGCGCGCGCCCTGGTGAGCCACTGCTCGATGTACGGGTTCTTGACCTGGATGTGAGCAATCAGGTCGTGCGCTTCGTGGAGCAATGCCTTGGCCTCGTCGTCCAGCGCCTGGACGATTCCGCGTTTCGTCTGCTGCTCCTGGTCCTGCCCCTGGTTCTGCTTGGGGTCGTCCTGTTTCGCCATCTGCTTCTCCTTTCGGTTACTCGCCCTCCGGCTGAGCCGGGGAAGATTGGATTTCGAAAATCAACGTGCACTCGCAGTTCGGGTGCTGAGGCGGGCCGTCATCACCCGACTGAAAGAGCGTGGTGAGCGGGATCGGCCCCTGGTCCTCGTTGGCGCCGCATTCATCGTCGGGCGCGGTTTCCGATTCCGGGTTGGTGAGCCAACGCTTGGTCGTGACACCCGCTTTCGCGGCGCCTTCGAGACTTCCTTTGACGTGCGCGCGTGCCAGCTCGGTGCGGGCGACCATCATGGCCCGGTCCCGCGAGAACATGACGCTCGACTCGATGGCGTCCCGGAGCTGCTGCGGGCTCAGCCCTCCCGTGAACGCTTCCTCGACCAATTGCCGGATGGCGTCGCGCGTGCTTTCCGTGATCGCCCAGGTGGGATTCGGGTTCGGGACAAACTCGCCGTCCACCAGGCGCATTCCGACCAGTTCCGCGCCTCGCTCATGGGCAAATTCCTGCGCGCGATTATCGAGGGAGAGCATGGCGTCGGGGGTGAGGTTGATACCCGAGTTGACGAACTGCGTCACGGCGCTCATGAATTCGTCCTGCAAGGCTTCGGCAACCGGCGTGCTGATCTGCACCCAGGAGTCGAGATTGGGCTGCCAGATACTCGAGTCGGCCTTGTGAGCTTCCTGAAAGTGTTCAACGGCTTCGTCGGCGATCCGCTTCGCTTCCGTCTTGAAGAAGGCGGTCAGTACCTTTCGGAGCTTCCTTTCCCGAGTCGAGTTGATCGAAGGAGCCCCGAAAGCAATCCTCTTTTTTTTTTGAGAGCCTTGCCGCCAGCCGGCACCAGGGCGCCAGCATCGTTGCCCTCCTCGGCGGACTGAGCGCCCGCCGCTCCAATCTCGTCGATCGGAACCGGGCCCATCGGGGTAATCCAGTGGTCCTTGCCAATCCCCCGAGGCTCGCGGCCGTCCTCTTCGCGCGCCTCGTCCACGAGAAGCGTCCCGTTCTTGATCTTGATATCCTGGACTTCCGCCTGCACCTTGGGGTCGGGATCGACATTCTCGCCGTAAGCAAACTCGAGATCCACGGCGTTGCAGTAGGTGGACAGCAGGAAGTTGTTGATGTCCTGCAGCTCCTCGGCGACCGGCTGCAAGCCCTCTTCTTGCGTGTCGTCAGAGCGTCGATCGGCAGTGGCGCGGTTGACCTGCTTGATGATCGCGTCGGGCGGCAACCCGAAGCACCAGCAGATGACGCGGCCCAACCACTCGTCGTATTCGTCTTTCAGGATTTCATGGCCGAGGGTTTCGATCTTCGAGCCGTCCGGCATGAAGCGCACCTGGCGGCGAATCGCGGTGTTCGTAAAGAGGGAATCCCAATAGGCTTGAAAGACGCCGAGCTGCTCAGGCGTCGTCACCCATTCTTTGGGGAGCGTCGAATACACGTCGGGCCGGCCGCCCTCGCTGTAGAACTCTAGTTGTGTGACCTGGCGGCGAAGCGCGATGTTGATGGTCGTAATCAACTGCTCGACCGGCGAGAACCCGTAGATGCGCCCGGGCCGCGGGTTCGAGATGTGGTAGTAGAGCTGGTCCACGTTCTTGAGCTTCGGTTGCGGCGCGATGAGGTCGCGGCTCGGCAGGCCCTTGATGATTTGCTGGTAGGCGACCTGGGGAGGGACCGGCGTGCGCCCCTGCGCGTCAATTTTGCGCGCAATTGTAGACGCTTCGATCACATCGAAGCCGTAGATGTCACCGTCCACCGTAAAGCGCGGGTAGATCGCCACGGCGTCGAGCACCAGCATGTTTTCGAGAATCTGATTCGTCCAATTCCGGAAGCTGTGCTCACGGTCCGGACGGCGCCAGAGTTCGGTGAGCTTCTGGATCCGCTTGTCGCTGGTCGTCCGCTCGTGAGCTTCGCGCGCGGTCATGCCCGGTTGTCGCTTGACACGAATCTGCCAAGGCAGGCGGGAGATCTGCTTCTTGCGAGTCTCGATGGCGATGCGAAGCAGATCGTAGTTGTCGGCGAGGAGCTGGAGTTGCTGGAAACTCACCGGCTCGTAAGAGCGAGGCGTGATGGTGTAATCGTAACCGACCGGGTAATCGAGGCGGCGGATCCGGACTTCGCGCGGAGCAACGGGACGGATCGGCTGACCAGGCCCGAGCCATTGCGTCCCGAGTTCAATATCTTCAATGGGGCTCGGCTTCCCTTGTTCGTCGAGCCCGCGCGGTTGGGTCTGAGTGCTGGGGGTGCGAGTCGAGCTGTCCAAGAAAGAGCGGAGACCGCGGCCGATCCGCTTGATCAGCGACTCTTCGATCGGCGTTTCCCGAGCTGGCGGTAAGCTGCGCGGCATTGAGGCCGCAGAACGCGCGGCGCCGGCGTGGGTTATTCAGTTCTCCGGGAGTCCGTGGGTGACTCCTGCCTCTTTCTTTAAGCATAGCATGGCGCTAGAGATGTCAAGGAGAATCTGCCAGGTATTTGCAGAACTTTTCTCAACGACAATGGTGAGAATATTTCGACGCTGGGCGCTACCGGCACCCGGACCTTCGAGTCGTCGCTAACTGCCACACGCTCCGGGTGACTGGGGCGACGCCCTTTTTGCTGGACGGCGGCACGATCGAAGGCGCACAGGCCAATGCCGCGCACGAAAGCCCGCGAACCACAATGCTGTACGATCGCACGACGGACGACGGGACGCTCGATGATGTGGAGCGGATCGGGATTTGGGCCGTAGCTGGGTGCTGTACGGGCGTTCCGTGCCCTACACCGCTAACACTTCGCCATCAGGTCGGCGATATTCGTAGCTTTGATGAACTGAGCGGCCGGGCTGTTGTGTCTGGCAAGTTCCGCGAAGTGCGCCTCACCACACTTGATCTTGGCGCCTTCCTTTTCACGCAACTCCTCGGTGAAGAGACTGCTCTTGGTTTCGACTACAAAATAGAGCCGCTCTGCGCCGTCCTTCATCACGAGCACGGCCCAGTCGGGGTTGTAGGCGCCCAGCGGCGTCGGGACTTTGAACCAGCCGGGAAGCTTGGCGTAAACCTTGATGGCCTCGTTCTTTTCCAACTGCTCGGCGA
>Ga0315277_10004652_pt1 | contig 18237 bp, 10 predicted proteins | sample YL17G05_15_MG_FD_203695 | JGI IMG/M metagenome (GOLD analysis project Ga0315277, IMG submission 203695) | Sediment microbial communities from Yellowstone Lake, YNP, Wyoming, USA - YL17G05_15 | ecosystem: Environmental > Aquatic > Freshwater > Lake > Sediment | place: USA: Wyoming | collected...
ATGGACAAGCTGGGGATCGAGTGCCAGGTGCGTCTGCGCGAGGAATACGGCGGCGACCGCACGCCGCAAATGTTCCGCGACATGGTCGCCTTCTTCCAGAAATACTTCCCCAAGTAAGGCCGCGCCCGCGGCTGCCGGCAGTGCGGCGGCTCCAGGGTTCCGGCGGCGCGATTTTTTCGCTCCTTTTCACGGTAGCGGCGCTGGTTTTCGGCGGATTCGTGGCACGGGTCGGCCACTCGGGCCCTTCGCGACCCGCGGAGTTCCCGTTGCCCCGCTTCATGGCCGCTCAAATCGCTGCGTGAAAACAGCTACTTCTGCCACGGGCTGTTAGCGACAGCATCCAGCAGGTGCAGTCCCACAGCGGCGAGCAGCGCGGCCTGATCTCCGGTCAGCTCCCATATTCCAATGCCGCTTCGTACATCGCCACGATGTTTTCTGGGGGGACCTCCGGCTGAATGTTGTGAACCGCGCACAACACGTAGCCGCCGTTGCCGCCCAGGTCGTCGATGCGGTGTTTCACCTCTTCCCTCACTTGGCCCGGAGTCCCCCTCGAAAGCACTACCTGGCTATCGATACCGCCCCAGAAGGCGATGTCCCGACCGAATTCCTGTTTCAGCTTCCTGGTATCCATGCCGCGGGCCGACACCTGGATGGGATTCAAAGCATCAATGCCGACATCAATCAAGTCCGGAATGAAAGCGTAAACGGAACCGCAGGAGTGGTACAGCAACGGTTTGCCGTGGCGCTTTATCGTTTCCGCCATTCTCCTGTGCCGCGGCTTCACCAGGCGGCGGTAAAGTTCCGGGCTGATGAGCGGCCCCTTCTGGGTTCCGATGTCATCGTAGAAAACCACGACGTCCACGGAGTCCCCTGCTTCTCGCAGGCACCGTTCCGCCACCCCGAGCCATACCTCAAGGATGCGATCCATCAGCGCGGCCGCGAACGCGGGGCGGATCAGCAGGTCTTCCAGCCACTGCGTAAAACCGCGGATGAACTGCGCCAAGTGCACCGGTCCTACCCAGAAATCCAACACAACCGCAAAGTCGGTTTCCCCGTGAAGTGTGGCGGCTCGCTCCCGGAGCCCACGGTAACGCCCCGGATCACCGGGATCCGGCCACCGGATACCCTCGATGTCCCGGAGGCTGGGATCATCCAGGCATTCGAGCGGCCCGTGCCCCGGCATGTAGCACTCACCTGAATCGCGTGACCAGGTCACCCCCCATTCATCCAGGAAAGCGGTTGCGGGGAGATCGATAAACGGTTGCCCCTCAGGCATTCCCGGCAGAAGAGGGCGGGCATCCACCCTGAAGCGCTTCAGGATCTCGTTGTCCGGAAAGACAGTGGAGCCTCGCCGCGAGCAAACAGCCGGCGACGGATCGGGCGGCATTCCCAGATAAGCGCGTAACCGCTCGTAAGCTGTGGCCGTAATCGTAGTACCCATGGTGCCCCCGAAATCCAGGGGAACCCGGTCGGGTATGCGCCGGTTGACGGCCGCCAGGATTCGTTCACGAGGTTTCATCAGGGTCCAGGGTGGCCGACTGCGGCGGGCAGCACCGCGATCTGAGTCTTCCTCTCCGCAAAATCGACACGAATGGCGTCTTGACCGATGCGGCAGGTTGCAGCGTTGCCGTCCACGCTGAACTTCACGCGCCCGGCCGATAGGGCGGTCTCGCTTGGCGGCTGGTTCAGAAATGTCACCACGCACGCCCAGTCGCCCGTGGGAGGAACTGCCGACGGATCGCGGTCGCCGATCAGGCTGAGCCATTCCTCCAGCTTCGGCACGCGGCCGACGCCCTTCGTCAGATCGTGATAGCGCAGGACATTCTCCCGTCCCTGCGCGCGCCGCACCACATAGCCGATACGGCCACCGATGTTCAACCAGTCGGTGTTCAATTGCAGGACACCGGCCCGACCGCCAACGCCGCGAACTTCTTTCTTCCCGAAACGGCCGTAGAGGACGCGCCGGTTCGTGCCGAACTCGTACTCGTGCCCCACAACCCCGGTTTCGCGGGCGGTCAGCCGAAAACCGTCGCTTACTCGCAGCCGCTCCACGTAGATCGTCAGGTCGTTCGGGAGAGACGCGTAGCCGAAGTCCTGAATGACGCCGCCCTTGAGCCGCTTCAATGTTCCGTTGACACTGAAGCTGTTCGCCTGGACATCATGGCGGAGGCCCTCGATTGGCGCTAACGAACTGGAAGGCTCCTCGCCGTTAAGCACTCCGAGATACGACGCGAAGTGCGGCCAGATGGCCCAAGTGCCGTCGCGTGGCAAGGCCAGTGCGAGGCGCTTGGGTCCCCAGGAAAACGAGGCGAACTTGGTCGGTGTTCGATGGAGAATCGTCTGGGCATATTCAAGGTGCCTCACCCCGCTTATCCCGGTGTTGAATTCCACCTCTGAGACAGGTTTGGCCCCTTCACCGAGCACGGCGTGAGCCATGTAGCAGGAAATCAGCCGGGTGGCAACAAGGCCACCGTACTCGATATCTCGCCTGACGTTGTAAAAGCCATGCTGCTCCCGCTGGATGCGTCGCAGCCAATCCACCGACAAATCCTCCAAGTAGGCTGTCCGGGCATCACCTTTGAGGAGGCTCGCCATTGCGTAGACAATGACGTCGGTGCCTTGCGTGTGGACCTCTTTCCAGTCGTTGCCGCCGAAGTAAACCGGTGAGCCCTCCCATGCCATAGCCGACAGGATCACGTCTAACGCTTCCGGCACGTGATGTAGAGAAGCTTGCGGTACCGGCGTCCCCGCGAGCACGTAGTGGGCAGCGCTCTCCAGCAGCAGACCCGCGGTCAGCTTGAGATAGCCGACATGCACCAATCCGTGGTTCTCAACGGTGAAATCGGGATGAGCGTTGACGGTGGTTACCCACTGCCGGACGGGGCGCCCATCGTCGCCGCGGCGGTTGTCGTTGCGGTCCGCAGCTACTGAAAGCGAGTTGTACATGTACCGTTTGGCCGCCTCCGCCCACTGCTGAGCACGGGGGTGATCTGGCATCATGTTGGAGGCCAGGGAGGTGATGCCCGAGTTCCAGGCGTTCTCCTCGGCCCCGGTGTCCCTGAACTCACTGTCTTTCGGGGGCTTCTGCAGGAATTGGTCCGCTTCGTGAGCGACCAGTCGACACACGGCTCGTCGCATTTGATCATCGAGATGAGGCCACAGCATCCAGCCGGCCATGCCAACCGCCCGGGCCCACAACGCCGATTGCCATCCGGTCTTGTTACCCCAGCCCCACGGCTCCCCATCGAGACAGGCGCCTCCACCGCTGAAATGACTGTTCGTCAAGTAACGTAACGCGGCGATCGCATCCCGGCGCATGCGTGCACGGCGTTGCGGAGACACTTCTCTGCCGGGCGGGTGGACCTCGGAGAGGAAGGCGTTGACCATGGCAGCGTAACAAATCGGACGAACATGGTCTTCGGTGTGGCCGCCGAGGCCGTAGTAGGCCCAGCCGGGACGCCCGGGCACGGGTTTGACTCGCTTGTGTAAGACTTCTCCCCAGTCCGAGACAGAGTCGTAGTACCCCTCCATCAGCTTTTGGGCCCGCTGACTCTTCGGTCTAGCCGCTAACAAGTCAGCAGGCAACGACCGGACTGACGGCGCCCCCTCGCCTGCCGATTGCGGCCAACCCATTTCGGGCACGGCAAGCAGCATCGCCGAGAAAAACAGTAGTGCCTTCCGCGTCATTGGAGGACTCCATTCAGTTCAGACCGTGTAATGAACGGCTTCAAATTTAGAACGCACCGAGGATGAAGTGTCAATGACGTTTTGGGTTTCGTTCCTAATCTTTTGAACGGCCTGTTTTCCTTGTCTGGCGGGTCTCGTTCGTTACTGTCGAAATGCGCCGAGGCGCCCGCCGAAAAGCGTACTCGCAAACGCCAAAACCTCATTGACATCACACTGCGTGCGGCTTAGATTGCGCACTAGAAGTGGTCTCAAAAATGGCCACTTTTTGTCGATTTCAACCGAGCGGCCTTGACCGACCAGCCAGAATGCCCGGCAAATCGGGGCTTCGAGGGCCTCAAACAGCGGGCGACTCTGCCGGTTGGGTCGTTTGACCCATTTTTGAGACCGGTTCTAGTCCACCTCGGTTGCACGGCGGTACCATGAAGCCAGAAAGCTTTGAGGGAAGCGAAATGTTGAGAAAGCGCGTGCGGCAGATCGTTGTGCTGGCCGCGGTATTCGCGGCGAGCGCGCAATTCTCCTTTGGCCAGTCGGCGCAGATTACAGGCAGCGTGAGGGACTCCAGCGGCGCCAGCATCGTCGGCGCGGCGGTAAGCGTGACAAATGTCGGAACCGGGATCAAGAGGGACACTCTCTCCAACGAGGCGGGCTATTATGCGGTTCCTCTGTTGCCTCCCGGCCGCTATGAGGTCGCCGTGCAGAAGACGGGCTTCAAGCCGGTCACCGAAAAGGGCCTTACGCTTCAAGTACAGCAAGTCGCTCGGCTCGACTTCAGCCTGCAAGTGGGCGACGTCCGCCAGAGCGTGGACGTCGTGGCGCCCATGACACTGCTGGACTCCTCGACAGCAGCCATCGGCCAGGTGATCGAGAATCGCCGCCTGCTGGATTTGCCGCTCAACGGCCGCAGCGCGCTGGCCCTGACGCTCCTGACCGCGGGCGTTATCTCGACGGCCGGGCCGACAAACTCCGGGTTCGGCGATCGCGGGATTTTCATCTCCTCTGTGAGCATCAATGGCGGGCCAAGTTCCATGAACGCGCAGATGCTCGACGGCAACAACAATACGCTGGCCTACATCGGTGAAGTGGGAGTGCCGCCGAGTGTCGATGCGGTGGAGGAATTCAAGGTCCAGAGTGGCACTGTCCCCGCGGAATTCGGATTCACGGCCGGCGGGGCCATCAACCTGGTGACCAAGTCCGGCACGAACAAGATCCACGGGACGGCTTACGAATTTCTGCGCAACGACGCCTTCGACGCGCGCAACACCTTCGCGGTACAGAAACAGGCGCTGCGCTACAACCAGTACGGCGGCTCTCTCGGCGGACCCTTCATCAAGAACCGCACCTTCGGGTTCGCCAACTATGAGGTCTATCGGCTGCGCCAGGGAACACCAAGGATACTGACCACTCCCGTTCCTGAGATGCGGGAAGGCGACTTCCGGCTCCTGCGTAGCAGTACCGGCGCGCTGATTCCGATCTATGACCCGGCCACCACACGGGCCAATCCCACCGGCTCTGGTCTGGTTCGCGATCCGTTCCCAAACAACATCATTCCCAAGGACCGATTCGACCCGATAACCCCCAAGATCGTCGCCTTCTGGCCCCAGCCGAACCGCACCCCGTCCAATCCGTACACCTTCAACGAGAATTTCTACAACGAGGCGAAGTCCACGGTGGACTGGACGCAGGTGCACCTGAAGGGTGACCATCGCATAAGCGACGCCAACTCGATGTTTGTGCGTTACACCCACGCCCGGCACGCCCAGTATCTTCCCGGGAACGACCACATCCTGGAAAAGACAGCGGCTTACGCGCGCAACGACGATCAAACGAACCGGAACGCGATGGTCTCCGATACCCACACGTTCTCGCCCACGTTGATCAATGAACTTCGTGTGGGCGTCGTGCGGCAGGCGTTCAGCTTCACAGCCGTCAGCGCGAACCGAGGCTGGCCGGCCAAGCTCGGTCTCCCGCCCACGGTCCCCCAAGACGAGTTTCCGAATATGAACTTCGGGTACGGTCAAATCGGAGGCTATGCCCTGGGCACCCGCGCGTCATTCTCCTGGGACATCCAGGACATGGTGACCAAGGTCAGCGGGGCTCACACAATCAAAATCGGTTTCAATTCCGGCATCCTCCAGGGCGGCAACGCCCAGGCAACCGTTCCGTCGGGCAACTTCACGTTCAGTGGACTGACGGAGAACCCGCAGAGGACGGCCGGGACAGGCTCGACGCTGGCGCAATTTCTCCTTGGTGAGGTTTCGAGTGCGTACTGCGAGCGCTACCTGGGGTCCTTGAACCGATGGTACACGATTAGCGGGTTCGTCCAGGACGACTGGAAGGTGTCGCCGCGCCTGACGCTTAACCTGGGCCTGCGTTGGGACTTCCAGAAGAAGCCCCGCGAGATGAATAACGGCGCAATTAACTTCGATTCTGCGACGATAGACCCCAAGTCAGGCTTCCAGGGCCGGACCGTGTTTGCGGGTGTCGATGGCCAGCCGCGGTCCTTCCTGAAGGAGGACTACAACGACTTCGGTCCCCGCGTCGGCTTTGCGTGGAACATTTTCGGCGCCGGGAAAACGGTTTTCCGGGCTGGGTACGGAGTCTACTACCCACCACTCAACCGCCGATTCTTCGGAAGCAACCAGTTGTTCTCGCTGACCACAACCAGTTACTCCGCCCAGGGTCCGGGCCTCGCCGCATTCCAGTTCAGCAAAGGGTTCCCCTACGCGCCGCTGGAGTCGCCCGGCAGCGCCGCAGGACCAAGCGCGTTGCTGGGACAAACCGTCAACATTCAGGAGTCCAATGGAGTTACCCCACTTACCCAGCAGTGGAACGCGTCGTTGCAGCATCGGATCAGTAGCTGGATGATTGACTTGACCTACGCTGCCAACAAAGGCAACCATTTTGTTGCAGGGGACTACAACCTCAACCAACTCGACCCCAAGCTGCGGCTGCAATTGGGCCAGTCGCTCTCCACCCCCGTGCCTAACCCCAACGCCGGCAAGATACCGGGTGGATTGGGTGCGGCGACCATCACGCGCGAGCGCTCGCTGATGGCCTTTCCGCATTACAATTCTGTTGCGGTCACTCTACCGCCGATCGGAAACTATTTTTCGCACCAGTTCCAGTTGAATGTCAGGAAGCCGATGTCAAAGGGACTGCTAATCAATTTCTCTTATGCCGCCGGAAAGAAGATCAGTGACGGCGCGGTGGTCCCGGTCGACTTCGGCGGCGTCGAACAGGTGGGGGTGAACGGTTTTCAGAACGGCCTGTACGATCGCCAGGCTAACCGCTCCATCGATCCGGCGGACGTCTCCCAGCGAGGAGTCATCAGCGTGCTCTACGAGTTGCCCGTGGGACGGGGCAAACCCTTTGACCCGTCGAATGCGGTTGTGCGGAAAATGGTCGGTGGGTGGCAGATCAACACGATCGGGGTGATGCAGACTGGGACTCCCTTGGTGCTCACCGGGGCGAGCAACTTTCAAGCCAACCGCCCGAACTCCACCGGGCAAAGCGCCAAGCTCGACAAGCCCACCCGCGAGCGCTGGTTCAACACCGATGTCTTCGTGAATCCGCCCAACTACACGTTCGGTAACGTCGGCCGCGTACTGCCCGACGTCCGAAGTCCTGGCGCAGGCAACTTCGATCTTTCGCTGATCAAGAACACCTTCATTGGTGAGCGATTCAACTTGCAGTTCCGGGCGGAGGCCTTTAACTTTACCAATCGAGTCAATCTACGTACACCGAATACCTCGTTTACAGCGGGTTCGGATGGAAGAAACAGCAGCGCGACGTTCGCGACGATTACTTCCGCGCGAGATGCACGAGTCATGCAGTTCGCGCTGAAGCTGATCTTTTAGCCCGGATAATTCACCGCGGATGAACACGGGTCATAGTGGTTGCGGCGAAGCATTGGGAAAGGAAGCGCTTGAGCCGGCCGAGCCGTTGATCCGTCTTCATCCCGGAGCGAATGTTTGTGAACAAAGCAGGCTAGCTGCGATTGTGCCTGTCAGCTAGCTAGCTTTCTTCAGAATGTGGATCCATGAGCATCACGGGACTGAGACACAAGACGCACGCGGTGGACTTCTGTGTAGTGGGCGGCGGTTTGGCGGGGTTGTGTGCCGCAATTGCGGCGGCCCGGCGCGGCGCGCGGGTTGCGCTCGTTCACGAGCGGCCGGTGCTGGGGGGGAACGCCTCCTCTGAAATCCGCATGTGGATCTGGGGCGCGCGTGGCCTCAACAACCGGGAAACCGGCATCATTGAGGAACTGCTGCTGGAGAATCGCTATCGCAATCCCCTGCGGAACTACTCGATCTGGGATAGCGTACTTTATGGGGCCGCTCGCCAGGAAAAGAACCTCACACTATTGTTGAACTGCTCGTGCAACGACGTCCGCATGGACGGACGAAGAATCCGGGCCGTGAAAGGTTGGCAGACGACCACGCAAACCTGGCACACGGTGGAAGCGGACCTGTTTGCTGATTGCTCCGGGGATAGCATCCTTGCCCCTCTTTCCGGTGCAGAGTATCGCACAGGGCGGGAGGCGTCCGGTGAGTTTGGCGAGTCAACCGCGCCCGCACGCGCCGACCGCCAGACGATGGGCATGAGTTGCCTCATCCAGGCCCGCCAGACAGATCGGCCGCAGCCGTTCGTCCCGCCGCACTGGGCCAATGTCTACGCAACTGACCACGATCTGCCGGATCGCGATCATGACCTGAGGAACGGCGATCCGATGTGGAATAATTTCTGGTGGATCGAACTGGGAGGTGACCGGGACAGCATTCACGACACTGAAGAGGTGCGAGATGACCTGCTGAAGGCCGCGTTCGGCGTTTGGGACCATATCAAGAACCGGGGCGACCACGGCGCCGGCGATTGGGCGCTCGACTGGGTTGGTTTCCTGCCTGGTAAGAGGGAAAGCCGGCGCTATGTGGGCGACTACACAATCACCGAAAATGATGTGCGCACGGCCGGCCAGTTCGAGGACGTCGCCGCTTATGCCGGCTGGCCAATGGACGACCACCACCCTGGCGGCATGAAGCACCCGGGGAACCCGTCGATACTGTACCCGGTGCCGGCGCCATGGGGCATTCCTTACCGGGCGCTTTACTCACGCAATGTTGAAAACCTTTTTTGCGCCGGCCGCAATATCAGCACCACCCATGCGGCCTTCAGTTCGTCGCGCGTCATGGCCACCTGCGCCATTATCGGCCAGGCGGTCGGCACCGCGGCCGCAATTGCGGCGCGGAGCGGCCTCGGGCCGAGGGATATATACCGCGACAGCATGGTTTGTCTCCAGCAAGCCCTACTGGAGGACGATTGCTACCTTCCGGGCAAAGTGCGCGACGTCCCCGTACTGACACAAGCGGCGGCGCTCACTGCATCGGAGGGCGATCCCGAACCGCTGCGTAACGGCATCGACCGACCTGCCGGCGGGGCCGATAACGGATGGACGGCTTCGCCGGGCGACTGGGTGCAATACACTTTTGATGACTGCCAAAGAGTGCGTGAACTGCGTTTCGTCTTCGACAACGATTTGAATCGTGCCGACACCACTATGCTTTGCAAGTATCTTCTGCAGAGTGAACCGGTCGCCGTTCCCAAAACGATCACGCGCGCCTTCCGCGTCGAAGCGCTCGACGAGGAAGGAGAATGGTCGGTCGTTATTCGAATCGACGACAATTACCAACGGCTCGTGCGGCTGCCCGTTGATATTGAGACCCGGGCGATACGCTTCATACCGGAAACAACCTGGGGGAGTGAGGTCGCGCACCTGTTCGCCTGGACCGTCAAGTGAGAGCGACGCCGCTCGCCGACGACTGATGTGGTATGTGCTGAAGGCCCCCGCCGCATGATAACATGACTCCTGGTTCCGGCTGCACTGTGGCGCGAATATTCGTGTAGGTTGGAAAGGGCCGAGTCTGATGACCAATAAGTCTCCAGGTCGACCAATCTGCGGAATCTTTGACCAGGGAGCCACACTCAAACAATCCGCTCAGGTTGAGCCCACGAGTCGGGGAAAACTGTTCCGAGTGGCGCTCATCATCGAGACGTCAACATCATTCGGCCGGCGTCTCTTCTCCGGCATTGCGGCGTACATTCGGGAGAACGGGCCGTGGTTTGTCGATTTCGGAGAACGTTCCGTCTATGATCCGGTTCCGCCGTGGCTGAAGAAGTGGGGCGGCGACGGCATTATCTCCCGCGTACCGTCTCCTGAGATCGGCCGGCTCGTGGCCAAACTAGGCGTTCCCGTTGTCGATCTCAACGAACAACTCCGGGGCCTGGGTGCGCCGCTGATTTCCAACGATCACGTGACGATCGGACGTTTGGCAGCCGAACATCTCCTCCAACGCGGGTTCACCCGATTCGGCAATATCGGGCATCCCGGTTTTTTCTGGGCTGACAAGCGATGCGAGGAGTTTGCGCGTACCGTCCGAGCCGCCGGACACTCCTGCGAGGAGTTTCGCGGAAAGGCGGAAGACCTTCGTGCCTTGAGCCAGCGATCCTGGGGAATGGAGACGGACGACGTGGCCCGCTGGGTCAGCGGACTGTCCAAGCCCGTTGGCATTATGGCCTGCGACGACTTTCGTGCAGTGCAGTTGCTGGCCGCCTGCGTACTGGACGACGTGGCGGTGCCCGAGCAGGTCGCGGTGATCGGCGTGGGCGACGATGATGTTGCTTGTGAGTTGGCCAACCCGCCGCTCTCCAGCGTGATGCTCAACGCCCGGCGCATGGGCTATGAAGCCGCGGCCCTGCTGGACAGGCTGATGCGCGGCGAGTCGCCTCCCGAACAGGAGCTGCGTATCCCTCCCCTGGGCGTCGTGACGCGGCAGTCAACCGACCTGACAGCCATCGCCGACCCGGTGGTGGCTAAAGCGATGCGGTTCATCCGTGAGCACGCTTGCGAGGGCATCAACGTCGAGGATGTGCTCCGGCATGTTCTAATGTCGCGTACCGCCCTCCAAGACCACTTCCGCAACACAGTCAAGCGATCCATTCACGATGTCATCGTGGACACCCGGATTCGCCGGGTCACAGAAATGCTGGCCGCCGGCATCCTCTCGCTGGCGGACATCACGGAGCGTGCCGGGTTCAAGCACGTCGAATACATGAGTAACGTGCTCAAGAAGCGCACCGGATGGACTCCCGCCAGGTATCGCCGGGAATACGGTTCGCCAGCAGCAAAGGTGGCTAGCCGCCATTTCCTCAAAGATCGATGAAGACCTTCATGCTTTTCTCGCCTTGCTGATCAATGAAGCTATATGCCTTGAGATAATCGTTGAACGGGAAATGTCTGGAATCCAGCGGTTCCGTAATTACCCTGCCGGAGGCAATCAGTTCAATGGCCCGCTGGTAGTCCGCCCGTTGGTACATCAGCGTTCCGATGAGCCGGAGCTCGCGATCTTGGACCAACCCGAGGTCCAGGCGAGGTTTGTCCGCAAACACGCCGACGACGATGATCGTACCGCCCTTCCCGACCGTCGCCACCGCAAGGGTCATCGTCGCCTCCAAGCCGACACACTCGAAAGCGATGTCGAAGCCGTCCTTGCCAAACACCCGCTTTGACGCGGTGGCGAGCGATTCCTCGCGCGCATTGGAGGTTTTTTCCAAACAGCATCGTCTGCAGACATCAAGTCTGAAGTCGCTCACATCCGTAATGAGGACACGGGCGCCTTCCGCCCGGGCAACCTGAGCGACGAAATTGCCAATAGGTCCGGCCCCGAGAACGACGACATTCCTATCCGCCACATTTCCGGCTCGCCCCACCGAATGCACCGCCACCGCCACTGGTTCGACGAGCGCCCCTTGTTCAAAGGAAAACGTGTCAGGGAGCGGAACCAACTTGTCCGCCAGTGTGACGAAAAACTCCTGTGCACAGCCAGGTGCCTGGAATCCCTGGACTTTCAGTGCGTCGCAGATGTGGTAATCACCGCGGCGGCACGGCCGGCATTGGCCGCACACCACTTGCGGCAGAGCCGTCACCTTCGCGCCTGGCCCGATGCTGGTGACGTTGGCGCCCACAGCTTCGACCACAGCGGAGAATTCGTGTCCCTGCACCACGGGATAACTCGTATAGGGGTGCCGTCCGTGACAGACGTGGACGTCGGAACCGCAGACGCCGATTCGCCGGATACGAAGCAACACCTCTTCAGGTCCGGGTGCCGGCGTGGGCGCCTCGCGCAGCTCAATCCTCCCCGGTGCGGTCATGATTGCTTGTCGCATATTCTGGCTTACCTCCTGGCGGGGCGGCCACCCGGTCGCCGCGGGAAAGCCGTGCCCCCCACACTATGTGCAGCGTTTGTGACACACCCAGACGACGCCGCCCGCGCTGGAGGCGAGCAGCGCACTAAAGAGAAAAAGGATCACCCGCTGATCGCCTGGCGCTATCAGGGCAATGACTGCCATCACTGCACCCAGAACCCCGAGGGTCCAGGCGACAATTCGCGCCGGCAGGGTGGATGCTTTCCCCACGGCTGGGGTTTCGGCTCGTTGCCGGAGGACCGCTTCGCGAAGCCGGAGCCAACCACTGTCGGTCTGCCGGTGTCGGGCCAGCAGTTCCATAATCAGCAAGAGGGTAAACGGCACCACAAAGCCCACGATCCCTTCCAGCAAACGGTTGTTCTCCTGAGCCCAGCGAGAGAAAACGGCCATCGCGCCTTCCCCCCACGGTGCCGTCCTGCCGTTCCTGGTGAAACCGGCCTTGGTCAGTGCGCCGGCGACACCGCTGACCGCCAGCGTAACCCAGATGGCGCGGTGATTGATTCGCCTGGAGAAAACCCCCCACACGACCGGCAGCATGAGCGGCCCCAGCAGCAGTGTGGTCAGGGTCAGCACGAGTTGTTCGGCGCCGCCCATGTAGGGAACCGTGAGGGCGCCGCCGATGATCAACGCGCCGTAGCCAAGCGTGACGATCCGCCCTACCTTGACCAGGTGGCGCTCAGTGGCTTCAGGGCGGATCAGCGGGCGGTACACGTCGCGAGTAAACACACCCGCGAACACGTTGAGCAAGGAACTGACCGTACTGGCGGTGGCCGAGAACATCGCCGCCATCATCATCCCCAACATGCCCTCAGGCAACACCTCACGGCAGATCAGAATGTAGGCCTGTTCCGGGTCGGCCCGGTTATTGAGTACCCGATACGCCATTGCCGGCAGCATCCACAGAAAGGGAGCAACAACATAGAGGCCGCCCATGAGGTACGCCACTCTCCTGGCATCCCGGACGGTGGGGACGCAAATGTAGCGTTGGACGAACGCCCAGTCGGCGCCATATCGGAAGAAGCCGAGCACAGCCCAGAAGAACAGGAACCAGCCACCGAACTCTCCCGCTACGGGGGCAAAAAATCCGGCCGGCGCCCGCGCGACCAGGTTCCCGAACCCGCCCACCCGCATGAGACACAGCGGCACCGCGATGGCCACCGACAGGCACAGGACGATGCACTGTATAACCTCGCTCATTAGGACAGCCCACAGGCCGCCGGCCACCGTGTAGCCCACGACGGCGATGCCGCAGATGAGGATTGCCCAGGTTGCCGACAGATTCCCGGTCCGGGAATCACGAAGCACGTTGCCCTCGGGGAGGGGGATGAGAGCCACCAGCATGACAGACAAGGCGTACAGGGCCACGGCCATCCCCAGACTCCGACAAACCGTGCCCAGCCACACGTAGAGTTGGAGAGTAGCCTTGCCAAAGCGTAGTTCGAGGAACTCTGCTGGAGTAGTGAGGCCCATCTCCCGCCACCGGCCGGCAAGACAGAAACCCACCACTATCATGCTGACGCTGGTGACCCCGAGAATCGACACCGACACCAGACCCAACCGGTACGCTATCCCACCCCAAACGACGAAAGTGCCGGCGGTGAAAATGGTCATGAAACCGGAGAGCCCCGACACCCACCACGGTGCCCGCCGTCCGGCGGCGAACATCTCCGCCGAATCCTTTATTTTAGTGAAGATACCCCCGACGACCAGAAGTCCGGCCAGATACCCCAGGAGTACCCAGTAGTCCAAGCCTCTCATATAATCAAGGGGGAGAGAACACCCTGGCAGTTATGGCACAGATAAGTGCCGGTCTGTTCTAGCACTTGGCCCCGGACAGTGTCACTCCATTTTCGATCAACGCCCGTCGCACCGATACACCGTCTAACCGCCTCGGAACAACACCCTTTGTCGTTGCCAGTACCGCCGCTGTCCCCGCCGCCTGACCCACAGCCATGCAGGTACCCATGACCCGATACGAGCCGTGGGCTTCATGGGTGCCCGATATGCATCTGCCGGCGAGAAGAAGATTGTCGATGGCGCAAGGCACCAGGCAGCGATAGGGGATTTCGTAGTAGTCCCCGCACTTCACGCACAGCATCGGATTGCAGTCATCCGGACTTTCTGTCAAATCGTGGATGTCGATCGGAAAGGCCGCTTTGCAAATCCCGTCAGGAAACTTTCGGCAGTTCAGGACATCGTCCTTAGTTAAGACGTATTCTCCCACGATTCGCCTGGATTCTCTGATTCCTAGATGCGCGGCTGTAGAAACCAGATAGCTATCCTGGCAACCAGGAATCTCTGTGCGGATCGCGGCCATGATGTCTCGCGTGGCCTTCAAGGTCTCCGCGTGGACCCTTGTGAGATCCTCCACGCGCAGCGGGTCCGCACCGTGGATGCCGGAGTCGCAGTTAACGATATACTCCCCAGTTCTCGGCAACCGAAATAGCAGCACAGAAAGCGCCGATCTTCTGCCCGGAAGATTGGGGAGGATCTGCCTGAAGCGATTCTCGTCTCTCTTCACATTGCCGACCCGAAAGATCAGAGATTGAGGTTGAATTGCGCCATCCTGCGAGCGCCCTACCTGGTAAGGGTTCCCGGCCGCAGCGGCGACGTCCCCGTCGCCGGTGGCGTCGATGACCACTGCCCCCCTGATGACCTGCCTTCCAGACTTGGTCGCGACAGCCACACCCATTACAGTCGCGCTGTCCATGAGGGCTGTGAGGACGCGAGAATAGAGGAGGATCTCCACCCCTTCCTTCTCGAGCATGGTGAGAGCGGCATACTTGAAGGCTTCCGGGTCAAAAGAAAGGAGACTACTGACGCCGTGTGTCGGACACGCATCGTGCGAGTCGCAGGTCTCGCATTCAATACGCCGTTGGTGGCCCAGGGTGCCCCCTTCAAGTCGTGCGAGTGCTTGGACAAGTTCTTCCGGAATGCCCGTTACGAGTTGCTTACCTTTCTCGAAGTAGCCAAAACCGTATATCGGATTGACCAAGCCGCCGGTTGCCATGCCCCCAAGGAACCCATACTGCTCGATCAGGAGTACCTTAAGCCCGCCGCGCGCCGCAGCGACGGCAGCGCAAATCCCCGCAGGACCGCCACCGCAGACAACTACGTCGGTTGTGCGCGCGACGGAGGTAGGCGTGTCGTCTTCCCCGATTTTCTGCCTGCGTACTTCCATGATCTAGACCTGTCTCCATCGTGCTCTGCGCGAAATCAGCCCAAACCATGCGGAACAGGTAGCGTGAGAGCGGGTTGCGATGTTTTCCGCGGTCAGGCTAAAGAGACAATGTCAGCGTGTCAAAAACTCCGTCGAAGGTGCCAGGGTGAACCGCCAAGGCCTCAGAAGTCAATGAACTTTTCGGTGTCGGAGCTAAGGATTTGGATGGCCGGCCCGCTCGGCGGGAACCCGAACAGATGGAGGCCGTCCGCGAAATCCCAGTTCTGCACGGCGCCGGCATGCAAGCAGCGGCTGCGGACGCCAAGGGGCGCCGCCACGATGGGGGCGTCGCCATTGAAAACTGTAGTCGCAGAGCGCAAAACCTCATTGACGGTCCTGAGGCGGCCATGTAGACTCCGACCGGCCGTGGCTGGTAGGGAACGCAATTGGGTGAGATCTAATCGACGGTGGTCTCTGGGTGAAGTTCGAGACATCAGTCAATCTCATCGCAAGTGGCAGCGGCGGGCGTAGTGAGGAAATGCCCCGGCGGTTTCCGACCGAATGAGAACGGCCGGCTGACCCAATGAAGATCCGGCATCTGAGGTGGTACGTCGCTGCGCTGCTTTTCGCCTCCACTGTCATCAATTACATCGACCGCCAGACACTCTCGGTGGTGGCGCCCGTCCTTACCAAGGAACTGAATATCAGCCAGGTCGAATACGGGATGATTCTCCAATCGTTCCTAATCGCGTACACGATCATGTACGTGCTCTCCGGCCTCCTGGTGGACCGTTGGGGAACCAAGCTCTCGATGACCGTGTTTGTCGCCTGGTGGTCGATGGCGAATGCGCTGCACGTGTTTGCCAGGAATGCGGTTCAACTGGCCGGTTTCCGTTGCCTGCTGGGAGTGGGTGAGCCGGGCAATTATATGGCGGCCAGCCGAATTGCCTCCGAATGGTATCCGCCGAAGGAGCGGGCCTTCATCAACGGCTTGATAAACGCCGGATCGGCGGTGGGCGCGATTGTCGCGGCGCCTCTGGTTGCATGGCTGACGATCCGGCATGGATGGCGCTTCGCGTTCGTGGCCACCGGAGCCCTCGGGTTTGTCTGGCTGATCTTCTGGGTGCTGTTGTACCACTTGCCCGAAAAACACCCCCTCATCACCGCCGGCGAACTCGAATACATCCGAACCGCTCCGGAATCCGCGCCTGTCATGCCACGGGGGACTTGGCGCCAACTCTGGGGGCAGCGCGAAATATGGGGTCTTCTGCTGGCGCGCTTCTTCTCGGATTCGGTCTGGTGGTTCTACCTGTTCTGGATGCCGAAATACCTGGTTGAGCAGCGCGCCTTCACAATGGCTGAAATCGGCCTGATCGCCTGGATGCCATACCTGACCGCCGACGTCGGCGCGATTGCGGGCGGCTACGTTTCGGGACGGCTTATCGATCCGAAGCGCACGGTATTGCAGGCCCGGTACATTCCCATGGCGGTCAGCGCGTTCCTCATGCCAGTCAGCATCGCCATTGCGTTCACCCGCTCTTCGGCGATGGCCGTGGCTCTGATCTGCATGGTTACGTTCTGCCACATGGTCTGGAAGACGAACCTGATGACGATAACCAACGACATTTATCCGATTCAGTCGGTGGGATCGGTTGCAGGCATCGTGTCGGTGGGCAGCGGAGTAGGCGGGGTGGTGTTTATGAACATCACGGGCAAGATTGTTGAAGCATTCTCCTACAACACGATGTTTGTGATCATGGGCTTCTTGCACCCGGCGGCGTTTCTCACATGCCGTTGGCTGGTGGGAAAGGCTCCCGGCCGCGCGGCGGCGCCAAAGCCAGCCATCCCAGTGTTAGCTTCAGAGAGATAGGGAGGCGGGAATATTAAACCAGGTGAAGAGATCTCCCACCGCCAGCCGGCGCCGGCTTCCGGCGCCCTTCGGATCCTCCAAATCGCCATCGCACTAGCGGCAGGTCGCACCCGGTTGGCTAAAGCCTTTGATCGAAAAGCCCGTTAAAAACGGGCTGCCGCTTGTGAGCGATTCGGTCTTTAAGACACCGGTGCCCGCAAGTCGCGCCCGTACAGGGCTTTAGCGCCCTCCTCCGCGAACAAGCGAATTTTCAAAAAATGCTGTCCGGACTTTATTCCCTTTATCTGGAATAGGTTGCGGTGCGAGAGGGCCGAAAAACTTGACACGGTATGTCACAGTGAAATTATGGGCTATTGTATGTAATTTCATGCTTGGTTCGGCCTCCGCCATTATTTACCCATTAAACAAATGGCGCCGGGCCGGCAAGTCAAACAAAAGAAAGGAAGAAAAAATGGACACAAGCATCGTCAAGCCAGTAAAAAGGCCAGTTCCGAGGCCGATAACTGGCCAGTTCCCCAAGCGCGGGGACAACGGGCAGTTCCTTCCCGATTCATGAAAATTAGCCACGGATGAACACGGATGAACACGGATGATTTCAACACGCCGTTTCACCAGGCACAAGCACCTCCTCAGGCGGACGACGACCAGTGGAACACTCAAGCTCCGACAGGGTGTTGGCCCCGCGTGTTTGAACGCCAGGCACATCATCCCACGATGTTTTGCGGCATCCGCGCCCATCTGTGTTCATCCGTGTTCATCCGTGGTGAATTATCCAGTCTGCCGGCTGTTCCCGCGATAAAGTAGGCCGACTGACCCTTGGAGGATGCATGCGCCTACTCGGAATCTGTCTGCTTTCGATGCAGTTGGCGGCGTGGGGCGCGCCTGCCGGCCACACCTGGGAGGCGGTGCGCGGACGCCTGACCCCGGATAACGCCGTGACCCGCCAGAACCGCGGTTCGCTGCGCCTGGAGCCGGCCGGCGACTCGGATGCCTGCGTCCGCTCCGAGCCGCTGCGCCTCACGGCGGGGCGGCAGTACGAGCTGAGCGGCTGGGTGCGCACCGACAAGCTGGAGGTGCGCGACTTGGATCGCACGCCCATCGCCGCCGGTGCCGCCCTGGCCATGGAGTCCATGCCCTTCGACGTGCACTCGGAAGCGCTGGCGGACACGCGCGACTGGACGCGCCTGGCGCTGCGCTTCACCTCCACCCGCTCCCAAGACCGCATCCTGCTGATCGCCGGCGCCGGCGGCGCCTTTCGGGG
>Ga0315277_10004653_pt1 | contig 18234 bp, 9 predicted proteins | sample YL17G05_15_MG_FD_203695 | JGI IMG/M metagenome (GOLD analysis project Ga0315277, IMG submission 203695) | Sediment microbial communities from Yellowstone Lake, YNP, Wyoming, USA - YL17G05_15 | ecosystem: Environmental > Aquatic > Freshwater > Lake > Sediment | place: USA: Wyoming | collected...
AGCCCTCACAATCTGCCTGATTGACGAGGCTGATGTTAACAGACTTTGGCTGTGGCAGGCTGCAGGCCGCCGGCGGTGAACCCGGCGTTTCGGTTCCTACAGCCCACAGCCTACGGCCTACAGCCTGCGTGAGGAGGAATTATGCATCGTAGAACCTTCATGGGAGCGTTAGGAGGTGTTGGAATGCTGACGAGCACCGCAAGCGCCGCGCCCGCCGCCGGCGAGAAGCGCACGCGCTTTTACCTGCTGGAGAAATTTGATCTCAAACAAGGCGACCAGCCGAGCCGCCTGGACGAGTTCTTCAGCAAGCTGCTTCTGCCGGTGTTGAACAAGGTCCACTCGGGCCCCAAGATCTACCTGGATGCCCAGATCGCCCCGCACATGCCGCAGAAGATCGCCATCTACGGCTTTGAGTCACTCCAGCACCTTGACGATGTACACACCAAGATGATGGGGAACAAGGAATTCGCGCGAGCGGCCGAAGAGTTCGAGAAAGGCATCGAGCAGAGCGCCGAACAGCAGACCAACATCCTGCTGGAAGCGGCCGACTACTCGCCCGAGATTGAGATACCGAAGGAACCGCGCAAAACCGGCCGCCTCTTCGAGCTGCGCGTGTACCATTCCCCGACCTACCGCCAGCTTAAGGCGCTGCACGAGCGGTTCGCGGGCCCGGAGATCCGCATCTTCCACCGCGTGGGCGTGCATCCCATCCTGTACGCCAGCACCTTCATCGGCCCGGCCATGCCCAACCTCGTCTACCTGATCCCCTTTGAGAGCCTGGCGGAGCGGGAGAAGGCCTGGGCCGCCTTCGGCGCCGACCCGGAGTGGCAAACGGTGCGGAAGGAATCAGTCGCCAAGTACGGCCAGATTTCTCAGATCATCAACATCTCGCTGTGCCGCGCCACGGCCTATTCACCGGTGAAGTAGCAGCGGAGGAGAACGTTCACCACAAAGTCACGAAGGACACAAAGGCCACCAGGAAACCCACTTCGTGAACTTGGTGTTCTTTGTGCCTTTGTGGTTGTCTGGTCGACCTGTTGTACAATCTGCTCCATGGCCCGACTGACTCTTGCCCTCACACTTTGCCTGCTGTTCGTTTCGACGGCCTGGCCGCAGGCGCGCGCGCCGCAGCCGCCGCCGCCGGGCGAGCCGGAGCCCAACCACGCCAACGATGTGCTGCTGAAAGCCATCGACGACGTGCAGTGGCGCCAGAAGCTGGGCGACATCGCGGAAATCACCAAGGTACGCCTCACCGGGCCGCCGCCGGCGCGCGAGCCCAACCCTACCGCGCAGGGCGCCGGCAACCCCCTGATCATCCCCGCCTACACCTTCATCCCCCGCAAGATGGACCGGTCGCGCAACCACCCGCTGCTGGTGCTGGTCCACGGCGGCGTTCATGCCAACTTCTCCAGCGGCAGCGCCAGCATCGTGCGCGAGCTGATGGAACAGAACTACGTGGTGCTCGCGCCGGAATACCGCGGCTCGACCGGCTACGGCGGCGACTTCTACCGGCAGATCGACTACGGCGGGCTGGAAAACGAAGACGTATACGCGGCGCGCAACTGGGCCGTCGAGACCTACGGCTTCGTGGATCCCAAGCGCGTGGGCATCCTGGGCTGGAGCCACGGCGGCATGATCACCCTGATGAACATTTTCGCCCACCCCGAAGCCTACGCCGTGGCCTACGCCGGCGTGCCGGTCAGCGACCTGATCGCCCGCATGGGCTATAAAGGCGATGACTACCGGCGCATCTTCTCCGCCCCCTACCACATCGGCAAGGACGCCGAGCAGAACGTGGCCGAGTACCGCCGGCGCTCCCCGGTCTGGAACGCCCAGAAACTGCGGACGCCCTTGCTGATCCATACCAACACCAACGACGAAGACGTGAACGTGCTGGAGGTGGAGGCGCTGATCCGCGCGCTGAAGGCGGAAGGGAAGAAGTTCGAATACAAGATTTATGACAACGCGCCGGGCGGGCACGCCTTCAACCGCCTGGACACCAAGCTGGCCCGCGACTCGCGCGCCGAGGTCTACAAGTTTCTGGCGCAATACCTGAAACCGTAGCCCGAATGATTCACGAGGAGAGCCAAGCCGCTGGACAAGCACCGGAGCCGGGGGTTTAATGTAACCTGACCGCATCGCGGGGCGTTTGTATACCAGCCCTGGATCGTTGACTCGAAGGCCAACCCTGGGATCAACCATGAGGGGAGGTTAGTCCCATGGTCGGTAAGACCATTTCTCATTATCGCGTCCTCGAAAAGCTGGGCGAGGGCGGCATGGGGGTGGTGTATAAAGCCAAGGACACACACCTCGACCGCCTCGTGGCCATCAAGCTTCTGCCTGCTGAAAGAGTCGCCGACGCTGAGCGCAAGCGCCGCTTCATTCAGGAAGCCAAGGCCGCCTCGGCGCTGAACCATCCCAACATCGTCACGATCTACGCCATCGAGTCGGAGCCATGTACCGCTGGCGTCCCCCCGGCCGGGCCCAGCCACACCACACCGGCGCACGCGGGGCCGGCCGGCGGGACGCCAGCGGTACAACCGGAACCCCGCTATGACTTCATTGTGATGGAGTACGTGGCCGGCAAGACGCTCCACGAACTGATCGGGCGCAAGGGGCTGAAACTCGCAGAGACGCTGAAGTGCGCCGTCCAGGTGGCCGATGCGTTGGCAGCGGCGCACGCGGCCGGCATCGTGCACCGCGACCTGAAGCCGGCCAACATCATGGTTACCGAGAAGGGCCTGGTCAAGGTGCTGGACTTCGGGCTCGCCAAACTCACCGAAGCGGATTCCAGCAACGAAGGCGAAACCTTGACGGGGAAAGATGCGCCGCGCACCGAGGAAGGCACGATCCTGGGCACGGTTGCCTACATGTCGCCGGAGCAGGCCGAAGGCAAGAAAATCGATGCCCGCTCCGACATCTTCTCGTTCGGCTCGGTGCTCTACGAGATGATCACTGGGCGGCGGGCGTTCCAGGGAGAAACCAGGCTGTCGACGCAGTCGGCCATATTGAAGGAAGACCCGCAGCCGATAAGCACTATCGTCGAAGACTCACCACGCGAGCTGGAAAGGATCGTGGCCCGCTGCCTGCGCAAGGATCCCGCCCGCCGTTTCCAGTTGATGGAAGACGTGAAAATCACGCTGGAGGAACTCAAGGAAGAATCCGCTTCCGGCAAGCTGGCACCGGCGCAACTGGGCGCAAAGCCGCAGCCGCGTGGGTGGTGGTTTTGGGCCGGCCGCGTGGCTCTCGGTCTCGCATTGATCGCCGCCGGAATCTGGCTGCGCGTCTCGCAGCCTGGCGTCAGCGGCGGCCCCGCTCCGCGAGTCGTTCCGCTGACCAGCTATCCGGGTCGTGAGATTCAGCCTGCGCTGTCGCCCGACGGCAAGCAGGTGGCCTTCGCCTGGAACGGCGAGAAGGAAGACAACTTCGACGTCTACGTAAAGCTGGTCGATGCCGGCACGCCGCTGCGTCTGACCACCGACCCTCGGCCGGACTATGCCCCGGCCTGGTCACCCGACGGGCGGTATATTGCTTTCCTCCGGTTAGTCGACGACCAGCGGAGTGCCGAGGTTCTCGTCGTGCCTTCGTTGGGCGGCCCGGAACAGAATTTGGGGCAAGTCGGCGCCATGAGCCGCGTCGTTCTATGGAAGTCTACCGGATACGGGTTGTCCTGGTCGCCGGACGGCGAGGCGCTGGCTGTTGTCGAAGCCTCACCGCAAGGAGCGAACGGCATTTTTCTCCTTTCCATGGAGACTCGCGAGAAGCGCCGCCTCACCTCACCTCCAGCCGGTATGGAGGATCTGTTTCCCGCCTTCAGTCCCGACGGGCGGACACTTGCATTCGTGCGGCTTCGCGTTTGGGGGGATACGGACGTTTTCCTCCTGCCGATGCGAGCCGGGGAGTCCTCAGGCGAGCCTGTGCGCCTCACCCATGGCGCGGGTTTTGTCAGCGGGTTGGACTGGACCCCCAATGGCGATAGCGTGCTGTTCTCTTCGAATCGCGAGGGCGGTCGAAGGCTTTGGAGAGTACCTGCCGTAGGCGGGCAGCCTCAGCCGTTGGCTGCAGGAGGAGAGGGTGCATCCGAGCTGTCCGCCTCCCGGCAGGGGCGCCGCCTGGCGTATTCAAGGATCGCCGAGGACTACAACATTTGGCGAATCGGCATATCAGGCGGCGCCGGCAGAGCCTCTCCACCGGCCAAGCTCATTTCCTCAACGCGGTTGGATGAGCGTGCCAGGTATTCGCCAGACGGCAAGAGGATTGTGTTCATTTCCGACCGCTCGGGAAACGAGGAGGTGTGGGCGTGCGACACAGAGGGGTCGAATTGTGTCCAGTTGACTCATTTCCGGGGCCCAAGCGTGGGCTGCCCGCGCTGGTCACCCGACGGGCGCCGGATTGCTTTCGACTCTACTAGAGAAGGGAACGCAGACGTGTACATCGTCGGCGCGGACGGGGGCGCAGCACGCCGACTGACCCAGGAGCCTTCCCATGATATTCGGCCCAGTTGGTCCAGGGACGGGCGCTGGATCTACTTCAGTTCCGATCGCAGCGGCGACTCGCAGTTGTGGAAGACACCTGCTGAGGGCGGCACTGCCGTGCAGTTGACCCGAAAAGGCGGTCGTGAGGCTTTTGAAGGCCCTGACGGCACATCTCTCTACTACACGAAGTACGCTACAAAAGGCATTTGGCGGCTGCCGGTCGATGGCGGCGAGGAAACACTGGCGCTCGACCGGGGAGAGACCGGCGATTGGGCGGTGACGGCACAGGGACTGTGGTTTCTGGAGCCGGGCCCGAAGTCGGTCACGACGGTTTATCTTTACAGTTTTGCGACCGGGAAGCTGAGCCAGATAGCAAAGCTCCAGGCACAGGAGGCTGGTCACATTTCGATCTCGCCTGACGGCAGGTGGATCATCTACACGCAGCTCGACCGCGTCGAAAGCGACCTCATGCTGGTTGAGAACTTCCGATGATCGGCACCACCATCTCGCACTACCGCGTCCTCGAAAAGCTCGGGGGCGGCGGGATGGGTGTGGTCTACAAGGCCGAGGACCTGAAGCTGAAGCGCCTCGTGGCCCTCAAGTTCCTGCCCGAAGAACTCTCGCGCGACAAACACGCGCTGGAACGCTTCCAGCGCGAGGCGCGCGCCGCATCCTCGCTGAACCATCCAAATATCTGCACCGTTTACGACGTCGACGAGGCCGAGGGCCGGCACTTCATCGCCATGGAGCTGTTGGAAGGCCGGACGCTCAAGCACCGCATCGCCGGGCAACCAATGCCCACGGAGGAAGTGCTGGAACTGGGCACCCAGATAACCGACGCCCTCGACGCCGCGCACCGCAAAGGCATTATTCACCGCGACGTCAAGCCGGCCAACCTCTTCGTGACTGAGCGCGGGCAGGCCAAGATTCTCGATTTCGGTCTGGCAAAGCTGACGCCGGGCGAGGCGGCAAAAGCCGCCGGGGCATCAGAGGGAGCGACGGTTGACTTCATCGAAGAGCAATTAACCAGCCCCGGAGCGGCCGTCGGCACCGTGGCCTACATGTCGCCGGAGCAAGTGCGGGGCGAGGAGTTGGACACACGCACCGACCTGTTTTCGCTCGGCGCCGTGCTTTACGAGATGGCGACGGGGCGCCAGGCATTTGCCGGGGCGACCTCGGGGGTGGTCTTTCATGCCATTTTGGATCGGATGCCGGTTTCACCCGTCCGGCTGAATCCCGAGCTTCCTGTCAGGCTGGAGGAAGTGATCAACCGGGCGCTCGAAAAAGACCGCCGGCTACGCTACCAGACAGCGGCGGACCTGCGAGCCGAGTTGCAGCGGCTGAAGCGGGAGAGTGGTGACAGGCCTCCCGGCCTGTCCGTGACAGACCAGAGGTCTGTCACCACCGCGCCGGCGCTACAAGGACCCGCAGGCGAGACGCCTGCGTTCCCAGGGCGGACGCGGCGCACCATAGCGGTCGTTGCGGCGGTTGTGGTCTTGCTGGGCGCCGTGCTTGGCTGGTACCTGCTCAGCGGCCGCTCTCGCGGCATCGACTCCATCGCGGTGCTGCCGTTCGTCAACGTCGCCGCCGACCCCAACACCGAATACCTCAGCGACGGCATCGCCGAGAGCCTTACCAACACCCTCTCGCAGTTGCCTGGTTTGCGGGTAAAGTCGCGCAGCTCCGCCTTCCGCTACAAAGGCAAAGAAGTGGATATTCCCAAGGCCGGAAAAGAGCTTGGCGTCCGGGCGCTGGTGACCGGCCGGGTTACGCGGCGCGGCGATGACCTGCTGATCAGTGCGGAGCTGGTCGATACCCAGCAGAACGACCAGATCTGGGGCGAGCAGTACAGCCGGAAACTGGCGGACGTGCAGGCGGTGCAGGCGGAGATCGCAAAGGAGATCTCGGAGAAACTGCGGCTGCGGCTGAGCGGCGAGCAGAAGCAGCGCCTCGGCAAGGCCCAGACCACCAGCAGCGAGGCCTATCAGCTCTACCTCCAGGGCCGCTACCACTGGAACAAGAGGACGGAAGAGGGTTTCAAAAAAAGCATTGAGTACTTCAACCAAGCCATCGCTAAAGACCCCGGCTATGCCCTGGCGTACGCCGGCCTGGCTGACTCCTATTGGTTAATCGGCGACAGGGGCTTCGCCGCGCCGAAGGATGTTGTTCCGCAAGCGAAGGCAGCCGCGGCTAGGGCGCTGGAGTTGGACGCTGGCCTGGCCGAACCCCATGCCACTCTCGGCGCTATTAAGAATAAGTACGAGAGGGACTGGGCGGGCGCGGAAACTGAATTCAAGCGGGCGATCGAGCTTGATCCCAACTGTGCCACCGCTCATCTCTGGTACGCCTACTATCTCGCCTGGCTCGGGCGGCATGCCGAGGCTGCCCAGACCATCAAGAGGGCGCAGGAAGCCGACCCTCTATCGCTAGCGATACAAACCACGCCGGGACACTTGTTCCGTTATATGCGCCAATACGAGAAGGCGGCCGAGCAGTTTCTGAAAGCGGTGAACCTCGACCCGAATTTCGCCAGCGCACACTTCGGCCTCGGCTATGTACTTCTTGAGCAGGGAAGATTTCAAGCGGCGATCGAGGAGTTCCAAAAGGGTGAGGCAATTCCCGACAACGCAGTCGGGTACAACCTCTGGCTTGGCAACAGCTATGCACGAGCTGGCAAAAAGGCCGAGGCGCGCAGGAGAGTCGAAGAGTTGAAAGAACTGCGGAGACGGAGATACATCGATGCGGCGGCAATCGGCTGGATCTACGCCGGTTTAGGAGACAAGGACCAGGCATTCGCATGGTTCGATCGCGCGTTAGAAGAACGCTCTCCGAACCTGGTCGATCTGAAAGTCGAACCCGCGTGGGACCCGCTCCGCTCCGATCCGCGCTTCGCCGCGCTGCTGCGCCGCCTCGGCATACCGTAACTATGGAGCGTCCGCCGCGGCGGATCCCGCCGGCCCCGGGGTTTTTGACCCGCGCCGGCCCCGGGGGCCGGCCGGAGGCCGGCGCTCCATAAAAACCGACCCATTCAGGCAGTGAAGGAGATAAGCCCCATGCGAACCTTGGCCCTTGCGATGTTCTTGTCCGTTGGTCTGCTCGCCCAAACCACCCCTCTAAACCTGAATTTCGAATCGGGGACCGTGGGCCAGGTACCGTCCGGTTGGTACATGGGTTCGTCGGTGGCGGGCGCCGGGTTCCAGGCCGCGCTGGTCGATCAAAATTGCCCGCAGGGCTCGCGCTGCGTGATGATGAGCGGGCCGGCATCTCCGCCAGCCAACTCTTACGGCTACTTATCCCAGGCGGTCGCCGCCACTTCCTACTTGTCGCACCAGATACGCTTTCGGGCCGCGGTTCGTGTGGAAGGCACAGGCACCCGCGCCCGTCTGTGGGGCCGCGTCGACCGCACCGGCGGGGGCTCTTCCTTTCTGATTAACTCGCCGGATATTACCTCCGCGCAGTGGAATTACTACCAGATCGACGCCGATGTGGCCGCTGACAGCCAGCAGATCGTGTTTGGTTTCCTGATTTACGGCTCCGGAAAGGCCTGGGCGGATGATGCCAGCTTTGTCGTGAGGGGCGAGGACCCGCGGGAAGCTCCTCGCCCGCTATCCGATACCGGTCTCGCCAACCTGACTGCGTTCGCCAAACTACTCGGTTACGTCCGGCACTTCCATCCGAGCGATCAGGCAGCGCAAACCAATTGGGAGGCGTTTGCCATTCAGGGCGTGCGCACGGTGGAGGATGCGGCCACACCCGAGGATCTCGCCAACAAGCTCCAGATTCTGCTCGGAGCCATCGCGCCGACGGTCCGCGTTTTTGCGGGCCAGAGCCGGCCGGCGCTGCCTTCCGAACTCCAACCTCCCTCGCTCAGCGAACCGCAGGTGGTGCGCTGGAACCACTACGGCATCGGCTTGGTGGCCAGCGGGAGCATTTACCACAGCGAGCGCCAGAAATCGCCCGTGCAAGGCGGCCAGGTGCCCGCCGGCTTCCAGGACCCGGCCCGCCCCTACGAGGCAGAGATTGGCCGGGGTCTTTCTGCCTTGGTTCCTCTGAGCCTGTACGCCGACGCGGAAGGCACGTTGCCCCACAAGCCGCTGGACCTCTCCAACCTCGCTTATGGAACGGTCAACGACCGGGCAACCCGGCTCGCCGGCGTGATGCTTGCCTGGAACGTGTTCCAGCATTTCTACCCCTACTTTGATGTGGTGCAAACCGATTGGCCCGCCGCGCTCGCCAATGCTCTTCGCAGCGCGGCAACCGATTCCGGCCCGGACGATTACCAGCGCACCCTGCAGCGCCTGGTGGCGGCGTTGAAAGACGGGCACGGCCGGGTCAGCGGCCCGCTGAGCGTTGTCGCCGTGCCGTTGGTCTGGGATTGGGTGGAGAATCAACTGATTGTCACCCGCGTCAAAGACGACCAGGGACAAAGCCTGGCGCGGGGCGATCGCGTACTCCGGGTCGATGGCAAACCGGTCGCGGAGGCGATGGCCGGCTGGCAAGAACTGGTGTCCGGCGCGACTCCGCAATGGATTCTCTGGCGCACGTTGCAGAGCCTCGCGTACTGCGACCCGCAGAGCCGTCGCATGCAACTGGAGATCGAGCCTTATGCGAGCCTCGGCTCCAGCCGCACGGTGCAGTTCGCCTGCGGGACTGATCTGGACTGGAGCGAGCCGCGCGGCGATATCGTTCAAACGATCGAGCCGGGCGTCATGTACGTCGATATCAACCGTCTCACGGATGCGGATTGGAGCCGGGCCCTTCCAAATTTGGCGGCGGCGAGCGGCATTATTTTCGACCTGCGCGGCTACCCGCAGACGCATACCTACCTCATGCATCTCAGTCAATCAAACCTGCGCAGCGCGCAATGGCACATTCCTACCCCGTCGAAGCCGGACCGGGCGGACCTCACATTCTCTCAAAGTGCGAGCTGGGACCTGGCGCCGCGGCAGCCCTATCTCACGGCCCGGCGTGTCTTTCTCACCGATGGCCGCGCCATCAGTTATGCGGAAAGCGTCATGGGCATCGTGGAGAATTACAAACTTGCCGAGATCGTTGGCAGCCGAACAGCCGGCACCAATGGCAATGTCAACCCCTTTACCGTACTCGGAGGCTTCTCTTTGTCCTGGACGGGCATGAAAGTGCTGAAGCACGACGGTTCCCAGCACCATGGTGTGGGAATTCATCCGACCGTTCCCGTGTTTCGCACTCGAAAAGGAGTCGCGGAGGGCACCGACGAGGTCCTATTGCGAGGCGTGCAGGTGGTCAAAGGCCCGGAACCGGGGCTCACGCCGGCGATTACCGCCGAAGGTATCGTGAACGCCGCCAGTTTCGCCAGGGGACCCGTGGCGCCCGGCGAGATGGTGACCATTTTCGGGAGCGCCCTTGGGCCTCCGACACTGGCACAGGCGGCCTACGACGCCTCGGGGTTTCTGGCCAATTACGCCGGAGAGACGAGGGTGTTCTTCGACAACATCCAGGCGCCGCTGGTCCATGCGGCCAGCACGCAGGTGACCGCGATCGTGCCCTACAAGGTGACCTCCAGTACCAAGGTGCGCGTGGAATATCAACTCCGCAGCTCCAACGAAGTGACGCTGCCGGTGGCCGCGTCGGCGCTGGGGATCTTCGCTTACCCCGGGCAGACCCAGGCCGTGGTGGTGAACCAGGACCGCAGCATGAACTCGGCATCCAACCCCGCCGCGCGAGGCGAGATCATCACGCTGTTCGCGACCGGAGAAGGCCAGACTGCGCCGGCAGGCATGGACGGCAAGCTGCCGCTGCCCGGAAACTGGCCGGCGCCGGCTGGCAGCCTGGCGGTTACCTTTGGCGGGGTGCCGGGCGAGGTGCAGTTTAAAGGCGTCGTGAGCGCCGGGGTCCTTCAGGTGAATGTGAAGGTTCCGCAGACGGCGCCGGCGGGCACTGCCGTGCCACTGATTCTGGCCGTAGGCGGCACCCCCAGCGCCGCCGGCTTCACCATTTCCCTGAAATGACCTAAGATGTAACCCACTGGGAGGCTCCGTTGACCGGCAGTACCATCTCCCATTACCGGGTCCTCGAGAAGCTCGGGGGCGGTGGGATGGGTGTCGTCTACAAGGCCGAGGACCTCAAGCTGAAGCGCCTCGTGGCCCTCAAGTTCCTGCCCGAGGAGCTTTCGCGCGATAAACACGCGCTCGAACGCTTCCAGCGCGAGGCCCAGGCGGCTTCCGCCCTGAACCACCCCAACATTTGCACCATCTACGACATTGACGAGGCCGAGGGCCGGCACTTCATCGCCATGGAGCTGCTGGAGGGCCGCACGCTCAAGCAACGCATCCTGGGCCGGCCGCTGCCGGCCGAACAACTGGCGGAGCTGGCCATCCCGATCGCCGATGCGCTGGATGCCGCGCACAAAAAGGGCATCGTCCACCGCGACATCAAGCCAGCCAACCTGTTTGTCACCGACGGCGGGCAGGCCAAGATTCTGGACTTCGGGCTGGCCAAGCTGAGGTCCAGCGAAGCGGCGAAAGCTGCCGGAGTATCCGAAGGGGCAACTGTCGATGTGGTCGAGGAGCAATTGACCAGCCCGGGCACGGCCATCGGCACGGTCGCTTACATGTCGCCGGAGCAGGCGCGCGGCGAGGATTTGGATGCCCGCACCGACCTGTTCTCCTTCGGCGCCGTGCTCTACGAGATGGCCACCGGCCACCTGCCGTTTAAGGGCGCCACCACCGCGTTGGTCTTCGACGCCATTCTGCACAAGCTGCCCGCGGCGGCGGCGCGGATGAACCCCGAGCTGCCGGCCGAACTGGAGCGGATTGTCAACAAGGCGCTGGAGAAAGACCGGGAGGTGCGCTATCAATCGGCGGCGGAGCTGCGCGCCGATTTGAAACGCTTCAAGCGCGACAGCGATTCGGCGAAAACATCGGCGGCCAGCGCGGCTGTCCCAGCGGCGGTCCCCGCGCCCATGCCGGCGCTAGCCGCTTGGCGGAGTTGGGCGCTGCTCGGGGCTGCGGTGCTGGCCGGCATCATGCTGCTCGCTGCCGCGTGGTACGTGCTGCTGCGGCCCGCTCCGCCAGCCCAGCCGGCGCAACCGGCGGCTATCGCCGCCACCTTCACCCAACTCACCGACCAGCCCGGCGCCGAACTCTTCCCCAGCCTTTCGCCGGACGGCAAGTCGCTGGCCTACGCGGCGCAGACGGCCGGCAACTGGGATATCTATTTTCAGCGCGTGGGCGGCAAAACCGTCATCAACCTGACCAGGGACTGCCCGGCGGACGATACGCAGCCGGCTTTCTCACCCGACGGTGAGCAGATCGCCTTTCGCTCGGACCGGGACGGGGGCGGCATTTTCGTCATGGGGGCCACCGGCGAATCCGTTCGCCGCCTCACGGACTTCGGCTACAACCCGGCCTGGTCGCCGGACGGAAAGGAAATCGCGTTCGGCGTTGCCAACGGGTCGGACCCGAGATCCTGGGTAGGAGGCAGGCACGGGCTGTGGCGGGTCAATGTGGCCACCGGCGAGAAGCGGCAGATCGCGGCGGAAGGGGCGGCACAGCCAGACTGGCGACAAGTGGCGCCGCGAGGGGCCGTGCAGCCAAGCTGGTCGCCCCACGGCTACCGCATTGCCTTTTGGACGCAGAAAGAAGGACAGCGAGACATCGCCACGATAACGGCCGATGGCCGCGAACCGGCAGCCGTCACCAAGGACGCCGCGGTGGACTGGAACCCGATCTGGTCGCCCGACGGCCGGTACCTGTATTTCCTGAGCGACCGCAGTGGCAGCATGAATGTCTGGCGGATTCCCGTCGAGGAGCAGAACGGGAAAGTGCTGGGCGGGCCCGAGCCGCTCACCACCCCTGCTTCCGATACTGCTTATCTGAGCGTCGCGCGTGACGGCCGCCGCCTGGCCTACGTGCAGCGCGTCGTCTCTGTGAACATCCATCGCATCGCGTTTGATCCGCGGGCGGGGAAAGTGACGGGCCAACCCACGGCGCTCACCTACGGGTCGAGGGCCGCCGCCGCGCCCAGCGTGTCTCCGGATGGCGAATGGATTACCTTTGCTTCGATAGGAGCGCAGGAGGATGTCTTCACAGTTCGCCAGGACGGCAGCGGCCTTCGCCAGCTTACCAATGACATTCACAAGGATCGCTTCCCGCGATGGTCGCCGGACGGCAAGCGCATCGCCTTCTATTCGAACCGCGGCGGCAAATGGGAGATTTGGAGCATCCAGGCGGATGGCAGCGGCCTTCAGCAGCTCACGTTCAATTCCCCAGCGAGCGCCGTAAATCCTGTGTGGTCGCCGGACGGCACACAACTGGCTTATACCCTCCAGGGCAAAGGAACATACATCATCGAAGTTGGAAAGAGCGGGCCGGGGTCTTCGCCGCGCGCGCTGGCGCCTCTGCCCGGTTCCGAGGGTAAATTCGTGGCCTGGTCCTGGTCCGGCGATGGCCGCCGAATTGCCGGCTCCGAGCAGCGCCCGGACGGCAGCCCGGCCGGCATCTGGGTTCACTTACTGGACAGCGGGCAATACGCGCGCCTGACCGACGGCGGGTCGGACCCTGTCTGGCTGAGTGATGGGCGCAGGTTGCTTTTCGTCCAACAGGACAAGCTCTACCTGTTGGACAGCCAGACGAAGAAAGCGCAGAAGCTGCTTTCCGCTTCCCCGCATTCCATCACCCGGGCCACGTTGGCGCCCGAAAACCGGGTGATTTACATGACTTTCTCCTCCACCGAGGCCGACATCTGGCTGGCCACGCTGCAATGACCGGGTCGCAGGCAACATTTAAGGAGTTAATCGATGACTACAACCACACGCGCAGCCGTGTTGGCGATGGCGCTCGGCCTGTTGTTCGCGGCCGGGTGCTCGACGCGGACCGAATACGACGTCGTCCTCCACAACGGAACCATCTACGACGGAAGCGGCGCGGCGCCCCTTCAGGCCGACTTGGCCATTCGGGGTGACAGCATCGCGGCCGTCGGCGCGCTCAGCAACGCCAGGGGAAAGATCGACATCGACGCGCGCGGCATGGCCGTGGCGCCGGGCTTCGTCAACATGATGTGCTGGGCGAACGAGTCGCTGATCGCCGACGGCCGCTCGCAGAGCGACATTCGCCAGGGCGTGACCCTGGAAATCCTGGGCGAGGGCGACTCCATGGGCCCGCTCAACGAGGCCATGAAGAAGGAGATGGCGGCGCGCCAGGACGACATCAAGTACGCCATCGAGTGGACCACGCTTGGGGAATACCTGGAGTACCTGGCCAAGCGCGGCGTCTCACCGAACGTGGCTTCGTTCATCGGCACGGCCACGCCCCGCATCTACGTGATCGGCTACCAGGATCGCGCGCCGAAGGCGCAAGAACTGGACAAGATGCGCGACCTGGTGCGGCAGGCCATGAAAGAGGGGGCGCTGGGCGTGGCCTCGGCGCTGATTTACCCGCCGGGCAGCTTCGCCAAGACCGAGGAGCTGATCGCGCTGGCCAAGGCCGCCGGCGAATACGACGGCATGTACATTTCGCACCTGCGAAGCGAAGGGTCGCGGCTGCCCGAGGCCGTGGACGAGCTGCTTCGAATCGCCCGCGAAGCCAAGGTGCGCGCCGAAATCTACCACCTGAAAGCCTCCGGCAAGTCCAATTGGGCGAAGATGGACCAGGCCATCGCCAAGGTGGAACAGGCGCGGGCCCAGGGTCTGCGCATCACCGCCGATATGTACACCTACCCGGCCGGGGCTACCGGCCTGACCTCCACCATGCCGCCCTGGGTGCAGGAAGGGGGCTTCGAGGCAATGTTAAAGCGCTTGAAGGAGCCTGCCACGCGCAGCCGCATTGCCGCCGAAATGCGCCGCCAGTCGAAGGAATGGGAAAACATGTACCTGGGCGCCGGCTCGCCGGAGGGGATTCTGCTGGTCGGCTTCAAGAATGAAAAGCTGAAGCCCCTGACCGGCAAGACGCTGGCGGAGGTGGCGAAGCTGCGCGGCAAGCCCCCCGAGGAAACGGTGATGGACCTGATCACCGAGGATGAAAGCCAGATCAGCACGATTTACTTCACGCAGTCGGAAGACAACGTTCGCAAGAACGTCGCGCTGCCGTGGGTGAGCTTTTGCTCGGACGCGGCCTCGCTGGCGCCCGAGGGCGTGTTCTTGAAGAGCAATCCGCACCCGCGCGCTTACGGCAGCTTTGCGCGGCTGCTGGCCAGGTATGTGCGCGATGAGAAGCTGGTCCCGCTGCAGGAGGCCATCCGCAAGCTGGCGGCGCTGCCCGCCGAGAACATGAAGATCGAGCGCCGCGGCAGGCTCAAGGAAGGCTATTTCGCCGATGTGGTGGTGTTCGACTCGGTGCGAATCCAGGACCACGCCACGTACGAGAAGCCGCACCAGTATTCGACGGGAGTGATCCACGTATTCGTCAACGGCGTCCAGGTGCTCAAGGAGGGAGAACACACGGGAGCGAAGCCCGGGCGCGTGGTCCGCGGGCCGGGCTGGGCAAAGAAGCAAACGCTGTAGCGCCGGCGGGCGGCCGGCGGACATCGAAAGGAGTGCTCCATGAAGAAACTAAGCGTAGTTGTCGTACTTTTGCTGGCATTCTCCTGCCTCGCCTATGGGCAGGCGAAGAAGCAAGCGCCGCCGGCGGCGCCGGCGAAGGCCCCCAGCGCGGAACAGGAGCTGATCAAGCTGGAGAAGGAATGGGCCGATGCCGTGGTCAAGGGAGACGTGGCGGCACTGGACCGCATTCTGGCCGACGACTTTGTCAGCACGGACTTCGAAGGAACCCTCTGGGACAAGGCCAAGGGTCTGGCGGTGCTGAAATCCGGCGAAGACAAGGCATCGTCGGCGGTGGTCGACGACATGAAGGCGCGCGTTTACGGAGACGCGGCGGTGGTCACCGGCCGCGCGACCGTGAAGGAAGTGTACAAGGGCAAGGATCTTAGCGGCCAGTACCGCTTCACGGACACCTTCGTGAAGCGCGGCGGCCGCTGGCAGTGCGTGGCCTCGCAGGGCACAAAGATCGTGAAGAAGTAGGCGCCTCGCGCGGCCGGATGGAGGAGAGCCACGGTTCCTAGGGCAGCCCAGCCCGTGGAGCGCTGGCCTCTGGCCGGCCCCGGGGCCGCCGAGACGGCGGCGCTCCATATTTTCAAAGCTGGGCGTCAGCCGCGCTTGAGCGCCGCCTGGATGCGCGCCGGCGTCATCGGCAACTGCGGCAGCCTGGCGCCCACCGCGTCGTGGATGGCGTTGGCTACTACCGCGCCCATGGTCACAATGGGCGGCTCGCCGCATCCCAGCGCCGCAGTCTCCGGGTTCTCGATGAGGATGGTCTCGATCTTCGGGAGCCAGGAGAAGCGCGGGATCTCGTAAGTGTCGAAGTTGCGGTCCAGCACTTCCCCGTTCTTGAAGCGCACCTCCTCGGCCAGCGCGTAGCCCAGACCCATGGTGATGGAGCCTTCCATCTGCTGGCGCGAGCCGTCGGGGTTGACCACCACGCCCTCGTCCTGCGCGCAAACAACCCGGATGACCTGGACGCGGCCGGTGCTCTTGTTGACCGCCACCTCGGCCATGGTGGCGACGTAGGTGCCGGCGTAAATGCCGAGGGCCACGCCGAGGCCGCGGCCGCTGGGGGCCCGCGCCGGCTTCCAGCCGAACTGTCTGGCGGCGGCTTCCACGACGCGCCGCATGCGCTGGTCGGAGAGGTGGCCGAGGCGGAACTCGACGGGGTCGGCGCCCGCCCTGGCCGCCAGGATGTCGATGTGCGATTCGCGGGCGAAGGTGTTGGTGTTGACCGACGGGGCGCGCCACGGCCCCACCCCGAAGGGGTGCATGCCCGGCGGGTTCCCTCCCTGCCAGCCGCCGGCCGAGACCGTGCGCTGGTGCGGGACGTCGTAAAACAGCCGGGCCTCGCGGTCGCCGGCGCCGTAGACCTTGTAGTCCCACAGCACCATCTTTCCGGCGCCGGTGAGGGCGGCCCGAATCTTCACCACCGCCGCCGGCCGGAAGGTATCGTAAAAAAACTCCTCGTCGCGGTGAAAGACCACCTGGACGGGCCTGCCGGCAAGCTTGGCCAGGCGCGCCGCCTCCACGGACTGCCGGGAGGCGCTCTTGCCGCCAAAGCCGCCGCCGACGTAGGGCGTGATGATGCGCACGTTCTGCGGGGTGAAGCCCAGGGCCTGAGCCACCTGCTGCTTCACCGGGAATGGTGTCTGGGTAGAGGCCCATACGGTGGCCTTGCCGCCCTCGATCGTGGCCGTCGCCGAGTGGGTCTCCAAAGCGGCGTGGGCCACATAACTGTTGAGATAGGTCTCCTCAACAATGTTTGCGGCCAGCTTCTCCCCTTCGGCCAGGCTGCCGCTCTCGCCCACCAGCCGGGGCTGCGGCGCGGTCTTGAGCAGGTGGTCGAAAATGGTCTTGTCGTCCACCGACGGCTGGGGCGGGTCGAAGCGCGCCTTGACCAGCCGCAGGGCCTTGTCGGCCAAGTCTGGCCGCTCGTGGAGCACGGCCACCAGGTCGCCGTCCCGGACCACGCGCGCGCCCTCTACTTTCTCTGCGGCGGAGGTGTCGAGGTCTCGCAGGGTGGCGCCGTGGGCCGGCGGGCGCAACACCCGCGCGTGCAGCATCCCCGGTACCGCGAAGTCGCCGGCATAGCGGGCCTTGCCGGTGACCTTCTCCAGCGCATCCTTGCGCCGCGGCGATTGCCCAACGACGCGAAACGCGGACACGGGTTTCACCGGTGTCTTCTCCAGGTGCCGCTCGATGCGCTTGCCCTGAACCAGTTGCGCATAAGTGACGCGCTTGCCCGGGGCCGAGGGATCGGTCACGACGCCGGCCTTCACCTGGAGCCGGCCGGCGGGTGCCTGAAGCTGCTCGGCCGCCATCTGCACGAGCACGGCCCGGGCTTCGGCCCCGGCCCCGCGCAGCACCGGGCCGAACTGACGAATGCTGAGCGAGCCGAAGGTGCCCATGTCCCAGGGGCAGAGGTCGGTGTCGCCCATCACCATGTCCACCGAGTCCAGCGCCACGTCCAACTCTTCGGCCAGGAGCTGCGCCAGCGACGTCATCGCGCCCTGTCCCAGCTCGACCTTGCCGACAAAGCACGTGACCCGGCTGTCCGGGCCGACTCGCAGGTAGGCATTGAAGTCGGTCGGGTAACCCTGCCGGGCGGGGAGCCGCTCCGGCTCCTGGAAGGCGTCCAGCGGATCAGTCGGGAAGAACACGAACAGCCCCGACCCGGCCAGGGCCAGGAACTGGCGGCGGCTCAGGTCCCGCGGGGGGCTCTCGAGGATGCCGCCCTCGCCGCTGCCGCCGTTGCTCATGCCGCCCCTGGAATTCGAATCGTCGCGTCTCATTGGGCGCCTCCTTTCATCGTGCCGGCGGCCTCCTGGATGGCGTTGAGGATTCGATGGTGCGACCCGCACCGGCACAGGTTGTCGTCCATGTGCTGGATGATCTGGGCGCGCGTGGGCCGCGGCGTCTTCTGCAGCAGCGCATAGGCGTTCATGATCATCCCCGGCGTGCAGTACCCGCATTGCGAGCCGTGGTGTTTCAGAAAGGCCTCCTGGATGGCGTGCAGCCGTCCCTCCTGGCTCAGGCCCTCGATGGTGAGCACCCGCTTGCCGGCCACCTCCTTGACCGGAGTCGAGCAGGATCGGACCGCTTCCTTGTCCACGACAACCGTGCAGGCGCCGCAGAGGGCGGCGCCGCAACCGAACTTGGTGCCGGTGAGGCCCAGGTCCGAGCGCAGCACCCACAGCAGCATGCGCTGGTCATCGACCGTCACGCGGGTCGGCTTCCCGTTAA
>Ga0315277_10004654_pt1 | contig 18233 bp, 17 predicted proteins | sample YL17G05_15_MG_FD_203695 | JGI IMG/M metagenome (GOLD analysis project Ga0315277, IMG submission 203695) | Sediment microbial communities from Yellowstone Lake, YNP, Wyoming, USA - YL17G05_15 | ecosystem: Environmental > Aquatic > Freshwater > Lake > Sediment | place: USA: Wyoming | collected...
CGCAGACCTGCGCACGGTGCAGGAGATGCTCGGGCACGCGAGCATCTCGACCACGCAAGTCTACACGCACGTCGACAGGGGACGGCTCAAGGCCGTGCACCGCAAATTCCACCCGCGGGCATAGGAAAGCGGGGACGGGCACAGCGCGAAGAACCATGCCTTGACGCCGGGGCGATTTTCGCTGGCCGCAGACGGAGGACTTCAAATGCGCGCACCTGCGAGTTATACTCTACGTCGCGCGCCGCGCGTAACAGTGCGCAGGGCAGAGCGTTCGGAGTTTACCCGGAGTACGGAGAAGAGTCCCCATGAAGAGATTCGTTTTCGTCCTGGTGGCAGCGACGGTCTGCCTCGTATCAGCGGGATGCGGCAAGCAGTACGGAGGGGGAGCCCTGGGGGGCTGGACCCAAGCCGACGGCGTCACGCAGGACTGCTACGTCCTCCAGCTGGGCGTGAGGGACTCGGCGACGCCCGGACCGCTTTTCGCCATATTGTGGACGGCTCGAGTCGTCGGGGGCATACAGCGGAACAACCGTAACCAGCTGGTCACGATACACGGCTTCCGGATCGAGGTGCCCTTCGACAGGAAGGCGATTTACGCGCTTCAGCCGGACTACACGGTGACCGAGATCGCGCTTTCGCCCGAGGAGACGGATCGCGTGCTGAATATTATCGCGGCCGGGCAATCGCCGGCGTCGGACGCCGCGTGGCAGACGAAGATCGCGCTGCAGTTGAAGGTCGTGGAATACGAAGAGTGACTCACCCGGCACGCGAGTGATTGAGCCCGGACGGCGTCGGCGCACGCAGCTAAGAAAAGGGGGCGGCTCCGGCGCGACAGTCGGCGCGGCCTACTTTCTCTTGGCCTCTTCGACGAGTTTCATGAGTCGCCGGCCGTATTCCACGTAGATGTCGAAGGCGTCCTTCTTGCCCTCGGCCGTCGTGCCGAGATGGACCTGGCTCGCGAGATGCGGTTCTATTGAGAACCCGCCGTCATAGCCGCTCTTCAAGAGGTCCGCGATGACCTCGCGCACCATCCCTGAGCCTTCGCCGGGCCACGTGTAGCGCTCCTTGCCGCCCGCCGGCGCGACGCCGTCCTTAACGTGGACGTAGACGGTGTGGGGCTTACAGGTCTCGTACCACTTCCAGACGCCGCCGGGGTGGGCGACGACGTTGCCGGTGTCGTAGATGACGCGAAGGGCCTTCGACTTTATCTGGTCGAACGTGCGCTTCATGTTCTCAGGCGTCTCGCTCGACCAGCCGGAACAGTTTTCCATGCCGAGGATGACCCCGCCGTCCTCGGCTATCCTGGCGAGAACCTTGAGCCTGCGGAGGACTTCCTTTTTCCAGTCGGCATCGGCCAGGGGCTCTTTGGCGTTGGGCCAGCTCATGATGCGGATGACGGGGCAGCCGGCCTTTTTCATGCGAGGGATGGCGCGCTTGAGGTCGTCGACGTCCTTCTGGAAATCGCCGTCGACGGTGCGCGCCCAGTTGGCGATTGCGGACGCGAAGGAGCTGATCTTTATGCCTGCCTTGTTCAGGGCGTCGAGAGTGCTCTCAAACGCCGCGTCGCCCACCTCGCAGAGGTTTCCGCCCTCGACGTTGCGGACCTCGACGTGCTTCCACCCGAGGGTCTCCTGGGCCTTTATCTGCCGCGCAATCGGCGTGCCCGCTTCGTCCGCTATACCGCTGTAGAACATTTTCAAGTCTCCTTTGGAAAACGGCCTTCGCCTCGGCTATTTCCTCTTGCCCCTCTGCGGCGTCAAGGCTGCGCCGGATTTGCCGGCGCGCAGCTCCGCGAGGACCTTGTCGTACATGCCGGCGTCGAGCGGAAGCGTCACCGGGCGGCCCGAAAACCCCGAGGCTATTATCGCGTTTGCAAGCTCGACCGATTGCGCCCCTTCCTCGCCGTCCATCCATATCGGCTCCTCGCCGCGGATTGCCTTGAGGAAGTTCGTCCAGCAACTGTAGCTCGCCGTGAGGCCGGGTTTGTCCGGGAGTCTCATCTCGACGGGCACCGACGGCGGAACGGCCCAGACTTGCCTGGTGGTACGCGTGAATTGCGACAGGCCTTCCTCGAGGCGCACGGCCTTAACGTCCTCGCCGTTAATCATGATCGCGCCGTTGTCGCCGACGATATCCCAGCGGTTCGGGCCGGGGTAGTCGCACGTAGTCGCGTTTATGATGCCGATGCCGCCGCCTTCAAACGAGAGAAGCGCCATTATCTCGTCCTCGACCTCGACGTCGTGGCACCGGCCCAGCCATATTCGCGCGTCGACCGACTGCGGCAGTCCGAGCCACCAGCAGAAGAGATCGAGGTCGTGGGGGCACTGGTTCATCATGACGCCGCCGCCCTCGCTCGACCATTTTCCGCGCCAGGTGCCGCTGTCGTAGTAAGCCTGCGTGCGGTAACTCTGGTTCCAGGTGATGTTTACCTTGTGAATCCTGCCGATGAGCCCCTTGTCGATGTGCTCCTTGACCCAGCGGAAGCGGTGCTCGTGGCGGTTCTGGAAGTGGACTGTGTAAACGCTTTTCGATTTTCCGTGCGCGGCGTTAATCGCGGCGGCCTCCCTTGCGGTGACTGCAACGGGCTTTTCGAGGAGCACGTGGATATTGCGCTGGAAGGCGGCGATGGCCGCCTGTGGGTGAAACGGGTGCGGCGTGCAGACGACGACTGCGTCGACAAGACCCGAGTCAAGGAGCTGGAGGTAATCGGCGGTGACGAGCTCGTCCCCCGCGCCGAACTCGCTTCTTCGCGCCGCGGCGGCGTCGATCACGGTGTCGCAGAACGCCGTGACCTTGTGGTCGGTGCCGGCCAGGGCATCGCTCTTGAGGACCTTCAGGTGATGGCCGGCGATGCCGCCGCAGCCGATGACGCCGATCCGGATGGTGCCCATTGCGCGTTCTCCGCTGGAAACGACAGGTCAGCCGACGAGCACTAAGAGTCACAAGGGTACAGACGGCGAAGGCACGTTTCAAGCCCCGTGTGCGACAGCCCCGCGTGCGAGGCCGGCGCAGCGCGTTTGCTAATAGCCCATGTGCTCGAGGACGAGGATTGCGGCGACGGAAAGGACAAAGATCGCCGCGACGAGCGCCTTCAGGAATTGTATGCGCCGGATGAAACGGCTGCGCACTTCGGGCATGGCCGCGGCGGCGTCGAGAAACTCCACGCGCGAGCGGATGCTGCCGTGGCGCCACGAGCGCGCCGACGGGCTTACGCCGTTAAACTTCGCGATGGTGACGAGCGCCTCCGAGAAAACGCGATGGTCGCCCTCGACCTCGGCGCTGAAGAGGTCCGCGTCCCTCTCGAACGCGCGCGAGACGTACCCGAACCCCAGGCCCCACCAGAGGGCGAAGAGTACCGCCGATATCGCCGCGTAGACTATGCCCGACGCGAGGTCCGCGCCCGTCGCGCCGTCCATGATGTACACGAGCAGTATGAAGTCGCCCGCGAAGAGGAGGTAGTAGGGCATGTGATGGCGCTTCGCGTGGCCGAGCTCGTGGGCGAACACCCCCTCGACCTGGGATATGGGCATCACCTCCAGGAGGGTCCGGCTGACGACGATGTAGCGCACGAAACCGGCGACGCCCATGACGGCGGCGTTCACGAAGTAATGCCCCGGCGTCTCCCAGACCCTTATGTCGCGAAAGGCGACGCCGATCCTGGCGCAGAGCGCGGTGAGCCGCTCGCGCATGGGGGAATCGGGCAGGTGCGTCGTCTTCCATAGGCGCACGACCACAAGCGGCGCGACCGTGTAGCCGCCCAGCACTACGACGCCGCCAAGTGCCGCCTGGGCGACGGGATTGGAAAAGGGCTTCGTGACGGAGGCGGGCAAAAACGACACGCCGTCGAAGAAACCCAATATCGTCGCGACCGGCACGGCGAGCGTCAGCAGGTACTGGCGCACGTTGAAAGAAAGCCTCTGCCGCAGCGTCGGGTGCGACGAGCGCAGGCAGCTTTCGGTGTAATGCATCGGAATCCACAGGAGCACGAGCGACACGATGAACGGAGCCGTGACAAGCGCGCCGGACGGTAGCGCCCATCGCTCCACGTGGGCCCTTTCGGGCATCGCGGACCAGCTGAAGACGTAGAGGCTTACGGCGTACGCGGCAAGGACGATGCCCTCGAGCGCGCGCGTCACGTTCAGGTACCTCGTCGCGAGGATGAAAAGGGCGTGGGCGCGCTCGACCTCGTCGCTGGCCGCGCGCCGTGTCCTGGCCGAGCAGTAGAGCATCACGGCCGCGGCCGCCGCCGGCGGAAGAAGCGTCATGCCCAGGGTGCCGAGGACGGATGAGGCAAAGCCGGTTACGCCGAACTTCACGCTCGTGGAAAAGACGCCCAGCGCAAAGCCCGCGATGACTACGAAATACATGACTTCTCCGAGAGCCTGCGACACAGCGGAACCCGAGCTTCGAACCGCCGGGCGCCGCGGCGAACCAACGCGCCTGCCGAGGGCCTTACGGCGTGAAATCCATCTCGCCCTTCATGGAGAGTATCGTGGCGGCCAGGAGTTTCACCGCGTTTGAAACGTCGTCGAGCGAGACCACCTCGACGGGGGTGTGCATGTACCGGTTGGGCACGGAGACGAGCGCGGCGGCGGCGCCGGCGCGGTTCAACTGTATGGCGTTGGCGTCGGTGCCCGTCGCGCGCGGCTCGCCCGCGAACTGCACCGGGATCTTATTTTCGTCGGCGGCGTCCTCGATCATCTTGCCGAGGACGGGGTTAATGTTGGCGCCGCGGGCGATGATGGGCCCCTTGCCGACGTATACCTCGCCGTAAGTCTTCTGGTCGGCGTCGGGAAAGTCGGTGGCGAAGCCGACGTCGACGGCGATGCCCGCGTGGGGGTCGATGCCGTAGGCGCTCGTGCGCGCGCCGCGAAGGCCCAGCTCTTCCTGCACAGTCGAGACCGAGTAAAGCGCGACGGGAAGTTTCTTTCCGGCAAGAGACCTCAGCGTCTCCGCCACGACGAAAGCGCCGATGCGGTCGTCAAACCCGCGGGCTATCACGAGGTCGTTCAATAGCCGGTCGAAGCCGACTGCGAAGGTTATGGGATCGCCGATGTTCACGTGCTTCTGGGCGTCCTTCCTGTCCCTGGCGCCGATGTCGACCCAGAGGTCGCGCATCTTCGGGACGCGCTTGCGGTCCTCCTCGTCCATGTGGTGGATGGGCTTCTTCCCGATGACGCCGAGCACGTCGCCTTTCTTCGTGTGAATCTGGACGCGGGTGCCGGGCACGAGGGCGACGTCTACGCCCCCTATCGGGGCGAAATGGACGTATCCCTTTTCGCTGACGTGAGTTACCATGAGGCCGATCTCGTCGACGTGGCCGGCGAGCATCACGCGCGTCTCGGCCGAGGGGTTAAGACACGCAATGACGTTTCCGTGGACGTCGGTCTTTATGTCGTCGGCGACGCCGGCCAGGTACTTTCGGATGACCTTCTGCCCCGGCTGCTCGAAACCCGACGGGCTTGGGACGCTCAGCAGTTCCTCGAGAAAGGCCATGCTTTCCTTCTTCATTCAGCACCTCTTAAGAACGGGTGAGAGTCTCGCCGGCTGCGGGCTGGCCCGGTCGCGAGGGGCCGCGGCGTCAGCGGTGAAGGTCTTCCTCGCCCTTGAGGACCGTGACGCGGTCGTCGGCGATGAAAGAGCCCATGCTCTGCCAGTTGAAGTACTCCATGCGCGGCAACAGGTCTGCGCCCATGGTTTTGCGGACGGGCTCGAAGTTAATGCGGTTTTCGCGCAGGATCGACATCCAGCCGGTGGAGCGCTGGTCGTTCGCGGCGTCGGGGTCCTCCGTAGCGGGCTGGGAGGTGAAGTAACTGCGGCCGTAGAGGCGGAACTTCGAGCGCTGGTTCAACGGCAGGAAGTTGTAAAGGTACTCGTAGAACTCGTCGCTGGCGGTGCTGCCGATGATGACGAGGTCGTACCTGGCCGCGAGTTCCCCGATCATCCTGCCGTTCAGGGCCTGTTTGGTCTTGCCGCGCTTGACCACCTGGACGCGCAGGGGCTTACTCGTAGGAAGAATCGCAATCTTAGCCAAGTGTCGCTTCCCCGTGCAAATCTCGCGAATTGCGCCGGGCCGCAATTCTATGTGGATTGCCGCGTTGTGTCAATCGAATATGCCCCTCTTGGCCTTGTCGCGCCGCTTCGCGCGCTCGGCGCGGCGCTTTGCGGCCTCGCGGGTCTCGGCCTTGAGTTTCCGGTATTGCTTGTCGTCGATAAGCCCCTCGGACTTAAGACGCTCGATCTCGGCGGTAGTGTACAGCGGGGCGTTGTCGACCTCTTCTTCCTCCTCGTCCTCTCCGAAGAGGCGCTTTCTCAGGTGCCAGATGGCGTACGCCGCGACTACGAGGACGACGGCGAGTATGCCCATCCATATGGCGAACTCTGTGGCGGGAGACATGCGCCTTTCACCTGGGTTTGCAGGCTATCTCGAGGACGCGCACGTCGAAAAACCTCTTCGACGCGGCGCAGCGGATGAGGCAGACGGTGTCCGTGCCCATGCCCGTCCCGCCGGCGGCGACGACCTCCTCGCCCTCCGGGATAAGCCCCGCGTCGCAGGCCTCCATCGTTATCTCGACGGCGACCTTCGTGCCCTGGGAGAACAAACGAAGGACGTTGGCGATGAGGAGCGTCGGATAACTGCCCTGGAGCTTCTGCGCGAGGGCCGTTTCGATGGAATGGGTGAGTATCGTGCCGGTCCAGATCTTTCCGCCGAGCGATTCGATCTTCGCGCGGTTCTCGGGCAAGAGTTCCTGGACGTTCGGCTCGCGAAAGCCCGCCGAATGGGTAATGCAGACGAGGTTTGCGCCCTTGCCGCGCAGGGCCTCGGCGAACCGCACCCCCGAGGCGCCGCGCGTCGTGGCGACGACGAAGTGGCGCTTTCCCTCGGCGAGGTAGCGAAGCGCGATATCGACGGCGGCGGCGCTGTTCTTCTCGCCGGGTTCGTCGAAATAGAAGATCTCTTTTTTTGGCATCGGACTTCCCCCTAAAACGTCTGCCTGTATCTCTGGGCTATCGGCATCCGCCGGCCAAAACCGAATGCGCGGCCGGTCACCTTGAGGACCGGCGCGGCCTGCTTGCGCTTGTATTCGGAGGAATCCACCATTCGTATCGTGCGCGCGACGACCTCCCTGTCAAAACCCATTGCCACGATGTCGCTCGCGCCTTTCTCCTCCTCGACGTACTCCTTCAAGATTGCGTCGAGGACTTCGTAGGGCGGCAGAGTGTCCTGGTCGGTCTGGTCCGGGCGCAGTTCCGCCGAAGGGGGCTTCGTGAGGGAGCCGGCGGGGATAATCTCCCGGTCGCGGTTTACCCAGCGCGAGACGCGGTAAACGAAGGTCTTGAGGACATCGCCGATGACGTCGAGGCCGCCCGCCATATCGCCGTAAAGCGTGCAATAGCCAGTACTTACTTCGCTCTTGTTGCCCGTGGAAAGTAGCAGCCCGCCGAACTTATTCGATATCGCCATGAGTATCGTGCCGCGGATGCGCGCCTGGATGTTTTCCTCGGTGACGTCGGGCTTGGTGCCCCTGAATGCCGGCGCAAGCGTCGAGAGAAACGCGCGGTAGACCTCGGTGATGGGGACGGTGAGCGTGCCTATGCCCAGGTTCGTGGCGAGGGCTTCGGCGTCGGAGACGCTCCCGGGAGAACTGTACATTGAGGGCATGAGAACCCCCGTGACGTTTTCCGGCCCGAGGGCCTCCGTCGCGATGACGGCCACGAGCGACGAGTCGATGCCGCCCGAAAGCCCGACGACGCCCTTTGTGAAGCCGCACTTTCGCGCGTAGTCGCGCGTGCCGACCACGAGCGCGCGAAAGACCTCCTCCTCGGGCGTCGCGTCGAACGACGGCCTTTCGATCACGAGGGCGTCCGTGTCGAAGATTGACATGTCCTCGTCGAAGGCCTTGCACGCGACAACGACCTCGCCCTTTGCGCTGATGCCGAGGCTCCGTCCGTCGAAGATGAGCTCGTCGTTGCCGCCGACCTGGTTGACGAGGGCGAGGGGCACGCCGTACTTCTTGGCGCTCCACGCGAACATCGCCCGCCGCAGTGGTTCCTTGCCCACGCCGTAGGGGCTGGAGGAGAGGTTCAAGATAATCCCGGCGCCGGCGCGGGCGGCGTCGGCGACGGGGTCGTGCTCGTAGACTTTCTTGCCGGACCACGGGGGGCGGCTCTTCCAGAAGTCGGGGTCGTTCCACGCGTCCTCGCAGATGGTGACGGCGGCGCGCACGCCGGCAATCGGCACGACGAGCGTCTCGGCGCCGGGCGCGAAGTAGCGTTCCTCGTCGAAGACGTCGTATGTCGGGAGAAGGCGCTTGCAGGCGACGGCGGCGATCTTGCCGCTTTCGATGACCGCGGCGGAGTTGTGGAGGACGCGGCCGTGATCTCTGCTGCGCGAAACGAAGCCGACGAGAGCCGTGACTCCCCTCACCTTCGAGGCGAGGTTATGGAGGACGGTCATCTCGTCCTTGACGAAGGTTTCCTTATTGAGGAGGTCGCGCGGCGGGTAACCGCACAGACACAGTTCGCTGAAGAGGGCGACGTCGGCCCCGGCCGCGGCGGCCGAGCGGCAGCGCTGGTCGATCTTCGCGGCATTGCCCTGTATGTCGCCGACGGTAGGGTCGATCTGGCAGAGGGCGATCTTCAAGGCCCTGCCTCCAAAGCAAGAAGGACGACAAGCCCCCGACGCGCGTAATTCGGGCAAAAACATGGTATGCCGCCGCGCGCGGGAGTCAAAGGAAATGGAAGTTACGTTTGAACGGGTCAAAGGCCGACGTATAATCTGCGAGCGGTTGACAGCCGCAAGCTCGGTGACGCACCGCGAGGAGTCTTGACCCGGCCGGCGACGCACGATGCGCCGCCGGTCTTGGGTTTAGAGGAATGAATGGACGGCGACGATCTCAAACTAATCGAGCCGACGGAGGCGCTTGCAGACGAGTACGTCGCGTACATCGAGGAGTTTGCAGGCGAGGGGCAGTGGTACCTCGAGCGTCGCGACGACGCGCGATGCGACTTCGCGAAGTTCGTCCAGGCGCGGCGCGATTCGGCCGCGGGGCGGTCGCTGAAACCCGGCCGCGTGCCGCGCAACGAATACTGGCTGGTGCGCGGGCGGAAGATCGTGGGCGTCGTCAGGCTCGGACACACGCTCACCCCTGCACTCGAGGACGACGGGGGGCACATCGGCTACGAGGTCCGCCCGAGCGAACGCGGCAAAGGCAACGCGACGCGGATGCTCGCGATGGCGCTTGACAAGGCGCGCGAGCGCGGCCTCGAACGCGTCCTTCTCACCTGCCACCAGTCGAACGCCGCCTCGATCCGCGTGATTGAGAAAAACGGCGGCAAGCGCGCCAGCGAGGGCGTCTCCAAGCGCGACGGCGGTCCCATATACAGGTATTGGATAGAACTGTGACGCCGCGCACCGCGGCCGACGCGCTTGAAAGGGCGATACTTGCGGGTAGAATTGCCTGCCGCTTTCGGATCGCTCGACAATCCCGCGCGTGAAAGGACGAGACGATGAATTTCCAGGAAGTCATTCTCGCGCTTCAGGACTTCTGGGCGAAGAAGGGCTGCCTCATCGTCCAGCCCTACGACGTCGAAAAGGGGGCGGGGACCTTCAACTGGGCGACCTTTCTCAAGGCGCTCGGCCCCGAGCCGTGGAAGGCGGCGTACGTGGAGCCTTCGCGGCGGCCGACCGACGGCCGCTACGGCGAAAACCCCAACCGCCTCCAGCACTACTACCAGTACCAGGTTATACTGAAGCCCGCGCCCGAAGACAGCCAGGAGATTTACCTCGAAAGCCTTCGCCACCTCGGCGTCGACCTCGTCCGGCACGACGTGCGCTTCGTGGAGGACGACTGGGAGTCGCCGACCTTGGGCGCGTCGGGCCTCGGCTGGGAGGTGTGGCTTGACGGGATGGAGGTCACGCAGTTCACGTACTTCCAGCAGGTCGGCTCCGTCGACCTCGACCCCATATGCACGGAACTTACCTACGGCCTCGAGCGCATCGCCATGTTCATCCAGAAGGTGAACTCCGTCTACGACCTCGAGTGGACAAACGGCGTTACCTACGGCGACATCCACCTCGAGGACGAACGCCAGTTCTCGAAGTACAACTTCGAGGTCGCCGACACTGCAATGCTTTTCAAACTCTTCGGGATGTACGAGGCCGAGTGCAGGAGGCTTCTCGACGAGGAGATGGTGCTCGTCGCGTACGACTACGTCCTCAAGTGCAGCCATGCGTTCAACATGCTCGACGCGAGGGGCGCGATAGGCGTGGCGGAGCGGACTGCGTACATCGGCAGGGTGAGGAAACTGGCGCGCGGCGTTGCGGAGAGTTACATTGCGCTTCGGGAGCGGCTGGGGTTCCCGCTTCTGGCGAAATCCGGCGCGGGCGCGGCGAGGGTTTAGGCTTACTTTTCGTACCAGACGTTGATGAAGAGGTTCGGGTCGCGCTGGCCGCCCTTGCCTTCGATGACGCCGAATGACTGGTTGGCGTTCACGACCTTGACGTTTTCCTTCGTGATCCAGTCGTTGACGTGCATGTCGAGGTATTCGAGCGCCTGAGGCGTGCACTTCGAGAAGAAGGTCCTGACCAGTATCACCTGTTCCTCCTTTCCGCTGGAGTCCGAGCCGTAAGCAGGAGACGAGCACCGAGCGCCCGCTCCCGGCCGCAGGTTGTCACGGACTATAGCGCCTTCGAGCGCGCTGTCAACAGTATTATGCCCCGGCGCGCGCCCGGTTCAACATGCGCCTCGTCGTGCGCATTCCCGGCGCTCAAACCGCGGTGCGCCGCGCTCGAAATGATTTGTCCTCATGCCGCGCGGGCCTCGGGGCGCGGCTCGTCGAGCGTCAGCGACAGCACCGCCGAAAAGCCCACGGCGATCCCGGCCGCGAGAAACGCCACCCAGTAGTGCGACAGGTCGATGATGAGTCCGCCCGCCGCCGGGAAAATCACCGTGAAGAGGCCGTCTATCGTAGTCGTAAGCCCGAGGTAGACCGGCCGCCTTCGAGCGGGCGCGGTGTCCATGATGTAATTGGCGAAACCTATCTGGGACCCGGCGTTGGCTATCGCCATGAGTACGAAGAGGGGCGCCATGAGGAGCGTCACGAGCGTCTCGACGGCTAGCGTCCTGTCCGAACCGAATGACGCGAGGGACACCGTCGGCCTCTCGAACGCGCCGAGCCCCGCGGCCGCGATGAGCGCCAGCGCCACGAAGGGGACCGTGGCCGACACGACGCTCGAGAGGAAGATCACCGAGCGGTTGCCGCGCCTGTCGGATATCCTGCCCCACCAGAGCGGCACCACGGCCGTAGTGACGACCGCGACGACGAGAAACGTCGCGGCGACGCTTTCGGGAAGGCCGAGCCTGCGCGTGGCGTAGATGACGTAGTACGGCGCGGCGAACATCTCGAACGCGCGCAGGAGTTTCTGGTAGAGAAAGCGCCGGTAGTTGTGGTTGTTTTTTATGACAAGGTACATCTCGAGCATGTATGCGCCCGGGCGCGGGAGGCTCCGCGGCGCGCGGTCGGGCGGCTCCTTCACGAACGAGAACGCGACGACCCCTATCGTCATCATCGCCCACGACAGCGCGAAGATCGTGAGGTAGTTGTAGGGGTACGGGAAGGCCGCGGGGTGCTCGAGGACGTACTTGGTGAAAAAGCCGCTCGCGAGCGCCAGGAGTCCCTGGCCGCCGAGGATGCGGTAGGCGGTGTACGCGCCCCTCCGGTTCGCGGGGATGGTCCTTGCGACGATGTCCTGGTACGTTAGGCCGGCCGCGCCGGCGGCAAGGCCCGCGATGCTCAGGAAGACGAAATAGAGCAGGCCGACGGTCGCCTTCGAGTCTTTCCATACCAGAAACCCGACGAGAAACGCGCCGATGAGGAACATCCTCGACGCGTTGGCCCAGATGTAGAGCGGCTTTCTGTAGGGAAGCGCCCTCGCGAAATACGCCGTGACGACCTGCGGCATCGACCAGCCCATCGACAGGAGGTACGCGCCCAGGCCGATCGCGGCCTTCGATTCGAAGATCGTGCCCAGAAACTGCGGCAGTATCGTCGCGGGGTTGAGCAGCGTGGAGCCCGCCATGAAGATGACGCCGTTGCAGACGCCGAGGTAAAAATTGCGCCTGAGGTGCTTTGTGACTTCGTCGGTCATCTGAGTCGCGGCGGGAAGCGTTTGTCCAGGTCGGCGAAGGTCTTCGCGATATAGGATGCGGCCTCGCCGGCGTGCGCTTCGATGTACTTGCGGCCGGCCTCGGGCGTTGACCTCGACGGATAGCCCCACACGCCGTGCGGGCTCACCCCGGCCATCCCGACGAAGTCGAGGGCGCTGGCGGTGCAGTTGGGGGTGAAGTCGACGACGCGCTCGGCCTTGAACGCCTTCGGATGGAACGCCCTGACGAACGACCCCTCGCCTTCGTTGGCGTGGAGGTCGGCGGAAGCCGCCTGGCCGCGGTAGGCGAGGATGTCGCCGGTGGAAATGAGGGTCAGGTCGCCATAGGCGCGGTTCAACTCGATCATGGTGGGTTTGACGACCCAGTTGCCGCCGTGGAAGTTGACGATGGCGACCTTTCTGAAGCCGCCGGCGTAAAGGCTCGCAACGGCGTCCTCGATCACGCGCCGAGCGGTCATCGCGCGGAAAGATACCGTCCCGCGGAAGTGGCTGTGACACCACGACGTGATGACCGGCAGCGCCGGGAGCAGGTACGCCCCGAGCCGGCCCGCCACGCGCCGCGCAATCTCGAGGGCCTGGAAATAGTCGGTTCCGAGGGGCATCGCGGGCGAATGCTGCTCCGTCGAGGAAGTGGGCAGCACCGCGATTTCGGCCCCGCTCTCGGCGATTTCCTTAAGGGTGTTGTGCCAGTCGACGCCGCGGGATACAGTGCCCTCGCCCTTCTCGACGCCCGGAATCTCGCCTTCAGGCCACCAGACCTCGTCTGCTTTGTGGGCGGCCAGCCCTCTGCCGCCGGGAAACATCTCGAGGGCGTAGTCCACGAACTCGCGCGACTTCTCGAGCATGATTTCGTACAAGCGCCTGCCGAGCTCGGCGGAGGCCCTTGAAGGCCTGCCCCAGTAACCTTCGGGGGCGAGCGCCTTGAGGCCCTTGTAGTCGATGTACTCTCGAGGCGCGTCGGGCGCGAAGTCGACGAGCGGTTTCCTCACGAGTTTCGGGAAGAGCGCCATCGCCAGCGCCGTCTCAACGGCGCCGCCGCCGTTGTCGGGAAGGAGGGCCTTGTCGGCCGACTCCTTCGCGAAGACTTTCGGCGCGACCCACACCGCCTCCAGCAGCCCCGCGTCGAGGTTTATCTCGCGCACGGACTGCTTCACGATCCAACTGTAGTTTGCGAAGTCGAGGACGATGAGCCTCTTGAAGCGGTGGCGGGCAAGACACGTCGCGATGTCGGTGACGGCGTCCCAGAGCGTCTGCTGCGAGAGGGCCACCGTCCCCCTGAACCCTCGCGCCTCGACGGCCGACGAGTACGGCTGCGACGCGAGAAGGTAGACGGCCTTCCCGGAGCAGAAATCTCTCGCAAAATGCTCCGCCAGAAGAAGGTCAAGGCCGATCGGCAGGTGCGGCCCCTTGGGCTCGAGGGAGCCCAGCGCGAGGACGGCCGTATCGACGTTCGACTCGGCCAATTCCGGGGAGGTATTGAAGACGTTGAGCATGAGTTTCTCCTTTGAGGCCGGTGTTTGCAGCCATTTTTACTTCGGCGGCCAGGTTTTTTCAAGGGAACTTACGCGAAGCATGCCCCAACCGGCGCGAGCGGCCGGCGATGTGACGCTTTTTGACAGGCGGTTTTGCAGGGGGAGGTATATTGGTAAGGAGAAGCTGGTTTCCCTTATCAGAGGAAAGGCCAGTGGCTGTCCCATTTTACATCATACTCAAACCCGTCTTCTACCTCCTGGCGATCATAGTGTTCTGGCACGCGGTCGAGAGGAGATCCGACGGCAGGTGGCAATTCGCGGCGATCATCTCGAGCCTTTTCGTCACGGCCGTGGCGCTGTCGTTTTACGAGGCTGACCGGGTCATTGACGGCGTCGTCGCCGTAGGCTCGTGGTACGTGCCGTACCTTGTCGTGAAGGCGTTTCTCGAGAACGTGGCGCTCTTTGCGATAGTCGGAGTGCTCGTGATGCTTTTGACCAAGCGCCTGCGGACGGCCGAGCGGGAGGCGAGGCAGCTGGCGCGGATCGCCGCCAACTCCGCCGACGCCATCATCGGCATAGATGCCGGCGGCACTATCACCTCGTGGAACCTCGGCGCGCAGCTCGTCTTCGGCTATTTCGCCCAGGAGGTGACCGGCTCGAAAGTGGACAGGCTTTTCGGCGGCCAGGCGCTGGGCGGCTTCGAGGAGGCGGTGGCGCGCTGCCAGGCCGAGGGGTTCGTGAGAGGGGTCTTTCTCCAGATGTCCGGCAAAGGCGGCAGGCCCATCCTCGCGCAGCTGACCCTTTCGGCGATAGGCGACGAGGGCGGGCGTCCGGCCGGGACCTCGCTTTTCATACGCGACACTACGGAGCAGAAGGAGATGGAGGAGGAACTGCTCCAGGCCTCGAAGATGGCGGCCATGGGTACGATGGCGGCGGGCATCGTGCACGAGTTCGGAAACCTGCTCACGGTCATATCGGGCCGCGCCGAGCTCGGCAAGACCGCCGCGTCGCTCGACGAGGCGAAGGCGGCGTTCGAGGCGATATACTCTTGCGCCGGAAGGGCCAAGAGCGTCACCAGCAACCTCCTGGCCTACGCCAAGCGCCAGCAGCCGCACAAGTTGCAGGGGCAGGTGAGCGCCGCGGCCGACGCCGCGGTGAGCCTGCTCGAAAAAGAGCTCGAGCGCGCCCGGATAATCGTTGCGCGGCGCTACGACCCGGTGCCGGACACGGACTTCGACCGCGAGCAGATAACGCAGGTCTTCGTGAACCTGCTCCTCAATGCCCTTAACGCCATGCGCGACAACGGCGGCCACGTCGAAATAAGCATCGCACAGAAGCACGGCTACATCGAAGCGGCCGTCGGCGACGACGGGCCGGGGATACCCGAGGACCTCATCCCCAAACTCTTCGTGCCCTTCTCGACGGCGCCCGGGGAAAACGGCGGCAGCGCGCGCACGGGGCTCGGACTCTACGTCTGCCGCGAGATAGTGAAGTTTCACTCCGGCAACATCGCCGTCGAAAGCCACAGGGGCGGCGGGGCGACGTTTCGCGTGTACCTGCCGGTGACGTCTGCGGGGCACAAGCCAATCGGCCACTCGGATACACACATCGCCGAAAAGGGCCGCTGCCGCGTGGCGGTCGTCGACAGGGACGCGATGATACGGGACCTCTTGGCGGAGGCGCTGCGCCGCCGCGGCGTGCGGGTCTATGCGTTCCCGGACGCGGCCTCAGCCGAGGCCGACCACGTGGCCGAGCGTTTCGACCTCATCTTCGCGGACATCTCCGTCAAGGGCAAAAACGGCCGCAGGTACGTCGACGAGCTCAAGAACCATAAGCCGGTGGCGCTGGTGGGTATCGTTGGCGAGGCTGTCGAGCCGGAGGAACTGAAGAAAATCGAAGAGGGGCTCCTCAGGACGCTGCGGAAGCCCTTCGGCCTCGACGAAGTGAACGCCATTTGCGACCTGTTGTCGGAGCCCGAACCCGCCCCTAAACCGCAAGCCGCTTGACGACCACAATGGCCGCCGTGCCGAGCACCGCGAGTATGAGCGTTGCGGGAGCCGGAAGACGCGGCGCGCTCGTGTAGTCGATCGTCATCGTCACGTAATCGAACGACACCTGGTCTCCGCGCCGGACCGTCGGGCTCGTCCCGTACGGCCAGCCGTCGAAGAAGAAGTTCGCGGTTCCGTCAGCCAGGAGTCCGAAAAGGTTCGAAGGGATGCCCTGGTAGACGATGCCGTAGGTGAGCACGCCGGTGTAGGCGGTGTCGAAGGCGCCCGGGATCTCCACGTTGTCGAGGAAAAGCCTGTCGTCCCAGTCCGGCTGGGCAGAGTCGTTGCGCTCGTCCTCGATTCCCATGAGGCCGAATTCGAGATTGGCGGAGTTTATCGTCCCCAAAATCGGCGTGTAAATGAACGAAAACCACGCGTTCGTCTCGCCGGAGACGCCGAAGTCGGTGAACGCGGGGTCCCCGGGGCCGCGGTTGTCAAAGGGGGTAAACGGCACTTGCTGCCCGGGAACCAGGCCAAAGCCTAGGCCGTCCCTGTCCCCTAACGTAAAGGTAATTACACTGGCGTCCGAAACTGCGGGCCCAATCAGAAGAAATGAAAACAGTACCCCCAACACCAACCCCACGCGCACCATGGCATGCCTCCTCGGTTCCCCACGCACCACGAAAGGCCTTTCCTCCCCACGCCGCGGCGGCCGCCTCTGCGCCCGTTGCGGGAATCGCCCGGCTTGTCAGGGCGTTACTCTGCCGCGGTGAAAAGGCCTCACGGGAATAATCGGCAATTCGGAGGGCTTTTCTCAAGTCTAACGCGCGTGGAGAGCGCCCGGGGAGCCTTTAGGCGGGATGGGCGCGGAGGAACTCGATGGTGCGCTCGAGGCCGGCGGCCAGGTCGAACTTAGGGTCGTAGCCGAGGAGTCGGCGCGCCTTGGATATGTCGGCGAGGCTGTCGCGGACGTCGCCGGCGCGCGGGGGGCCGTACTCGACGGCCGCGTCGATGCCGGTTATCCGGCATATCGCGCGGAAGAGGTCGCTGATGGTGCTCGCCCGCCCGACGCCGATGTTGAACACCTCCCCGGCGACGCCGGCCGCGGGGGTATCAGGCCCTGCGGCCGCGGCAAGGAGGTTGGCCTGGACGACGTTATCGATGTAAGTGAAGTCGCGCGACTGGCTGCCGTCGCCATCGATGCGGACAGTTTTCCCCGCCAGTACCCGCGAGATGAAAATCGGCACGACAGCCGCGTAGTGGCTCTTGGGATCCTGGTGCGGGCCGAAGACGTTAAAGTAGCGCAGGCAAACGGTTTCGAGGCCGTAGAGCGCCGGAAAGACGCGGCAATAGTATTCGCCGGCCAGTTTCGCGACCGCATAGGGCGAAAGCGGCGCGGGCGGCATCGTCTCCACCTTGGGCAGGGTGGGGGTGTTGCCGTAGGCGCTCGAACTCGAAGCGTAAACGACGCGCCGGACGCCGGCGCGTCGCGCCGCCAGGAGCACCTTGAGCGTCCCGCCGGCGTTGACGTCGTGGCTGGCATAGGGCGCCTCGACCGAACGCGCGACGCTCGGAAGCGCGGCCTCGTGGAAAACAACCTCGGCGCGGGCGAAGACCTTGTCCAAGAAGGCCTCGTTGCGGATGTCGCCCTCGTGAAACTCGATCGACGAGCGGATGCCGTCGAGATTTGCCCCGCGCCCCGTGGAGAGGTCGTCGATAACGGCGACGGAGTGGCCCGCCGCCGCCAGCGCAGCCGCCAGGTTCGACCCGATGAAGCCCGCGCCCCCGGTGACCACCGCGCGCATTACGCGCCCTCTGTCCGTACGAGCTCGTGGAACTTGTCGAGGAGTTTGCGGGTGACGGGGCCCGGATGCCCGTCGCCGATGACGTGCCCGTCGACGTTGACGACGGGGACGACCTCGGCGGCCGTGCCCGTGAGGAAACATTCGTCCGCGACGAAGATGTCGAAGCGCGACATGCGGCATTCGACGACTTCCAGCCCCTCGCGGCGGGCGATCTCCATGACGGCGTCGCGCGTGACGCCCTCGAGGATGCCGGACTGGACGTCCGGCGTGAGCAGCCGCCGGCCCTTGACGATGAATATATTGTCCCCGGTGCACTCGGCGACGGTGCCGTCGGTGTTGAGCATTATGGCCTCGAGGACCCCGGCGTTCTTCGCCTCGATCTTGGCCATGATGTTGTTGAGGTAGTTGAGCGACTTCACCTGGGGGAACAGGGCGCCGCTTCCCACGCGGGGCGTGGGGGCGGTGATTATCGTGAGGCCCTTTTCGTAGAGCTCCTTCGGGTAAAGCGCTATCGAATCCGCGATGCAGATGACCGACGGCGACTTGCAGAAATCGGGGTCGAGTCCGAGGGTCCCCGCGCCGCGGGTCACGATGAGCCGGACGTAGGCGTCCTTCATCTTGTTCACGGCCAGCGTGTCCTTGACGATACTTTTCATCCCGTCGCGGGAAACCGGGACGCCGAGCATTATCGCGGTGGCGGAGTTGTAGAGGCGGTTCACGTGCGCGTCGAGGCGGAAGACCCGGCCGTTATAAGCCCGGATGCCCTCGAAGACGCCGTCCCCGTAAAGAAGCCCGTGGT